>Ga0209889_1000427_pt1 | contig 11533 bp, 10 predicted proteins | sample GWRWN1_0_10_FD_187233 | JGI IMG/M metagenome (GOLD analysis project Ga0209889, IMG submission 187233) | Riverbed sediment microbial communities from areas with no vegetation in Columbia River, Washington, USA - GW-RW N1_0_10 (SPAdes)... | ecosystem: Environmental > Aquatic > Freshwater > River >... | reverse complement strand
GGCTCCAGAACGTCTTTCCGCAACGTGACGGGCACCGGCACCGGGTAGTCACCGGTGAAGCAGGCGTCACAGAACCCCGCACCGGCGGCTCCGGTGGCTTCGACGAGTCGACCGAGGCTCAGGTAGGCGAGCGTGTCGAGGTTGAGGTACTCGCAGATCTCGTCGACGTCGAGCTTGGCGGCGATCAGCTCGTCGCGGTCCCCCGTGTCGATCCCGTAGAAGCACGACCAGGCCACGGGTGGCGACGTGATGCGGAGGTGCACTTCGCGGGCCCCGGCCTCGCGGAGCATCCGCACCAGCTGCTTCTGTGTGGTGCCGCGCACGATCGAGTCGTCCACCACCACCAGCCGCTTCCCGTCGATGTTCTCGCGCAGGGGATTGAGCTTCATGCGCACCGCCTCGGCCCGCATCTCCTGGCTGGGGGCGATGAAGCTGCGTCCGATGTAGCGGTTCTTCACCAGGCCCTGCCCCAGCGGGATGCTGCTGCGGCGGGCGAACCCCTCCGCCGCCGGGACGCCCGACTCGGGCACCCCCATGACCATGTCGGCATCCACCGGGGCCTGCTCGGCGAGCTGCTCCCCCATGCGGACGCGGGCCTGGTGGATGCTCTGGCCGTAGAGCCGGCTATCGGGCCGGGCGAAGTAGACGAACTCGAACAGGCACAGCCGGGGGTCGGCGGCGGCCTGGCCGTTCGGATGCAGCGATCGGACCCCGGCGTCGTCGATCACCACAATCTCGCCCGGCTCGAGCTCGCGCACGAAGGCGGCGCCGACGATGTCGAGCGCCGGCGTCTCCGAAGCCAGCACCCATCCGCCGTCGGCGGTGTCCCCGGTGTCGAGCCGGCCCAGGCACAGCGGCCGGAACCCGTGCGGATCCCGGACGCCGATCACCCGAGCCTCGTCCATGATCACCAGCGAGAACGCGCCCTCGAGCTGGGTGACGACATTGGCCACCGCCCGTTCCAACCGGCCTCGGGGCCCGTCATCGGCCGCTGGCCGGACCGGAGCTCCCAGGTCGGCGAGCTGCTCCGCCTCCAGGTCGATCGAGAGCTCGGCGGCGATCAGCTCGGCGACCATGTCGCTGTCGCTGGTGACGGTGCCCTCCAGCATCCCGGCGTCGGCGGCCAGCTTTTCGGTGTTCACCAGGTTCCCGTTGTGGCCCAGTGCGAACATGTGCTCGCCCACCGAACGGTACGCCGGCTGGGCGTTGCGCCACGTCGACGAGCCGGTTGTCGAATACCGGCAGTGCCCGATGGCGACGTGGCCCGTGAGACCGGCCAGTGTGCGGTCGTCGAACACGCTGGCCACCAGGCCCTGGTCCTTGACGACCGTGAGGGTGTCGCCGTCGCTCACGGCCATCCCCGCCGCCTCCTGACCCCGGTGCTGCAGGGCGAACAACCCGAGGTACGTCAGCCGTGCCACCGGCAGCGATCCTCGGGCGTAGAGCCCGAACACCCCACATGCCTCGTGCGGTCGGTCGGCGTCCGCTGCCGGCCGGCGGTCATGGGAGTCGATCACGTCCCTCATTCTGCCCGAGAGGCTGCGCCAACTGACGCAGCCGCCCGAGCGGCCCGGCGCCGTAGGCGCCAAGAGCGGGAGGCATGTTCCTACGTCGTGGCGGCGAACCGACAGCGCGCCGCCATAGGCTCGGCGGCGATGGGCATCGATCTGCGCTCGCCCACGGTCGTCAAGCTGACCCGTTACTCTGCGGCATCGATCGCCGGGGTGAGCGTCGGCGTGCCGGTACTGGCCATCGGCTACGGCGTGCTCGGATGGAACGAGCTGGTCGCCAACCTCGTGTCGGTGACATTGGGCGCCATCCCCAACTACCTGATCAACCGTCACTGGACTTGGCAGCAGACCGGCAAGAACCGCTTGTGGGGCGAGGTGGTGCCGTTCTGGGTCATGTCGGTGCTGGGGATGATCCTGTCGTTGTTCGCCGTCAACTATGCCGACGACCGCTGGGGCACGACCCTGGCCGTGGTCGCAGCGCAGCTCAGCGGCTTCGCCGTCGTCTGGCTCGCCAAGTTCCTGGTGCTGGACCGGATCATGTGGCGGATCGTTCACGACCTGCACCCCGATGTCGCGATCGACGAGGCTGAGGCCGGGCTCATAGGCGCCCTGCACCGCGACGGCCACGACGGCGAGCCGGCGACGCCCGATCAGCACCGGCGCCAGCCAGGACTGGCCCGGAACCCGAGGCAATAAGGGTCCGCGCCAGAACTGTCGAGGCAACGCGGTCCGGCCCCCGGCCCGTATTGCCTCCAGGTGTTCCGAACGACCCCCTATTACCTCCGGGCACACCCCTCAGCCCTGAGTGGTGCCGTGGCCGAGGAGCTGCGGCAGCCGGCCCTTCCAGGCCGCCACGGCATCGGCCAATGCCACGTCGACCAACCCCTCTACGGTGAGGCGGTCGCCGCCCGCGTCGCCCATCACCCCGGTCTGCGAGCCCGCGGCGCGGCTCCGGCGCTCCACTTCGGCGACGGCCGCCGGGTCAACCGCCAGCACGAACCGGCTCGGCGACTCCGCGAACAGCCAGCGGTGGACGCGACCGGCGGGTGGCGGCCGGACCACGGCACCCACCCCGCTCCGTACCGCCATCTCGGCCAGTGCCAACCCAAGTCCTCCGTCGGCCGTGTCGTGGACACCGAGCACAAGCCCGTCGTTGACCAGCCCCCGCACCAGCTCGCAGACGGACCGATGCCCGGCCAGGTCCAGGGCCGGGGGCGTGCCCGCCTTGTGCCCGAGGCGCCAGGCCCACCGCGACCCCGACAGCGTGTCCGGTTCGGGGCCAACGACCACCAGCCGGGTGCCCTCGACCAGGCCCACCCCGGGGGGCGGAGCGGCCAGCTCGTCGACCATCCCCACCACGGCCACGATCGGCGTGGGGTCGATGTCGCGCCCGCGGCTCTCGTTGTAGAGGCTGACGTTGCCGCCGACGACCGGCAGCGACAGGGCGCGGCACGCCTCGGCCATGCCGTCGACGGCCTCGGACAGCTGCCACATCGTCTCGGGGTGTTCGGGGTTGCCGAAGTTGAGGCAGTTGACCATCGCCAGCGGGCGAGCGCCGACGCAGGCCAGATTGGCCACCGCCTCCGCCACCACCAGGGCCGTGCCCCGTCGAGGGTCGAGGGCGCACCACCGATGGTTGCCGTCGCAGGTCATGGCCAAACCACGACCGGTGTCGTCGCCGGTCAGCGGATGCTTCAGGCGCAGCACGGTCGCGTCGCCACCGGGTCCCTCGACCGTGTTGAGGAACAGCTGGTGGTCGTACTGCGACCAGACCCACGAGGTGTCGTAGAGGAGGTCAAGGACGTCGGCACCGGCATCGTCGGGAGGCGCCAGAGCGGCGTCGGCGCCGTCGGCCAGCCGGGCTGCGTGGCCCGTGGGTTCGGCCCGCGGGCGGTCGAGCAGGGGCGCGTCCTCATGCAGCGACGCGGCGGGTAGGTCGGCCAGCAGCCGGCCGTCGGGGCGATCGAAGATCCGCAGCCGCCCACCGGCGGTGACCGTCCCGACCACGGCAGAGGCCACGTCCCAGTGGGCACAGATCGACAGCACCTGGTCCAAGTGCCGAGGCTCGACGATGGCCAGCATGCGCTCCTGGCTCTCACTGGTCATCACCTCGAACGGCTCCATCCCCCGCTCGCGCTGGGGCACCTCGGAGACGTAGACGTCCATCCCCACCCCGCCGCGGCTGGCGGTCTCGCTGGTGGCGCAGGTGAGGCCGGCACCGCCCAGGTCCTGGATCCCGACGACCAGGTCGGCGTCGAGCAGCGCCAGGCACGCCTCGATCAGACGCTTCTCCTCGAAGGGGTCGCCCACCTGCACGCTGGGTCGCTTGGCGGCATCGGCCCTGTCGCCGCTGAACCCGGCGGAGGCCAGCACCGACACGCCGCCGATGCCGTCGCGTCCTGTCATTGCACCCACGAGGACTGCGAGATTGCCGACGCCCGACGCGCGACCGAGCACCAGCCGTTTTGTCGGCATGATTCCCAGGCAGAACACGTTTACGAGCGGATTGTCCTGGTAGGTCTCGTCGAACACGATCTCGCCGCCCACGGTAGGGACGCCGACCGAGTTGCCGTAACCGCTGATGCCGGACACGACGCCTTCGGCAATCCAACGGCTACGGGCATCGGATAAGGGGCCGAAGCGCAGCGGGTCCATCAATGCCACTGGCCGCGCACCCATGGTGAACACGTCGCGGAGGATGCCGCCGATGCCCGTCGCCGCCCCTTGATAGGGCTCGATCGCGGATGGATGGTTGTGGCTTTCGATGCGAAACGCGATCGCCATGCCATCGCCGACGTCCACCACACCGGCGTTCTCACCCGGACCGACCAACACCGCGGGGCCCTCGGTCGGCAGTCGACGGAGGTGCAGGCGGCTGGACTTGTACGAACAATGCTCCGACCACATCACCGCAAACATGGCCAGTTCCAGGCCATTGGGAATTCGCCCGAGGATGCGCTCCACGGTGGCGCACTCGTCATCCGAGAGCCCCAGGGCCCGGTGCATCGGCTCGTCGGTGGTCATCGGCACGCGGTGTTGGCTCGCCCGCTTCGCTCGCTCACGATCCGAGACTGTACGCGACGAGGCTCGACACACGGGGCTCCCCATCTGTCGTTTCTTACGATCCACAATGCCGATTGTCACCGCCTTCGCAGGTACTGAATGGAAAACGGCGTCGATGCGAAATATGCTGCGCGGCCATGCCACAGTCCACACGCAAGCGCACACCGATGAGTCGCGAGCACAAGGCGGCTTTGGCGGAAGGTCGAGATCAGGGTCGAGCGGTCCGTCGCTACCTCGAAGCGCTGGAGGCTCACAAGCCTCGCCGCGGTCGCAAGCGCACTCCCGATTCGATAAAGCGGCGTCTGACGGTTGTCGAGGCCGAATACGCCTCGGCCGATCCACTGAAGCGGCTGCATCTCGCCCAGGAGCGCCTCGATCTGAGGGCCGCTTTGGCCGCCAGCGAGTCCAAAGTCGACCTCGACAAACTCGAAAAGGAGTTCGTCAAGTCGGCCGCTCCCTATAGCCAGCGCAAGGGCATCTCGTACTCGGCGTGGCGCGAGCTCGGCGTGCCGGCACCGGTCCTGGAGAAGGCAGGCATCAATAGGGGGAGCTGACGGACCGGCCGATCAGGCCACGAGGGCACCCGCTCTGACCAACAGCGAGCGCAGCAGTGGCGCACCGTCGGTCGACCCGAGCAGCGGGTGACAAGCTCGCTCGGGGTGCGGCATCAGGCCAACGATGTTGCGTCCCCGCGAGCAGATGCCAGCGATATCGTCGACCGATCCGTTGGGATTGTCGGTGTAGCGGAACACGATCCGGTCGTCGGCACGCAACTCGGCCAGCGTCTCTGGTTCGCAGGTGTAGTTGCCCTCGAAGTGGTTGATCGGTATGTGCAGCTCGCTGCCTACCGGTACATCGCCGGTGAGCGCGGTGGTGTCGGTCTCGACCCGAACCACCACCGGCTTGCAGAGAAACTTGAGACCCGCATTCTTCTGGAGGGCGCCGGGCAGCAGCCCGGCCTCGCACAACACCTGGAAGCCGTTGCAGATGCCGATCACGGGTCCGCCGCCGGTCGCAAAGGCGTCGACGGCCCGCATGACCCGTGAGAACCGGGCGATGGCACCGGGGCGCAGATAGTCGCCGTGGGCGAACCCACCGGGCAGCACGACTGCATCCACATCCCCGAGCGTCGTGCGGCCGTGCCACAACAGCTCGGCCTCACCCCCCAGGCCCCGCACGGCCTCGACCACATCGAGCTCGCAGTTCGACCCCGGGAAGACCACGACGCCGACGCGTGAAGCCATCAGGCGGACCCACTCGAGTAGACGGAGATCGTGGCGTCCTCGATGACCGGGTTGGTGAGGAAGCGCTTGCACATGTCCTCGACCTCGGCGCGGGCGGCCGCCTCGTCGTCGGACTCGATGGTGAAGCGGAACGCCTTGCCCACCCGCACGCCCGACACGCCGTCGAACCCCAGCGCCGGCAGCGACCGCTCGATGGTGGCCCCCTGCGGATCGGCGACACCGTCGCGCAGGCGCGTCTCCACCAGCACCGAGAAACGCACTACTCCCCGCCCTTGCCGCTCATGAGCTCAGCGTAGATGGCCGGGGGATCGGGGCGTGGCACCGACGAAGGCGCCGCGCACGAGGACCGGCGCGACCGCCTCGACGTCCAGCGCGGCGGCCGCCATCACGTCGTCGCGCCGCCCCCGGGCCACGAGCTCGCGACCCGACCCCGAGGCGAGCAGCCACTCCCGCAGCTCGTCCCGCGCTTCGTCGAACGCCCCCATGGCCGCCCGTGCCTCGGGTGAGACGCGACCGGGAGCTACACCCGTGAGCACCCGCAGCGCCCGCAGGATGGCGCCGGCGCCCAGCAGGTCCTCGACCGCCGGACGGAGGGCGAACGCCTCTCGGCGCTCACCGGACGTTCGGGTGGACCCCCGCCAGTGCTCGCCGGCGGCGATGACCGCGACAGGCCCGGAGCGCAGCGATTCCGCCGCCTCGCGCGCCACGGCCGAGGCGTTCCGCAGGCAGCCCGCCAGAACCGGGACGTGCCGCGCATGCTCCCGGGCCCCATAAGCCAGCGCCGATCCGTTGGGCGACGGCAGCACCAACCGCGTGCCCGGTTGGAGCTGAGCGAGGTCGGTTGGTGAGAGGGACCAGCGGGCGCCCTCGGGGTCCTCTGGGCCAGCTGCCGCCAGGAACGCGTTGTGCTGCGCGGCGTAGGTCTCGGCGCCATCGTCCGCCCACCGGTAGGGCAGAACGGTTGCTCCCCGGCCGATCGCCACCGACACCGCGGTGGTGAATCGCAGCACGTCGACGATGACAATGGCGGCGGCTCCTGGGCCGAGCTGTTCCAGCCCGTTCGGCCCCCACTCGAACTGGAGGTCGAATAACGCGCGCGAATGGGTCATGTCATCTCGGCGAGCCGTTGCTGTGTGCCCCGCTCTTGGCGCTTCGCGCCGGGCCGCTCGGGCTCCGACGTGTGTCGCCCGCTCCACGGCCGCTCGGGCCGGGGCGGCGCCATCGGCGCAGCCTCTAGGCCGTCGGCGTCAGGCACCCGCGCCGGGCCAGTCGGCGAACGACCTCCCGGTCACGCGCTCGTACGCCTCGACATAACGAGAGCTGGTCGCCGACACGACCTCGTCCGGCAGCGGCGGGGGCGGAGGCCTCTTGTCCCAGTCGAGCCCGTCGAGCAAGTCACGCACCGGCTGCTTGTCGAACGACGGCGGCGTCGTGCCCGGCGCGTAGGCATCGGAGGGCCAGAAGCGGGAAGAGTCGGGCGTGAGCACCTCGTCGCAGAGCACCAGGTCACCATCGACCAGGCCCAGCTCGAACTTGGTGTCGGCGATGATGATGCCCCGCTCCCGGGCCCAGTCGGCCCCCTGCCGGTACAGCTCGAGCGAAACGGCCCGCACCTTGCCCGCCAGCGCCTCGCCGACCAGCCCAGCGGCGGCGCTGAACGAGATGTTCTCGTCGTGGCCCTGCTCGGCCTTTGTCGACGGCGTGAACACCGGTTCGGGCAGGCGGTCGGACTCCTGCAGGTCCTCCGGCAGCCGGGTGCCGTGCATCGTGCCCTTGGTGCGGTACTCCCTCCACGCCGACCCGGTGATGTAGCCGCGCACAATGCACTCCACGGGAAGCATCTGGGCCTTGATGGTGAGCATGACCCGTCCGGCCAGGTCCGCGTCGGCGGCCGCCGCCTGCGCCGAGGGCGGCAGGTCGGCGATCTCGGTGGAGACGAGATGGCCGGGCACAACGTCGGACAGCGCGTCGAACCAGAACGCCGACATGGCGGTGAGCACCCGACCTTTGTGGGGGATCGGCTCTGCCATGACGACGTCGAACGCCGAGATGCGATCGCTCGTCACCATCAGCAGGCGGTCGTCGCCTACGGCGTAGATGTCCCGAACCTTGCCGGAGTGGACGTGGGGTAGGCCGAGTGTTGCGGCACTGGTCACGGCAGATCCTCCCGGGAGCTGTGACGGTGTTGCTGGCGGCGCCGAGTTACAGGATCGGTTCCGGACGGTAGCGGGCTGCCCCCGGGTGGTCGGCGACGATCGGCTCGACCTGGCGGCAGAAGGCGTCGACCTGGTGGACCCCCGTGCCGACGAACCCGGTCCGGTCGGCCAGCACGGCTTCGATGGCATCCCGGTCGAGCCCGAGCCGGTCGTCGGCCGCCAGACGCGCGGCCAGATCGTTGCCCGTGGCGCCGTCCCGCATCGCCTGCGCCACGGCCACCGCGTGCTCCTGGATGGCCTCATGGGCCCGCTCCCGTCCCACGCCCGCCCGAACCGCAGCCATCAAGACCTTGGTGGTGGCGAGGAAGGGGAGGTAGCGCTCGAGCTCACGCTCGATCACGGCCGGGTACGCACCGAAGCCGTCGAGGATCGACAGGAACGTCTCGAAGAGCCCATCGGTGGCGAGGAACGCGCCGGGGAGCGCCACCCGCCGCACCACCGAGTCGGACACATCGCCCTCGTTCCACTGGCCGCCGGCCAGTTGGGAGACCATCGCGAGGTAACCCCGCACGACGACCGCAAGGCCGTTGACCCGCTCGCACGACCGGGTGTTCATCTTGTGGGGCATGGACGAGCTGCCGACCTGGCCCGGGGCGAACCCCTCGGTCACCAGCTCGTGGCCGGCCATCAACCGAATCGTGACCGCCAACGTCGATGGGCCCGCCGCGGCCTGGGCCAGGGCCGAGACGACGTCGAGGTCGAGCGACCGGGGATAGACCTGGCCGACGTTGGTGAGCGCCGATCCAAACCCGAGGTGCTCGAGCACGGACGCCTCGAGTTGGTCGACCGTGGCCTCGTCGCCCAGCAGGTCGAGCATGTCCTGCTGGGTGCCAACCGGGCCCTTGATGCCCCGCAGGGGGTAGCGCGCCAGCAGCTCGACGACCCGGTGGTAGGCCTGCAGCAGCTCCTCGCCGGCGTTGGCGAACCGCTTGCCGAGCGTGGTCGCCTGCGCCGCGACGTTGTGGGTCCGCCCCGTCATCACCAGCGCGGCGTGCTCGCCCGCCCGTTCGGCCAGCCTCGCCAGCGCCGTCACCATCCGGTCGCGCACCAGCTCGAGGGCCAGGCGCACCTGGAGCTGCTCGACGTTCTCGGTGAGGTCGCGTGAGGTCATGCCCTTGTGGGCGTGCTCATGGCCAGCGAGGGTCGAGAACTCCTCGATGCGGGCCTTCACGTCGTGGCGGGTCACCCGCTCCCGGGCCTCGATCGACGCCAGGTCGACCGTGTCGATGACGGCCCGGTAGTCGTCGATGGCTTCGGCGGGGATGTCGACGCCGAGGGCCCGTTGGGCCTGCATCACCGCGACCCACAGCTCACGCTCGAGTCGAACCTTCCGCTCGGGCGACCACAGCTCGACCATCGGCTGGCTGGCGTACCGGGACGCCAGCACGTCGGGCAGGAGCGGCTTCACCCGCCCAGTCTGGCCCTTGGGACGGCGGTTTCTGTGGCCGGAAGCGGTTGAAGATCACCACTTCCAGCCACGGATCGTCGGTCAGCCGCTGCGGCGGCGAGCGATGCGGGTGGTGGCGAGTATGGCGCCGCCCCCGAGCACGAGGACGCCACCCAGCGTGAGCAACAAGCCGGTGCTGTTGCTACCGGTCTCCGGGAGAGTGCCCGGTTGGTTGGTTACCGGGACCGTTGGCGGCGCCGTCGTGACCGAGACGACAGGCGCCGTCGTCGTGGTGGTACTGGGCATCGGGGTGGACGAGCTCGTCGTGCTCGAAGGCGGTGGCTTGTGCTCGTCGTCGAAGCAGAACGAGATGGACTTGATCGGGTTCTTGCCCGGCTGGCCGTAAGGGGGCGTGCCGAGGTCGACGTCGCTGGTGGCCTCCGCCCCGTCGCCGACAACCGCGCCTTCCTTGCTCACGTCGGGTTGGTAGCCATAGAAGTACGACCCCTCGCTGCCGCCCGTCACGAGGATCGCGTCGATACCGATGTTCGAGGTCCAGTCGAAGACCTTTGCGGCCGTAACCACCGTGATGGTCACCGTGGCGTCGTCGCTGTCGTCGTCGGGCGTGCCACGGTCGCTGAGCACGTACGTCTGGGACGAACCTTCGTCGGGGAGGTCGCCGGCCCCGATGTCGACCACGGTCCAGCCCGCGTCGATCTCGAGCGCCACTTCTAGCTCTGGGCAGCTTGTCTCGCCCACGGGGTGGGGCTCCTTGCCCCTGTGTGCGCCGGCAGGAGCCGCCAGGGCCACCAGCAACCCAGCCCCGGCCAACAGGGAGGTCAGACCGACGACGCCACGCGTCCGTGACGTCAGAACTCCATGCGCCATTGCATTGTCCTTCCCCACTGCGCGGGGGTGTGCTGCCCCGGCCTCATGTCCGGCCGCGGTGAGCACCGGCGTGCACACCCCTCGGCCGAGCACTGCGTCCCCAGCGGTTCGATTCGGCGGCGCATGTTGACACCTGGCAGGCGCGAGTGCAAACACCATCGGCGGACCCGCTGACCAGCGGCTCTGAGGGCGCGCAAGTGCCCACTGACGGCGGTCGGCAGGGGCTTTTCGAGGGACTCAGCTCGGCTTGGGCACCATCTCGTCGCGGTGCTTCGCCAGCGCCGTCGCCAGGTCCGCGTCGTCGATGGCGAGCATCTGCACCGCCAGCAACGCGGCGTTCATGGCGCCGTCGATGGCGACGGTGGCGACGGGGATTCCCTTGGGCATCTGCACGGTGGCATAGAGCGCGTCGACGCCGTTGAGCGCGCCCCCGGAGAGGGGCACGCCGATGACGGGCAGGGTCGTCTGCCCGGCAACCGCGCCGGCCAGGTGGGCTGCCATCCCGGCGCCACAGATGATGGCGGCGTAGCCCCGATCGCGAGCGGACGAGGCGAAGGTGGCCACCGCCGCCGGCGTGCGATGAGCCGACAAGACACGGACGTCGGCCTCGATGCCGTAGCGCGCCAGCGTGTCGGCGGCCGGGGCCATCTTGTCCTTGTCGCTGGCCGATCCCATGAGGACAGCGACCTTCTTGTGGCTCATGCGATCGGTGCCTCCTCGGTGGCGGAACCCGCGATGTCGGTGCGGTAGTGCATGCCCGGCCACGAGACGCAACCGGCGGCGCCGTAGGCACGGCGGCGGGCGGCGGCGACCGTAGCGCCGGTGCCGGTGACGGCCAGCACCCGTCCCCCGGCGGTCACGAGCCGGTCCTCGCCGTCACGGCCGACGCCGGCTGCGAACACGGTGGCGCCCTGCGCCGTGGCCGCGTCGATGCCCTCGATCACGTCACCGCTGCGGGGCTTGCCCGGGTAGCCCTCGGACGCCAGGACGACGGTGACGCAGGCGTCGTCGCCGAACGCCGGTCCCGGCGCGCGGCGCAGGTCGCCGGCGGCAGCCGCCGCCAGCAGCTCCGCCAGGTCGGTGATGAGCCGGGGCAACACCACCTGGGCCTCGGGATCGCCGAAGCGGACGTTGTACTCCAGCAGCCTCGGTCCCTCGGGCGTGAGCATGAGCCCGGCGTAGAGGACGCCCCGGTACTCGATCCCGCGACGGCGCAGCTCGACC
>Ga0209889_1000426_pt1 | contig 11555 bp, 7 predicted proteins | sample GWRWN1_0_10_FD_187233 | JGI IMG/M metagenome (GOLD analysis project Ga0209889, IMG submission 187233) | Riverbed sediment microbial communities from areas with no vegetation in Columbia River, Washington, USA - GW-RW N1_0_10 (SPAdes)... | ecosystem: Environmental > Aquatic > Freshwater > River >... | reverse complement strand
CAGCTTCTCTTCGCCGAAAGGCGGCGGCGGGTCGATGCGCTCGACTTTGACGGGAAGTTCGTGACCGATAAAAACTTCCCGGCCGGAGACAAACCATTGCATGTCAGTGGTCTTAATATCGTGAGCGTCGAGCAGATAGCCGCGCGCCCAGACGACGGCCGTGGCTCCGTAACGGAAACAGCCAAATTTTTTGCCTTTGAGCTCCGACGGGTGTTTTAATTTGCCTTCGCAGTGGTAGATGTTGCGCTGGCGCGGGCCGCGTTCAAAGAATACAGGGATCGCCAGAAGCTCCTGCCCCTTTTCGATGGCGCGGAGCAGGCTTGCCGCGGAACATTCGCCGACATCCCACTGGCCGTGAAGAAATTTGTAATGACGCTCCCCGGAAGAAACGAAGTTGGGGTCGATGTCCAGTTCATAGCCCTCGACGCCGACCTTGCCGTCGATCATCGCGCGGCAGCGGGGATGATCGGGTAGGCCGAGGGTGATACGAGGTTTGTTTGCCATAGATGACTCCTTTCTCAGCTACGCAAATTCAAGATATGAGTTCCAATCGTTCAAGCCGTTCAAAACGTTCAAATCGTTTGATCGAGCCCGGAACGACTTGAACGGCTGGAACTTTTTGAACGATTTGAACCATGGGTTTAACGCGCACCGCCGAAAATCTCGCGATAGCGGTTGCCGATGGCCTGGTATCTTTTTCCGATATCGAAAATGTCGGGCATACGCACGTCTTGGCCTTCGAGGAGCTGGCTCTCGGGTGATTTAACTCTAGTATGGGCGGGCATACGGTTGGTCGTCACGATGACTTTTTGCCCTTCTTCGGAGAGCAGATAGTCGATGAATAGCGCGCCGGTATAGGGCCGCGGCGCGCCGGCGCTCATGAATACCAGGCTCGGACTCAAGAAGTAGGGCTGAATAGGCGCAAAAGCCAGCGGGGCTCCTTGTCGGCTTAGCGTCAGCACCGAGTTGAGATTGGTTTCCACCGCCATGTCGAATTCCCCGGCCGCCACCAGTTGCGTCATGAGACGCCGTCCGCGCTGGTGCGAGATATTCTGCTCGTTCAACCGTTTCATAAAACGCAGTCCCGCCTCTTCGCCGAGATATTGGAGCATGGTGCCAAACCAGACATAAGACTGGCTGTCCATCGTCAGCTTACCCTTCCATCGTGGCTTTAAAAGATCTTCCACCGCACGCGGAGCCTCGTCTTTCTTAACCTGGCGCGTATTATAGGCGCTTACCATGATGTTGGTCATGTAAGCAGTCCACAGGCCCTCTTTGTCCTTGAAACCCTCACGATAGAATTCCCGTTCGGGAGAGCGGTAACGCGCGGCGACTTTCTTCTCGATCAGCGCAAGCACGCCTAACTGGCCGCTCAGCACGACGTCCGATAGCGGTTTTCCTGCCCGGCTTTCCGTGTCTATGCGCGTAATGATGGCGGCGCCGGAGAAATGAACGCTGGCGGTCTTTAAGCCGGGATATCGTTTCATGAATCCTTCGGTGAGCGGCTTCATCGCCGCGACATCCATGTTGGCATAGATGACCCCTTCGCCTTCGTTTTTGGCACCTTCCAGCAGACGCTGCTGGCGCTCTTGGGTAGGCAGTTTTTCCAGCGCCGCCAACTTGGACTCGGCAGTTTGCGCCTGAAGCTGCGAAGTGGTCCATACAAGGCAAGTGAGAGCCACAAATGCCACAACCCAAGGTCTCATCTGATTCTACTCCTTCTTGCGGCGGTTCATCGCCAGTCTTACGATACGGCTCACAGGTAGCCTCTTTCGCGAAAGTATTTCTTTGCTCCCGGATGGAGCGGGATGTTCAACTGGCCGGCTTCGCCGCCCCGACAAAACTCGCGCATGGTCATGGGCCGTTTGTCGAAATGATCCACCGGGATTTGCTTGTAACAGAGATCTACCGCTTTGGCCATGTTGTAGGCGACATCGGAGGGCAAATCGGCATGGCAAAAAAAGGTCCAGCCGCTAAAATCCACGGTGCGAATATCCCGGTCCATCTTTGGGTAGTGCTTCCTTGTCAGCATAGCGCTGGGAAACCCGATCTTTTCCATTTTGCGCAGAACTGCATCGTCAACTGGCAAGAATCGCATGCCTGCGTTGAGCGCGGCGGCGCCCCAGCTTTTCACACCTTCGTCGAAGACGGCGTCGGCCTTTTCAAGGCGGATTGCGTCCAAGCGTTCCGGGCTGCTGGGGCTCGCAGCTTCCATGACTTTGCCGCCCCAGCGTTCGATGTCGGAGAGGCGAATACCATAAGCTTTGAGAACCTCTTCGATCGCGTAGAGCGTTGTTTGCAACTTCCCTTTGCGGCGAGTCGAGATACGCAGTGGATACTTTTGCTTTTTTATGTCTTCGAGGGACTGAATACCGCTGTCCTTGCGCACGGCGAAGATCAGCCGGTCCCAGGTTGGAAACACGCCGATGGCGCGGAGCGGGATTTGTTTCTTGTAAAAGCCGACTCCGAGATAAGCCATTCGCGACAGTCCTACCGGATTGCCGAAACCGAAGTCGTATTTCTTCTTGTCCACCAGGATTGCCGGGCCCGTGCCGCCGAGCTCCGAATCCCGCCAGCCCATGGCGACGTTCAACTGTGATTGGCGCGGGAGCTGGACGTTGTTGAAGAAACTCAAACTGACGACGTTCGCGATGTCGACGCGCTTGGAGGTCGCCGCGATGGAGAGTCTGATCGGTTCATTCATGAGTTGTCTTATCCTTGTGAACGTTTCTAATTACGTCGGCCTCCCGGCACCGGAAGTGAAGTTCCCTCCGTCGTGGGTGCGGGCGTGATTCTCTGACTTAGAATTCGCCGTGTCAAGAGAAACCGACCCCGCTCCTCGATTTGCTTCCTAGGGTTTGTTCTGATTATGATTCTTGCTCAGGTAACGCAAGGTGGCGCAGACCTTTTTTAAAGTCGTAACGCCTCAAGAAGCATTGAGAGCGCTGCTGCAAGTGTCCCCCGTGGGAACAGAGCGGATTCCAACCGTCCGGGCGCGGGCTCGTGTTTTGGCCGAGGATCTTTATTCCAACGTCGACCTGCCGCACTTCCACCGCGCCGCCATGGACGGCTACGCCGTCAAAGCAAAGGACACATTCGGCGCGAGTCAGAGTCTGCCGGCCTATTTGAAGCTTGCCGGCGTCGTTGAAATGGGCAAGGAGGCGACGCAACTGTTGGGAGCCGGTGAGGCGATACGAATCTCCACAGGCGGTATGCTGCCGCCGGAGAGCGACGCGGTGGTGATGGTCGAATATACCGATGAAACCGATGCGGGATTGGTCGAAGTGCATCGCAGCGTTTCGCCGGGGCAAAATGTCATTCAAATCGGCGACGACATCAAAAAAAGCGAGCTGGTTTTCTCGCGCGGGCGGCGGCTCAGGGCGCACGACCTGGGCGCGCTCACCGGTGTCGGGGTCTCTTCCATCCTGGTTTACATGCGGCCCCGCATTGCGCTGATTTCCACCGGGGATGAGATCGTTGATGCCGACACGGAGCCACTGCCCGGACAGGTGCGAAACATTAATCAACACTCGCTTGCCGGTCTCATCGAAGGGTGCGGCGGTGAATTACGCGATTGGGGCGTTGTCCGCGATGACAAAGATCAGTTGATCCGAGCCATTGGGGAAGCCCTGCAGTGGAGCGATCTAGTGCTACTTTCCGGGGGTAGCTCGATGGGCGCGAAAGATATCGCGCTGGAAGCAATCTTATCATTTCCCGATTCGGAATTTATCTTTCATGGAATCTCAGTGAGTCCTGGCAAGCCGACTATTTTTGCCAAGGCGTGCGGCAAGCCGATCATGGGCCTGCCGGGTTATCCGGTGTCGGCGTTGGTGATTTTCGATCTTTTTGCCGCGCCTGTGCTCCGCAAGATCGGCGGCGAGGAGGTAACGGGCATAAATCAATTCGCGAAAACTCTGCGGGCGACTTTGAAAACCAACATAGCGTCGCAAGTGGGCCGAGAAGATTATGTTCGTGTGACTTTGCAGCATGATTCCGAACGGTGGTTGGCGACGCCTCTGCCGAGCAAGTCAGGAGCTATTTTCACTTTGGTCAAAGCGGATGGGATGGTTCGAATCGATCTCAACCAAGATGGGCTGGAGCAGGGAGAGGAAGTCGAGGTGATATTATTCTAGTTTCGAGTCCCGTGTTTCGGGTTTCGAGTTCCCTTCCCAAACCCTAAACGCGGGACCCGAAACCCGGAACTCGGAACCGCCGAAGGGCCATGGCGCGTAAGCGATATCTAAAGAAAACGCCTTTGGAAGAGGCCAGAAAGCTTTTTTTGGCAGGTATCGATGCGTCGAAATTGGCCAGCGAAACCGTGCCCGTCGATGATGCGCTCAATCGCATCACCGCGGAACCCGTGTTCGCAAAGATTTCATCGCCCCATTACCACGCCGCCGCCATGGACGGCATCTGCGTCCGCGCCGAGGATACGTTTGGCGCGACTGAGTTTGTCGGAAAGAAACTTAGCCGGGCCTTGAAGGATGTGGCGGAGCCGGGTGCCTTTGCTTATGTGGACACGGGTAACTCTCTCCCTGCTTGGGCCAACGCAGTCATCATGATTGAAAAAGTGCGGCAACTCGATGATGAAACGGTGGAGATTTTCGAGTCGGTGGCACCCTGGAATCACGTCCGACTGGTTGGTGAGGACGTCGTCGCCACGGAATTGCTCTTGCCGCGCTCCCACCGGTTGCGCCCCTACGATCTGGGCGCATTGCTCGCGTCAGGGCACACCTCCGTGCGGGTGAAGGCCCATCCCAAGGTAGGAATCATTCCTACGGGCGATGAGTTGATCCAGCCGGGGGAAGAGACAACACCCGGAGCGGTCATCGAGTTCAACTCCACCGTATTAGCGGCTTTTGTGCGCGAGTGGGGTGGAGCGCCGGTTAAGTATCCCAAAGTGAAAGACGATGCTGAGTTGCTCAAGCAGGCGCTAGGTCGGGCGGCTCATGAGTGTGATGTGGCTACGATCATCGCCGGATCTTCCGCCGGCGAGCATGACTTGACCGCGGACGTGGTCGCCGCTGCGGGTGAATTGTGGGCGCACGGCATCGACGTGATGCCTGGAAAACCTGCGGTCTTAGGCGCGGCGAACGGCAAGCCGGTCATCGGTTTCCCGGGTTATCCAGTGTCGGCGATCGTTATCGCGCGAGAAATCTTGAGACCGGGTTTGGAGAAGTTTCTTGGTTGCGCGGCGCCATCCTACCCCCGAGTTCGTGCCGTCGTACCGAAAAAGCTCGCGTCTCATCTCGGCCTCGAAGAATTTATCCGCGTAACTTTGGGACGCGTTGGAGAAAAATTGGTCGCCGTGCCGCTGGCGCGCGGCGCCGGGGTGATTACGACAATGGTGCACGCCGATGGATTATTGCGCATCCCAAGCTTTATCGAAGGCTTGAATGCAGGCGAGGAAAGGGAGGTGGAATTGCTGCGGCCCGAAGAGGAAATCGAAAATACCATCCTCTGCACGGGTAGCCACGACCTCGCCATCGGAGTACTCGAAGACCAACTCAAGCTGCGACACCCCGGACTGAAGATCGCAGCAACGAATGTCGGCAGCTTAGGAGGCTTGCTGGCTTTGCAGCGCGGTGAGACCCACATCGCTGGCACTCATTTGCTTGACCCGGAAACGGGCATCTACAACATCCCCGACATTAAAAAAACGATTCCCAACACTCCGGTCGTCTTGGTTCATCTGGCTCTACGAGAACAAGGTATTCTGGTGCGGCGCGATAATCCGAAAGCGATTCGCGGCCTGCGCGATCTCACTCGAAAGGATTGCCGGTTTGTCAATCGACAACCGGGTTCCGGGACACGTGTTTTGCTCGATTACGAGCTCAAAAGATTGAGAATTGACCCGGCTTCCATTCATGGCTACGAGCGGGAAGAGTTTACCCATATGGCGGTCGGGGTAGCAGTCGCAAGTGATCTGGCCGATGCCGGACTCGGAGTGCGCGCGGCGGCCCAGGCCCTAGGGCTTGATTTCATTTCGCTAGCCAACGAGCAGTACGACTTGTTGTGTCTCCGCCCGTTTTATGAATCGGCAAGAGGAACGCAGCTGATGGCAATCGTTCGCTCCCAATCTCTGAAAACAGCGGTCGCCTCCCTGGGCGGCTATGATCCGGTCAAGGCCGGAGAAGTTCTTTACCAGCAGTAACTCCACCGTCGTTATTTCCCCATTCGAAGTCATCGGGGCCGCAGTTTTATCCCGCTCAACGACAACGCTGTTCAGTTGCCGCGACATTGAACCATTTGTGCAGTCTTTTCCAAGCTGGTCCCCCACTGAACTAGGCAGTCGTGGTTTGTCCTAGGTTGTCCATTTTTGTACTTGAAGAGCTCCAACTTCTGTTGCGCTTCCCTTTCGAAAACAGCCAGTTAGATGCAAATTTTTGCTGGCATCGGCATTGCGTTTCGCCCGCCTGAGGAAATTTTCGATGGATGAGAAATTAGAAAACATTCGTTTACTCACTCTTTCTGAAGCTGCAAATCTTTTGCAGGTTTCAACGCGGACGCTGCAGCGAATGATCCGTAATGGGGAACTGCCGGCTTTCAAGGTTGGAGGTCAGTGGCGGCTGCGTGAAACACAGCTGAGGCTGTGGGTGGAGGATAGGGAAAACTCGCTTGTTAAGCTGGAAAAAGAGAGTCGTGACATATGAGGAATGAGGTGTTCTCGCGTCTTCGCTCTCGATTGTTTTGCTTCATTGTACGCCTTCGCTCGTCGATTTATCGCGCGCCTCACAGCCTGCAAACAGTGTTTTTAGCAACCGGCTAGTCCAAGGAATGAGCTTTCAGTAGCTGGCAAGCGGGTCCAAGGGTGAAGACGCTGCAGAAAGAAAAATCCCCTCTGAGTTCATCTCCTGGTTACGGACTTCGCGTGCGCCTTATTCTGCTGGTCTTTATTGCCGTCGTCCCAGCGCTCATCCTTATCCTCCATAATGCGAAGCATGATCGCGATGTGAGCGCCGAGAGAATTCAAGAAGATGCTCAGCGGATCGTTGAGATCGCTGCTGCACGTCAAGCACACTTCATCGATTCGGCGCGTCAACTATTGGCGGTATTGGCGGAAGTGCCTGAAGTGGCAAGGGGTGACTCCATGGCCTGCAATCGGTTTGTGAAAGGACTCACAGATCGCTACAGCGTTTACGCCAATCTCGGCGTTATCGACGTGGAAGGTAATCTAGTGTGCAGCGCCGTCGGATTCGCGGGGATGGTTAACGCCGCTGATCGATCCTATTTTCGCAGGGCCAAGGGCTCGAAGAGCTTCTCCATCGGGGATTACCAAGTCGGAAGAGTGACCGGCAGGGGAAGCGTCAATTTTGGCTATCCGATACTGAACCGTTCCAGGGAAGTTGGCGCGGTAGTCTTTGCGGCGTTGGACCTCGCTTGGTTGACGCAGTTAACCGGAGAGGCCCGATTGCCTGATGGGGCGTCGCTATCCATCTTAGATAGTCAAGGGACCATTCTGGCCAGATTCCCTGATCCGGAGAAGTGGACCGGGAAGCCTGTGCCGGATGCACCCCTGTTTCAGATTCTCCAGCTGCGGGACCAAACAACAAGGGAACTCATCGGCGTAGACGGTGTGAAGCGGTTGTACGCGTTCACTACTCTAAGCGGGAAACCGGAGACCGGACAGATGTATGTGGTCGTCGGTATCCCGAAGGAGATTGCTTTCGCCCAGGTCAACCGTACGCTGTACTGGAATCTCGGCTGGCTCGGAGTGGCCTGCTTATTGGCCCTGGCAACGGCCTGGTTTATCGGTAACCGGCACGTGGTCGCTTATGTTAGCGAGCGCGCAAGGGCCGAAGAAGCCCGTCTCCAGTTGGCTTCGATTGTCGAGTCTTCCGAAGATGCGATCATTGGCAAATCCTTAAATGGCACCATTACCAGTTGGAACGACGGGGCGGAGGTGATGTACGGCTACACGGCGGAGGAAGTTAAGGGTCAACCGATTACCATATTGAACCCGCCGGACCGGCCCAATGAAATTCCTCAATTGTTGGAAATGGTCAAGCAAGGAAAGGGAATCAATCGCTATGAAACGGAACGGATCAGAAAAGACGGCCGCCGGTTGTACGTTTCGGCTTCCGTATCCCCGATCCGGGATTATGAAGGAAAAGTCGTCGGCGCTTCGACCATCGGTCGCGATATCACTGCGCTGCGAAAAGTGGAGGAGAAGCTTCGTGCTCATGCCAGCCAGATGGAAACGCTCTACACCATTGGACAAGAAATAGGCAGAACGCTCGCCCTCGATGAGGTGATCCAGTATGCTTTGGATCGAGTCGTTTCGGCATCCGGTTTTGACGTCGCATTCATACACTTTTCTGGCAAATCATCCGCTCCTACGGTTTACGCTGCCGGTAGCGCGTCGCGATCGTCAGCGGAGCAACTGCAGCTCCTGGCGCGTTTAGGAGAGGATTTTGAACGAAAGATAACCGTATGCCAGGAGCCGTGGTTTGTCGAAGATGCCGCGGCTCTGGCGGAGCTAAAAGAGCTGCAGGTGTTTGAAGGCATGAGGGCATTGGTAGTACTGCCGTTGTCCGGTGGCGAGCAGAGTCGGGGTACGCTCACATTGATGAGCCCGAGAGTTCACACGTTTGGTCCTGAGGAGTCACAGTTTCTTCAAGCCTTGGGGCAACAGATCGCTCTGGCCATCGAGAACGCGCAACTTTATGGCGCCACCGTAGAAGTCAATGCTCATCTCAAGCAAGAGATAGAAGAACGCAACCGGGCAGAGAAAATATTGGCAGATTTTACGGCCATGGTGGTTCATGATCTACGATCACCTTTGTCAAATGTGGTGTCGATTGCGGAGTCGCTCCAAGGTGGATTGTTTGGGCCGGTCAATGAACAGCAGAACAAGTGGCTTTGGAAGATCGAGACCAACTGTAAAGGCCTCATCGAACAGGTCAGCGATTTTTTGGATCTTTCAAAAATCGAAGCCGGACACATCGAATTAGTCAAGAAACCGGTTGATCTTAAGGCGCTGATCCACGAAATCTTGGTGGAGCACTCGATCCAGGCCGACAAAAGACAAATCTCATTCAGAAATAAGATCGACAGAGAGTTGCCGACAATCTGGCTGGATCCTCGCCGCTTCAGCCAGGTGTTAAGCAATCTTCTCAACAACGCTCTGAAATTTTCAGACGACGGGGGGGACATCGAAGTGGGCGCCGGCCGTGGTAGCGGTAACGAGGTCAACGTGTGGGTCAAAGACGCAGGGATTGGCATCGACAGCGATGAAATCGGCCAGATATTTGAAAAGTATCGCCAGGTCTCAAGCGGAAGAAACTCCGGGCACAAAGGAACCGGCCTGGGATTAGTGATCTGTAAAAAAATCGTCGAGGCTCATGGCGGACGGATCTGGGCTGAAAGCCAAAAAGGGAAAGGCGCGACGGTTTTCTTTTCCTTGCCAATAACCGCGTCGAGCTCTGGAGCAAATTGAAATTAACCCGAGCGAGGTCGCAGCACTATGAGTCCGCTCAACACTCCAACTAATTTTGAGCGCCGTCAGCTTTACCCGGCAGAAGATCGGGTGGACGTCTCTAGTGAGCTTCAGACGCTGCACGAGATCAGCCGTACGATTCTGGATTCCCTCGATCTCAAGGTGATGATGGAGGGAATTCTGAATAAAGCCGCGGCAATCGGTGGTTTCGATATCGGGATGATTTGCTTTGTAACCGCAGTGCGACAGACGCTCGAGCCCGTCGCCCACTGTGGATTTCGCGATCACGAAAATTTGACGACCTATCGCGAACACATGAGAGAGCAATCCACCGCTGGGATCGTTGATCGAGTGATAGCAACAAAGGAGATCCGTGTAGTCGACCTCCATAAGACCGGAGGGATACGTACCTTTAGACGCGAAGACGTCCGCTCTTTGGTTGTTGTCCCGCTCCGCACAGATCAGGATGCGTTGGGCGTCATGTACCTCGGCAGCCGCCAGGCCAGGGAGTTTGAACCCAGCCACATCCGCCTCTTTGAAGCCGTTGGAACTCAAGCGGGGATTGCCGTGCAAAAAGTCAGATTGTTCGAGGCGGTGGAAAGACGAGCCAAAGAACAAGAGGCATTGAATGTTATCGCCACCGCTACCAGCCAGTCGCTTGAGCTAAAAGAGCTTTTTGAGATCGCGGCGGATAAAACCGTCATGGTAACGGAACGACAGCGGATTAACTTCAGACTCAAAGATTCGCTTACTGGTAAGATCGACCTGGTCGCTTATCGAGGATTTACCGATGCAGAGATAGAAGCGCTCCGTCGTATCACGCCGCACCCAATGAGCGAAGAGGTTTTCGCATCGGGAAGGCCACTGGTGATCAATGATCACGTAGGGCCCGGAGTTTCCGGGCTTTTGGCAAGGACTCAGTCGGTGGCATGGATTCCTGTCAAAGCCGGGTCAAAGGTTGTTGGAGTTCTAGGTATTTCCGACGATCAATCGAGACCCTTTACTCCTAACGAGGTGGAGTTGCTCCAGGCCATCGGCAGCGTAATCGGCGTCGCCATTGAAAATGCCCGGCTGTTCCAAGAGCGCGAGACGCGCAACCGCGATCTGTCGGCTCTTCACGATGTTACCGCTGCCGCCAGCCGGTCGTTAGAGATCAAACCTGTTCTTGATGAAGTCTTGAAAAAGATCACAGAAATATTCAAGTTCGATCGGGTGTCGATTTTTCTCTTCGATCCAAAGAGAGAAACGTTGACTAGAATGGCCACGTTCGGAATTGCCCAGGAGGAAACCGGCGCCAGGGCTTTTCGCCGTGGCCAGGGACTTACAGGCAAAGTGGCCGAGACCGGTCAATACATGGTCTTTGAGGATGTCAGATCGGACCCACGATATCGGCAGCTGAGCCAAACGAACTCGATGCAACAACTTGGGGCCTGTTTTTTTGCGCTCTTCCCAATAAAGGCCAAGGAGAGATTCTTAGGAACCATCAACTGTATTGGCAAAGAACCACGAAAACTAAAGCCCGACGAAATCCGGCTGATCAATTCAATGTGCGATCAGATCGGCGTGGCCGTTGAGAATATCAATCTGTTTGAACAGGTGAAAAACAAGACCGCTGAGCTGGAATCGTCCAACTCAGAACTCCGCGAGGCGCTGGAGCAGCAGACCGCGACGGGCGAGGTTCTGCGGGTTATTGCATCCTCGCCTACGGAGCTTCAGCCGGTGCTGGATACTCTTCTTGCGAATGCCGTAAAACTCTCTGGCGCTACAAAAGGCCACATCCGCCAGTACGATGGTGAGTTTCTCAGATACGTCGCACACTATAATGAAAGCCCCGATGTTATAGACGCACTGAATCAACTACCCCAGCGGCCTCGTCCGGAGAGCATGGGCACCCGTGCGCTAACCACAAGGCAAGCGATCCATGTGCTTGATGCCTAAGCGGAGCCAAATTTTCGTTCGCCGGCGGCGCAGGCCCACGCTCGAACAATGCTATTTGTGCCGCTCTTGCGCGAAGGGTCCGGTATCGGAACGATCACCATCTGGCGCGACTTTGTCGAAGCGTTCACGGACCGGCAAATCGCTCTTCTCAAGACCTTCGCAGATCAGGCTGTCATTG
>Ga0209889_1000425_pt1 | contig 11565 bp, 10 predicted proteins | sample GWRWN1_0_10_FD_187233 | JGI IMG/M metagenome (GOLD analysis project Ga0209889, IMG submission 187233) | Riverbed sediment microbial communities from areas with no vegetation in Columbia River, Washington, USA - GW-RW N1_0_10 (SPAdes)... | ecosystem: Environmental > Aquatic > Freshwater > River >... | reverse complement strand
CTCGGTGTCCCCTCCCGTGCCGGACCGCTCACCGCCCACGCCCAGCGCCGCCACGATGACCACGAGGCCGGCACCCGCGCCCATCGCGAGGTTCCGGCGGCGATTGCCGGACGGACCGGGCGGCGGGGACACGGGGCGCTCCTTGGGAAGGTGGGCCGACGGCTGGTGGTCGCTGCCTTCCAAGGGCTCCCCCAGCGAAGTGTTGGCGAGAGGGCGTTGTGTTTACCCGACGAACGGGCGGCGTGTGGGGTTCCTGGGTTGAGACTGGGTTACAGCTTCTCCAGCGGAGCCCACGAAAGGAGCAGGTTCTTCTCACCCACCTCCCGGAACCGCACCCGCGCTTCGGTCTTGTCGCCGCTACCGCTCATGTCGATGATCACGCCCTCGCCGAAGGTCTTGTGGCGCACGTCGTCGCCGATCTTGAGGCCGAGGCTCTCGGCGCCGCTCCTGGCGACACGAGGCCGGGGTTTCAGTGCGTTCTCGACGATCCGGTCGCGCCCGGCCGCCACCCGCAGAGCCCGATCGCCACCCGATCCAGCGGCACCCGGTCCGCCGGAGTCCCTCGACGGGCCACCCGAGCGCCAGTCCCGACCGCCCCGCCCCCAGACGCCGCCGTAGCTGCGGCCTCCCCGACTCGAGCGCTGGTGGCCCTCGACGTCGTGGATCAAGCCCTCGGGGATCTCGTCGAGGAAGCGGCTCGGCGGGTTGTATTGGGTGCCGCCGAACAACGTCCTGCTCCAGGCGTGGGTGAGGTAGAGGCGCTGGCGGGCCCGGGTGATCCCGACGTAGGCGAGGCGTCGCTCCTCCTCGAGCTGGTCGGGATCGGTCAGCGAGCGCAGGTGGGGGAAGACCCCGTCCTCCCACCCGATGATGAACACGATGGGGAACTCGAGGCCCTTGGCGGCATGGAGGGTCATGAGCACGACCGACGACTGGTCGGCCTCGTCGAGGTCGTCGACGTCGGACACCAGGCTGATCGACTCGAGGAACTCGTCGACCGATGCCACCTCGCTGGCTGCGCCCACCAGCTCCGCCAGGTTCTCGAGCCTGCCCTCCGATTCGATGGTGCGCTCGGCTTCGAGGGCATCGAGGTAGCCCGACCGATCGAGCAGCGCCTGCAGCAGCGGCCCTGGTCCACTGGCCGCCATGTCGGCCACGTCGTCGAGCAGTTGGAGGAACGTCGCGATGCCGCGGGCGGCCTTGCCGGAGACGCCGGCGTCGTCGGCGCGGCGGAGAGCATCGAGGAACGGCAACCCGTGGGCCGTGGCCCAGGCATCCAGCCGGCCGATGGAGGTGGCGCCCACGCCCCGCTTGGGCTCGTTCAGCACCCGCTTGATCGACACCTCGTCGACCGGGTTGACGACGGCCCGCAGGTAGGCGACCGCGTCCTTGACCTCCTTGCGGTCGTAGAACCGGGTACCGCCAAGCACGCGGTAGGGAATGCCGACCCGCATGAGCTGCTCTTCCAGCACCCGGCTCTGGGCGTTGGTGCGGTAGAAGACGGCGATGTCGCCCCAGCGCAGCCGGCCGCCATCACGGCCGGGTCGGCCGGGGTCCCCACCGTCGGGCACCTGTACCTCGGAGGCGTCGTGGAGGCGGGCCATCTCGCGGGTGATCCACTGGGCCTCGTCGACCTCGTCGTCGGCGTGGTAGCGAACGATGGGATCGCCGGCGCCCTGGTCGGTCCACAGCTCCTTGGGCTTGCGGCTGATGTTGTGGGCGATGACGGCGTTGGCGGCGTCGAGGATGGTCTGGGTCGAGCGGTAGTTCTGTTCGAGCAGGACGACCGTGGTGTCGGGGAACGCGTCCTCGAACTCCACGATGTTGCGCATGTCGGCACCCCGAAAGGCATAGATGCTGTTGTGAACGAGCACACTGTCGGCGACGTAGGTGTGTGTCGGCTCCACCTCCAGGTCGTAGACCGGGCCGCCGTAGTCGCTTACCTCGACGGCGTCGACCCGGACCTCGACGAGGTTCGACGGGTCGCTGCCGTCTTCCACCAGCACCTTCATCCCCTCGCGCAGGTGAGCGAGCGGCACGAACGCGTAGAGCTTGCCGGCGACGACCGCCCGACGGCGGATATCCAGACCACCTGCTGCGGCCATGGAGCGTGCGAAGGCCAGCGCCTGTCGGTAGTCCTTGTAACTGGTCTCGACCCGGTAGCTACCGGGCTTACCGGGGCGCACTGGCATCCCCGCGTCACGGAGTCGTTGGGCGACGGGCGCCCGGTTCGACGACCACTGGACCCGGTGGTATCCGACGTCACCACGGCGGCAGTCGGAGAACATCGTCAGGTCGAGGGTCTGTCGGCGGCCCCCATTGGCCGGCGTGTAGTGGGGAAACGCGGGATGGAGGTCCAGGTCCTCCATGAGCTGTTTGGCGGCGGACCGGGTGTCGACTTCGTCGAACAGCCGGGCCAGCCACTCGTCATCCATCGCGAGGTTCCGACCCAGGCCATGGAAGAGGGCCGTGGGCAGTCCGTACGTGGCTGCGTAAAAGGCCTCGTAGTAGCCCGCCTCAGCGCGGTGGTCGCAGACCCGCAGAACCCAAGCGCGGTCGGCATGCTCCTGGTTGATGCGTACGCGAATGCCCTGTTCGAACTGGCCGGGTCCGATTGTACGGACGCTCTTGGTCAGCCCGAGTCGGAAGCCGCGGTCGATGCGCTCCATCAGGTAGACGATGTGGCGGCCGCTATCGAGCGATGTGTCGGCCAACACCACGTGGTGCGGCGTCCCGCGGAGGCTGCGGGCACCGGCGTGAACTGTGTAGATCCGACCCCTGTAGTGGCCACAATTGTGCGCCGTAATACGGTTCGCGACCGGACGGGCGGTCGCTCCCACGCCGGTGACGGTCTCGCCCTCCTTCAGTGTCTCGATGGGCCGGTCGCCGGACGGGGTGGCCACCAGCGTGCCGGGCGGCAGGCACTGGTCCTGGTCTCCCACCACGGCGATGTTGCGATGGTCGGCGGCGAGGAGGAGGACGAGCTCGTTCTGGACCCGGTTGGTGTCCTGGTACTCGTCTACGAGGATGTGGCGAAAGCGCTCCTGGTAGTGCTGCAGAGTCTGGGGATGCTCTCGGAGCAGGCGCAGTGCGTTGGTGAGCAGGTCGTCGAAGTCCATCGAGCCAGCCCGGTGCAGGCGGCTCTGGTACTCGGCGAACACCTGCCCGATCTTGCGCTCGAACAGGTTGCCGGCCCGCTGGGTGTAGGTCTCGGCGTCGATGCCGTCGTTCTTGGCCGCCGAGATGGCGGCATGCACGCTGCGGGGCGGGAAGCGCTTGGTGTCGAGGCCGAGGTCGCGGATCACATAGCCGGTGAGCCGCACGGCATCGGCCTCGTCGTAGATCGTGAACTGGCGCGGGTAGCCGAGCAGGTCGGCATCGCGCCGCAGGATGCGCACGCACGCAGAGTGGAACGTCGACACCCACATCTTCTCGGCCACCGGACCCACGAGCGCCGCCACCCGGGACTTCATCTCGTCGGCGGCCTTGTTGGTGAAGGTGATGGCGAGAATGGCGAACGGGCTCACGCCCCGGTCGCGGATCAGGTGTGCGATGCGATGGGTGAGCACCCGGGTCTTGCCCGACCCTGCGCCCGCCACCACGAGCAGAGGCCCCTCGGCGTGGGTGACGGCGTCGGACTGGACGGGGTTCAGCCCGGTCAGCGCGTCGGGCGCGGTGGGCCGGTCGGGTGCCTGGGGAGCGTCGGGAGGACTCATGGCTTGCACCCATCGTAGGGGTGCGCTGCGACAGCCAATGAGCTCTTGAACCCAGGCAATTCGCAGGCCGCTGTACGGGCCGGTCCAGGTTCGTTTCGTCTACTGGGCGCTTCATCCCAACGGAAGGAGCAGTGATGGCGTTCAGACCCAGACACCTCGTCGCCGCCGGCACGATGGCCGGTGCGGTCGTCCTCGGCGGTGCCACCTGGGCATCAGCCCAGGACTCCCCCTCGACTAGCGAGGGCGACTCCACGACGACCACCGAGGAGGACCACCGGTCCGACCGCGGCCCAAAGTCTGAGGATCAGGGGCCCGAGCAGCAGGCGCCAAACGGGTCGCCCCGGTCGGGGGACGGCTGCTCCCACGGCGACAAGGAATCCGACCGCGACTCGTCCAATGGTGGCGACGCCGAGGCCAGCGTGTTCTCGTCCTGATCGGCTGCGGCGAGGCAATAGCGGTCGCATCGACCGGCCCGAGGCAATGGCTGTCGGCAACCGTCAGTCATGTCCTCGACCCCTCGCTGGCGACTGCTATTGCCTCGGCAGGCCCCCAGGGCCGGCGGACTCGACGTGCGATGCTGGGCCGATGGCAGAGGTTCCGGTCGAGCGCATCCCCTACGACGAGCTCTCGATGTTCCAAGAGAACGCCGACGAGTTCGGAATCCCCTACGACGGACCCCCGATCGTGCGGAGGGACGATGTCGAGATGGAACCCGGCCGGCGGCTGAGCGCCCTGGTGTGGGGCGATGGCGAACCCGACCTGGTGCTCCTGCACGGGGGCGCCCAGAACGCCCACACCTGGGACACCGTGGCGCTCGCCCTCGATCGCCCGCTCGTAGCCATCGACCTTCCCGCCCACGGCCACTCCGACGGTCCCCGCGGCGGCTTCGCCGACACGTCGAGCAACGCTGACGACGTCGCGGCCGCAATTCGAGCCCTGGCGCCGGAATCACGGGGGGTGGTCGGCATGTCGCTGGGAGGGCTGACGGCCCTGGCACTCTCGGCCCGGGCACCCGAGCTGGTGCGCTCCGTGGTGCTGGTCGACGTCACGCCCGGCGTCGACGAGGCGAAGGCGACCTCGATCACCGCGTTCGTCAACGGGCCCGAGAGCTTCCCCAGCTTCGACGAGATCCTGGCCCGCACGGTCGAGTTCAACCCCACGCGCACGGTCTCGTCGCTGCGACGAGGCATCCTCCACAACGCGGTCCAACGCGAGGACGGGAGCTGGGTCTGGCGTTACGCCCGGCACCGGGTCGGGGCGCCACCCGAGGCCGGGGCCCGGCGCATCGACTTCTCCGACCTGTGGCGCGCCGTGGACCAGCTCACGGTGCCGCTCATGCTGGTGCGGGGGATGCTGCCCCAGTCGGTGGTCGACGACGCCGACGAGGCCGAGCTGCTGCGCCGCTACCCCGGCGCCCGCGTCGAACACGTGGAGGGCGCGGGCCACAGCGTCCAGGGCGACAAGCCTGTGGAGCTCGCCGCCCTGATCGCCGATTTCGTGCGCTGATCCCGTATCGGCTAGGCGGCCTCGCGGGCACGGCCACCTAGGGCGGCAACGCTCACGGCCAGCATCGCCAGGGTCAGTCCGAGCTCACCGAACCACCAGGCTCCGAACGTGTGGTGACCCGACAGGGGGCACGAGACCGTGAACCCGAGGGCAATGAGGCCCGTGGCCACGCCTCCGGCAGCCGCTGACGGGTGCCTGTTGCCTGCCGCGACCGCGGTGGCAACGAGCGCCGCAAACAGCCCGAGGGATGCCAGCGTCACGACGACCGGCACCGCCGCCTCGGGATCGGCGGGAGCCGGCTCGAGGGCCATGCCGATCACGATCGCCAGCGGCCAACCGAAACCGAGGATCCCGGCCCAGGTCGGCGTCAGTCGACCGGGCGCCGCTCGGCCGGTGACCGGTGCCGCCCGTCGAATGGTCGGGACGCGATCGAGCGTCCGGGTGACGAGCCGAGCCCGCTGTCCGTCCATCAGAGCCTCCTGTGCAGGTCGCCGAGCTGTCGGCTAGAGAGCCTCGCGAGCGGTCGCAACGTCGGGCACGACGAAGGCCACCCGTGTGTTGGTGGCGAGGTACGCAACCTCGATGTTCACGTTGGCGTCGGCCAGCCGGCGCGCCATCTCACCCAGGTAGCCCGGCCTGTCTTCCACGTCCTCGAGCACGAGCGCCTCGCGTTCGGCGGCGATCGTGTAACCGGCGCCCACGAGCGCCTGGCGGGCGGCACCCGCATTCTCGACGAGGATGTGCAGCACACCCCGTCCGCCGGCCACCGTGGCGCAGAAGCCGTCGATGTTGACGCCGACCTTGCCCAGCTCCTCGCTGAGGGTCGCGAGCTGGCCGACGCGGTTGTCGGCTTCGATCCGGAGGTCCGTCGCCATGGACCACCTCCTCTCTCGATGCAGTAGGTCTGCACCGCCCATCATTCACCCGGCACGGCAAGGCGTAAAGGCGCCCCATGCGTAACCAGCCGACACCTTCGTGCGTTGACACTTACGTAAGCAGTAACTTACAATATTCTCATGCAGGCAGTGCTGGACGCCGTCGTGGAACCGCGGCGCCGGGAGATCCTCCGCCTCGTCCGTACGGTCGAGCTACCTGCCGGGGCGATCGCTGCTCGGTTCGACGACGTGTCACGGCCGGCCATCTCGCAGCACCTGCGGGTGTTGCGAGACGCCGGCCTGTTGGTCGAGCGGCGGGAAGGGACCCGTCGCCTGTACCGGACCCGGCCCGAGGGGCTCGAGGACCTTCGCACCTTCCTCGAGGAGTTCTGGGACACGCGGCTCGGGGCACTGCGGCACGAAGCCGAGAAGGAGCAGAGGAGCAGAGACCATGACCAATCCGAGCGACCGGGCCTCACGAGCGGGAAGCATGGTCGACATGGCTGAGCCCATCGTCCGGGAGATCCACATCGGGGCGACGCCGGAGACGGTGTTCGAGTTCTTCACCGACGCCCGCAAGCTCACCCGCTGGCTGGCCACCGAGGCGACCCTCGATCCCAGGCCGGGCGGCATCTGCAACCAGGAGCACGCCAGGGACGACGGCTCCGGCGGCAGCTACCACATGAGCGGTGAGTTCCTCGAGGTCAGCCGGCCGGAGCGGGTGGTGTTCACGTGGGGGTTCACCGACCCGGACGTGGGCGTACCGCCCGGATCGTCCGTCGTGGACGTGACCCTCACGCCCGACGGTGGCGGCACGCGGCTGCGGCTCGAGCACCGCGAGCTACCGGCGGCCGCGATCGATGACCATGCCGACGGGTGGAGCGGGATGCTCGAGCGCCTCGCCACCGCAGTCGTGACCACCGCGACGGACGAACCATGACGCAACCCGAGTGGATGCAGCTCAGGAGCATCGCCCTCCACGACGGAACCGAAGCGCCGCAGCTGTGGCCCGACGGCGCCAGCCCCGAGTACGTCGCGGCTCGCACCGGCCGCGGCATCGACCTCCTGTCGCCGGCCCGGAACGTCCTCGACCTCCTGCCGGGCGGACGCGGCGAGTGGATGCCCGACAACACCTATCCCGGCGCCACACGGGGCGAGCCGGCTGCGTGACCTGACTGACCCGGCGCCCGGCGTGGGAGGATCCGGGCGCATGAACGTCCTCGGGCACGCGTCCGTCGCGCTGGCATGGGGCGGCGATGATCCGGCGTTCGTGCTCGGCGCCGTGCTTCCGGATCTGGCACCGATGGTGAACGTGCGCGTGGACCGATCGCGCCTCGACGGGCGAATCGGCGACGGCGTGCGCTGCCACATCGAGGTCGACGCGATGTTCCATGGCCACCCGGCGTTCCGCGCCGGCTCCGCGGCGCTGCGGAGGGACCTCGCAGAGCAAGGCCTCGACCGGGGCCCGGCGCGGGCTCTCGGGCACGCGGGATGGGAGCTGCTGCTCGACGGCACGCTGGTTGGTTCACGGGCCGAAGCGGCGTACTGGCGGGCGTTGGACGTGGGCGAGCAGGCCTTGGACGCGATTGCCGAGCCCGGCCGGGGCCGCTGGCTCGGCTTCCTGGCCTACCGGCAGCGTCGCCCGCGCCTGCGGTACGACAATCCACCGTGGGTCGCCGAACGTTTGCACGACCTGCTGGCCAGGCGGCCACGGCTCCGGTTCTCGCGTGAGGAGCTCCCGGCGGTCGCCGAGGTCCTCGATGTCCACGCCGGGCAGGTGGCCGCGGTCGCGCCCGAGGTGCTAGCGGCGCTGAGGGGACGACGCCGCCCAGAGTGACGACGCTCCGGCAGGGGTGTCGGCCTACACCGGCACCGAAAGGCGCACGACGAAGCCGTCGTCGACGCTGCCGGTCACGGTGGCGAGTTGCTGGGCGGACCCATCGGCGAAGACGTTGTCTGATTCGAGCGACAGCGACGCGAGGTTGGTCACGCTCTGGGAATAGCCGTCGGTGGCGTAGACCTGGTCGCAGACGTCCTCGGGGACGGCGAGCTGCGAGGTCGCCAGGAGATTTCCGCCGCCGGTGGCGTCCGCCACGCTCGCATACACCTCGAAGTGGATGTGAGGCCACCGGCCCGAGTAGCAGCCGGGGAAGATGGTCGTGAAGGAGACCGCACCGCCGGCAATGGTCTCCTGGACCCCGCGCAGGTAGTTCTCGTCCATGGCGCCCGGGCTGTACAGCGAGTACTGGCCGTCCCGGTCGCAGTGCCAGACGTAGACCGCCGCGCCCCTGAGCGGAGCACAGCCATTGGCGCCGTCGAGGATCGCAAGGTCGAGCGTCGCCGGCACGCCCTCGGCGAGCCCGGTAGCCGACCCGAAGCTGGGCCGGATGTCGCCACAAACGATGCCCTCCTCGGCGAGGACGTTGGGACCGTTGGAACTGTCCCCCGGGAACGGACCGGCGGTCTCCTCCGGTATGACCGAGCATTCGGCATTCGATCCCGTGGCCGCCCCGGCCCCGGCCGTCGTGGATGAGCCCCCAACTGTCGGCGTCGTGGTCGAGGCGGCGGATTCGCCGCCGTCGTCAGATCCACAGCCGACGAGCGCAGCCAGACCGGCTCCGGCGACCATCTGTAACGCCCGCCGGCGGCCCATCAACCGCCGCCCGGTCATCGTTGCCAGGTCGAAGGACAGTCCTCGGTCGTGGTGACGGGCACGGGTCATGAAAGCCACCGTATGCACCGGACCTGGGAGCCGCCGGGCAGGAACCCGAGCGCCCGCTGGACACGGGGGGCGGTCAGCACCGCGGGCCTCGATTTAGGTAGCGCGCTACCGATCCGCACGCTCACGCCGGTCCCTACGGTGACCAACAGCCGGAAATAGGCGACCCTCGGGTCGCATCGAGGCGGACACCCCCGGCGGGCCGGCCGCCGAGCCAAGCACGCGCGGCGGATGCTCCGGCGGTGGCTCGGCGGCTGCTCCCCGTGGCCCACCGGGCCCCGTCCGGAGGAGGCGCATTCGATGCACAGGACACGGGCGGTCTGGGGTGGCGGCCCGTGGATCATGGTGGCGGCCGTGGCCCTCGTCGCCGCAGCTCACTAGGCGGCCGCCGTCGGGGCCGTTCACGTCTCCTGACGCCTGCCTCCCCGTGATGTCCTGACGGCCTCGGACGGCGCGACACTTGTCACGCACCGGTCGCCGGACCGGGGCGGGTCACAACGTCGTGAGGGGATGGCGGCATGGGGTCGGGATCTGGGGGCTCGGCTTTGAGCCGACGGGCCGGGCCGCGGTCCGCGCCTGTGGGCGGGGCCACCCTCCCCGGTGCCTGGCCCCTCGTGGGGCGAGGAGACGAGCTGGCCCTGGCGCTGGAATCGCTGCGGCACCGAGGTTGCGTGATCCTGGCCGGCGTGTCCGGAGTCGGGAAAACACGCCTCGCGCGTGAGGTCCTGGCGGCCGGTGCGTCAGGGAGGGCGCCGCCGCAGTGGGTGGCGGCGACGCGCTCGGCGGCCACCGTGGCGTTGGGCGCATTCGCGCACCTGGTCCCCGGCGAGTCCCTGGCGATCGGCGAGGGGCAGGACCGGCGTGCCGTCATCTTCGACGCCATCGTCCGGGCCATCGAACATCACTCGGCGCAGGGCCGCCCCGTCGTGGGCGTCGATGACGCTCACCTGCTCGACGACGCCTCGGCGACGCTGGTCCACCTGCTGGTGACCGCGGGCGCGGCCCGGGTCGTGGTGACGGTCCGCAGCGGCGAGCCGACGCCCGATCCCGTGGTGGCGCTGTGGAAGGACGAGTTGGGGCTGCGCATCGAGGTTCAGCCGCTGTCACGGCTCGAGGTGACCGAGCTGCTGGGCGCGACGCTGCGCGGGACGGTCGACGGTGCCACCGCTCGCCGGCTGTTCGACGTCACGCGGGGCAACGCGCTGTTCCTCCGGGAGCTGGTCGACGAGGGGCTGGCATCGGGCGCCCTGGTCGAGCACGTCGGGGTGTGGGGTTGGGATGGGCCGTTGCGGCCCGGGGTCCGGCTCCGGGACCTCATCGCCGAGCGGCTCGGCGCCCTCGACGAGACCGAGCGCGATGCGCTGGAACTGGTGGCCCTCGGCGAGCCCATGACGGACCCCGTGGTCGGCCGCCTGGTGCCCGACGACGTGTTGCGACGCCTGGAGCGGCGACGCCTCGTGGAGGTGGGCACGATCGACAATCGGCTCGAAGTGCGGCTGGGCCACCCGTTGTTCGGTGACGTGCTTCTGCACGACGCGTCGCCGCGACGGCTCGACGACTGCCGCCGCCAGCTCGCAAAAGCCTGGGAGGACGAGCGGTCGCTGAGCCCCGACGAGATCCTGCGGGTGGCCACTTGGCGGGCTGCCGTCGGCGACCACGCCAACCCCGGCGTGTTGTTCGCCGGCGCGCACCGGGCCCTGGTGCTCGGTGACATTGTCACCGGAGAACGGCTGGCGCGCATCGCCCACGCCGTGGCCCCGAGCGCCGCCACCGGGTCGCTGCTCGGCGATGCGCTCAGCTCCCTCGGCCGACACGACGAGGCGCTCGGCCTGTGGCAGTCGGCGCTGGAGCTTCCCGGGACCAAGGCCGAGTACGCCGAGGTGGCGGCGGCCATCGCCGGCGAGATCGCCTGGCGCCTCGACCGTCCCGACGAGGCGCGGCGGATGCTGCGGGAGACCGCCGAGCGCCTCAGCGATCCCGCCGCCCTCGACCTGCTCACGAGCCACGAGGCGCTCCTGGCCTCGCTCGGTGCGCCCACATCGACCGCCGCCATCGCCATCGCGCAGGCCGAGCTGGCCCGGCCGGACCTGTCGGTCGGTTCGCGCTTGCGGGCACAGTTGTCGGCCGCGGCCGGTTGGGTGGACGCCGGGGAGATCGACCGTGCCATCGAGGCCACCCAGGAGGCCATGGGCGTGGCCATGCGAGACCAGCTCCCGGGACTGGCGCTCTACCACGCAATGACTTTGGCGCAGGCGCTCGTGTTGGCGGGGCGCGTGTCCGAGGCCGACGCGTTGGTCGAGGTGGGCCACGAGGCCGCCCTGACAAGACACGCCGATGTCGCCCGGGGTGCCTGGTGCTTCCTCCGGGGGGTGCTGGCGGTGTTCCGGGGGCGGCCCCACGTCGCGGTGGCAGCGCTGCGCGAGTCGGATCTGCTGCTCGGTCGCTTCGACTACGGGCTGCGGCGCGGCGTCCTGATCTGGCAGGGCATGGCCGAGGCGCTGCGGGGGGAAGCGGCTGCGGCCGAGAGGGCGCTCGAGGACGCGCAGCGCACCAACCGCAGCCGTGCCCGCCTCTACGACGCCGACTGGGCGCGGGCCCGGGCGTGGAAGCTGGTCGCGGCCGGCCAGCTGACGGCCGCAGAGCGAGCCGGCGTCGAGGCCGCGGACGTGGCGGTGCGCGCCGACCGGTGGACGTACGAGGTGCTGGCCCTGCATGACCGGGCCCGGTTCCGGGGGTTGGGCGGACGCGG
>Ga0209889_1000424_pt1 | contig 11566 bp, 6 predicted proteins | sample GWRWN1_0_10_FD_187233 | JGI IMG/M metagenome (GOLD analysis project Ga0209889, IMG submission 187233) | Riverbed sediment microbial communities from areas with no vegetation in Columbia River, Washington, USA - GW-RW N1_0_10 (SPAdes)... | ecosystem: Environmental > Aquatic > Freshwater > River >... | reverse complement strand
CGACGCCGACTCCGCCGAGGCCGACTGTCCCGAGTGATCGTCGGAAGAGAGCTCGTGGTCGGTCGGAGCCTCAGGCCTCGGGGAGCAGGACCTTGAACGAGGCGCCGCCGCCCGGACGGTCCTCGACCCACGCCCGGCCGCCGTGGAGCTCGGCGAAGCGAGCGACGAGCGAGAGGCCCACCCCGACGCCCGGGGAGGCGCTCGCGGGGCCGGGACCCTGCCGGAACGGTTCGAAGATCGCGTCCTTCAGCTGATCGGGTACGCCGCCGCCCTCGTCCTCGACGACCAGCAGGATGCCGTCGTCCCGTCGATCGACCCGGGCCCAGATGCGGCTCTCGAGGGTGGTGTGCCGAGCCGCGTTCGAGAGCAGGTTCTCGACGATCCGCTCGACCTTCGGGGGGTCGACGTCCGCCATGAGCTCGCCCGACCCGAACAGCACCTCTCGGCCGCCGAACTGCTCGAACTCACGGACGGCCTCGCCGACGAGCGCACCAACGTCGGTCCGCCTGCGCTGCGGCGTGATGATCCCCCGCTGGAGACGGTCGAGGTCCAGCAGGTCGCCGAGGAGGCGTTCGAGTTTGCGGGCGTTCGAGGCGATCCGCTGCAGCAGGTCGATCGCGTCCTCCCGGGGGATGTCCATTCCCGATCGCTCGAGCGTGACCGCCGACCCGAGGATCGACGTGAGCGGGGTACGCAGGTCGTGCGACACGGCCTCGAGGAACGTGTTCTTCATCTCGTCGAGCGCCCGCAGCCGCTGAGTCGCCTCGCGTTCGCGATGGAAGGCTTCGGAGTACTTCTGCTCGCTCCGCCGCAGGGCCTGCTCGGCGCGCTTGCGCTCCGTGACGTCGACGATGAGTCCTCGGACCACCGACCTGCCCCGCGCGTCCGCGGCGACATGCACGATGTCGCGGAGCCATAGCGTCTCGCCCTCTCGCCCACGTGTTCGGTACTCGAGGTCGAGGTCGTCGCCCGGCGTCTCGACGGCGGCTCGGAGCGTGGCCGTCATCGGAGCCCGGTCGTCGGGGGCGATGTGATCGCCCCAGCGTTGCGGCAGCGGTTGGGCCGCGTCCGTCTCCTCGCCGAGGATCAGGGCGGCGCGTCGAGACAGGAACGTGAAGGACAGCGTCTGAGGGTCCGCCTCCCAGAAGATCGCGTCGAGCGTCTCGGCGAGCTCGTGGAACCGCTCGAGCTCGCTCACTCGCCGAGCGCTCCCCAGCGCGAGCGAGGCGATCTGGGCGATCCCTCGCGCGAGATCGCGGTCTCGGTCGGAGAACGAGGAGTCCGCCCCGGTCACCATCGCCAGCGCGCCGAGCTCGTCCGGCTCCCATCTCATCGGGGCGACGAGGACATCTGACGGCTCGTCGAGGAGCCAGAACTCCGGGGGGACACGCTCGACGACCTCCCGTTGCATCACGAACGGCTCCTGGAACGACGCGAGGAACTGGTTCGCGATCTCGGCCGGGATCGGCGGGGTGGTCGCCATGCGCTCGGCCGGCAGACCTCGTTGGTGCACCAGGGCGAAGTCGCCGCTCTTCGGGTCGCGGCGGTACGCCGCGACGACCGAGCCATCGATGATCGACGGGACCGCGGTCACGACGCGGGCGAGGACGCTGGAGACGTCTTCGGCCCCACTGAGTGCCTGCGAGAGCCCGAGCAACGCGGACGAGGTCTTCGCGGCCTCGCGTTCCTTCTGGAGCAGGCTCGCGTTCTCGTAGGCGACCGCGGCGTGCGAGGCAAGCACCTCGAGCACACGCTGGTCCTCCTCGTCGAACTGATCGGTCCCGAGGTTCGAGAGCACGATGACGCCGGTCACCTTGTCGCCCACTTTCAGCGGCACGGCCAGGAGCGACTCGTCGATCTCGTCGGTCCCCTCGATCTGCCATCCCCGCTCGTCGTGGAGGGCGTCGGGCGCGTAGTAGGTCTCTCCCGAGCTCGCCGCATAGCCGGTGATCCCCTCGCCGACCAGGGTGACCAACTCCTCGTGCGTCTCGGACTCGTACTCGGTCAGGTCGCCGCGGAACGTCGTCGGCCACAGCGTGACCCCATCGTCGAGCAGGAGGTAGATCCGACAGTTGTGGTAGTCGATCAAGGTCCTGAGCTCGGTGGTGATGGCTTCGCCGATCGCATCGACGTCGTCGAGCGTGTTCAACCGGGTCGCCAGGGCATGCAGCATCCGGAGTTGCGCGACCGAGCGCAGCTCGTGTTCCTCGACGGTTCCGCTCATGCGGTTGCTGGTTTCGACCATCCCGGATAGGGCCCCAACGGGGGCCTGCATCTTCTCATGCGTCGGCCGGTCGGAGCCTGCTCTGAAGGCGCTGGTCGGAGGCCTGTTTCGGGCACGGGTACCATGTGCTGCGTGAGCACCACGGACGAGGTGACCGCGGGCGCTCTTCCCGCCCCGCTGCTCGAGCTCATCGACGCCAAGGTGCCGAACGAGCGGGCCGAGCTCGTCAAGGCGTTCGCATCGGCCTTCACGAAGAGGCTGGCGCCGCACGACGTCTCCGAGCGGTCGCCCGAGGAGCTCTTCGGTGTGATCTCGGACGCCTTCGAGCTCGCGGACGCTCGGCAGGCGGGCGAGTTCGCGGTGCGGGTGTTCGAACCGAGTCCGCCGGAGAACGGCGACGAAGCGCCGGGCACGGTGGTCGAGATCAGCGCCCCGGATTCCCCGTTCCTGTACGACTCGGTGGCCGAGGAGCTCGATGCCTGGGGGCTGGACGCCCGTCGCGTGATCCACCCGGTGATCGGCGTCGAGCGAGGCTCCGAGGGCCGGATCGTCCGGGTCCTGCACGTCCGACAGACCGACGACCGAGAGTCCCTGATGCACTTCGAGCTCGAGCAGCGGCTGACCGAGCAGGAGCGGACCGAGCTCGAGCAGGCGATCCGAGGCATCCTCGGCGACGTCCGCCTGGCCGTGCGGGACTTCGAGCCGATGAAGGAAGCGGCACGGGGCATGATCGACATCGCGAGCGGCGGGTCGGCCCTGTACCCGGCGGACGAGGTCGCCGAGACCGTCGCGTTCCTCGAGTGGCTGCTCGATCTGAACTTCATCTTCCTTGGCTACCGCGAGTACCAGCTCGTCGATCTCCCCGAAGGGCGGGCCCTCGGCGCGGTCCCCGGATCGGGCCTCGGCATCTTGTCGAAGGTCGATTGGTCGGCGTACGAGCAGCCGGTGCCGCTCGAGACGATCGAGCCGAACCTGCGCGCCCGCATCGAGGGCGGCGACCTGCTCATCTACTCGAAGACGAACCGGCCCTCGACCGTGCATCGGCGCGCCCGGATGGACTACATCGGGGTGCGCCGGGTCTCGCCCGACGGACGCATCGTCGGCGAGGCGCGGATGGTGGGCCTGTTCACCTCCAAGGCGTACGCGGAGCCCGCGAGCAAGACGCCGCTGCTGCACCGAAAGCTCGAGCAGATCGTGGACGCCGAGGATCTGTTCGAGGGGTCGCACGACTACAAGGCGGTGGTGTCGATCTTCGAGAGCTTCCCGAAGGACGAGCTGTTCGCCGCTCCGACCGAGGAGCTCCGACAGCAGGTGATGGGACTGCTGCAGCTGCAGGAGTCCCGGCACACCCGTCTGTTCGTCCGACGAGACCTCTACGGACGAAGCGTCTCGCTGTTGGTCGCGATCCCGCGCGACCGCTTCAACTCGGAGGTGCGCCAGCGGCTGCAGGACCTGTTCCTCGAGCGGTTCAACGGCACGACGATCGACGTCCACGTCTCGCTCACGGAGAGCGACCTGGCGCAGCTGCACTTCACCGTGCACGTCGGTCAGGGCCAGATCCCGGACGTGTCCTTCGACAAGCTCCAGCGCGACGTCGTCGACATCGCCCGCACCTGGGACGACCAGCTGCTGGACCGGTTGGTCGAGGAGCACGGGCAGGCACGCGCGCGAGAGCTGTTCGAGCGCTGGGCGGACCGCGTCCCCGACTACTACAAGGCGTCGACCGACGTCGCCATCGCCGGCCTCGACATCCTCCGGTTCGACGAGCTCGAGCGTGGCGAGGAAGCCTTCCTGATCGGCCTGGCGAACGAGACCGAGGAGGGGCAGTCGCTCACGCACGTCCGGCTCTACAAGGTCGATGGCAAGGTCGAGCTCTCGGACTTCGTGCCGACGCTCGAGTCGCTCGGTCTTCGCGTGATCGAGGAGTGGCCGACCACCCTCTCCGGCGAGGAGGGCGACGAGCGCTTCCTCCACGACTTCGGCGTGCTGGGAGCCGATCACCGGCCGATCGACGTCGACGCCACCGGTGACCGGGTCGCCGAGTGCATCGCGGCGGTGTGGCGAGGCGAGTGCGAGTCCGATTCGCTGAACCGCCTCGTCGTCACCGCGGGGGTCGACTGGAGACAGGTTCAGATCCTGCGCGCCTACCGCAAGTATCACCACCGGGTGAACTCGAGCTTCCCGGTCGAGTACAAGAACGATGCCTTCGCGGCGCACCCGGCCATCGCCGCCCACCTCGTGAAGCTGTTCGAGATGCGGTTCGATCCGTCCCGGCCGAGGGATCCACAGGCGGTCGAGGCGCTCGGGAAGAAGATCCGCTCGGATCTGGACGCCGTGCGATCGCTCGAGCTCGACCGGATACTCCGTAACGCCTTGGGCGTCGTCGACGCGACGGTGCGCACCAACGCCTACGTCCCGGGGCGACGCGCGATCGCCTTCAAGTTCCGCTCCGCGGCCGTCCCCGAGATGCCCAAGCCGACGCCCCTTTTCGAGATCTTCGTGTACTCGCCCGAGATGGAGGCGATCCACCTGCGGGGCGGAAAGGTGGCTCGCGGCGGGATCCGCTGGTCCGAGCGGCGGCAGGACTACCGAACGGAGATCCTCGGTCTCCTGAAGGCGCAGATCGTGAAGAACGCCGTCATCGTGCCGACCGGCGCCAAGGGTGGCTTCGTCCTCAAGCACGAGGTCACCGATCCACGGGCCTCGAAGGACGAGGGCACGCGACAGTACGTGACCTTCGTGCGAAGCATGCTCGAGGTGACGGACAACCTGGTCGACGGCATGGTCGTGCATCCCGATCACGTCGTGGTGCACGACGAGGACGACCCCTACCTCGTCGTCGCCGCCGACAAGGGCACCGCCACCTTCTCGGACACCGCGAACGCGATCTCCGCCGAGTACGGGTTCTGGCTAGGTGACGCGTTCGCCTCCGGTGGCTCCACCGGGTACGACCACAAGGAGCTCGGCATCACGGCGCGGGGCGCGTGGGAGTCGGTCAAGCGACACTTCCGCGAGATCGGGACCGACGTCATGAACGAGCCGTTCACCGTCGTGGGCATCGGCGACATGTCGGGCGACGTGTTCGGTAACGGGATGCTCTACTCGGATCAGATCTGCCTCGTCGCGGCGTTCGACCACCGGCACGTGTTCGTGGACCCCTCGCCGCATCCTGCCGTGGGGTACGCCGAACGGCGACGGCTGTTCGACCGTCCCGGGTCGAGCTGGGACGACTACGATCGTTCGAAGATCTCGGAGGGCGGTGGCGTGTGGCCGCGCACCGACAAGTCGATCGAGATCTCACCGCAGACGCGGCTCGCCCTGGGGATCGAGGCGGACGAGCTCACGCCCGGCGAGCTGATCTCCGCGATCCTCAGCGCGCCGGTGGACCTGCTCTACAACGGCGGCATCGGGACGTACGTCAAGGCATCGAGCGAATCCGACGCCGACGTCGGCGACCGCGTGAACGACGACCTCCGTGTCGACGGCCGCGACCTCCGGTCCCGGGTTGTGGCCGAGGGCGGCAACCTGGGCTTCACACAGCGCGGCAGGATCGAGTTCGCGCTCGGCGGCGGCAGGATCAACACCGACTTCATCGACAACTCGGCCGGCGTGGACACGTCGGACCACGAGGTGAACCTCAAGATCCTCTTCGGGCTCGCGGTCGCACGCGGTGCGCTTACGATGGACGATCGGAACGCCCTGCTCGCCGAGGTCGAGGAGGACGTGGTCCGTCACGTGCTGTACGACAACTTCCTCCAGGCCCAGATCCTCTCGCAGGAAGCGGTCGCGTCGCCGAACCACATGGAAGCGTACGAGGACCTGATGGTCGGTCTCGAAACGCAGGATGTCCTCGACCGCGAGCTCGAGGCGCTCCCGAACGCCGAGGACATGGCCGAGCGGCGCCGTTCGACCCGGGGGATGACGCGACCCGAGCTCGCCGTGCTCCTCGCCTACGCGAAGCAGAGCCTCACGAACGCCTTGCTCGCGTCCTCGCTCCCGGACTCGGCCTACCTCGAGCGTGATCTGCGCGCCTATTTCCCTTCGCAGGTCGTGGAGCGGTTCGGCTCGATGCTGAACGAGCACCCCCTGCGCCGCGAGCTGATCGCGATGCTGGTGGCGAACGACGTGGTGAACTCGCAGGGCATCACGTTCGTTTCTCGCGTCGTGACCGAGACGGGCGCGGAGGCGGCCGACGTGACGCGCGCGTACCGGATCGCCCGCGACGTGACCGGTGCCGTCGAACGCTGGGAGGAGATCGAGGCGCTCGTCGGGTCCCTGGAGCCCGCGCTGCTCGACGAGCTGATGGCGGGCGTCGACCGGCTGGTGGAGATCACGGCCCGCTGGTACCTGCAGCACCTCCCGGGGCAGCTCGGCCGGGCGATCGAAGCGCACGCGGGTCCGTTCGAGGCCTTCGCCGGGTCCGTGGCGGCCCTCGCGCCGGACGGATGGCGGCAGGAGCGCGAACGTGCGGCCTGGGCGCTCATGGACCGTGGTGTGCCCGAGGACGTCGCTCGAGCACACGTGGCGCTGACGTTCCTCGTCCACGGGCCGAACGTGGCCGAGGTGGCAGAGGCCACGGGCCGCTCGATCGAGGACGTGGCGCGCGCGTTCTTCCTCGTCGGCGAGTCCGTCTACGTCGACTGGCTCGAGGCTCGTCTCTCCGCGGTCTCGACGACGACCCGGTGGCACCGCTGGGCGCTCCAGGCCCTGGAGGACGACCTGCGACTGCTCCGCCGGCAGGTGGTCGAGCAGGTTCTCGCTCAGGGCGGCGGCCAGCTTCCCGTCGAGGACGCGCTGGCCTCGTACCTCGAGGAGCGGGGCGACGTCATGACGCGGCTCGGACGGTTCATGCGCGGGATCGCGCTCGAAGAGGCGAGCGACCTGGCCGCCATGACGGTCGCGGTGCGCCAGGTCCGCAGCCTTTCGGCCTGAGCGTCCTCGGGTGCTTGAAGCGTCGGTGAGGCCCGCTACCCTCGGCGTCGTGGGAGCCCAACCGCGCGACCTCGCGCCCGAGCTCGACGAACGCACCCGCGCGATCCTGGATTTCGAGCGCTCATGGTGGTTGGACGGTGGTCCCAAGGAACGGAGGATCCGTGAGCGTTTCGGGATCTCGGCCACGAGGTATCAGCAACTCCTGATGCGGGCGATCGACCTCCCCGAGGCGCTCAGGTACGACCCGATGCTGGTGCGCAGGCTGCGCCGGCTTCGGGAATCGCGCAGGCGCAAGCGCCTCGCGCGGCGGCTTGGGCTTCCTTCCTAGCCCGGGGTAGGATGGGCTCGCACCAGCCACCGACCAACAGGAGCTTCTACCTCTCCTTGGCCGCCAGCACGCTCCGGTTCGCGATCATCATTGCCCTCGTCATCGGGGGGATCGTCGTGATCGACCAGGCCTTCCCGGCGTTGTCGTCGGACGACGGCGACGGTGGCGGCACGACGGCACCGATCACCGGCGGCACGGTCGGCGGCACCGGCGAGACCGGAGTGACGGGAGCAACCGGCGCGACGGCAACCGGCCCGACGGGTGCCGATGCGGAGCCGCCGACGACCGAAGGCGTTCGGATCGCGGTCTTCAACGGCACCGAGGCGAGCGGCCTCGCCGGCGAGACCCAGCTCCAGCTCGAGGAGAGGTACGGCTACATCGCGACGCAGGTCCCGGCAGACGCTCCCGCCGCGTACCCGATCACGACGATCTACTTCAACGCGCCGAAGGACAGGGTTCAAGCCGAGTACCTGGCGAGCGACTTCTTCAAGAAGCTCGACGATGTCGAGGTAGTCAGGCTCGACCCCGGTACCGGCGACATCGATCCATCGACCCAGCTCGCGATCTTCCTCGGAAACGACTACGCCGCCCTCAAGTCCGCCTGACCTCCCCGCGCTCCGCGAACGGGCAGACGTCGCGGGCATCGCGCTCGACTTCGACGGAACGTTGTCCGAGATCGTCGCCCGGCCCGACCCCGCGCGTCCCGTCGAGGGAGCACGCGACGCGATCGCCGGGCTCACCCAGCGTTACCGGACGGTAGCGATCATCACCGGACGCCGCTCCGAAGAGGTGGCGGCGTTCCTCGACCTGCCGCACGTCATGTACGTCGGGCTGTACGGGTTCGAGGAAGAGACCCCCGAGCTGCTGACCGCGATCGTGGCGCTCGTCGAGACCGCCGCCGCCCGAGTACCGGACGCCTGGATCGAGGACAAGGAGAGCTCGATCGCGGTCCACTACCGGCAGGCGCCCGACACCGACGCCGCGAGAGCCGCGCTGATGGTTGCCCTGCAGCCGGTCGCGACCGAGTCCGGCCTCGAGGTGATCGAGGGCAAGATGGTGATCGAGCTCATCCCGCGTGGCCGGCCGATGAAGGGGGGAGCGCTCGAGCGCATCGTGGGCGAACACGAGCTCCAGGCCGTCCTCTACGCGGGGGACGATCACGCCGATCTCGACGCGTTCGAGGCGCTCGACCGGCTGGCGGCCTCGGGTGCGCAGGTCGTCCGCGTCGCCGTCCGGGGCCGCGAGACGCCGCGGTCCCTCGTCGACGCGGCCGACGTCGTCGTCGAGGGGCCGGCGGGACTCGTGGAGCTCCTGCGAACGCTCTAGCGCCGCCTCCGCTTCGCGCGCTCGAGGTCCTCGAGCTGACCCCGGACCCACCGTGCCGGAGGGTTCGCCAGCACGAGCCGAGAGAGTCCGCGCGAGCGGCGAGTGCGTTCGTCGACCGGCATCGAGATCGCTTGCTCCAACGCCTCCGCCATCTCGTCGACGTCGAACGGGTTGACGGGCAGGGCGTACCGGCCCAGCCGGCCATAGGCCCCCGCGTTCCGTGACAGCACCAGGACCCCCCGCCTGCGGTTCAGCAGGGGACCCTCCATCGCGACCAGGTTCATCCCGTCGATGACGGGGTTGACGAACAGGACGTCGTACAGTCCGTACGCCGCGATCGCGCCGATGTAGTCGTCCTTCAACCTGAGCTCGATCGGCTGCCAGCCCTCCCGACCGAGGGCGTCGTTGACCCGGCGGGCCTCCGTCAGGCACGCCTCGGTGTACTCGCGGTACTCGGGAAGCTCCATGCGCGAAGGCGAGAGCAGGGCGAGGAAGCGGACGCGCCCCAGCCAGGACGGGTTCCGGCGGAGGAAGAGTTCGTAGGCCTGGAACCCCCGAACGACGTTCTTGGTGAGCTCCAGCCGGTCGACGCGCAGGATCAGGCGGTTGTTGTCGCGCCACCGGTTGAGCGCGTGCCGGAGGTTGCGCACGCGAGGCGTGGCCGCCTCTTCGCGCATCGCCCGGCCGTCCACCGAGATCGGATGGATGCGGACCGTCACCTCTCGTCCATCGGTCACGATGCGCGAGCGAGCGAGGTCGACCCGGGCCCCCGGCAGCTGGCGAGCGGAGAGCAGGAAGTTCTCGGCCCACGCGGGCGAATGGAAACCGAGGACGTCCGCTCCGAGCATCCCGTGAAGGACCTGGTCGTGGATCCGCACGGGGAGCATCCTGAAGTACGTCGGACCGGCGATCGAGGTGTGCGAGAAATGCGCGATGAGAGCGTCGGGTATCAGCTCTCGCAGCATCCGTGGCACGAGCGAGAGGTGGTAGTCCTGGATCAGGAACGCGGTGTCTCGCCCGAACGCGTCGCCTTCCTCGGCGAGGGCCTGCGCGAACCGACGATTGACGTCGACGTACCGGTCCCACGCCTCCTCGACGTCCGGACCGAACGACGGCGACGTCACCGTGTCCCACAGGTAGTGGTGAGCGAACCACAGCATGCCGTTCGAGATGCGGTTGTAGTAGCCGTCGTAGATATCCGGCGGGATGTCGAGGTACCGAAGGTGGTAGGAGACGTCACCTTCCGCGTGATCGATGCGGCCGCCCTTCGATCCGGCGACCATCTCGCGGTCGCCCTCGGACATCGCGGCGGCGACCCAGACGCCTTCGGCTTCGATGAGCGCGCTCGAGAGCGCGGTCACGAGCCCTCCGGACCCGCGACGCGCCTGGAGCCCCCCTTTGTGGGCGCGCTCGAACGTCAGCGGTCCGCGGTTCGATGCGACGATGAGCGGTGGGCTCATGCCGTGAGCCGCGAGATCAGGCGGAGGGTGTCCTCGATCTCGCGGATACAAAGGAACCGTTCGCGGACGCGCCCGCGTCCCAGCTCGCCCATCTCCTTTCGCTTCTCCGGATGACGCAGGAGCTCGGTGACGCGCTCGGCGCAGCGGCCGATGCCGTCCACGAGGTAGCCGGTCACCCCCTCCTCGATCTGGAGTCGGATGCCCCCCACGTCACCGCCGACGACGGGCTTCCACTTCCACATCCCCTCGGCCACGACCAGCCCGAAGCCCTCCCTGAGCGACTTCTGGATGATCACGTCGGACGCACGCTGGAACGCGTTCACGGCGCTGTCGCCGACGCCGCTCAGGTTGGTGAGCAGATGGATGTCGGGGTCCCCGGCCGCATGCTCGGTCGTGAGGTCGAGGTAGCGGATGCCCTCGGGGTCGTCGTGCGCGAGCGATCCCACCAGGGCGAGCTGGACGTCGGGCACCTCACGCCGGACCAGCCGGAAGGCATCGATGACGCCGGGCGGGTCCTTCCACGGGTCGAAACGCGAGACCTGGGTGATGAGGGGCCGGTCGGGATCCACGCCGAAGGGCATGAGGACGCCCCGCCACGTCGACTCCATCATCGGAGCGTTCTTCGGGCTGAGCGGGTCGATCGAGGGCGGGATGAACGCCCGGACGGGGCCCTGGACGCCGGGTTGGACGTACTCCTCGGCGGTGAAGATCGCCGCGTCGTAGCGGTTCACGATCGGTTCGAAGAAGTCCCAGACGGGCCGGTACGGCGCGGACAGGTCGATGTGGCAGCGCCAGATCCATCGGCCCTTGCGGCGAGCACTCTCCTCGAGGACCTGCAGCATCGCGGCCGGCTGCGGGTCGTGCACCAGGACCACGTCGAAGTCGACGGGAAGCTCGGCCGCGTTGGCGTGCATCCGTTCCCAGTACGTCTCGCGCATCTCGTCGTCGAGCTGGGTCTCGGCGCCCTGGAGCGCGTTGTGTACGGCCTTCGTGACGTTGAAGAAGCGGTCGGACCCTTCGATCACGACCCACGACGTTTCGACGCCCAGGTCGTTCATGAGCGGCACCTGCGTCTGCAGCAGCTCGGACACGCCACCGCCGTAGGCGGTGCTGCTCACGTTGAGCACGCGGAGCCCCGGTAGCTGTCGGGCGGCCTCGCGGAGACGGTCGACAGCCTCCTCGCCAGCCGCTTCCGCGTACTCGGACACGTGCTTGGGCTGGATGGGGACGATCGGGAGCACGGTTCGAGTCTACTGGGGAAGGACGCCGCGGCCGGACGAGCTCAGACGCCCAGCT
>Ga0209889_1000422_pt1 | contig 11579 bp, 9 predicted proteins | sample GWRWN1_0_10_FD_187233 | JGI IMG/M metagenome (GOLD analysis project Ga0209889, IMG submission 187233) | Riverbed sediment microbial communities from areas with no vegetation in Columbia River, Washington, USA - GW-RW N1_0_10 (SPAdes)... | ecosystem: Environmental > Aquatic > Freshwater > River >... | reverse complement strand
GCGAGTAGACCCAGCTGTGGTACGGGCAGGCGATGAACGGCCCGCTCGCGGTCGATCCGCACGGAAGCAGTTCGTGACCGCGGTGACGGCAGGTGTTGTAGAAGCCACGCAGCACGCCGTCGTCGTCCCGGACCAGGAGCACCGCGTCGTCACCCACCCGGACGGCCCGGCGCATCCGTGGCGTGGCCAGATCGGCGCCGCGCCCCACGCATACCCAGCCGCCGGCGAAGAGTGCATGTCGCTCCCAGGCGAGCACGGCGTCGTCGGTGTACGCCCGCGCGGGCAGCATCGTGCCGCTGCCGAGCAGGCAGGCATGCACCTCGTCCAGGTCGAGCGGGGCACTCATCGCCGGAACCGCCGGTCCTTGAGGATCCGTTTGCTGCACAGATAGCCGGCGATGCCGGTGACCCCTCCGCCGCCGTGGGTGGCCGACGAGCACTGGTAGAGGCCTCGGATCGGCGTGGTGAAGTTCGCGTACCCCGGCGCTGGGCGCAGGTGGAAGAGCTGGTCCGGGGTGAGCTCGCCGTGGAATATGTTGCCGCCGACCAGCCCGTACTCGTGCTCCATCTCGTACGGACCGATCACCTGCCGGTGCATGATCAGGTTGGTGAAGCCCGGCGCGACGGCCTCGAACTCGCCAATGACGCGATCCGCGTACTCCTTCAGCTCAGCGTCGGAATAGGAATCGGCCCAGGTGTGCGGCACCCACTGGGTGAACATCGACATGATGTGCGTTCCCTCGGGGCAGAGAGACGGGTCCACAGTGGAGGGACTGACCGTATCCGCGAATGGCCGGGTGGCCGCCCTTCCCGCGCGGGCCTCCTGGAAGGCCCGCTCGAGGTACTCCAGCGACGGCGAGAGTTCGATCGCGCCGGTGTAGTGCTCGCGCGGCATGTCTGGCGCGGCGGCGAAGTGCGGCAATCCGGAGAGCGCAAGGTTGATCTTCACGGTGCCGCTGCGGGTGCGCCACCGCTCGATGTCGGTGACGAAGTCGTCGGGGAGTTCGGAGCGCTCGATCTGGTGCAGGAAGGTGAGCTTCGGGTGCGTCGCCGCGACGACGACAGGCGCTTGGAACTCCCGGCCGTCCCGGGTCGCGGCGCCCACGGCGCGGCCGTTCTCGATGAGGATTCGCTCCACCGGAGCGTCGGTGAGTATCCGGGCACCGAAGGCCTCCGCGGACCGTCGGATCGCCGCGGCGACGGCGCCCATCCCGCCGACCGGGTACCCCCAGCCGCCCATCTTGCCGTCGCCGATGTCGCCGATCTCGTGGTGCATCATGACGTACGCCGTGCCCGGTGCCTCCGGGCCGGCCCATGTGCCGATAACACCGTTGACCGCCATCGCGCCCTTGACCTCGGGCGAGGTGAACCATTCGTTGAGCAGATCGGAGATGCTCATCGTGAACAGCCGCACCGCGTCCGCGGCCCGGCGCACATCGAGGCCGCGCATGCCCCAGGCCAGCCGCAGTTGATCGAGCAGGTCCTTCGGGCGCCGGGAGCCGACATTGGGCGGGGTCCGCATCAGCAGCGGGGCGAGCACGTCGCCGACGCCGCGCAGCCATGCTTCGAACCGCGGCATCGCGTCGGCGTCTTTGGGTGAGAACGCGGCGATGCGGTCGTGGTCCTCGTCTGTGTCGCCGCTCAGTACCAGCGCTCGGCCGTCGGGGAACGGTACGAAGGACGGGCCCATCGGGATCACCCGGTACCCGTGCTCGGGCAGTTTGAGCTGGTTGATGATGGTTGGCGGCATCAGGCTCATCACGTACGACAGCGCGGTTACCTTAAACTCCGGCCCCCACGGCGTCTCGGTGGTCGCGGCACCGCCCGTGTTCGGTCGCGCCTCGAGAAGGAGCGGCTTCATCCCGGCTCGGGCAAGGTAGGCCGCGGCCACTAGACCGTTGTGCCCACCGCCCACCACAATCGCGGTGTAATCGCGTCGTGAATCTTGGTACTTAGGGTCTTGTGACGGAGGCCACATAGCGACAGACTAACTGAACCACCAGTCAGTTTGGCAAGAGCGAGATGGGGTTCGAGATGGCATTCCACCCACGCGAGACTCGCGGCCCGTTGATCGCCTCCGGCGCATCGCCGACCAGACGCCAATTCCTCCAGCTCGGCGCCCTCGCGGCGGTCGCCGGCACGGGCGTCCTCGCCGGCTGCGGACGCGAACGCCCCCGCCCCACCCCCACCGGCGAACAGATCGTGCTCAGCCGGCCGAACCGGCCGACCCGGTTGCCGCTGCACTCGGATGTGCCGGCGATCGCCAGCGGGCTGGCTCCGGAGAAGGGCGGCACGCTGAAGGTGTTCAACTACGCCGAGTATCTCTCCCCCGATGTCATCAAGGCGTTCGGCGACAAGAACGGCGTCAAGGTCGAGATCACCACGTTCACCACGCAGGACGAGGCGATCGCAAAGCTGCGCACATCCGGGACGAACTTCGACCTCTACTTCCCGACACCGGACATCCTGGCGAAGATCGTGGCGGGCAAGCTACTGCAGCCGCTCAACCCCTCCTATCTGCCGAACCTGCGCAACGCCTGGCCAAAGCTGCAGGATCCGTTCTACGACCAGGGATCGCAGTACACCGTGCCGTATACCGCGTACACGACCGGCATCGGCTACCGCGCTGACCGGGTGAAGTCCGTGCCCACCAACGGATACGACCTGCTCTACGACGCCTCCCACCAGGGCAAGGTGTACATCCTCGATGACTACCGCGAGGCACTGACGATGGCCATGCTGCGGGCCGGCCAGACCGACGTGAACACCGAGGACCCCGCCGTCATCAAGGCCGCCGGAGCGTCGCTGGCCTCGCTGGTGAACGCCGTCAACGTGAAGGTCGGCATCACGGCGTACCAGCTCGTGCCCGAGGGTCAAGCCGATGTACACCACTGCTGGTCCGGCGACATCGTCAACGCGCAGTACTACCTGCCCGAGGGCACGGGGGCCGAGGTGCTCGGTTACTGGTACCCCGCCCACCGCAAGGGAGCCGTTGGCACGGACACCATGGCGATCCCGCGCTCGGCGCAAAAGCCGGTGCTCGCCCACATGCTCATCAACCACATCCTCGACAACGATGTGGCACTGGAGAATTTCTCATTCACCGGGTACCAGCCGGCCCTCTCCGTCGTCACGCCGGAGAAGATGGTCGCCGACGAGTACGTGGCGGAGAACCTCACCAGCGCCATCGTCACTCCGGCGCACTACACGGATGGGTTGCAGGAGCTCCAACTCAGCCCGGCCGGCGAGGCGCTGTGGACGGACGAGTGGGCGAAGTTCAAGGCTGGGCAATGAAAGCGAATCGGCAAGGCGGGTCGGTGAGTGCGCGAGTCGCGGAGCGGTAGGCGCCTCTGGCCGGCGCTAGCGGCGCCCGGGACGCTGTGGCTCCTGGCGTTGTTCGCGGTGCCGTTCTACGCCATCGCGGCGGTGGCGTTCGGCTACCCCGACCCGATCTTCCGCTCGCCGGTGCCCGAGTGGGATCCGCGCTACTGGGACTTCACACTCTTCACGGAGGTCGTCCAGCGCAGCCTCACCGGCGACCTGCGGCCCGTCTTTGTGCGCACGCTCCTCTTCGTGGGGCTCGCCCTCTTGCTCTGCTTCCTTATCGGCTACCCCGTCGCGTACTACCTCGCCCGGTACGCCGGACGCCGGCGCGGCCTGCTGCTCGCGCTCATCCTGGCGCCGTGGTGGATCAACTACATCACCCGGATGCTGGCCTGGCTGAGCCTGTTGCAGGACGACGGGTACGTCAACGACGCTCTCATCGCGCTGCGCATCGTGCCGGATCCTGTGCGCTGGCTCTCCGGTAACCCGTACACAGTGGTGCTCGCCCTGGTCTATGGCTACGTGCCGTTCTTCATCGTGCCGCTCTACGCGACGCTGGACCGGATCGACTCGCGGCTGCTGGACGCATCCCGCGACCTGGGCGTGGGCGGTTTCCGCACGTTCCTGCACGTGACGCTGCCGCTGAGCCGGTCGGGGCTGATGACCGCGGCGGTGGTGACCGCACTGCCGATGTTCGGGGACTACTTCACGAACACGCTCGTCTCCGGGTCGCCGACCACGACGATGATCGGCAACCAGATCGAGTTCTACCTCCTTGGTGGGTCGCGCAAGGAGATCGGCGCATCGCTGGTGCTGATTCTGTCGTTCATGCTGATGGCTCTGATGGCCTACTACTTGATCTCGTCGCAGCGCGCCAACCGGGAGACGTCGTGACTCGCCGCCCGCTCTTCCTCGCGGCACTGACGTGGCTCTACATCGTGTGGTCGCTGGTACCGGTGCTCATCGCGATCCAGTTCTCGTTCAACGATGGCCGGTCCCGCAGCACGTGGCAGGGCTTCTCATTCCGGTGGTACTGGGGTGATTCGGGGTCCGTCGTGTCCGACCCGAGCTTGCGCCTGGCCCTATCGAACACTCTCCAGCTCGCGCTGCTCACCACGTTGGTGGCGACGCCGCTCGGGGTGGCGCTCGCTCTCGGCCTTACCCGCTGGCGTGGCCGGACCAGCCGCGCGGCGAACGGGCTGATGTTGCTACCGCTCGCGACACCAGAGATCGTCATGGGTAGCGCCCTGTATCTCGTGTTCACCAACCTCTATACGCTCATCCCGCTCGGCCGGACGGCCCAGCTGCTCGGCCATGTCACGTTCTCCGTCTCGTACGTCGTGATCATCGTCCGGTCCCGCCTGCACTCGATCGGTGCGGAGTACGAGGCTGCCGCGCGCGACCTGGGTGCCACGCCGATGCAGGCGCTGCGCACGGTGCTGCTCCCGTTGCTGACCCCGGCCGTGCTCGCGGGTGCGCTGATCGTGTTCGCCTCATCCATGGACGACTTCGTCATCAGCGCTTTCCTGTCGACGGACGCATCGTCTGTGACCGTGCCGATCAAGCTTTACAGCGCTGTGCGCACCGCGCCGTCGCCGGCGCTAAACGCGCTCGCCACCCTGTTGCTGCTGGGGTCGGCGCTGGCTTTGGTGCTCGCGTGGGCGGTGCTGCGCCGTCGACGTGGGGTCGCCGCCGGTACCGATAGGGCCGGAGGATCCGCGCTCAGGGAGATGGCGTCTATCGATGTCTGAAGACTGCGGCGGCACGGCGGACGGTCGCTTCGCGACAGCGTTCGAGGCGGCGATCGGCTTGCGCCGGCTGGCCGACACCAAGATCCCGCCGATCATGACCTGGAGGTCATGATCGGCGCCTTTTCACGACGGCCAGCTCATGATCACGCTGATCTTGAATGTCCGCCCGGCACAGCAGCTCGGGATGTCAGGAGGTACCGTCCTCGAGGGCGGACAGATTCACCGTGCGGACGAGCGTATACACGTCACCGTCTGCGGTAGGAGTCAGCCTGTACTCGTGGACGACTGCTTCGAACGAGTCGCTTGCCTGCTCCACGATCCAGTACTCGGGAATGCCAGCGCGGGCGTAGGTGACCGGTTTGTCTACCCGGTCGCGATCCCTCGAGTCCGGGGAAACGATCTCAACTACACGGAACACATCTTCCGCCGGGAACTGGGACCGGTCCAGGTCCACCTCGACGCCGTCACGGAAGACCGTGACATCAGGCGCCGGCACGCCTCTCCTACCAACTACGACACCAACCTCCATGGCGGTGCGCAGGCCTTGTCGCCGGAAGAGAGTGCTGAGTCGGAAGGCCATCTCTGAGTGCCACGCTCGCTGTGCGGCTGCCGCCACGATCAGGTTTCCTTCCCACAACTCCAACCGGAAGCCCTCAACGTGAGGCAGCCGCTCGAAATCGTCCGCTGTCAGCGGCATCGTGTCCGGCAGCTCCAGCTCAAGCTTCACGGTCCGAGAATACCGTCCGCGACCAAGCGGACCGGAACATAGTTCGGCAGTCGGCTGGCCAACGGCGCGTGATTAGAGGTTCTAGGCGCGCGGCATGTGGAGCAGGCCGGCCGTGCCGCGCTTGATCATCTCGTTGGCGATGGTGAGGCGCTGGACCTCGCTGGTCCCCTCCCAGATGCGGTCGACGCGCAGCTCCCGATAGAGCCGCTCCACCGGATAGTCCCGCATGTAACCGCGCCCGCCGAAGATCTGCACGCAGCGGTCGATAACCCTGCCTGACGCCTCGGAAGCCGCCAGTTTGACCAGAGCCGCCTTGCCGTGCAACGTCTTGCGATCCAGGCCATGGTCAGCCTCCCAGGCGACCTGGTGCACCAGCGCGCGATTGGTGGCGATGTCAACAGCGCAGTCGGCGAGCATGCCCTGGATGAGCTGGTAACCGGCAATGGGTGAGCCGAACTGCACTCGACTATTGGCCCATTCAACAGCAAGTTCCAGCGCACGCTCGGCGGCGCCGATCGTGCGGGCGCCGATCATCAGGCGCTCCTCGACGAACCAGTCGCGGGTCAGCTCGTACCCGTTCCCCACACCGCCGAGCACCTGCTCGTCGCCGACCTCGACCCCCTCAAACACAAACTCGGGGTGCTCGTAGACGAACGTGTGCATGTACCGGGGGATGCGCTTGACGCGCACACCGGGGGAGTACTTGTCGATGAGGAACAAAGTCGGCCGGCCGTCGGCGATCGCCAATGTGATCAGGAAGTCGGCGCTGTCTCCCACCGTGACGAACCACTTCTCGCCATCGATGACCCAACCATCGCCGGTTGCGTTGCGTGTAGCGGTCGTGCGGATCGACATCGGATCGCTGCCAGCTCCCTCCTCTGTGACCGCGAAGCAATCCCGCCGGGTCCCCTGGATGCACGGCACCAGATAGCGGTCACGCTGCTTGTCGTCGCAGGCGCGCAGCGCGTTGGCAGGGCGCCAGACCGTGTCCCACAACGCGTTCGTCAGCCGGCCCAACTGCTCCTGCACAACGACCTGCTCGAGAATGCTCAGCCCCTGGCCGCCCCACTCCGTCGGCATGTTGATGGCGGCCAGCCGCGCGTCGCGTACCGCGTCTGCGATTGTCGCCAGGTCGGCCTGTGACAGACCGTTGCCCTCCTCGCACCGGTCCTCGTAGGTGCTGATCAGGTCGGCCAGCTGGCGGGCGCGGTCCTGCAGCTCGGCCAGCTGCGGCGGGTAGGCGAAATCCACGTGTGGTTCCCCTCTCAGGCGATCACGGCGCGCACGCCACGCCGCTCCAGTGACCGGGTGACGATGAGCCGCTGGATTTCGCTCGTCCCCTCCCAGATCCGGTCCACCCGCAGCTCCCGGAGGAACCGCTCGGCCGCATACGTGCGGACATAGCCTCGCCCGCCGAAGACCTGGACCACGCGGTCGGCGCAGCGGTACGCAGCCTCGCTGGCGAAGAGCTTCGCCAGGGATGCCTTCGCGTGCACGATCTTGCGGTCGGCTCCGGAGTCGGCGAGCGCGGCCACCTCGTAGACGAGCAGGCGGGCCGCGGCCGCATCGGCCGCCGAGTCGGCCAGCGGGAAGGAGACCCCCTGGTGGTCCAGGATTCGGCCGCCGCCCTGCTCGCGTGTGGAGGCCCAGGCCAGAGCCTCCTCCAGCAGGCGACCCATCGCCGCGACGCAGTGCACGGCGATGCCGAGGCGCTCCTCCATAAACCAGGCCTGCTGCAGCGCATCGGCTTCCCCGAGACCACCAAGGATGGCCGACGAACCGACCCGGACACCGGTGAACCGGACCGTAGGGTGGCCGTGCGGGAACGTGTGCGTGAACGGCGGGTCGTCCACCGCCTCCACTCCGGGCGCGTCGGAGTCCACAATGAACAGCGTGGGTCCGTGGCCCTCCGCCAGGGCCACCACGATGTGGGCGGCGGCGACGTCGCCGCTGGTCACGAACCACTTCTCGCCGTCAATCACCCAATCGTCGCCGTCGGCGCGCGCCGTGGTGCGGATCCCGGACGGATCGGAGCCGGCGTGCTCCTCCGTCACGGCGTATGACAGCCAGGCGTCCCCGCGCAGCGCCGGCACGAGATAGCGCTCGATCTGGTCGGGCGTGCCGGCCGAGAGCACGTTATATGCGTCAGGAATCCACCACCACAACCCGTTCGTGTTACGACCCAGTTGCTCGTGCACCACCACGTAGTCCAGCGTCGACCAACCCTGCCCACCATGCTCGACGCCGTGGCGGCCGCCATTGAGGCTCGCCTCGATCGCCGCCTTGGTTATCGTGTTGACGACGTCGGCCGGCAGTCGGCCGCCGGCCCGCTCGGCGGCCACCTCGTGCGGAATCAGCACTTCATCGACGAACCGTCGGGCCCGTTCCTGCAGCTCCAACTGGTCGGCGGAGAGTTGCACCAATGACGCCATCGCGACGGCTCCCGCGCAATCTGGGATGTTGACTGACTGATCACCCAGTCAATCGGCCGGCCGGCAGCATGTCAAGGCCGGGTCAGCGGGGCAGTGCGCTCCGGTCTACCCCGACCTCGCGCGCCGCGGCGATCCGTGCGTGCTCGAGTAGGCGCTTGCGAGTCATGGCCTCGGGGTGCACCGTGCACCGCACCATAAGACCGTCGAGCTGGGCGTCGAGCCGCTCGGCCGCACCGGCCGGATCATCGCAGGTGAACTCGCCCGAGGCGACACCGTCGCGAATCAATCGCTCTAGGGCGCCGATCCATGCGTCTTCCAGTTCGGCGAGGATGGCACGCAGGGCGGGTGCGCGCAGCCCCGCCGCCCACGATTCGATCCACAGGATCCAGCTCTGGTCTGCCCTCGTGCGGGGAATGTAGTGGCGCACCGCCCGGTCCAGTCGGTCGACGGCGGTGCCCGGGCCGGCCACGATCTCGTCCAGCTGTCGCCTCTCGTCTACGCTCGCGGCTCGCAGCATCTCCGCCATGAGCTCGTCCTTGGTGGCGAAGTGGTAGTGGATCAGCCCGCCGCTGACGTTGGTCGCCTTGGCGACGTCCGCCACCCGGGTGCTGGCGATGCCACGCTCGAGCACGACCCGCCGGGCCGACTCCAGTAGCTCGGCGCGGCGCCGGTCGGCGTGGTTGGCGCGGCTGCTGGGGCCGCTCTCGTTTCTCAACACCGCAACAGATTACCGCTTCGACATGCTCGTCCACTTACTGGCTGTTCAGTCAGGAGTCTTCCGCGTGCGCCCAACCGTGCCTAGACTGCCGGCCATGACCGGCGACAGCGCGCGCCGCGCCGGCGGCGGCGGGATCGACCTCGTGGGCCTACGCAAGGTTCATGGCGACGCCGTGGCCGTGGACGGGATCGACCTGCGGGTGGAGCCCGGAGAGTTCTTCTCGTTGTTGGGACCCTCTGGCTGCGGCAAGACAACGACGCTGCGGATGATCGGCGGCTTCGACGCGCCCACCAGCGGCCGGGTCCTTCTCGACGGTGTGGATCTGGTCGGCACCCCCGCGCATCGGCGTCCGATCAACACGGTGTTCCAGAGCTACGCGTTGTTCCCGCACCTGTCGGTGACGGAGAACGTCGGGTACGGGCTGCGCTGGCGCCGCGGCCTCGACAAGGCTGACCGCCAAACCCGCGTGGCCAACGCTCTGGAGTTGGTGCGGCTCACCCGGCTGGCAGAGCGGAGGCCGGATCAGCTCTCCGGCGGTGAGCAACAGCGGGTGGCGCTGGCCCGGGCTCTCGTGTGTGAGCCGGCCGTCCTGCTGCTCGACGAACCCCTGGGCGCGCTCGACGCCAAGCTGCGCAAGACGCTGCGTACCGAGCTCATCGAGTTGCAGCGAAAGGTCGGCACCACCTTCGTCTTCGTCACTCACGATCAGGAAGAGGCGCTCGAGATGTCCGACCGCCTCGCCGTCATGGACCGCGGTCAGATCGTGCAGTGTGGTCGCCCGAAGGATGTCTACGAGGCGCCGAGAACCGAGTTCGTCGCCGACTTCCTGGGTCTGGCGAACCTGCTCGACGTCACCTGCCTCGCGCAGGACGGCAGCGAGCGGGCGCAGGTCCGGCTGGGCGAGTTCCCATTGACGGCCACCTGTGCGGGACCCGGCTCCTTCGCGCCCGAATCGGGGCCGGGCCGCGTCGTGATCCGCCCCGAGCGGGTGCGCCTGGCGGCGGCCGGTGCGAACGGTGCCAATACCGTGCCGGCCATCGTCGACAACCTCGTCTATGTGGGCGCGACGACCCAGGTGCTGGTGCGCCTGCCGCACGGGCCGGCGGTGCAGGCGTTGGTCGTCAACGACTCCGACCGGGACGATCTACGCACGGGCGTACCGGTCACGCTCACGCTTCCCGTTGATTCGCTACGCCTGCTCGAACGGAGTCTGTAGCCGGCCGTGGATCTCAATCGACTTCTCGCCCCCGAATCGATCGCGGTCGTCGGGGCGTCGACCCGCCCGGGCAGCTACGGCAACCAGGCCGTGGCGAACTTGGTAGAGAACGGCTTCGCCGGCCCGGTCTTCGGCGTCCACCCCACGGCCGAGCAGGTCCACGGCGTTGCGTGCGTACCGCGCCTGGCCGACCTTCCGCTCGCGCCCGACGCGGTCATCATCGCCACACCCGCCGCGACGGTGCCCGGCCTGATCGCCGAGGCCGGTGAGCTTGGCTGCGGCGGGGCGGTCGTGTTCGCGGCCGGCTTCGCCGAGACCCAGTCCGGAGTCGCGCTGCAGGAACAGGTACGCGCGGCGGCGCTCGCCCACAATCTGCCGCTATGCGGCCCTAACGGCAACGGCATTGTCTCCGTCCACAACCGAGCGCCGATGTGGGGCGACTCCTGCACACTGCGCCGGCCCGGGCCGATCGCCCTGGTGTCGCAGAGCGGAAACGTCGCGGTCAACGCGCTGGGCAGCCGCCGGGCGCTGCGACTGCACACCGTCGTCTCCTGTGGCAACCAGGCAGTGCTCGATGCCGCCGACTACCTCGCCGCCATCGCCGCCATGGACGAGGTACGGGCGGTGGCGCTCTACCTGGAGGCCGAGGGCGACGGGGCGAAGTTGGCGGAGGCGCTGGCCGTCTGCGCCGAGCACGACATCGGCGTGGTCGCCCTCAAGGCCGGATCCAGCGAGCTCGGCGCGTCGGCGGCTGCGGCGCACACCGGCTCCGTGGCCGGCGACGCGCGGGTGCTCCGCGCCCTAGTCGAGGACGCTGGCGCGGCGTGGGCGCGCAACCCGCATGAGCTGCTCGAACTAGCCAAGACGGTGGCATACGGCCGGCGCATGCCGGGGACCGGCGTGGCGATCGTGACCTGCTCCGGCGGGGACGCCGCCACAGGCGCCGACGAGGCCGTCCGGCTGGGAGTCGCGCTGCCGGCCTTCGGCCCTGAGACCGTCGCCGCACTCGCCGACGTGCTGCCGCCGTCCGCCTCACCCGTGAACCCGTTGGACTACACCGCGTTGATCTTCGGCGAGGTGGAGCCGACGACCCGGCTGGTCGCCCTCGCCGGCCGCGACGAGGCCGTCGGACCAGTGCTGGTCTACTACGACCGGCCGGAGGATCTCGGCACAGACGCCGCGGTGAGCTGGGACGGGGCGCTGGCCGGCATCATCGCCGGCGCGGCTAAGCTGGACAAACCGGTGCTGGTGGCATCGACGCTTCCGGAGCTGATGCCGGAGGCGACGGCGGAGGCGCTCGTAGACGCCGGGCTCATCCCGGTCGCGGGTCTGAGCGAAGGCATGCTCTGCGCGGCCGCCTTGCTCAACCCGGCCGGCGACGCTGAACGGCTGCGGGCGATCGCGGCAACGGC
>Ga0209889_1000420_pt1 | contig 11595 bp, 11 predicted proteins | sample GWRWN1_0_10_FD_187233 | JGI IMG/M metagenome (GOLD analysis project Ga0209889, IMG submission 187233) | Riverbed sediment microbial communities from areas with no vegetation in Columbia River, Washington, USA - GW-RW N1_0_10 (SPAdes)... | ecosystem: Environmental > Aquatic > Freshwater > River >... | reverse complement strand
CGTACGTCGAGGCGGCGCTCGCGGCCGGACTCGAGGTCGACGCCTTCGCGCCGCAGCTGTCGTTCTTCTTCAATGCCCACAACGACCTGCTCGAGGAGGTCGCCAAGTTCCGCGCGGCGCGGCGGCTGTGGGCGCGGATCATGCGCGAGCGCTTCAGAGCGAAGGACCCCCGCGCGTGGATGCTCCGTTTCCACACCCAGACGGCGGGCGTGGCGCTTACGGCTCAGCAACCCCACAACAATGTCGTCCGGGTGGCGATGCAGGCGCTGGCCGCGGTGCTGGGCGGGACGCAATCCCTGCACACCAACGCGATGGACGAGGCGCTCGCGCTCCCCACAGAGCCGTCCGCGCTGCTCGCGCTGCGGACCCAGCAGATCCTGGCCCACGAGAGCGGCGTCGCCGATACGGTCGATCCCCTGGGCGGCGCGTACTACATCGAGCACCTCACGGGCGAGATCGAGCGGCTCGCCGGAGACCTGATCGGGGAGATCGAGGCGGCGGGCGGCGTGCTGCGCGCGCTGGAGACCGGCTTCATCCAGCGCCAGATCGCGGAGTCGGCCTACCGCGAGTCCCAGCGTGTGGAGCGCGGCGAGCAGGTCATCGTCGGCGTCAACCAGTTCCAGTCCGATGAATCGATCCGTCCCCACATCCTGCGCGTTCCCGAGGAAGTGGTGGAGCGGCAGAAGGCTCATCTGGCCAGAGTCCGACGCGAGCGTGACGGCGCGGCTGTCGAGACGGCGTTGCTTCGGCTCCGTGATGCCGCGCAGGGCAAAGACAATCTCATGCCCTACATTGTCGACGCCGTGCGAGCCTACGCGACGATCGGCGAGATTTGCGCCACGCTGCGCGCGGTCTTCGGCGTGCACCGTCCGGCGGTGACCGTCTAAACGTGGCGCTGCTCGACGACGCCTTATCCGGGTCGCCTCAGGCGGTGGCGCGCGTCATCTCGCTCGTGGAGGACGGCTCCTCTGAGGGGTACGCGCTTCTCCGCCAGCTGCATCCCCGCACGGGCCGCGGCTACACCGTCGGCATCACCGGCCCGCCGGGCGCGGGCAAGAGCACGATCGTCGACTCCCTCACCCGGACGCTCCGTACGCAGGGGAAGAGGGTCGCGGTCGTCGCCGTCGATCCCACCAGCCCGTTCACGGGCGGCGCCCTGCTCGGCGACCGGATCCGCATGCAGGACCATGCCACCGATCCGGGCGTCTTCATCCGCAGTATGGCCACGCGGGGAAGCCTGGGCGGTCTGGCGCCGGCGACCTCCGACGTGGTGCGCATCCTCGATGCGATGGGCTACGACGTCATCTTCATCGAGACGGTCGGGACCGGTCAGGCCGAAGTCGATGTCGTGCGCGCGGCCGACACGGTCGTGATCGTCCTGGTGCCCGGGCTCGGGGACGCGGTCCAGACGATGAAGGCCGGGATTATGGAAATCGGCGAGGTCTTCGTGATCAACAAGGCCGACCAGGGCGACGCCGACCGCACGCTCACCGACGTGAAGATGATGCTGGGCCTCAACCCGAAGCCGGATGACTGGAAGCCGCCTGTGCTGAAGGCGGTCGCGACGAGCGGCGAGGGGATTGCCGAACTGCTCGAGGCGATTGGAGCGCACCGCCGCTGGCAGGAGCAGCACGGGCACATCGAGAGGCGGCGCCGCGCGCGGCGTCGCGACGAGATCGTCCGTCTGGTCGAGCTGCGCACGCGCGATCGCGCGCTGGAGGCGGCGCGGCGCAGCGGCCGGCTCGAGATTCTTGCGGAGAAAGTCTTCAACGGGGAACTCGACCCCTACAGCGCGGCGGAGGAGATTCTGCGGAATCTGTGAGACGCGACCCGTGAAAGTCGACCACGTCGGCATCGCGGTGCGAAACATCGAGGATGCGGTGAAGGCCTACACCTCGACCTTCGGCGGCCGCCTCGTGCATCGTGAGGAGCTTGCGGAAGAAGGCGTGACGGTGGCGTTCGTGGACGCGGGCGGTGTATTACTCGAACTGCTGGCCCCCACCGCGGAAGGGGGATCCTTAGGCCGTTTCCTAGAGTCCCGTGGTGGGGGCCTACATCATCTCGCGTTCGAGGTGGCGGACATCCAACGCGCTCTCCGCAACGCGGAGCGGGCCGGACACCTTCCGGTGGATCGCCACCCCCGCCGCGGATCCCGCGGCCGCCTCATCGCGTTCCTGCATCCGTCCACCGCGGGAGGTGTCCTGATTGAGCTCGTGGAACCGCAGGCGTAGTCTTGCCGTCCCGAATGTTGTGCTGCTATAATTTGCGATGCTCGTGGTTGCGGCGTTCCTCACACTTTCATTCCCGTAGTTACCCGTAGGGGGCGACTCCTGTCCGTTTCGAGAGACAATCGAGTGTGCTCGGAGGTGCGGCGTGGCGCGAGGCATGCCTGTGACTCCGACCTTCCCTGAGAGGTCTGTGAAACCCGGAGTCATCAGCGCGGTGATCGTGTCGGTCGGCCTCTCCTCCGCCTTCGGCGGCGGGATGGGCTACTCAGTGTTACGCAAAGACGTGACGATCGCTTCGACGGCCGGTGTCATCCGGCACACGACCTTCCGCACCACCGTTGGCCACGCCCTCACCGAAGCCAAGGTGGCGTGGGAGCCCGGCGACGAGATCTCGCCCGCGCTCGACGCGCGTCTCACCGAAGGGCTCACCATCGTGATTCGCCAGGCCGTGCCGGTGAATGTGACGGTCGATGGCCGGACCTTCCACCTCGACAGTTCTGCGCCATCAGTAGCCGAGATGCTGGGCCGCCAGGGCATCGCACTCTCCAGTTGGGACAGGGTCTTTCCTTCGCGGGAGGCCGGCCTGACCGCAGGAATGCAGGTTCGGGTGGTGCGCATCCAGCACAAGATTGCCAGCGAGCAGATGGCGATCCCCTATCAAATCCGCAGCTCAATCGATTCCAGGTCTCCGCGCGGCATCGTGCGCGTGCTGTCGCCGGGCCGGTTGGGCTTGAAGGAATATGTCTGGAAGATCACCATTGCCGACGGCGAGGTGATCGCCCGCACCCCGATCGGCTGGCGGCTCGTTCGCCGGCCGATCAACCGGATCGTCACCGTCGGCACCCAGAGCCTGATTGCCTCCCGGGGGCAGTTCGCGGGGAAGGAGTACTTCGACCTGATCGCCACCGGATACTCACCATTTTGCTGCAAAGGTGTGGACGATGTCACCGCACTGGGTGTGCGCGCGGGGTATGGGGTCGTGGCGGTGGATCCCAAGGTCATCCCGCTGGGGAGCCGGCTCTACATCGAGGGGTACGGCTACGCGCTGGCCGCGGACACGGGAAGCGCGATCAAGGGCATGCGCATCGATCTCGGATTCGACACGAAGCGCCAGGCCATTACGTTCGGACGCCGGCCCATCCGCGTCTACGTCATCCAGAAAAAGCAGCGACGCAAGTAGCACCGCGTGACTGATCTCGCCTCTCCGGGTGGAACGGCGCGTGTGCTCAAGGCCTACGGGCTCCATCCCCGGCGCCGCTTCGGCCAGCACTTCCTGATCAGCCGCCGCGTCCTGGATCGTCTCCTGGAAACGGCGGCGCTCACTTCCCAGGAGGGCGTCCTCGAGATTGGGGCGGGGATCGGAACTCTCACCGTGCCGCTGGCGGAGGTGGCGGGCGGCGTGGTAGCCGTCGAGATCGACCAGGACCTCCTGCCCGCGCTTCGCGACGCCGTCGCCCGTTTCCCAGGTGTCACCGTCGTCCAGGGCGATGCCATGTCGTTGGATCTCCCCCGGTTGGTCGCCCCTCTGCCACCTCCCCGTAAGGCGGTCAGCAATCTGCCCTACAATATCGCTTCGCCCCTGATCGTCACGCTGCTGGAGCGGCCGCTGGGATTTACGCGGATGGTATTCACCGTGCAGAGGGAAGTTGCTGAACGGCTCGCCGCGGCGCCCGGCGGAAAGGATTATGGGGCTCTGTCCGTGGCCGTGCAGTATCGGGCGGCGGCACGTATCGTCATGCGGGTGCCCAGCACGGCGTTCTACCCGCCGCCGGACGTCGAGTCGGCCGTCGTCCTGTTGGAGGTCAGGCCGAAGCCCGCCGTTCACGTCGATGACGAGGCGGTGTTCTTTCGCGTGGTCCGGGGGGCGTTCGCGCACCGCCGTAAGACGCTGCGAAACACTCTGGCCGGTGCCCTCGACCTCGATCCGGCGATTGTCGACGCGGCGACGAAGCAGGCGGGAATCGACCCGACCCGGCGGGGTGAGACACTCACCCTCGACGAGTTCGCCTCGCTCTCGCAATCAATGGCTGACGTGGCACTCCGGAGGTAAAGAGTGCGCAGAAGGGAACAAGACTAGTGATGGAGGATCTCGCCGAGTTCTACTCCGCCAGCGCGCGTGTAATGACCCGCTCGCTCATCCGGGAGCTCCTCAAGCTCACCCGCCGGGCCAACGTCATCTCCTTCGCCGGCGGCCTTCCCGACCCGTCGACTTTCCCGGTGGACGAACTGAAGGCCATTACTGCGTTGATCCTCGAACGCGAGCCGCACCTTGCCCTGCAGTACGGCCCAACGGAGGGCGACCCCCGGCTGCGCGAGGAGCTGGTGCGGTGGATGGCCAAGGACGGGATCGCCGCGACGCGCGACCGGGTGCTCATCACCACCGGATCCCAGCAGGGGCTGGACATCATCGGCCGCGTCTTCCTCGATCCCGGCGACGTGGTGGTGCTCGAGCGCCCGTCGTACATGGCCGCCCTGCAGGTGTTCCGCAGCTATCGTGTTGAGATGGTGGGGGTGCCACAGGACGACGACGGTCTGCGGCCTGAGCTGCTCGAGGAGACGCTGGCGGCTCTGGCGCGCAGCGGGAAGCGCGTCAAGATCATCTATGTGGTCCCCGACTTCCAGAATCCCTCAGGCGTCACGTTGAGCGAGAAGCGCCGGCAGCGCGTGCTCGATCTGGCACGCGAGTATCACACCCTCGTCGTCGAGGACAGTCCATACCGCGAGCTGGCGTTTGAAGGAGCACCGCCCCCGCCGCTCGCCGCGCTGGACGGTGAGGGCCGCGTCATCTACCTCTCGACGTTCAGCAAGACCCTCTGCCCCGGGTTGCGCATCGCCTGGATGGCGGCCGGTGAGGACCTCATCCAGCAATGCGTCACGGCGAAACAGGCAATGGACCTGTGCTGCCCGGCTTTCACCCAGGCTATCGCCGCGGAGTTCTGCGCGCAGGGCCACATCTACACGCGCATCCCGCCGATTACCGCCCTCTACCGCAGGAAGCGGGACGTCATGCTGAGCGCACTGACACGGGAGATGCCCAAAGGCGTGACCTGGACACGGCCGCAGGGGGGGTTGTTCCTCTGGGTACGGCTGCCGGAAGGCATGGATACCGAGCAGCTGCTCGGCCCCGCCGTGGAGGAGGAAGGCATCGCGTACGTCGTGGGTTCAGGATTTCATGCGGACGGCACCGGCAAGAATACGATGCGCCTGAACTTCTCCTACCCGTCCGAAGAGAACATCGAGGAAGGGATCCGCAGGCTCGCCCGCCTGGTCAAGAGGCGCCTACCCACACTAACGCCCGCACCGTAGAAGCCATTTAACGCTGATGTCCGCGGATTGGTCGTGCCCGCAGGGGCACGGCCGGCTGCGGCCGGCCGGCCGTCAACTGTCGCAGGAAGCCGCTCAGATCTCGAGCGACGACCACTGTGATGTCCGCGCCCCCGCCCGGCTCGCGGGTGACCGGCTTGCTCCCGAGCAATTCCGCGAGCAGCTGCGCCACTTCGCTCCGCCCGCTCCGGTCGATGACCGTTGTGGTCTGAAGGAGGGTCCCCGCAGTCTCGACCCGCACGATGTGAAACCCCAACCGCTCCAACCGCTCCGCCGTCTGCCGGCCCAACCCGGGAATGCCGCTGGCATTGAGGACCTCGATGCCCGTGTTCGCCAGCAGTTGCGGGGTCACTCCGTAGAACATCTCCAGCAGCGCCTGGCGGATCTGGCCGGCGTCAGGCTCCCAGTAAATCTCGCCGAACGACCCGGGCAGGGTGCGGAAATTCAGCTCGGCGCCCTCCATGCGAGACGTGAACATGCCGAGGGTGATGAGTTCGGTCATGGAGAGGTTGGTCTGAGTGTTTTCCACAAACGCCCGCAGCAGCGCGGGGGCCGAGAACACCGTGGAGGGGGACTTCAGTTTGTCGAACAGGGTGAGCAGCAACTTCTGCTGCCGCGCCACGCGGCCGATGTCGCCCAACTCGTCCCGGCGGAAGCGGATGTAGTGCGTGGCCTGCTCGCCGTTGAGGATCTGGCGGCCCTTCTTCAAGTCTATGTAGAGACCGGCCCACGTGTCGGTGTACTTCATGTCCCGCTCGACATCGACCTCGATGCCGCCGATCGCGTCGATGATATGCGCGAACGAGTTGGCGCCGAGTTTCACGTAGTAATGGACGGGTACTCCCAGCAGGTCCTGAACCGTCCGGACGGTGAGCGAGGGGCCGCCCAACGCGAATGACGAGTTGATCTTCTGCTCTCCTGCCCCGGGCACCACCGCGCGAGTGTCCCTCGGGATGGAGAGCCCGCTGATGCGGTTGCGATGCGGGTCGAAGCTGATCAGTATCAGAGTGTCCGAGCGGGCTACGTTGACAACCTGACGCTTGTTATCCAGCGTAACGTCGACCCCGATGATCAGCATGTTCACCCGCCGCGACAACCGGAGGGGCCAGGCGAACGGGCGGGTGGCTTCGGTCGGCCGCGCCACCACGTCACTTCCGGTGAAGACGTCGCTATGGGTAAATACGTACAGCGCGCCGCCCGCGAAGAGACCCAGGGCGAGGACCGGTAAGCCGATGACGAGGTACCTGGCGTAGATCCACCACCGCGGACGCAGCCTGGGCCGGGGGTCCGGCGGCTGGACCGGGGTCTGGGGCTCGGGCGTCCCCGGCTTCGGAACAGGCGGCTTGTGCTTGGTCATGACCGTGTAGTTCAGACAGGTGGACAGCGCCGTGCCCCGGGAATCCCGGCGCACGGCGCCTTAATCATACGGCATTGCCTGTGCCTGTCAAGGAATGCGCAAGGAATTGACGTGGACGATACCTAAGTGTTAATTACTTACCTCGCGCAGGGGGTACCTAGGCATCCTGCACCGCGTTGAATTGCCGCAGTTCCGCGTCGCCCGTATCGCATTGACTGTCGTTTTGCCCGCCTATCTCCGTGCCAAGTTGATCCATGAGGGGGTGGATTGCTGATGTCTGTCGAGCTGGGCCAGCGTCAGGAGGGAGGAAAGCCCATGAAGGAACTGCATCTCAACGCCTACGCCAAGGTGAACCTCTCGCTCGACGTGGGTCCCGAGCGCTCGGACGGCTACCATGAGATCGAATCCGTGATGCACACCATCTCACTGCACGACTCCATCACGCTGCGGGAAGCCGGGTCGGGCACCGAGGTCGTTGTCAACGACGGCGCCAATGTCCCGACCGATCACCGCAACCTCGTGGCGCGCACGGCCGAGATGCTGCGCGAGATGTTCACCGTGACGCGCCCCGTGCAGATCGAACTGACCAAACGCATCCCGGTGGCCGCAGGGTTGGGCGGCGGCAGCTCGGATGCGGCGGTGACGCTGCTCGGCCTGGTGCAGATGTGGAAGCTGCGGCTCGACGGTCGCGAGTTGCTGGCCCTGGCGACGAAGCTCGGCGCGGACGTGCCCTTCTTCCTCGAAGGAGGCGGCGCCGTGGCGCGCGGCAAGGGCGAGCGGCTGACCTATCTTCCGCCGCTGCCCACCACGTGGATCGTCCTGGCGCGGCCTCGGGTCGAAGTCTCCACGGCATGGGCGTATCGGCAGTTGCCCTCAGGGGGCGTCTCGCCGCGACCTAATACCGCGTCGATGATCGAGGCGGTAAAGCAGGAGGATGTGCGCGAGGTGGGGCGTCTGATGCACAACGTGTTCGAAGATGTGGTGGCACAAACCCACCCGCTGATCAAGGACCTCAAGACCCGTATCCTGCGCGGGGAGTCGTATGGGGCATCGATGAGTGGAACCGGGCCGGCCGTCTTCGGACTGATGGCAAACGAAGCGGCTGCCCGCAAGGTGGCGGACGATCTGCGCGCCGATCCCAATGTGGAAGTGCACGTGACGCGCACGTTCGCCGAGAATCGTTAGACCCGCCCGAGGCAGGCGGAGAGCACGGTAAAGGGGGAGATGCATGCCGCAGGTCGACGTGAATTATCTCGCGGTGATCGTGGCCGCAGTGCTGCAAATGGTTCTTGGATTCCTCTGGTACGGTCCTCTCTTTGGCAAGATGTGGATGGGCTTCATGAAGATCACTCCCTCGAAAGTGAGCCAGCAGGTCATGGTCAGAACCTACGTCTGGACCGCGGTGATGTCGCTGATCACCGCGTACGTGCTGTCCTTGCTGGTGGACTACATGGGTGCGAAAACCGCCGGCGCCGGGCTCGCGGCGGGGTTTTGGCCGTGGCTTGGGTTCGTCGTGCCGGTGACCGCAGCAAGCCTTCTGTATGAGAATCGCCCCTTCGGGCTGTGGGTCCTCAACGCGAGCTACCAGCTGGTGTCCCTCGCGCTGATGGGGGCGCTCCTCGCCGCCTGGGCCTAGGCGGTCCGCATGGGCGATGCCATCGTCCTCGCCGGGGGCGGCGCGGAGCCCGGCCTGGATCCCGCTGTCCCCAACAAGGGATTTCTCGAAGTCGGCGGCAGGCCGCTGCTCTGGTATGTCGTGCGGGCCGTCCGCGCGGCGCCCCACGTGCGGCGCGTGGCGGTGGTCGGACCTCCGGATGCCGTCCGCGCCGCGGCCGGCGACGCGGTGGTGGTGCCTGATGACGGCAGCATCATGGACAACGTCGCGCGCGCGGCCGGGGTCCTGGGCGCCCGCGACCCGATTCTCGTCGTCGCTTCGGACATCCCGTTACTCACCGCCGCGGTCGTAGAGGACTTCCTCGCAGCCTGCGCGAAGGACAGCGCCGATTTCCACTACGCCATCGTTCCCCAGCAGGCTATGGAGCAGCGGTTTCCCGGCGTCCGCAAGACGTTCGTGCGGGTGATCGAGGGGACGTACTGCGGGGGCAATGTGATGCTGTTCAATCCCGCGGTGATGGACCGCGTTCGGCCCTTCGTCGAGCGCGTCGTCGCGGCGCGCAAGAAGCCCTGGCTGCTGGCCCAACTGTTCGGCTGGTCGATTGTGATGAAGTTCGCCTCCGGACGCTTGAGCATCGAGGAGATGGAGGCGAAAGTGACCGAGATCCTCGGGATCACGGCGCGCGCGGTGATCGTGCCGCATCCCGAAGTTGCGATGGACGTGGACGTCGGCAAGCCCGAAAACCTCGAGATGATCCGGAGCGCCCTTCGTGCCTGAACGCCGCAGGGATGGGGCGAGGCTGCGCCGCGGAGAGCGGATGGTGGTGATGGCCCACCATCTGATCAACGCGCCGCACCGACTATTCTCGCTCGGCACTTTTGTGGAGCTGCTCGGCGCGGCGAAGTCCACCATCAGCGAGGACCTCGGCTTCATGCGGCAGGCGTTCGATCGATTCAGCCTGGGCAAGGTGGAGACGCTCGCCGGCGCGGCGGGCGGCGTGCGGTACCTGCCGTATCACCAGCGCGAGCGCATCCGCACCCTGGTCGAGGACGTGTGCCGCCGGCTGCGCGATCCGTCACGCCTCTTGCCCGGCGGCTTCCTGTACACGGCCGATCTCATTTCTACGCCGTATGTGGCGGCCCAGTTCGGCGAGGCGTTTGCGACCTTTTTCGAGGACAGCCGGCCCGACGTGGTGCTGACGATGGAGGTCAAAGGCATCCCGCTGGCGCTGATGACGGCACGCGCCTTCGACGTCCCGCTCGTGACCATCCGCCGCGGCGCGCATCCGACCGACGGCCCGGCGGTCAGCGTGAACTACGTCTCCGGATCGTCGCGCATGGTGCAGGCCATGACCCTTCCGCTGCGCGCCATCCGGCAGGGCGCCAGGGTGCTCTTCATCGACGACTTTCTCCGGGGCGGCGGCACCGCCCGCGGCGTCTACGATCTGATGCGAGAGTTCCGCGCTGAGGTCGTGGGCATCGGGGTGCTCATCGAGACGCCCCTGCCGCGCGAGAAGATGATCGACCGCTACGTTTCCCTCATTCAGTTCCAGGGGGTGAATGAGCAGGGGGAGGTGCTCATCACCCCGAGCCGCGCTATTCTCGAAAGCGCCGCCACGCGCTAGCCGGAAGCCCACCCCCCGCGATCCAACGCCTACGCGATCCAGACACAAGGAGGAACGTTGCCCGTGAGATTCATCATTCGACTGCCGGCCACGATCGCCACTCTCGTTGTACTCGCTGCGGCAGCGACCCCCGCGCGAGCGCAGTCGCAGCCGCAACCGGCCCCGCCGCCCGCTCCTCGGGCGCTCACGCTCGTCGAAGCCATCACCATCGCGCTGCAGCAGAACCAGCAGCTGCGTGTCGCCGCCTTCGAAGTTAACGTTGCCCGCGCTCAATTGGGCCAGGCCAAAAGGGCCCAGTCGCCCCAGGTTGGCGCCCAGGCCACCTTCACTCGTACTCAGGAGCAAGGTCCGACCACGATCAGCTTCGACTCGCACGGGGTTACGCACACGATCACGCTCCCTGCCGGCTCGCCGAACCTCTATGACGCGCGGATCACCGTACAGTACCCCCTGTATAGCGGCGGACGCATTGAGGCCCAGATCGCGCTGGCCGAAGCGAATGTCAAGGGCGCCGAGGCGACGCTGGAGCGAATCAAGCAGCAGATCGTCTTCAACACCCGGCAGGCCTACTTTCAGTTGCTCCTCGCTCAGTCTGGGCTGGAGGTCGCTGAGCGCGGCGTTGCGCAGGCGGCGGAGACCCTGCGCGTCGCGCGCGTACGGGTGGCGGCCGGCGCGTCGCCGAGGTTCGACGAGGTGCAGGCCCAGGTTGCCCTGGCCACTGCAAGGCAGACCCAGGTGCGGTCCCGGAACAGCATCGCGCAGGGCGTGCAGGCTCTCAACGCCATGCTGAACCTTCCACTTAATACGCCGCTCGTGCTGCGTGACTCGTTCGTCGTCCGGCCGGTTGGGGAGGGGGTCGAGCAACTCGTGGCGCGGGCGCTGCAGTCACGCCCGGAATTCGCGGAGCTGCGGGCCCGGCAGGCTGCGGCACAGGCAGGAATTCAGCTGGCGGAGAGCGGCGGGAAGCCGAACGTGACCGCCCAGGCGACGGGCAGCTATTCGAATACAGGCGGGCTGTTTGCCGGCGCCTACGCAACTCCGAACTGGTCGATCATGCTCGCGGCGACGATGAGCCTCTACGACGGCGGCATCACGCGTGAGCGCATCAGGGAGGCACAGCTGCGGCTCCAGCAACTCCAGGCGACGGAAGTGCAACAGAAGCAGGTGGTAGAGCTCGAGGTGCGCCAGGCACTTCTCAACCTGCAATCGGCCGCGGAGGAACTGGCGGGCGGAGATGCGCTGGTGGTCCAGGCACAAGAAGCCTTGCGCATCGCCAACGTCCGGTTTCAGTCCGGCGTCGGCACGAACCTGGAGGTCCTGAACGCCCAGACTTCGGCCTCCCAGGCAGAGGCGTCGAGGGTGCAGGCGCTGTTCAACTACAACCTGGCGCGGGCGACGCTGGAGCGGGCGGTCGGCGCCGACCTGCCGTAAGCAGCGCCGTCGATGA
>Ga0209889_1000418_pt1 | contig 11600 bp, 10 predicted proteins | sample GWRWN1_0_10_FD_187233 | JGI IMG/M metagenome (GOLD analysis project Ga0209889, IMG submission 187233) | Riverbed sediment microbial communities from areas with no vegetation in Columbia River, Washington, USA - GW-RW N1_0_10 (SPAdes)... | ecosystem: Environmental > Aquatic > Freshwater > River >... | reverse complement strand
CAGGAACAGCGCCGTCTCGACGCCTTCTCGCAGCACCGCGAAGAACGCGATCGCGGCGAGGGCGGCGCCGCCCGTCAACAGGGCGGTGTCGACCTTGTCTTGGAGCTCGGCCTTGATCCGAGCGCCTTGGCGTCGCATCCAGAAGATCATCCAGGTGAGGACGGCGACGGCGGTGAGCGTGACGAGCCCTTCGAAGACCTCTTCGGCCGTCCCCTCGAACTCGGCACCGACGACGAAGATCGCCGTCCCGACGGCCGCCGAGATCGCGATCGCCGCCCCCGTGCCCCACCAGACGACCCTCGCGCGGTCTTGACGCCCGAGCTGCCGGAGGTAGGCCAGCAGGATCGAGACGATCAGCGCGGCTTCGATCCCTTCCCGGAGCGCGATGACGAAGGCGGCACCCATGTCGTTCCCGTCTCTCCCCAACTCGGGCTCGCCCGGCCCGGCGCCCGCGAATCCTATCCAGGGGGTCGGATTCACGTCAAGGTCATTCGGGAGCGAATGACAGCCGGCCCGGCTCCCATGGACGTGCGCGGGGACGTGCGGGTCGGTGCGTCGCGCTAGGATGCCGCGCGTGACCCCTCGCGCCGCCGATCCGCCGAGGCGGCTGTTCCTCCTCGACGGCCACAGCCTTTCGTACCGCGCGTTCTTCGCCCTGCCCACGTCGTTGGCGACGACCTCCGGACAGGTGACGAACGCCGTGTACGGGTTCACCTCGATGCTGATCAAGCTGCTCGCCGAGGAGAAGCCCGATCTGATCGCGGTGGCGTTCGACGTGGGCAGACCGACGGTGCGGCTGGAGAAGTACGCCGAGTACAAGGCGGGCCGCGCCGAGACGCCCGACGAGTTCCGGCAGCAGCTCGGGTTGATCGTCGAGGTGCTCGAGACCCTCAAGATCCCCGTGATCGGCATCGAGGGCCACGAGGCAGACGACGCGATCGCGACCCTCGCGCTGCGGGCGCTCGACCGGGGGATCGATGCCGTGATCGTGACCGCGGACCGGGACTTCTTCCAGCTGGTGCGGCCCGGGCTCACGGTGATGTTCAACGTCAAGGGCATCTCGGACATCCGCCGCTACGACGTCGAGGCGGTGACCGAACGGTTCGGGCTCCCGCCGGAGAAGTACCTCGACTACGTGGCGCTCAAGGGCGACGCGTCCGACAACATCCCGGGGGTCCCGGGGGTGGGGGAGAAGACCGCGTCGAGGCTCGTCCAGGACTTCGGCTCGGTCGAGGAGCTCCTGCGACGCACGGACGAACTCAAGAAGGGCAAGCTCAAGGAGTCGATCGAGGCGGCCGGCGAGCAGCTCGCCCTCAACAAGGAGCTCGCGGAGCTCAACACGGACGTGGACGTCGATCTCGAGCCCGAGGACGCCGTGATGGGGGACTGGGACGTCGAGGCGGTCCGGCGCCTCTTCACCTCCCTCGAGTTCCGAACGCTGTTCGAACGGCTCGAGGAGGTCGGGCGGAGCGCGAAACCTGCCGTCGAGATGGCGGAGCTCGACCTGCGCGAAGCCGGCGTGGAGGAGGTCGCGGAGCTCGTGTCGTCGGACGGCCCCAAGGCGATCCGGCTCGACCTCGACGAGCGGGAGGTCCGGGGCGTGGCGGTGTCGATGGGTGGAGGACAGGCCGCGTACACGGAGCTGCACGACCTCTCGGGTCTGGCCGACGCCCTCGCGGATCGGACGGCGCCCAAATGGACGCACGACGCCAAGGACCTCGAGGCGGCCGTGGTGGCCGAGGGGCGGTCGCTCGGTGGCGTCACGACGGACACGATGCTGGCCGCCTACCTGCTCGACCCGGCCGCCCCGAGCTTCGAGCTCCAGCCACTCAGCGAGGAGTACCTCGGGACGGACGTGCTCGGTTCGGTCGCCGAGGAAGCTGAGGGCCAGCTGTTCGGGGATTCCTGGCGCAAGACCGCCGCCGGGGCGGCCGCGGTGGCGCTGCTCGCGCCGGTGCTGGACGAGCGCATCGACAAGGCGGGTCTCCGCCGCCTCCTCGACGACGTCGAGCTGCCGCTGTCGTCGGTCCTAGCCCGGATGCAGGCCCACGGCGTCGCCCTGGACGTCGCCTATCTCGAGGAGATGGCGGAGGGCGTGCGGGACACGATGGCCACGCTGCAGGCGCGGATCTACGAGCTCGCCGGCGAAGAGTTCAACCTCAACTCGCCCCCGCAGCTCCGGGCGATCCTCTACGACAAGCTCCGGCTGTCCCCGGGCAAGAAGACCCCCAAGGGCCAGCTCTCCACCGACGCCAGCGTGCTCGAGAAGCTCCGAGACATGCATCCGATCGTCGACGCCATCCTTTCGTGGCGCGAGCTCGACAAGCTGAACTCGACCTACCTGGATGCCCTGCCCAAGCAGGTCGACCCGCGCGACGGGCGCGTGCACACGACGTTCAACCAGACCGGCGCGGCGACCGGGCGGCTGTCGTCGACCAACCCGAACCTGCAGAACATCCCGGTCCGGGGCGAGCTCGGCCGGCAGATCCGGCGATCCTTCGTCCCCGGTTCGAATGGAGATGTACTGCTCGTCGCCGACTACTCGCAGATCGAGCTCCGGATCCTCGCCCACCTGTCCGGGGACGAGGGTCTCAAGGCGGCGTTCGAGTCCGGGACCGACATCCACACGGCGACGTCCGCCCGAGTGTTCGGGCTCCCCGAGGATCAGGTGGACCCGGCGACGAGGAGCCGCGCCAAGGCGATCAACTACGGCCTCGCGTACGGGATGAACGCCTGGGGCCTCGCCTCGCGTCTGGAGATCACCCCCGACGAGGCACAGGAGTTCATCGAGGCCTATTTCGCGAGCTTCCCGCAGATCCGCGACTACCTGGATCGCCAGGTCGCGAGGGCCGCCGCCGAAGGGTTCACCGAGACGATCCTCGGCCGCCGCCGGTACATCCCCGAGCTGCAGGCGGCGAACCCGAGGGTTCGGGACATGGGGCGCCGGATGGCCCTGAACGCCCCGATCCAGGGCAGCGCGGCCGACGTGTTCAAGCTCGGGATGATCAGGGTCGACGAGGCGCTGCAGGGCTCGGACCTCGAGTGTCGGATGCTCCTCACCGTCCACGACGAGCTGGTCTTCGAGGTCTCCAAGAAGCGCGTCGAAGAGGCAGCCGGACTCGTGAAGCGTGAGATGGAGGCCGCCCACGAGCTCGACGTGCCCCTGCGGGCCGACATCGGCTGGGGTCCCAACTGGGCCGAAGCGGTGCCCGCGGGCCACTGATCCGGGGCACAGCATTGACGCTGTTTCCGCTGCTCACCTACCATCCCTGAGCCGCGAGGCGCACCCGCACCCCGGCGAATCCCAAAGGTCGGTCGGTGCGCGCTTCGTGCGCGGGAGGAGTTGGTTCAGATCGAGACGGCGAGCGAGATGCGGGACTTCACCCCCGACGAGCTCCGGGAGGCCATCGAGGCCTCGCTGCGGGACTTCAAGGAGGGGGACATCCTCGAGGGGACGGTCGTGAAGATCGACCGCGACGAGGTCCTGCTGGACATCGGGTACAAGTCCGAAGGCGTCATCCCCACCAAGGAACTGTCGATCCGCCACGACGTCGACCCCGACCAGGTGGTCAAGGTCGGCGACCAGGTGGAGGCCCTCGTGCTCCAGAAGGAGGACAAGGAGGGCCGTCTGATCCTGTCGAAGAAGCGCGCGCAGTACGAGCGCGCGTGGGGCCGGATCGAGGAGGTCATGCAGTCGGGCGGCACCATCAAGGGTCCGGTGATCGAGGTCGTCAAGGGCGGCCTGATCCTGGACATCGGGCTCCGTGGGTTCCTGCCCGCGTCGTTGGTCGATCTCCGCAGGGTCCGCGACCTCCACCCGTTCGTCGGGACCGAGCTCGAGGCCAAGATCATCGAGCTCGACCGCAACCGCAACAACGTGGTGCTGTCGCGTCGCGCGTTCCTCGAGGAGTCGCAGAGCGAGGGTCGGAAGAAGTTCCTCGAGTCGCTCCAGAAGGGCGAGCGCCGTAAGGGGACGGTGTCCTCGATCGTGAACTTCGGTGCGTTCGTCGACCTGGGCGGCGTGGACGGCCTGGTGCACGTGTCCGAGCTCTCGTGGAAGCACGTCGACCATCCGAGCGAGGTCGTCCAGGTGGGCCAGGAGGTCGAGGTCGAGGTGCTCGACGTGGATCTCGATCGCGAGCGTGTTTCCCTCTCGCTGAAGGCGACGCAAGAGGACCCGTGGAAGGAGTTCGAGCGCAAGTACTCGGCCGGCGAGATCATCGACGGCCAGGTCACCAAGCTCGTTCCGTTCGGGGCCTTCGTGCGCGTGGCGGCAGGGATCGAGGGGCTCGTGCACATCTCCGAGATCTCCGAGCAACACATCGAGACGCCCGAGAGCGTCCTGTCCGTCGGCGACGAGGTGCGCGTCAAGGTGATCGAGGTGGACGTGCCACGCCGGCGTATCAGCCTGTCGATGCGTCAGGTCGGCGGTGCCATGCCGCGACCCGCCTCGGAGATCGAAGAGGAAGCGGCCCCGGCTCAGGCCGCGGGAGCGGCCACGGTTTCGCCCTCGACGGCGCAGCTCGCTTCGACCCAGACCGAGGTAGCTCCGGCGGAGGTCACACCCGACGGGGGCGCCGAGTCGGGCGCCACCGTGGCCGCTCCCGCTCCCGCCGCCGCTCCCGTCGAGGCGGTCGAGGCGGAGGCGCCGTCCGGCGACCCGTCGACGGCCGAAACCCTGGCGAGCACGGACGATGCCGTCGACCAAGAGCCGGCGGCGACTGCCGCCGAGGCCACCACCGGGGAAACCCCGGAGGAGGCACCGGCGGAGGGCGAGGGGGCGAGTGACGAGGACATCTCGCTCGAGGCGATCTTGGAGGACCTGAAGCGGCGCGAAGGGCGCTCGGGATAACCCGTGCTGCTGGTCGGGCTGACCGGCGGGATCGGGTCGGGCAAGTCGACCGTCGCCCGCATGCTGGAGGAGCGCGGAGCCGTCGTGTTCGACGCCGACGTGCTCGCCCGCGCGGTGGTGGAACCCGGTACCCCCGGTCACGCTGCCGTCACCGAGCGGTTCGGAGCGAACGTCCTGGCGCCGGGGGGCGAGCTCGACCGGGAGGCGCTCGCCAGCATCGTGTTCGCGGACCCCGCGGCCAGGCGGGACCTCGAGGCGATCGTGCACCCGGAGGTGCGCCGACTGTTCGCCGAGGGTTCCGAGGCCTACCGCGAGACGGATCGCGTCGTGGTGTTCAGTGCTCCGCTCCTTGTCGAGACCGGCATGCACACGGCGTTCGACGTCCTCGTCGTCGTCTCGGCCACGACGGCGACGCAGGTCGAGCGGCTGATGCGCGAACGGGGGATGTCCGAGGCCGCGATCCTCGCGCGCATCGACGCGCAGGCCCCCTTGGAGGCCAAGGCCGAGGTCGCGGACTTCCTCGTTGACAACGAGGGCACGCTCGACGAGCTGGAGCAGCAGATCGACAGGCTTTGGAGCGACCTGTCCGCCCGCGTGGTCGCCTGAACGCGGAGCCGTCAGGCCGGCGGGCGTCCCTCGCTATCCTGATGCCGTGACCTCGTCCACGTACGCGGCGGTGTTCTTCGACGCCGGCGAGACGCTGGTGCACCCGCACCCCACGTTCCCCGACCTGTTCGTCGAGATCCTCCGGCGCGAGGGCCACGACGTGTCGCCCGAGACCGTGCGCGAGCGCGGCCACGTGGTGTTCGACCGGTTCCGCTCGGCGGCGCAGGCGAACGAGCTCTGGACGACCTCGCCGGAGCGTTCACGCCGGTTCTGGCACGACGTCTACGCCATCTTCCTCCGAGAGCTCCAGATCCCCGATGCGAACGGCCTGATCGACGTCGTCTACGCGGAGTTCACCGACCTCGCGAACTACCGGTTGTTCGACGACGTCCCGCCGGTGCTCGACCGGCTCCGAGACGCCGGGCTCGTGCTCGGCGTCGTGTCGAACTTCGAGGAGTGGCTCGAGCGGTTGCTCGAGGAGCTCGGCGTCCGGCGGTACTTCCAGGTGAGCGTGATCTCGGGCGTGGAGGGGTTCGAGAAACCCGACCCTCGGATCTTCCAGCTCGCGATGGCGAGGGCGGACGTGACCCCGGAGCTCTCCGTGTACGTCGGCGACAACCCGGAGTTCGACGTCGATCCCGCGCTCGCGCTCGGCATGTTCCCGGTACTGATCGACCGGCGCGACCGATTCCTCGATGCCCCCGGCCCGCGCATCACCGCGATGGACCAACTCCCCGCGCTCCTGGGGGTGTCGTGACGGCGGAGGAGCACCTGTACGACGTGGACGAGGCCAACGCGCTCCTCCCCGCACTCCGCGAGCGGCTCGCGCGCATCCGCGACGCGCGCCAGGTGATCCTGCGCGAGGCCGAGGTGGTGAAGGAGAAGGTCGTGGCGGACGGCGGCGGGACCGACGCCGGGCGTGACTACTGGGAGGCGACCGCGACCCTGCGGGCGGAGCTCGAACGCCTGGCGGGCGAGAGCATCCTCCTGCGGGACCCGGAGAGCGGGCTCGTCGACTTCCCCGCCGAACGCGAGGGCGAGCTGGTCTACCTCTGCTGGCGGGTCGGCGAGGACCGCGTCGCGAACTGGCATCCGCTCGACACGGGGTTCTCGAGCCGGCGGCCGCTGTGACCGTTCGAGCTCGGGTCGCCGTGATGGTCGCGACCGACGAGGACCCGCCACCCGGCATCGGCGCGATCGCCGACACGGTGGACCTCTCGTTCGGCGACGACGTCCGCACGCTCGCGGAGGCGCTCGAGGGCGCCGGCGTGCTCTTCGCCTGGCACCCGAGGAGCGAGCTGCTGTCGGGGACGTGGGCGAGCGCGGGAGACCTGAAGTGGATCCAGTCGGCGTCCGCGGGTGTTGACAACCTGCTGTTCCCCGAGCTCGCCGCCAGCCACGTCGTGCTCACGAACGCTCGCGGCATCTACGAGGACGCGATCGCCGAGTACGTGCTCGGCCTGATGCTCGTTCTCGCGAAGGGTTTGACGGCGGTGTTCGAACGGCAGCAGCGGCGCGAGTGGCAGCACCGCGAGACCGAGCGCCTCGAACGCAAGCGGGTGCTGGTCGCCGGCGTCGGGCCGATCGGTCGCGCGGTCGCCCGGAACTGTGCCGCCCTCCGGATGTCCGTCCGCGGGGTGGCCCGCACGACGCGTCCCGGCGACGACGTCTTGACCGAGATCGCGGCAGTCGAAGGGCTCACGGACGCGGTATCGTCGGCCGACTACGTCGTGAACACGCTCCCGTCGACGGACGAGACGCATCACGTGTTCGATCACGCGGTGTTCGAGGCGATGAACCCGTGGACACGGTTCGTGAACGTCGGCCGGGGGAGCACCGTCGACGAGCGCGCGCTGATCCGAGCGCTCGAGACCGGGCAGATCGCCGGGGCTGCGCTCGACGTGTTCGAGCAAGAGCCGCTGCCGCACGACAGCCCGCTCTGGACGATGCCGAACGTGATCGTGTCACCGCACATGGCCGGGGACGCGGCCGGCTGGCGCGAGGGCGTCGTCGAGCTCTTCGTTCGCAACCTCGAGCGCTACCTCACCGGGAGGCCCCTGCTGAACGTCGTCGACAAGACGCGAGGATACGTGCCGTCGTGAGTAGGTAGCCTTCGAGCGTGACCGACGAGGTGATCACCGTTACCGGGCTCCGGAAGACGTACGGAGACCTCGAGGCGGTCGCCGGGATCGACCTCGCGGTGCGCTCGGGTGAGGTGTTCGCGCTCCTCGGCCCGAACGGCGCGGGTAAGACGACGACGGTCGAGATCCTCGAGGGGTATCGGGATCGAACGGCGGGCGAGGTCTCGGTGCTCGGGTTCGACCCAGCGGACCGATCGAGGCAGCTTCGCCGTCGCGTCGGCATCGTCCTGCAGTCGACGGGCATCGATCCGTACCTCACCGTTCGGGAGACCGTGGGCCTGTACGCGAGCTATTACCCGACGCCACGGAACGTGGACGAGGTCGTCGACCTCGTGGGCCTCAGCGAGAAGAGAGACGCGCGCGTCATCAAGCTGTCCGGCGGACAGCAACGCCGGCTCGACGTGGCGATCGCGCTCGCCGGCGACCCCGAGCTCCTGTTCCTGGACGAGCCGACGACGGGGTTCGACCCCGGCGCCCGGCGGCACGCCTGGGACGTCATCGGGAACCTCGCCGCGCTCGGCAAGACGATCTTCCTCACGACCCACTACATGGACGAGGCGCAGAATCTCGCGAGCCGCGTCGCCGTCATCACGAAGGGCAAGATCGTGGCCGAGGGGCCGCCCTCGACCCTGGTCGAACAACATCTCGCGCGGACGGTGATCCGGTTCCGGCGCCCTCCCGGCGACCTTCCTCCATCCGTCCGCGACGGCTCCACCGTCGGCGCGGAGATCGAGATCGCCGCGGATGAACCGACCCGGACCCTCCACGAGCTGACCTCGTGGGCCGTGGAGCGCGGCATCGAGCTCGAAGGGCTCCAGGTGACGCGGCCGACCCTGGAGGATGTGTACCTCGAGCTGACCGGGGGGGAGGCGGGAGCCGAGTGAGCGACGCCGGCCTCCTCGCGCAGCAGGTTCGGACGACGAACAAGGCGTTCTGGCGCAACCCCGCCTCGGCCTTCTTCACTTTCGCGTTCCCCTTGATGTTCCTCGTGATCTTCACCGCCCTGCTCGGGAGCGGGAGCGTCGAAGTAGCGCCCGGTGTCGTGATCCAGCAGGACAGCTACTACGTCGCGGCGATGGCGGCGTTCGCGGTCATCACCGCCACGTACACGAACCTGGCGATCAGCATCTCCTTCACACGGGACGCGGGGATCCTGAAGCGGACCCGCGGGAGCCCACTGCCCGCCGGGATCTACCTCGGTGGACGCGTGGTGCATGCGGTCCTGATCTCGCTGGTCCTGGTCCTCATCACGGCGGCGTTCGGGATCGCCTTCTATCAGGCCGACGTCCCGACGGGCGTGCTCCTGTGGGAGTACCTCGTCACCGTCGTCGTGGGCGCGATGGCGTTCTCGGCGCTCGGGCTCGCGACCACGGCCCTCGTCCCGAACGCCGACGCGGCGCCGGCGGTGGTCAACGCGATCATCCTGCCGCTGCTGTTCCTGTCGGGGATCTTCATCCCGCTCGGCGAGGACGCCCCCACGTGGATGAAGGCGATCGGCGACATCTTCCCGGTGAAGCACTTCGCGAAGGCGATGGTCGGATCGTTCTACGGCCCGCCCTTCCCGTTCGAGTGGGAAGACGTGCTCGTGGTGGCGGCGTGGGGAGTCGTCGGGCTCGCGCTCGCGATCCGCTTCTTCTCGTGGGAGCCGCGCAGATGAGGCCGCCGGTCCGCCGGTCTGCGTAGGAACAAGCGTGTGCTAGTCTCCGCGGACCATCAGGCCGGCCAAGGGGTTCCCCGATGCGGAAAGTGCTCTCGTTCCTCGCAGTCGGATCACTGCTGTTCGCCGCCTGCGCTGAGGACAACCCGACGATCGGCGGCACGGGGACGACGGCCACCAGCGGGACGGGTGCGACGACCCCAGCCACAGCCGCCGACTGCGCAGCCGCCAATGCCGACGCCTTCCTGAGCCCCGGCACGCTGACGGTCGGCACGGGCAACCCGGCCTTCCCGCCCTGGTGGGAGGGCGGCACCACCGAGGGCTCCGAGTTCGAGTTCAACGACCCGGCGCTGGGTGAGGGCTACGAGGGCGCCGTGACCGCCGAGGTGGCGACCCGGTTGGGCTTCTCGTTCCCCGATCAGGTGGCGTTCGTGTCCGTGGGGTTCAACAAGTCGTTCGCGCCCGGTGACAAGGACTTCGACTTCGTGCTCCAGCAGATCTCCTACAAGCCGGAGCGCGACGACGCGGTGGACTTCAGCGACTCGTACTACAATGTGAACCAAGCGCTGGTATCTGCCCAGGGCACGTCGGTCGCCGACGCGACCACGATCGAGGAGCTGAAGGAAGCCAAGCTCGGCGCCCCGATCGGGACGACGAGCCTGGACGTCATCACCGAGCAGATCCAGCCGACGCAGGAGCCCGCGGTCTACGACGACCTCGCGCAGGCCGTCACCGACCTGCAGAACGGCGACATCGACGGCATCGTCGTGGACCTGCCGACCGCCTTCTTCATGGCGGCCGTGCAGATCGACAAGGGTGTCGTGGTCGGTCAGTTCGGGGCGGAATCCGACGAGTACTTCGCGATGGCGTTCGACACCGGCAGCCCGCTCGTCGAGTGCGTGAACCTCGCGCTCGCCGAGATGACGGAGGACGGGACGCTCGACGCGATCGAGGAGCAGTGGCTGGCCGACAAGACGAACGCACCCGTCCTGGACTAGCCGCTCCGTGATCGGCGGGCGGGCGCCGGGGGAGTTCGAGGGCCTGCCCGGCGGCGGTTCCACCCCTCCCACCGGTGACCGCGGTTCGAAGATCCTCGCGCCGCTCAAAGCCGAGGGCGCGCGCGGCGTGACGATCGCGGTGGTCAGCACCGTCGTCGTCTTCGGAGCGATCGTCTTCGCGGTCCTCACGTCCTCTGGATGGCCGGTCATCAAGGAGGCGTTCTTCGACCCGACGATCTTCTGGGACTCGCTCTCCAAGATCATGGGGAAGTTCGGTCGGAACGTGTTCATCTTCGTGGTCGCCGAGATCTTCGTCCTGATCCTGGCCTTGATCCTCGCCGTGATGCGAAGCCTGCGGGGCCCGGTGTTCACGCCGCTCCGAATCCTGGCGGCCGCGTACACGGACTTGTTCCGCGCGGTCCCGACGATCCTGGTGATCCTTCTGCTCGGGTTCGGGGCGCCGTCCCTGCAGATCATGGGCGTGCCGCACTCGGACATCTTCTGGGCGATCGTGGCCCTCGTGCTCGTGTACTCGGCCTACGTCGCGGAGGTCTATCGGGCTGGGATCCAGTCCATCCACCCGTCGCAGGTCGCGTCGGCGCGTGCCCTCGGCCTCAGCCGCGGCAAGACGATGCGGTTCGTCGTCGTGCCGCAGGCCGTCCGTCGCGTGCTGCCGCCGCTCCTCAACGACTTCATCGGCCTGCAGAAGGATTCGGCGCTCGTGGCCGTCCTCGGGTACACGGAGGCGCTCCGTCAGGCGCAGATCATCTCGGCGGCCGAGTTCGACTTCACGCCGTACGTCGCACTGGCCCTCGTGTACATCGTGATCACGATCCCCGAGGCCCGGTTCGTCGACTGGTTGGTCGCCAGGGACCAGCGCCGGCGCCAGGCCGCCGGAGGTGTGTGAGGTGGCCGAGACGGCCGCGCTCGCGATCGAGGGCCTTCACAAGTCGTTCGACGAGCTCGAGGTCCTCAAGGGAATCGACCTGGAGGTGCGAGAGCACGAGGTCGTCTGCGTGATCGGCGCGTCGGGTTCGGGCAAGTCGACCCTGCTGCGGTGCATCAACCTGCTCGAACCCGTGAACGCCGGACGGGTGTTGATCGAGGGCGAGGAGATCACGGCCCGCGGGGTCGACGTGAACCGGATCCGGCAACGCGTGGGGATCGTCTTCCAGGCGTTCAACCTGTTCCCGCACATGACGGTGCTCCGCAACGTCACGCTGGGCCCGATCGAGGCTCTCGGATGGTCGAAGGCCGACGCCGAGGCGCTCGCCACGCAGCTGCTCGAGCGGTTCGGGCTCGCCGACAAGCGCGACGACTACCCCGATCGGCTCTCGGGCGGGCAG
>Ga0209889_1000417_pt1 | contig 11608 bp, 10 predicted proteins | sample GWRWN1_0_10_FD_187233 | JGI IMG/M metagenome (GOLD analysis project Ga0209889, IMG submission 187233) | Riverbed sediment microbial communities from areas with no vegetation in Columbia River, Washington, USA - GW-RW N1_0_10 (SPAdes)... | ecosystem: Environmental > Aquatic > Freshwater > River >... | reverse complement strand
GGCCTGGGCATGGGCGGAGTCACCGCGGTGGACCCGACACACGACAGGACCTGCAACCACTGACCGCTTGATCGCCCCGCCTGCGGGCGAGCTCGCCACGTGCGCACGCGAACCACCCGGTCTAGTATACAGTTGACACTTTGGCTGTGCCGCTCGCACCGACTCGAGTTGCCACCTGAGGCTGCAGCGCCTCCCGGAAGGCCCCCCATGACGATCATCGCCGACCGACCCTCGAAGATCGCGACCGATCGCATCGTCGACAACCGCGTCTACACCGATCCGGCCGTCCTCGACGCCGAGGTCGAACGGATCTTCGAGCGGGTGTGGCTCTTCGCTTGCCACGAGACCGAGATCCCCGGGGGCGGCGACTTCGTGACCATGGACCTCGCGGGGACACCGGTGATCGTGAATCGTGATGCGGAAGGCCGCATCCGCGCGTTCTGCAATACGTGCCGCCACCGCGGGAGCCTGGTCATCGAGGAAGGGCGTGGCCATTGCAGTGCCTTCCGTTGCCCGTACCACTTCTGGGTGTACTCCCTCGAGGGTGACCTCGTCGGCATCCCCGGCGAGGAGGCTTACGACGGGACCGGCTTCGTCAAGGAGGACTTCCCACTCGTCTCCTTGCCCTGTGAGTCGATCTTCGGACTCGTCTTCGTGAACCTCGACGATGACCCTGAACCGCTCGCGAACTGGATCGGCGCTGATCTCATCGACGTCCTCCGCCGACCGCTCGGCCTCGGCGAGTACGAAGTCTTCGCCATTGACTCCGATGCACTCGCAGTGAACTGGAAGGTGTTCGCCGAGAACGCGCGCGACGGCTACCACGTCCCGTTCGTGCACCCCTTCTTCCGCAAGGCGAGCCCGCCCGGCACGTATCGTCTCTTCGAGAACGGGCACGCGGTCCAATACCTGGGCATGGACCCGGCCGGGATCGAGCCCGACTTGTGGGAACGACTTCGAACGCATCCCCTACCAGGGCTCGAGGTAGGCGAGGGCTATATCGTGAACGTATTCCCCGACCTGGCGATCACCGTCCGCTCGAACGTCGTCTCGATCGACTTCCAACGCATCGAGGGCCCCGCTGCGGTCTCGATGGAGAACCGAACGCTCGGCGTCGTCGGCGATTCCGAGGAGCAGCGAGAAGCCCGTCGGCTGAGCCAAGAGGTCTGGTTCGCGAATCCGGTGCGCCTCGAGGACTATCCGATCTTTGCCCGTCAGCAGCGCGGTGTCGCGAGCCGCAAGGTCCGTCACAGCATCGTCGCGCGAGGCGCGGACACGAACATGGGAACGCGGGGCGACGACAACCGCCTCCGTCACTTCTGGGTCCAATGGCGCGAGCTCATGGACACGTCATCGAACTCCTTGGAGCCGGACTGATGGACCGGCACTACGTCGGGAGAAAGAAAGGTGCGGGAGATGCTGCCGCTTCGTGAGCTGAGCGACCGCCGGACCACATCCGACCAGATCGCAGACGTCATCCGTGAGGCAATCCTCGCGGGCGAGCTCGACGACGGCGAGGAGCTCAACCAGGTCGCGCTGGCGAAGCATTTCAACGTGTCACGAGTGCCGCTCCGCGAAGCACTCCGGCAGCTCCAAGCCGAGGGACTGGTGACCGCGAAGGCGCATCAGCGGGCGGTTGTGAGCACGCTCTCGGTCGAACGGGTGCTGGAGATCGTCGATATCCGCTTGTTGCTCGAAGTCCATCTCCTCAAGCAGACCGTGCACCAGCTTCAGCCCGAAGACATCGAACGCCTGCGACAGCTTTGCACCGAAATGGACTCGATCAGTGACCACGAGGCTTGGCTGCACAAGAACCGTGAGTTCCACAAGGTCCTCTACAACCCGGCCCGCGGCTCGTTCACGTTCGCCTTGCTGGAGCAGCTCTCGGGACGTGTGGGTCGCTATCTCCATCGATGGAGCGAGACCGGCGTGGAGCGAAACAAGGAGGCCAACGCCGAGCACTGGGCGCTCGTCGAGGCGATCGAAGCCCGTGACCTCCGCCGAGCCCGACACGAGCTCCAACAACACATCGGTCACACCCGAGAACGCATCGCAGCGGAGTTCGCCAAGGCGTCCAGATCGGAGCCGCCGGGGTCGCCTCCCTGAGTGGAGTCGCTCGCCACGGACCCTGCCGCCACGCTGATCCGCTCACTCCAGGAAACTCGGAGGGGGCGCAGGTCCCCAGACGTTCACGGATCGGGTCCGGTCGACATCGCGCCGGATGGGGCGGAATGCCTCCTCGTCGTCGATGTGCGCCATGTCCGTGAACAGCTCGAGTCGCAGGCCCGACGACGGCTCGCGTAGGTACAAGAAGAGCTGGTGACCGGGGGCGTGGCGGCCCGGGCCGTACTCGATGGCATGGCCCCGCGCCGCGAGACGGTCACAGATGACCCGCAAGCTGTCCCACCCCTGGACCTCGAAGGCGACGTGGTGGACGTTGGCGGCGTCTGACGGGCGAAACGCGAGGTTGTGGTGGTCGGAGTTGACCCGGAGGAAGAACAGCATCTCGCCCAGCTGCTCGGTGAGGCGGAGCCCGAGGGCGTCGCAGAAGAACGACGCCGCCGCGGGTGGCCCAGGCACCTTGAGGTTCACATGGCCGAGGCGCCGCGGCCGCACATCGGAGGGGGCGAGCGAGCCGACGAACGGACGCGACGGGAGCCGGCACGTGACCGGCACGCCGCCCGGCGCCCGGAACCGTACGCCGGCCCCGCCCACCGAGTCGTCGTCGAGCGGCTCGTGCTTCACACCGAGTCGCTCGAGGTGGTCGCGCAAGACGGTGAGGTCGGACTCGGAACCAACCTCGAAGGCCACGCCCGCGATGCCGAGCTCGGGGCCGGGCACCAGGCTGAGCATGCGCGCCGGTGTCTCGAGGCCGTATTCCCCCTCGGCCGTGAGGTGCTCGGCGCCGTCGTCGCCGTGGCGCTCGAAGTCGAGCGCGGACGCCAGGAACGTTGCGGCCTCGGCCGGGTGCGGCACCGTGACCTCGACCGCCGCGAGCCGCCGGATGACGCGCTGCTGCATGCACCCTCCCCTCGTGTCCCAGGCCGGACCGGCAAGGGCCGCGACATCGTGTCCAGGCCAAGGTGGCGTCAGTATACACTTTCGCGGGTGGCTGGAGATCAGCTGGCGATGTACGAGGCGATGGCTCGGATCCGCGAATTCGAGGAGCTGATCGCGCGTGCGCACCGCGAGGGGCATCTGCCTGGGCTCCTCCACCTCTCCACCGGTGGTGAGGCCGTGGCGGTTGGCGTCCTCGGCCTTGTTGGCGAGCATGACCGCGTCTACACGTCGCACCGCGGGCACGGGCACTTCCTCGCCGCCGGCGAGGATCCGCGGGCGGTGATGGCCGAGCTGGCAGGTCGTGCCACGGGCCTGTGTCGGGGTCATGGGGGGTCGATGCACCTCATGGGTCGACGTGCAGTCCTGGCGACCGGCATCGTCGGCGGCAGCCTCCCCATCGCGCTCGGGAACTCGCTGGCGCTGCCCGACGAGGCCGTCTCCATCTCCTTCTTCGGCGACGGCGCGGTCCAGACGGGCATCTTCCACGAAACGCTCAACCTCGCCTCGTTGTGGCGCGCACGAGTCCTCTTCGTCTGCGAGAACAACGGCTGGGCGGAGTTCACGTCGAGGGCGGAGCACACCACGGTCGAGACCGTCGCCGCGCATGCGCAGACGTACGGGATGCCGGCGGACACGATCGACGGCGGCGACGTCCTGGCCGTGCGCGCCGCGGCCAGCCGGCTCCTGGAGCGCGTCCGGTGCGGAAACCCGGCTCTGCTCGAGTGCCAGATCACGCGGCTACGTCCCCACTACGAGGGAGATCTACGGCGCGCCGCAGACCCAGACCCGAACGATCCGCTGGAGCGATTGGCGGCGGTCCTCACTGACGCCGGCGAGGACGCGGCAACGCTCGCCGCCCTGCGCCGCACCGCGACCGTCGCCGCCGAGCGAGCACTGGCCGACGCGCTGAACGATCCTCCGGCCCGCTCGGACGACGCCGCCCACCTGGTGTTCCGCCGACAGCCGTGACCGGACCGACCCTTGTCCAAGCCGCGCGGGATGCGCTCGGCCAGGCGATGGCAGCGGACTCCGCCGTGATCGTGCTCGGCGAGGACGTCACCGCCGGCGGCCCGTTCGGCCTCACGAAAGGACTCGTCGACGAGTACGGCCGACAGCGCGTGCGCAACACCCCGATCAGTGAGGGAGCGGTCATGGGCGTCGCGGTCGGCTTGGCCCTCGGAGGGGCCCAGCCGTTCGTCGACCTCATGTTCTGCGACTTCGTGACCGCGGCGTCGGATCAGCTGTTCAACCATGCGGCGAAGATCCACTTCATGAGCGGCGGCTGCTACTCCGTGCCGCTCGCGGTGTGGACGGTCGGCGGTGCCGGCACGCGCTGGGGGGCCCAGCACTCCCAACGACTCGACGCCTGGATCGCGAGCGTGCCGGGGATCAAGGTGCTCGCGCCCGCGAGCCCTGCGCTCGCGGCGGCGTCGGTCTTGGAGGCGATCGGCGATCCGGACCCGGTCGTCGTGTTCGTCGATCGCGCACTGCTCCACAGCCGGCGCGACCTTCTCGGCGACACCGGGTCGCCGTGGCGGTCACGAGTCGTTCGAGGCGGCACGGAACTGACGGTTGCTGCGACCGGGCGCCTGGTGCACCTGGCCCTCGATGCGGCTGATTCGATCGGGGCGTCGGCGGAGGTCGTGGATGTCCAGCGCCTCGCGCCGCTCGACCCCGAGCCGGTTGTCGACTCGGTCACACGCACCTCGCGGCTGCTCGTCCTGCACGACGAGGCAGGCCCGGGCGCCCTGGCCGCCATGATCGCGGCGGCAGTGCAGGAGGCGGCGTTCTGGTATCTCGACGCCCCGATCGCACGACTGACCTCACCAGCGACGCCGGTGCCGGCAGCGGCCACCCTCGAAGACGCCTATGTACTCGACGCCGATGCCGTGGCGAGCGCCATGAAGCAGGTTCTGCAGGCGTGATCGAGCGTGGAACCCGGCCCGACCAGGATGAGGTGGTGTGCAGATCCATGACCACGACGCAACCGACCGAGTTGCTCGAGCCGCTCCTCCTGGCACGGCGCTTCGACGAGATCCTGCTCGCGAACACCGACGCGATCCGCGGCCACTTTCACGTCTCGATCGGTCTCGAGGCCACAGCAGCGGCTCTCTCCAGGGTGCGCCGCTCCGGTGACCTCATTACGACCACGTACCGGAACCACGCCCATCTCGCCGCGCTCGGATCCGATCTCAGCGTCATGTACGCGGAGATCTTCGGTCGCGATCTGGGCCACCAGCGCGGTCGCGGCGGCAGCATTCACCTGTCCGACCCCGGCCTCGGAATGCTTCACACGAGCGCGATGGTGAGTGGCGGGGTCCCCATCGCCCTTGGGCAGGCTTACTCACTGAGTCGCACGCGGCCTGGGGCGGTGTGCTTCTGCTTCTTCGGCGACGGTGCCTTCGGGGAAGGGGCGGTGCACGAAAGCCTGAACCTTGCGAGTCTCTGGCGCCTGCCGCTCGTCTTCGTCTGCGAGAACAACGCGCCACCGGGTGATGGTCGCGCAAACGATCAGCAGAGCGCTGTCTCACTGCTCGCCATCGCCGAGGCGCACCGCGTGCACGGCCGCGCCGTCGACGCCCGCCATCCCGCGGCGGTGGTCGACGCGCTCGAAGCGCTGGCCGAGGAAGTGCGCGACGGCGACGGGCCCCGTTTCCTGGATGCACAGGCTGGCCGCTGGCCGGGGAACGCGACCTTCTTCCCCCACGACGCAACCGGCCGCACCGACGTGCGGCACGCCCAGCGCGACGCCGACGATCCGTGGCGCTCGACCGACGATCCAGTGCTCAACGAGTGCCGCCGCCTTCTTGCCGCCGGTGTGGGACTCGACCACATCCGCGCCATCGATCGACGGATCACTGCGGAGGTCGAGGGTGCGCTCGGCCGCGCCCGGCTCGCGCCGGTGGCACCGCCCGAAGCCGCGTTCACCGACGTCGTGGCCCCGTGACCTCGACCGTCACGTACTGGCAGGCGCGGGCGGCCGCCCTCGGCCGAGAGCTGGACGCCGACGCCCGCGTGGTGCTCGTCGGAGGTTATGTCAGCGCGCCGTTCAATCCTCCCGACGGGCTGCTCGAGGGGTACGCCGACCGGGTCCTCTGGCCGCCGATCAGTGAGGCGGCACAATGCGGCTTCGGGATAGGCGCGGCCATGTCGGGGCTCCGGCCGTTCGTTCCGATCGGCACGTCGAGCTTCATGTTCTACGCCTGGCCCCAGATCGCCAACGAGGCGCCGAACATCCGTTACCTCTCGGGCGGGCTGGTCACTGCGCCCGTGGTGTTCCACGTGATGGCCGGAGCACGTCGATCCTCGGGCGCGCAGCACGAGCACATGCCCCAGGCCATGCTCCAGAACGTTCCCGGGTTGCGAATCCTCGCACCGGCGACGCCCGCCGACATCGACGGGCTGATCCACGCCGCGTTCCGGTGCGACGATCCGGTTCTGCTCGTCGACCATGTGCTGCTCGCCAACGCCACGGGCGAGGTCCCAGACAACCCTGACGCGACGATGGGTCGCGCCGATCTACTTCGACAAGGTGGCGATGTCCTGATCGTCGCATATTCACTGATGGTTCAGCGTGCCCTCGTCGCGGCGGCATCACTGGACACGCAGGGCATCGAAGCGTCGGTGCTGAATCTCCGGACGCTCGCCCCCGTTCCGATCGATGATGTCGTCCACGCCGTGCAGAACCATCCGGCGACGCTCTTCGTCGATGAGGCCCGCGGTCCCGGAAGCACCGCGAGTTATCTCATGGCCCGGGTGCTCGAGCAGGCCCCCTCGACCGTGGCTCGGCTGGTGTGCAGCAAGCAGGCGCCGTCGCCCTTCGCCGAAGAGTTGCTCGACGAGATCGTGCCGACTGCCGAACGAATCGCGCTCACCGCCGCAGCCGTCCTCCGAGAGTCGTGATGTCGAACCGGCCCGGTGTCGAGGCCGAGGCCCGAGGTCAGCGCGCTCCGTCTCCCAACGATGTCGGCGCGGTGCTGTCGCACAATTGCCGCTCGAAGGCGTCGCGGATCACCTTGCGGACCCTCGGCGGGCCGGCGTCGAACGGCAGAAGGTGCTCCTCCGTCCAGGCAACCTCGACATCGGGCTGATTCTCCGTGATCCACGAATCGTCATCGAAGACCTGGGTGGTGACGGGCCGGAAGAACTCGTCGAGAACGCTCCGCATCGCCGCGCGATCACCTTCGGGAGCCACGCGTCCCGCCCAGGAGTACACGACGGTCCTGTGCTCGTCGATCGGAAGCTCGTACTGGTGCAGGCGGACCGCCGAACCACCGTCGGGAACCGGAACCCACACCGACGCTAGGCACGGCAAGGTGAACTGGACTTCGTCGAAGCTCTGGTTGTGGTCGTCGGTCGCCGTCTTGCGACGGACCAGAACCGTCGTGTCGGTGGCGGTCGCCTCCAACTCCTCCGTGACGAGCACGCCGAACGCCTCCACCGTCACGATCGGGTTGCCGTCGGGGAGCTTCTCCACCTCGAGCCCGTCAGGGCCGACACGGGTCACGAAGTGACCATGGAGGAACGGCACGTGGTAGGGGTCGCACGTGTTGTCGTGAATCAGGAGCCAGTTCGCGTTCCACGTCGTCTCCCATACGATCCAGACGTAGTCCGGGTCCGACATTTCCGGCTGCATCTCGAGCGGGGGGACGTTGGTGCTGGTACCCAGGTATGCCCAGACGAGCCCGGCCCGCTCCTCGGTCGGGTACGACGTCACGCAGAGGCGCTGCGCATGATGGCCGTCGTCTCGTTGCTCGATCGGGACGAGGCGGCATTGGCCGGTTCCGTCGTACTGGAGCCCGTGATACCGGCATTGGAGCCGGCCGTCGACGATGTCACCGATCGATAGACGGACCCCGCGGTGAGCGCAACGGTCAGCAAAGACATGCGCGACACCGTCAGCGTCGCGCCAGGCCACCAGCTCCTCCCCGAGCCGCGTGACCCCGACTGGAGCGTCCGCGGGCAGCTGGTCGGCGGTCAGCACCGGATACCAATAGTTCCGCAGCCCGGTACGCAGCTCGCGCGGTACGGAAGCTCGTTTCGTCTCCATGTCAACCCGCGGTCTCGACCGCAGCAGCCCTTCCCTCGCCGTTCGCGCCGCGCTGCTCCGCCAGCCTGGCTTGCTGCGCACGATATGTGTCGAGGATCACCTTCCGGACCCGCAGCGGACCGGCGTCGGTCTTGAGCGGATGCTCATCGCGAAGAGCGCGATCGAGGCCTCCCTGGTTGTCGACCACCCAGGAGTCCTCGTCGAAGACCTGCGAGAACGCTTGCCAGCAGAACGTCTCGAGAAGCTCCCGGCTTGGCTCACGTTCCTCCTCGGAGTCCGTCCCGCGCCCGATGAAAAATAGGACATAGGTAGTTCGGTCGTCCTGCGCCATCTCGTATTGGATCGAGCGGACGGGGTGACCTCCGATCGGTACGGGAACCCAGACCTTGGCTGAGCACGGCACGACGAACTCGACGTCGTCGATGGTCGATCCGTCGCTGTAACCCTTGCGGCGCGACAGCACGCTCGTGCTCGTCGCGGTCGTCTTGTACTCGTCGAACGCGAGCACCTCGGCCATCTCGTCGCTGATGACCGGGTTGCGCGGCGGCAACTGCTCGAGTCGCGGCCTCTCAGCGCCGGCGGGGTGCACACCGTAGTGGCCGTGCAGGAATGGGAAGTGAAAGAGATCGGACGTGTTGTCGTGCACGAGCAACCAGTTGGCCCGCCACTCGAGCGCCTTCACGATCCACACGTATGACGAATCGGCGAGCTCGGGGTGTTCGTCATGGGCCGGAACGGGGCCGGGCGGGAAGACATCGACGTCGCCGAGATACGCCCAGACTGCGCCGTCCTGCTCGGCGGTCGGGTACGAGTTCACGCAGAGGCGTTGGGCCTGGCGTCCGTCCTCGGCCTGCTCGATCGGGACGAGCCGACACTGGCCGGTACCGTCGTACTGAAGACCGTGGTAGCGGCACTGCAGCCGCCCGTCGACGACGTCACCGATCGAGAGCCGCGCACCGCGATGCGCGCACCGGTCCACGAACGTGTGCGCCAGACCCTCGGCATCCCGCCACAGGACCAACTCCTCATCGAGGCGCCTGATCCCGATCGGGCGGTCGGTTGGGAGCTCCGCGCTGGGCAGGACCGGATACCAGTAGTGACGGAGACCCACCCGGAGCTCGTCGGGGATCTCGATCGGACTCGTCGTCGCCATCGTTGACTCCTCGCGTCCGTTCAGCCGGGAGATGGAGCATTTTGGTCGAGCCGCACCGCGAGCTGCTCCTCGTCGACGACGACACGGACCTGCTCGGTCGGGGGCTCCGACCGGAGCTTCTCGGTCAGCTCTCGATCCACCTCGAGGGTGCGGGCGTCGAGGACGACGCCGTAGAGGTCGCGCGCGGCATCGACCGTCACGACCTCGTTCCGCACGTCCTCGACGACTGCGGCCACGTCGCGCTCACGTGGGTCGCCCACTCCCGCCCCACCCGAGCTCAGCTTGACCAGCACGTCGCCGGTCCGGATCTCCTGCATGCGGTGGGGCTTGACCCTGATGCGCTCGCCGCCCCGGAGGAGGAACGTCCGGCACGGCGGTGTCGCATGGCCGCCGAGGACGCCCTTGCCCAACATCTCGTCGCCGTCGGAGCTGCCGGTGGCCATGCGCCCATCGGTCCCTTCGTTCACGGCCCGCCAGTCGACGCCGCCCCCGCCGCGCCAACGACCCGCGCCCATGAAGTCGGGGACGACCTCCAGCTGCAGCATGCGCCACGGGTAGCGGATCTCGGCCTCTTCGATGTTCCCGCGGATGACCGATGCGAGCGTTCCCATCGCGGTCGGGCCCGTGGGCCCGTCGTGACCCCAGACCGCGCCCGCGCTGCCGTCGTAGTCGAAGGTCGTCCGCACGTACGGCTTGCCGCCCACCCGCGGGTCCGCAGCGAAGGTGTAGTCGCCGCGGTGCTTGGCCCAGGCGGCCATTGCCCGTTCGGGCTTCGCCGTGGCCAACGCCTCGGTCACTGCCTCCATGATCTGGGTTCCGACGTTCACGGGACCGGCCCCGACGGTCGCGGGGTACGCGGCGTTGGTGACGTTGCCGAGCGGTGCGATCACCGTCATCGGTCGTAGCGACCCCTCGTTGTGATAGTCGGCGAGAGCTGGGTCGAACAGCAGGATCGCGGCACCTACTGCGGTGCCGTAGGTCGCCGCGTAGATGCTGTTGACGTAGCCCTTCCGTTGCGCGTCGCTGCGCGAGAAGTCGATGGTCAGCTCGTCGCCCTTGATGGTGACGTCGACGCGCACCCAGACGGGCTCGTCGAGCACCGTCCCGTCGTCGTCGGTGGCGGACTCGCCCGTGTAGGTCCCGTCGGGAATCGCGGCGATCTCGGCGCGTACGGCTCGTTCGGTGCGGTCGATCATCTCGTCGACACATGCGAGGACTGCATCCCTCCCGTACCGCCGGACAAGGTCCAGCGTGCGCTCCTCGGCGAGCCGCGTTGCCGCGATCATCGAGTAGTTGTCCAGTCGTACGGCGTCGCGGAATCGGACGTTGTTCCAGATGAGCTCGAGCAGATCGGATCTCTCGACGCCCCGGTCGTACACCTTGAGCGGCGGAATGCACAGGCCCTCGGCGTGGATGTCGTAGCCGTTCGGGAAGTAGCCGCCCGGGAACGAGCCACCGGTGTCCATCTGGTGGCCACGCACGAGCGTGAAGAACAGCAGCTCGTCTTCCCAGAAGATGGGCCGGATGAACCCCCAATCGGGGAGGTGGACGTTGTGCCCGCCGTGGTATGGGTCGTTGGTGAGGATCACGTCACCCGGTTGCAGCCCGTCCTTGAACTTGTCCTTGATCGAGTTGATCGCGAAGCCGGTGCCGAGGAACTGGTTGAGCAGCCCTTCCGGCATGGCGATCGTTGCCCCGTCGGCGCGCCAGATTCCGACGGAGACGTCCTTGAGCTGACCCATGAGGAAGCTCTGTGCGGTGCGCTCGATGAGGTGGCGCATCTCGCGACACGTCGTCTGGAACGAGTGCCAGACCGTCGAGAGCGTGATCGGGTCGACCGCTACATCGGTAGTGGTCATGTCGTGCCTCCTCGTCCGGCGGCGGCGACTCCCCCGGCGGCAGCGGTCGTCGTGAGCTCCCGGGCTCGCAGGACGAGGTTCCTGTGCGGATCGACCTCACACGTGAAGCCATCCGGCACGACCACCGTGGTGGTCGGGTCGTCGACGAGCGCGGGCCCCTCGAGCAGGCTGCCGGGCTGGAGAAGGTCGGCGTCGTAGGCGGGGGTGTCGTGCCATCGGTCGCCGAACAGACACGACCGGGACCCCCGCAGCGCGCCGTGAACATCCGAGGTAGTCGCTTCCTCGGTCGCCACGGCGAGCGGCGGGCGCGGGGCCGTGACCTTCAAGTAGAAGGTCAAGAACTCGACGGGCTGCTGGGGTAACTGGTACCCGTACAGCACCTCGTAGCGGTTGTGGAATCGCCGAACGAGCTCCTCGAGCGCGGCGTCGTCCATCGCGCCGTCAGGTAGGTCGATCTCGACCTCGTGGAACTGCCCGGCGTAACGC
>Ga0209889_1000416_pt1 | contig 11639 bp, 14 predicted proteins | sample GWRWN1_0_10_FD_187233 | JGI IMG/M metagenome (GOLD analysis project Ga0209889, IMG submission 187233) | Riverbed sediment microbial communities from areas with no vegetation in Columbia River, Washington, USA - GW-RW N1_0_10 (SPAdes)... | ecosystem: Environmental > Aquatic > Freshwater > River >... | reverse complement strand
GTCGGAGACCCCGACCGCGCCGCGCACCCCGAACCCCCGCTCGGTGAAGTTAACTCCATTACGGACAGTTCGGCCGACTCCGTCGTAGCGGACCCAACGGATCAGCGACGTCTCCACCCCACCCTGCAGGATGAGGTCCTCCACGAGTCGCCCGACCTCATTGTCGGCGAACGCGGTGACTACCGCTGTGCGCAGGCCGAAACAGCGGCGCAGCCCGCGGGCGACGTTGTACTCGCCGCCACCCTCCCAGGCCCGAAACTGCCGGGTGGTACGGATCCGCCCGTCCCCCGGGTCGAGGCGCAGCATCACCTCGCCGAGCGACACGGCGTCGAACCGGCATTCGTCGGCCTCACGCAGCGTCAGCAGCGACATACCTCTCCCTCGGTTCAGCTGGCCAGCGCGGCCACGGCGACCGCCTCCGCCGTGAGGCGGGTGATCTCGGCCCAATGCCCGGCGGCGACGAGCCCCGGCGCGACCATCCAGGATCCACCGACGGCGACCACCGACCGGTGGGCCAGGTATGCGGGCAGCCGAGCAGCGGTGATTCCCCCGGTCGGAATGAGCCTCAGCCCTGGGAACGGCCCTGCCAAGGCGTTGATCATCGAGAGTCCGCCGAGGGCCTCCGCGGGGAAGAACTTGACCAGCTCGACACCCTCGTCCAGGGCGGCCATGATCTCGGAGGCAGTGGCGACCCCAGGGAACACGGGGACGCCCAGCGCGGTGCAGTGTCGTACGACGGCCTGGCTGAATCCCGGCGAGACGATGAACCTGGCTCCGGCCGCGAGTGCCCGGTCGACCTGCTCGGGGTTGACCACCGTGCCGGCTCCGACGAGCAGGCGGCCATCGGCTGCCATGATCCTGAGGGCGGCCTCCGCCGCCGGCGTACGGAAGGTCACCTCGGCGCAGTGCAGCCCGCCGGCCACCAGCGCGTCGGACAGGTGCGCCGCCGATCCGCGTTCGTCCACCACGATGACGGGCACAATCCGGCCGACCGAGATGGCCTTGTGTACATCGCCGGGGGGCATCGCACCACCCTATCGTCGATCAAGGGCTCAGTCGCGTGAGTTGATCTCCAATCACGCGACTACGCCCTAGATCGACACGGTGTTGCGACCATCGATACTCTCGCTGGCGTGAGCGAAGAGGTGCCTGGACCGGAAACCACGGTGGAGCTTCCCGAGGACGGGAGCCGCCGTTTCGTCGTCTGTGGCGACAACCCGCTGGCCTACCGGCTCATCGACGAGCTGGTGACCCGGTACGACGCCCAGGTCACCGTCGTCCTCCCGTCGGTGGAGGCCAACTGGGCTCCCAATATCTGCCGGGTGCCGGGAGTCGTGGTGGTCGAGGCGCGGCTGGACCGGGACGGCCTTGGCCGGGCCGGACTGGAGCACGCCGACGCCCTGGCCCTGGTGGACCAGGAGGACGCGGGCAACATCGACGCCGCGCTGCTCGCCCAGGAGATCAACCCAAATCTGCACATCGTGATCCGCATGTTCAACCTCAGCCTGGGCGAGCGCATGGGGCAACTGCTCAACAACAGCGTTGTGCTGTCCGCGGCCGCGATCGCGGCGCCCGCGTTCGTGGCGGCCGCGCTCGACGAGACGACGTCCGCGCCGATGACGGTCGCCGATCGTACGCTTGTCGCGACCCCGCGCACGTCCGCCCGAGCCGAGGACATCGTCTGCGGCATAGCCATCACGGCGGATCGCGACGAACCGGAGACGCTTCCCGCGCTGGCGGACGAGGCGCGGGCCGACCTCGTGCTGGCGCGAAGCAAGCCCGCACGGCCGCCGCGGCCCTACCGCCGCCAGCGCAACCTGCACGTTCTCCCCGTTCTTCTGGGTGCCAAGCTGCGGCTGGTGCTGGCCGTCCTGGTTGGCCTATTCGCCGCGGGCACTGCCACCTTGGCACTGGTCAAGGACATCAGCTGGGCGCAAGCGGCCTACATCGCGATGCTTACCGAGCTCGGCGGTGCCGATCCGGACCCACGCGCCTCGGGCGTGGAGAGGGTCACGCTGATCCTGCTGACGGTCGTAAGCATCGCGCTCATTCCCGCGCTCACTGCCGCGGTGGTCGACTCCGTCGTGAAGGCGCGTCTGCGTCTGGAGGCCGGCGGGCTCGCCGATGCGATCTCCGACCACATGGTCGTCGTCGGGCTGGGCGATGTGGGCACCAGGGTGATCCGAGCCCTCAATGAGGCGGGCGTGGACATCGTCGCGATCGAGCAGAACCCCCAGGCCCGGGGCGTCCAGATCGCCCGTGACCTGCGCATTCCGGTGGTCATCGGTGATGCCAGCCGCAGCGAGATCATGCAGTCCGCGTCGGTGAGCACGTGCCGGGCCCTCGTCGTGGTCTCCACCGATGACGTGACCAACCTGGAGACGGCTCTGCTCGGCCGTACCGCCAAGCCCGACCTGCGGGTCGTGCTTCGCCTCTTCGACGGCGAGTTCGCCGACCGGGTGCAGCGTGCGTTCTCGATCAACATCTCCCGTAGCGTGTCCTATTTGGCCGCCCCCGCCTTCGCTGCGGCGATGCTTGGACGTCAGGTCATCGCGACGATTCCGGTGCAACGTCGCGTCCTGTTCGTCGCGGAGCTCTCCATCGGGGCCGACTCCGCGCTCGAGCACAAGCGCGTGTCGACGGTCAACCGCGACCACGAGGTCCGCCTCCTCGCCGTACGGACCGGCGACGGCAACAACGTGTTGTGGCGACCCTCCGATGGCCGACCGTTGCTGCGGACCGACACGCTCGTCGTGGTCGCCACGCGCACCGGCCTCGGACGTCTGTTGACAGAGACGACGACGCCAACCCAGGCAGGAGAGGAGACGCCGTACCGGCTCCTGGAACCCTGGCAGATCCCGCGCAGCCGCCCGGCGTCCACCGAAACCCCGCAACCCGTACCCGAAGGTTCCGACCGGCATCCTCCATTCGGGCCGGCAGACGCGGGGTCGACAGGACCGGCATGATGATGGCCGTGGGGATGAGCGATCAGTCTGGCACGCGCACCGCTGCGCAGGAGCGCACGCCGGTCGCCACGTTCGACGCGGGCGGCACTATCCGGATCGGCCGAGACGCCGACAACGACATCGTGCTGCCCGACTTCTGGGTCTCCCGGAAGCACGCCGAGGTCCGCAAGCTCGGTTCCGAGCACCATTTGGTCGACCTGAACAGCAGCAACGGTCTGCACCACAATGGTCGGCGGGTGCCACGCGGGCTGCTGGCGCCCGGCGATCGATTCAGCATCGGCCGGCATGAGTTCCTCTTCGATGGGCTGCACCTCTACCAGCACGACGACCAGGGGCCAACGTCGATCATCGCCGACGACATCACCGTCGAGATCGGCAAGACCGTGCTCCTCGACGACGTCAGCTTCGCCTTGCGGCACGGAACGCTCCTTGGCATCGTCGGGCCTAGCGGCTGTGGCAAGTCCACGCTGCTCAAGGCCATGACCGGCATTCGCCCGGCGTCGCGCGGAAAGCTGCTCTACGACGGCAAGGACCTCTACGAGCACTACTCGGAGCTGCGCTACCGGATAGGTATGGTGCCGCAGGACGACGTACTGCATCGCCAGCTCACGGTGCGCCGGGCACTGCGCTTCGCCGCATCCCTACGCTTCGCCAGCGATGTGCCGCGAAAGCAGCGTTCGGAGCGCGTCAGCGAGGTCGTTGAGCTGCTCGGGCTCACGGCTCGGGCCAAGCAGCGCATCGACACGCTGTCCGGAGGCCAACGCAAACGCACCTCGGTCGCGCTTGAGTTGTTGACGGAGCCGTCCCTGCTCGCCCTCGACGAACCCACATCCGGACTGGACCCGGCCCTGGACAAGGAGGTCATGCGGGAGCTGCGCCTGCTGGCCGACCGGGGACGCACGGTGGTCGTGGTGACCCACAGCGTCCTCCACCTGGACATATGTGACTACGTGCTGGTGATGTGCCTGGGCGGCCGGATGGGCTATTTCGGCCCGCCCGACGAGCTGCTCGGATTTTTCGGATCGGAAGATTACGCCGACGTGTTCGACAAGGTCACCAACGATGCCGAACGCTGGGCGCAGCTCTACCGCAACTCGGACATCTACCGCAGGTATGTCGGCGAGGTTGCGCTCGAACTAGCCTCCCGGGACTTCCGGCAGGCACAGATCACCGAACTGCCGACACCGCGCCTTCCGGCCGAGGAAGCCGTCGCCGAACCTTCCGAACCTGCCGAGGACGAGTCGACCGATGCTGTCGAGCCAGCGGCCACCGCAGCCGACTCCGCGTCCGCGGCGGATCCTGCAGCCCTAGAAACAGCGCACGCGGTCTTCGCAGACGCCACCAACGGCGCGCCTCCGGCGACACCGTCCCCATCGGGTGTTCAGGAACTGTCGATGACGCACCGCGCCCTGCATCCCGTGGCGCCGCTACGCCAGTTCCTGACCCTGTCCCTTCGGATGATCACGGTTATCTTGTCCGACCGCGGATACGCGGCCTTCCTCGTTGGTTTGCCGCTGGCCCTGGCCCTGCTGAGCTACACCGTCCCCGGCGAGAAGGGCCTCGGCCCAGACCCCGCCGGATTCGGCCTGGAGGCGCAGCGCCTGCTCGTGGTCTTTGTCATCGGAGCGGCGTTCATGGGTGTCGCGGTCGCGATCCGCGAGATCGTCAACGAAGGCTCCATCTATCGCCGGGAACGCGCGATCGGGCTCTCTCCCACCGCGTACCTCGCATCAAAACTGTTTGTATTCATTATCATCGACACAATCCAGGTCAGCCTCTTCATCTACCTCTCCATGCTCAAGCGCAACCCGCCGCCGGAAGGCCTCGTTCTGGCCGACCCGCTCATCGACATTGTCATCGCGGTCACCCTGGTAGCGATCGCGTCCACCGGGCTGGGCCTGCTCGCGGGTGCGCTGGTGAAGACGACGGAGCAGACGACGCCGATCCTCGTGGTCAGCGTCATGGCCCAACTGGTGCTCTCCGGCGGGCTATTCGTGATCACCGGGCAGAAGGGGCTCGAGATCATCGCCTGGGCCGACCCGAGCCGGTGGGGGTTCGCCTCGGCCGCGGCCACGACGAACCTGGTGGGCTTCCCGTTCCCGGATCCCCTCTGGTCACACGTTCCGGTCAACTGGTGGCGCGGGGTCATCATCCTCGTGCTGCAGATCGTCGTGCTCGCGGCGGCAACCCGGTGGGCGCTCCGCCGCTTCGAACCCGGCCGCGGCTGACCCGCGTTTGAGCGGACCTGAGGCGATACGAGGCCCTTGCGCTGCTGGGGTGGCGCAGCACGCGACCCGGCGCGATGCCGCCAGTGACAAGGGCCGCGGCGACGTCCGTGACCGGGATACCGGCGACCGCCCCGTCCAACGCCTCGCGCAGGTCCTTCGGCAGGTCCACTGACACAGTCTCCACCGGAGCCCGATTACGTGATCGCGGTCGGACCGATCAGCTGGTGCTGGACCGCCCACAACGCGGCCTCGGTGCGCGAAGCCGATCGGGTCTTGCGCAGCAGGTTTGACACGTGCACGGCGACGGTCCGGATCGAGATGCCCAAGGAGCGGGCGACCTGTTTGTTCGACATCCCAACCGCCAGGCAGGAGAGCACTTCCCGCTCCCGCGCGGTCAACTCCGCGGGCGCGCAGTCCGCGTCAGGCGGGCCGAGGTTCGCACCGAGGGTCGCGGCGAGGCGAAGGTGCCCGGGCAGCGGCCAGCGGGTGAGCGCGTCGAGCCCCACGCCCCGGGAGGCCGCGAGCAGCTCCCGGAGCCAGTACGGGTTGCCGCCCGTTCGCTCCCGGATGGCGCCGACCACGTCCGGCGGCACCGATGAACCGGGATAGACCTGCGCCAGGATCGCCGCAATGTCAGGGACTCCCAGTGGTCCCAAGTGCTGCCGGATCGCGCCGCCGACACCGGATAGTCGCGCCAGGGTACGGGCGGCGAGCCTGGGCGAGACGGCCGCGTCTGGTGGCTGACTGGTGACCAGGAGTAGGACGCGAAGATCGGGCGACGCCGCGAGCTCACCGATCAGGTTGAGGCTGGCCGGATCTAGCGCATGCAGGTCTTCCACGACGAGTGCCGCGGGTCCACGGTCCACCAGCGCCCGGACCGTGCGGACGGCCATCCGGAGCAGGGCGCTCGGCGCGTACCGCTCCGCCTGCGCGTCCGGGTGTTGGGCCAGCCAGGCCAACGCGTCCGGAGGTATCGGCAGGTCAGCGGTGTCGCGGCCGCTCAGGACCGCGGCCAACCAGTCGTACGGCGCTGGCGCGTGCACCCTCGCGGTGCCGGACAGGACCGTACGGGGACTGGGCGCGAACGCGTCGAGCGCGGCCGCGACCAGCATGCTCTTGCCGACTCCGGCACCCCCGGTGAGGACGGCCGTCTGTGCCGTCGCGGTGCGGCCCGCGGCGACCAGCGACCAGGCGCGAACGAGCTCACCGAGCTCGTCGACCCGGCCGACCATGGACACCGGCATCATGGGCCCACGATACGTAGTGTTGCGTAGAGACAAGGGCCCGTGTTCTTGGCAGGCTGCACGGTATGAGCCTCATCCTGCGCGCAGCGACGGTCAGTGACATTGGTCGGGTCCGGACGAACAACGAGGACTCGGCCTACGCGGGCCGGCGGCTCATCGCCCTTGCCGACGGCATTGGCGGAATGCCGGCCGGCGAGTTGGCTAGCGACATCGCCATTCGGACGCTCACGCCGCTGGAGGCCGCGCCGCCCGACATCGAGCCGCTGACCGCGCTGCGAAAGGCGATCGAGGCTGCGAACGAGCAGATCCGGGCGGCTGGTGAGTCGGACGAAGCCAACGACGGCATGGGCACCACCGCGACCGCCCTCCTGCTGGCCGGCCACCAGATAGCGCTGCTGCACGTCGGTGACTCGCGCGGCTACGTGATGCGTGACGGAGAGTTGTCCCAGTTAACGAAGGACGACACATTTGTCCAGTCGCTGGTGGACCAGGGGGTGCTGACCGCCGCTGAGGCGCGCAGCCATCCACGGCGCTCGGTGGTCACGCAGGCGTTGCAGGGGCTCGAGTTCGAACCCACATGTACCCTGCTGCCGGTCCGCATCGGCGACCGCTTCCTGCTCTGCAGCGATGGTCTGTCGGACGTCGTCGCCGACGAGTCCATCGCGCAGGTGCTGCGATCAACTCCGGATCCGCGGCGATGCGCCCAAGAGCTGGTGAATCTCGCCCTAGAGGCCGGCGCCCCGGACAACGTCACGGTCGTGGTGGCTGATGTTGCGTCGGCATAGCGTAGTCGCGGTGTCGGTGCAGGTGACGCAGTCACTCTAGGTGAGTGCGCTCGTGGACAAGGCGTACCGCGATGGCGCCCTCTCCCACGGCGGATGCCATCCGCTTGATCGAGCCGCTACGCACGTCACCGGGCGGCGCAGGACATACGCCCTCAGGATGAGGTCTCCCAGCGCGACGTCCTGAGTCACCACCTGACGCAGTCGGTCAACCGACACGATGAGCACAGCGCCGGGCTCGAGCACCGTGGCGGTTACGAACGCGGCCTGGCCGGTGAGCACGCCGAGTTCGCCGAGGAACAGTCCGGGGCCGTGGACGCTGACAACGCGCTCGTCCGGCCGTCCGTACCCTTCGACAATCGCGACTGCCCCGTCGAGCACCACGACGAAGTCGGAGGTTCGCTCGCCCTCCCTGAAAAGGACCTCCCCGACGTCGGTGGATCGGCGCTCACCGCCCGCGGTCAGCGCGGCGATCTGCTCCGCAGTCAGCCGCGGATACGCGCCTGCGGTGTCTGGGGTCTCCCGGAAACTGTGCCGTTGCGGGGTGCTCATGGTCGCGTGCTCAGACGAAGGTTTCGTCGATGAAACACCAGCGCCAGTCCTCTCCTTGCTCGAGCGACTGGACGATGGGGTGACCGACTGCGGCCGCGTGCATGCGCGCGTGGCGGTTCGGCGAGGAATCGCAGCAGCCGACGTGGCCACAGGTGAGGCAGAGCCGCAGGTGCACCCATGGCGACCCGATCCGCAGGCACTCCTGGCAGCCCCGCGGGGTCAGCGGGACAACTGGCCGCACCAAGCTCAGGTGCGGGTCGTAGGTCACGGCCACCAACGCCTGATACCCCACGGCTCTTCTCCATAACCTGGTTGCCGCGCTCATGACGCCTCCGGCAGCGGAAAACGGACACTCGTGCCCGGCTTCAATTCCTGGCGACGGCCATCGCCCAGCAACCAGGCCGATCGCCGGCCCTCCACGGTGAAGGTCTCCAGCCCACCCACCAACGCGGTCTCCTCGTCGATGCCGACGAGACTCACGCCGTCCGGCGCGCGCAGGAACGGGCGCGTGAGCAGGTCCGGAATCCAACCGAGCATCTTGTCGAAATGAGGCAACACCCGCATATGCGGCAACAGACCAAGTCCTCGCCGACCTCTGCCGGCGGGATGCCGCAGGTCGGGCACCCAGTCGGACATCGCCATAGCGCCCGCGCTGCACCCGGCCAGCGCGGCGCCGCCCTCCCATGTCTTGACGATCTCCCGCCACAGCGCTGTGTCGCGCAGCGTGTCGGCAAGCAATCCCGGGCTGCCGCCGGATAGGTAGATAAGCCCGGCTCCCTCGACCTCGGCGACAATCTGCGGATCCTCGGCCTGATCGCGGTCGGTGACCACCAACGGCACCGCCTCCACACCGAGCCGGTCGGCCTGGGCCCGACCCAGGTCAATCCAGTACGACAGACGATCGGGTCCCTCGGCGCCAGCGGCGGTCGGAAGCTGCACGTAACGTGGCGGGCGGCCGGCGATCAGGGCACGCTCGACCTCGAGCATCGAAGGGGTGTACTCCCCAGAACCCACCAGTGCCAGCGGACCGGACAAGTCACCCTCCTCATCGGACAAAGGCAAACCTGCAACGACGCTACGCCGCCCGTGCCACCGGGACCAGGCATCTATGATCAAGTCGGCCGAGCCGTTGGCCGGGTCGATGCTGCCCGAGCGGAGCGCTCAACGTGCGTACGAGGTGATCGAGGTCGCCGACAATCGCTCAGTATCGGTGAGCGGTACGTGGCACGGTCAGGTAATAGGCGGCGCCGATGAACAGACCCGGCCCCGAGTCACCCGCTGGAACGCCGGCACCGCGTACGCACGCACCACCGGACGGGGCCGGGCGGTGAGGATCATCGCGGCGCGGGGCCGGCTGGCAGCAGTGCGTCGATGACCGCTGAACCGACAACGAAGACCACGACAATCGCCTTCTGCAGCACCTCGTAGGGCCGAGGTTGTCCGCGAGCATGCCGGCCCGCCCGGATCCGACCTGCCCGAGTCTCTGGTTTCCGCTCGCCAACAGGCCGGCGGGGCTCTCGAAGCGAGGCGGGCACATCCGCCGTGGAGGTTGTGGGTTGGCGTGTTCCTCGTTTTTTGATAGACAACCGCGTTCCCCGGGCGTCACGGGGACCCGGGGTAATCCCGCGCTATCCGGTCGGCGACTGCGAGCATCTGCTGGCCGACCGGTTGCAGGCCGACCACGGTGCACAGCAGACCGGTCGAGACTCGCTCAACAACACCCCACTCCCAGATGGCCGTCGCATCAAGGCCCGTTCGCGTTGCCAGCCACCGGGCCCGCTCGTGCAGGTCGCCGCTCAGCAGCTCCACAGGGTCTTCGCGCATGACGATGCCCATGTCGTACTCGGCCTCGGCCAGTAGGCCATCCGGGTCGACAAGCATGAACCCGTCACCCGCCTGGAGGTGTTCCACTGGTGCACGTCACCGTGCACCAACACGGCGCGCTCGTCGTCGTGAGTGGCTATGCGCCGCGACGCGCAACCGAGCGCGTGCTCGACAGTACGCGGCGAGCACGGATGGTCCAGCTCCTCCCACGTCGCCGCGATGAACTCACGAAGCCACCGACCCTTTCTGCGCACCGGTCGGCAGTCCACAGTCAGGGGCCGGGCGCCACACACGTTGCGCCACCGAGCAGAGGATCTCCTGCCGTAGACCGATCGGCAGCGCGAGCTCGTACAAGGATCGCCCCAACCTTTCCAGCAGCAACGCGCTCCTCGCCGCGTCGTGGCGCAGCAACCTTACGCAGCCCGCACCGTCGGCAAGGCGCAGCACGGTGATCTCATTCGACGCCGCATTACCGTCGCGCGGAACAAGGAGCTTCAGGACCGCCGGCTCACCATCGTCAAAAGTCGCCTCCATGACGACCGCCTCAGTCGCGCCATCGAAGGTGCGGCCGACGGTGATCGACCAAATCCTGTTCCAAGCCGGCCACCAACGACGGCAGATCGTCAAGCCACTGCACGGCGCCGGCTGCCACCGCCTTAGCACGCACCGTCTCGGGTACGCGAATCATCACAACCCGCCGGCCTTCCAGATGAACGTGCGGCGCTGCCGTTCCAGCGACCCGATCCAGGTGTCTGTCTCGCTGCCCGCGACCGGCGGCTCCTTGAGCTCCGGTTCGTCGTACGCACTCATGGCCGCCATGCTAGGGGCCTGTCCCGTGGATCATCCATCGGCTCCGTGCATGTGCGCTGGGTGTGCGCAGGATTGACGTTGGAGCCGCGCCAGAGCCATCAGGGACTATCCCGGGCTGTCACCCGTGGCCGGGCGATCAGGCGAGCTGTGGCGCGCGAGCCTCGTGGCACGGTTCGAACGCGATGTGCGCGGACAGCGCGCGGAGGAAGTCGGGCGCGTCGAAGATTTCGCCGGCGGAGGCGACGCCGCTTGTCCTCGTCTGACCGCCGAGAATGCGATGGACCGCTTCGACCGCCAGCGGTGCGCTGATGGCGTAGATGTCCTGGCCGCTGGCGGCGACGCGTCGTTGTTTGTCGCCGGAGCGCACAATGACGTCGACGGTGAACATCTGCGCGGACCGGCCGCGCTCGTCGACCGCCGTCGGTGCGGGCGTGTCTGGAGCGGCCAGGTCCTTGGCCGCGTCAGTGGTCATGTACGTGCGCACCTCGGGGATGGACAGGTGGCTGGGGACGGTGACGACGTCGGCCATCGTGAACTCGCCGAGGACGGTCCGGGGGCCCATCGGAGCGGGAAAGTCCCACTCCAGGGTCGGCAGGTCGGACTCGTCGACGTAATACTCCAGCCGGCCACCGGTGTAGCGGACGCGTCGGCCATCACGCCGTTCTCGGGAGACGGCGCCGGAGGCGAGGGTCCCGGCCGTGGGGTGCCAACTGCTCAGTCCGTACGCGACGTGCGCCTCGTCGGCCGCCGTCCAATCACCCATCGCCGTCGTGACCAGCAGATCGCCGAGTCCGCCGTAGAAGGCCATCGCCGGGACCACCGCGACGCCCGCGGTCTGAGCGCAGTTGGCGAAGTGCCTGAACGTGTCGAGGTTGGCCTCGATCTCGGCCGCCACATCCACGTACGGGACGCCGGTGCGCAGAGCGGCCTCGATGACGGGGGCCGCGGTCGAGGCGAACGGGCCGGCGCAGTTGATGGCTGCGGCCGCGCCCTTCAATGCCTGGTCGAGCGAGGTCGGATCGTCGACCGCCGCCACCCGGTATTCGAGCCCCGGATGCGAGGCCGCCAGCGCCTGGAGCTTGCCCGCGTCGCGACCGAGGAGAAGCGGAACGAACCCCCGATCACGCAACTCCGTCACCACGAACCGCCCGGTGTGTCCGTACGCGCCGAACACCGCCACGATCTGACCCGAACCCATCTGCAGTTCCTCCATGCTCCTCGAAAGATCGACTG
>Ga0209889_1000415_pt1 | contig 11648 bp, 9 predicted proteins | sample GWRWN1_0_10_FD_187233 | JGI IMG/M metagenome (GOLD analysis project Ga0209889, IMG submission 187233) | Riverbed sediment microbial communities from areas with no vegetation in Columbia River, Washington, USA - GW-RW N1_0_10 (SPAdes)... | ecosystem: Environmental > Aquatic > Freshwater > River >... | reverse complement strand
CCGTAGATGACGCTCACCCCCCCGGTATCGCCGGCGCCGCCATTGGCGTCCTCGCCGGATACCCCGACGGCCAGATCCGCGAAGCCGTCGCCGTTGAAATCCACCAGCGGGTCCCCGACGACGGCTGCCGCGCCAGCAGCCCCCACCGCACCAGCCACCCCCGCCACCGGCGCCGCTCCGGCCCGGCCCATCGGCGCGACGCACAGCATGCCGACAACACACGCCAGCACCAGCACACCCCGTCGCATCTTCACCACTCCTGTTGCTGACCGGTCGGAACCCGCCATGGACGGCCCAGGCGCCCACCCTGAGGTACGCAGCGCGACCGCTGGAGCGTTCACCGCCACTATCAGCCGCCCCGACCAGGCCAAGCGGTGTCGCACAGCACCACCCGCCGGTGCCGTCCAGCACCCGCCCACCCCAGCCGCCGCCAGGTGCGCCGCCGGCTGGCGACCCGGCTCCGCACGGGTTTCCCCGGGATGGGATGCACGCGCTGGTTCCGGCTGTCATCTGTTTGGAGGGGAACAGCCGTCTCCGGTAGTATCCGGCCTTCGGGATGGGGGGGCTGGTATGTCGGCGGATACGGCCAGGACCAATGGCCTCCCCGTGCTTGCCGACGATCCCTACCGCGTAGGCGCCGAGCACCTGCCTGACGCCGCGGTGGTGCTGTTTGACCGGGACCTACGGGTTCGGCTGGCGACCGGAACCACTCTGCCTGACGCGGCCTGGTGCTCGGACCACGGCGTCGGTCGCACCGTGGTCGACCTGGTCCCAGCTGAGCAGGCCGACGTGCTGATGGCCTCCTACCGGGCTGCGTTGGCCGGCACGCACCAGCACTTGGAGACGCCGGGGTGGCGCGATCCAGGCCAGTACTGGGCGGTCGACGTCGTGCCGCTGCGCGGCGAGGGCGGCGCGGTCAGCGGTGGGATGGCATTCTGGCGCGACATCACCAAGCGGCATCGGGCCGAGGAGGCGCTGCGGCAGCATCGCCGCCAGCTGCTGGAGGCCCAGCAGCTGGCCCGGGTCGGCAGCTGGGAGTGGGACCTTGCCACCGACCGGATGAGCTGGTCGGCAGAGCTGTATCGCATCCTGGGCGTAGATCCCGACGTCGTGCTGACCCGCGAGATCACTCGCGACCTCATCCACCCCGACGATCGGGCGATGAGGGAGGGGCTGCTGGCCGGTGCGCTCGGTGACCCATCGCCGTTCCAGGCGGAGTTCCGCGCGGTCCGTCCCGACGGGACCGTGGTGTGGATACTGGCCCACACCCAGGGCGTCTGTGACCAGGCCGGGCGGGTCGTGCGGGTGGTCGGCACCAACCAGGACATCACCCACGCAAAGGAGGCCGAGCAGGAGCGGCGGCTGCTCGGGCGCCTGTATGAGGTGCTGGAGGGCCACCATCAGCGGCTGGCCGCCGACCTGCACGACGGCCACCTGCAAAGCCTGGCGGCCATTGGCCTGCGGCTCGACCATGCCGCTGTGCGCTTGGACCGGGGCGACGGTGCCCTCGTCAGGGGGCTGCTCGGCCGCCTGCGGCAGCAGGTCCGCGACGAGCTGGCCGCGTTGCGGCGCACCGTCGCCGCGCTGCGTCCGCTGGTGCTGGACCGGCGCGGCCTGGCCGCGGCCGTGGGTGAGCTGGCCGCCGCCACCCGCGACCGGGCTGGCCTCAAGGCCTGCGAGGTTACCGTGGACCTGGACGGCCCACCGCTTGACTCGGCGGTGGAGACGGCGCTGTTCCGCGTCGCCCAACAGGCACTCGCCAACGTCGAGCAGCACGCCAACGCGCGACAGCTGCGGGTCTCGCTGTACCGTGACGGCCCACAGGTCGTCCTGGTGGTCCAGGACGACGGCTGCGGCTTCGACCCGACCCACGCCCAGGCGGTCGCCGACACCCACGGCTTCGGGCTGACGTGCATGCGTGAGCGACTCCAAGCTCTCGGCGGGGTGTTCACGCTGCGGAGCGCGCCCGGCGCCGGCACCCGCATCCAGGCCCAGGTCGCGGTGCAGGCGCCGCCGTGAGACGCGTGCGGGTGTTGGTCGCCGACGACCACCAGGCAGTACGGGAGGCCCTGGTCGAGCTCCTCAACGACGTTGGCTTCGACGTCGTCGGCGCGGCTGGTGACGGTGTCGACGCCGTGGCCCTGGCCAAGGCGCTCGGTCCCGACGCGGTGCTCATGGACCTGTCGATGCCGGTGCTCAATGGCCTGGATGCGACCCGGCTGCTCCGCGAGGCCCTACCGGACACGCCGGTGGTGGTGTTCAGCGCGTTCGACAGCGCGGAGCTGAAGCGCCAGGCGTTGGCCGCCGGGGCGGTCGCCTACCTGGCCAAGGACTGCACCACACAGCGGCTACGGGCCACCCTGGACGGCGCCGTCACCCTCGCGGCTGGCCACCTCGGCCAGCGCTGACAGCCACGGCTCATCTGGGTGCAGGTGTCGACGGCTGGGGTCTTCGTCGAGTCGGTTGGCTCAGATAGGGCGAGAGCGCAGTCGCGTCGGACGGTGTTGTGTTCGACCTGATCGGTCGCCCGTCCGCACGATGATGTGGTGCAACCTGCCCTCAACTCGGGTCGATGGGTCCGGTCAGGTAGTGGTCGAAGACTGGTGCGAGGGCCGCGATCAGCTCGTCCCGGGATGCGGTCCTCAAGGCGGGGATGCCGACCACGTGGCGGGCCATGGCGAGCCCGACGACCTGGGAGCCGACCAGGCTGGCTCGCAGCTCCGGCCGGTCCCGGCCCAGCCGGGAGGCCAGCGGCAGGAGCAGGCGCCGGCCGATCAGCTCCCGGATCATCGCGGCGGCCTCCTCCTCGGACGCCGCCGCCCGGATCAGCCCGGTGATCGTCTTGCGGCCCTCCGGGCTGTCCAGGATGTCGAGGAGGAACGTCGCCAGGCGCCGGCCGAGCCCCTGCTCGCCCGGCGACAGCACCAGGTCGAAGGCGGTCGCCGGGTCGAACGGCAGCTCCACCACGGCGGCGAACAGCTCCTGCTTGGACCCGAAGAAGTGCAGCACCAGCCGGGGGTCGACGCCGGCCTCGACGGCGATGCTGCGTAGCGACGCCCGCCGGTAGCCCAGCTCGCCGAACTGCCGCCGCGCCGCCGCCGCGATCGCCTCCCGCGTGCCGCTGCCCACCGGACGCCGCCCCCGAGCCCCTCCCGTCACCCCGGACCTCCCCTTGACTTTTCTACGACTGGAGAATAGCATTTCTCCGCTCGTAGAAATACGCGTGACGGGAGACACCCGATGCAGCAGCCGTCGCCGGTGATGACGGCCCGGCGGACCCGAGCGGTCCTGGTCGTCATGGCGCTCGCCCTGATGGCCGTCGTCTCGGCCGTCAGTGGCCTCAACGTCGCCCTGCCCAGCCTGGCCCGGGACACCGGGGCCACCCAGACCGAGCTCACCTGGATCGTCGACGCCTACACCGTCGTCTTCGCCGGGCTGCTGCTGCTGGCCGGCGCCCTCGGCGACCGCTTCGGGCGCAAGGAGCTGCTCGCCATCGGCCTGGTCATCTTCGGCACGGCGGCCGCCATCGGGCTGGTCACCACCGACCCCGGCCAGCTCATCGTGGTCCGCGCGCTCATGGGGGTCGGCGCGGCCGCGATCATGCCCACGACCCTGTCGGTCATCACGACCTCGTTCCCCGAATCGGAACGGCCGCGGGCCATCGGGGTCTGGGTCGGGGTGGCCGGCGGCGGCGCCGTCCTCGGGCTCTTCGGCACCGGCATCCTGCTGGAGTTCTACGGGTGGAGCTCCTTCTTCGGGCTCAACGTCGCTCTCGCCGCCCTGGCCGTCGCGGGCACGCTCGCCTTCGTTCCCCGCTCGGCCGACGAGCACCCGCCACGGCTGGACCTGGTCGGCGCGGCCCTGTCGCTGGTCGCCGTGGCCGCCACCGTCTTCGGCATCATCGAGGGGCCCGAGCGCGGCTGGACCGACGCCCTGACCCTGGGCGCGCTGGCCACCGGGGTCCTGGCCGGGGCGGCGTTCGTGCGCTGGGAGCTACGGGTGGCCGAGCCGATGCTCGACCCGCGGCTGTTCCGCCTGCGCGGCTTCAGCGCCGGCTCCCTCACCATCACGGCCCAGTTCTTCGCCGCCTTCGGGTTCTTCTTCATCGCCCTCCAGTACCTGCAGTTCGTGGTCGGCTACTCGCCGCTGCGGGCCGCCGTGGCCCTCCTGCCCCTGCCCGTCGTGCTGATCCCCCTGGCCCGCCGGGCTCCGTTCATCGCCCAGCGGGTCGGCTTCCGCCGCCTCGCCCCCCTCGGGCTGGTCCTGATGGCCTGCGGGTTCGTCGTCATCTCGCAGATCGAGGTGGAGATGACCTACTGGCTGTTCGCCTCCGGCCTGGTCCTGTTCGCGGCCGGCATGGCCCTGGCCGGCACCCCGGCCACCACGGTCATCACCGCCTCGCTGCCCCCCAGCAAGCAGGGCGTCGCCTCGGCCGTGAACGACACCGCCCGCGAGCTGGGCAGCGCCCTGGGGATCGCCATCCTCGGCAGCGTCCTCAACCAGCAGTACCGCGACGGCATGGCCGACGCCGTCAAGGGGTTGCCTGCCCAGATTGCCGAGGGTGCACAGAACTCCATCGCCTTCACCCAGTCAGCCGCGCTCGGCCAGCTCGGCGAGGTCGGGACCCGGCTCGTGGCCGCTGCCCAGCAGGCCTTCGTCGACGGCATCAGCGGCGCCGTCCTCACCGCCGCCGTCGTCCTCGTCCTCGCCGCGATCGCCGTCGCCATCCGCGCCCCGCGACCCGCCCCCGACCACCCGATGCAGGACAGCCGTAGCTCCGACGCCGACCTCGGATCCTGAACCAACCATCCGGTGCCCTTGACCAGTGGGGGCCGGTGCCGGCTGGTCTGGCGCCCGGTGGGCGCGTGGTGGCGTCCTTGGTGGCCGGGACCGGTCGGCCCTGGTCACCGATTCGTTCCTCTTCCCGCGGGCGGCGGCCATACTGGCGGGCATGGCAGGAGAGTTCCAGAGTTCGACGTTCATCGGCCGGGCGGTGGAGTTGCGCCGGCTCGACGCGCTGCTGGAACGCGCCGAGCAGGGCAGCCCGCAGGTGGTGCTGGTTGCCGGTGACGCCGGGGTGGGCAAGACCCGTCTGCTGCTGGCGCTCGCCGACCGGGCCCGTCAGCGCGGGACGCGGGTGCTGATGGGTGCATCCGTCGAGCTGGGCGACATCGGCCTTGCCTATCTGCCCGTGGTGGACGCCCTGCGCGAGCTCGCCGATGACCCGGAGGAGGCCAGGCTGCTGGTCGGTGCGGCCATGACCGCGCCCGGCCTGGGCCGGCTGCTGCCCGGGATCGAGCCGGCCGGGCTCCCCGGCGACAGCCTGGACCAGCTGCAGGTGCTGGACGCCGTGCGGGCCGTGCTGGTGGGCCTGGCCGAGCGGTCCCCGGTGCTGCTGGTGCTGGAGGACCTGCACTGGGCCGACCGCGCCTCCCGGGACCTGGTTGCCTTCCTGGCCCGCACGCTGCGGTCGGGTCGGGTGGCGTTGGTGGTCAGCTACCGGTCTGATGAGCTGCATCGGCGACACCCGCTGCGGCCGCTGCTGGCGGAGCTGGTCCGGCTGCCGGTGGTGGAGCGGCTGGAGCTGGCCCCGTTCACCCGGGCGGAGCTGGCCGAGCACCTGGAGGCACTGGCTGGTGCTCCGCTGCCGGCCGACCAGGTGGAGGGCATCTGGGCCCGCTCGGAGGGCAACCCGTTCTACGCTGAGCAGCTGCTGGCCGCCGGCGCCGGCGGCGGGCAGGTGGAGCTGCCGGCGACCCTGGCCGAGGTGCTGCTGGCCCGGGTCCAGGGACTGTCGGAGCCGGCCCAGCAGGTGTTGCGGGTGGCGGCGGTGGCTGGCCGGCGGGTGCCCCACCGGCTGCTCGCGGAGGCCGCCGGGCTGCCCGAGGCCGACCTGGAGCAGGGTCTGCGTGAGGCGGTCGGCGCCGGGGTGCTGGCGACCGACGCCGCCACGGGGGGCTACGCGTTTCGCCATGCGCTGCTGCAGGAGGCGGTCTACGGTGACCTGCTGCCGGGCGAGCAGATGCGGCTGCACGCCGCCTACGCCCGCCTGCTTGCCGCCGCGCCCGACGGCGCCGCGGCCGAACTGGCCCACCACTGCCTGGCCAGCCACGACCTGGTGGGCGCGCTGACCGCGTCGGTGCGGGCGGCCGAGGAGGCCGAGGCGGTCCTGGCCCCCGCCGAGGCGCTCCGCCATCTCCACAGCGCGCTCAGGCTGTGGGAGCGGGTGCCGGAGCCGGCCGCGGCCGCCGGCATCGACCGGGTCGAGCTGACGCTGCGGGCGGCCGCGGCGGCCAACGCCGCCGGCGAGCATCAGCGGGCGGCGAGCCTCGCCCAGGACGCCGCCAGGACCGCCGAAGCCGCCGAGGACCCGGCGCAGGCGGCCCGCGCCCATGAGCGCCTCGGCCTGTACCTCCTGGAGGCCGGCCGCGTCGAGGAGTCGTTGGCCGCCCGGGCCCGGGCGGTCGAGCTCGTGCCCGCCCAGCCGCCCACGCGACTGCGGGCCCGGGTGACCGCCGCCATGGCGCAGGCGCTCGTCAACGCCAGGCGCCGCGAGGAGGCCCGCCGCTGGTGCGACGAGGCCCTGGCGGCTGCCCGGGACGCCGGCAGCGCCGACGAGGAAGCCGACGTCCTGATCACGCTGGGCATGATCGAGCAGTACGACGACCCGGCAGGCGCCTGTGCGCGGTTCGCGGCCGCCCGAACGCAGGCCGCCGCCGCCGGCAACCCGGCGATCGAGCTGCGGGCGCTGTATGGCCTCGCCGAGGTATCGAACCAGCTCGGCGACCTGGCGTCCGCGTGTGCCGCCTTCGATGAAGGCGCCGAACTGGCCCAGCGGAACGGGCTCAGCTGGTCCGACTTGGGGGGCTTCACACGCCGCGGGCAGCTCAAGGCCCACTACCGGACCGGTGACTGGGATGAGTGTGAGCGGCTAATCGCGGCCGTTCCGGAGCTGACGACCCTGGCCGTCGCCGAGGTGGTCGCGCAAGGGCTCGGGGTGCTGGTGGCCCGCGCGCGACCGGCCGCCCCGGTGCGGCTGCGGCAGCTTGTCGGGCTGGCCGGCGCCGATCCGCTCCTCGACCGGGACGTCGCGGTGTGGGAGGCCGAGCTGGCCACCTGGCAGGGTGACCTGGAGCGGGCGAGGTCGGCCATCCGGCGCGGCCTTGCCGCCGCCGACGCGGTCGAGGTCTTCGACCAGGCGTTGGAGGGCGTCTGGGTGGCCATGAACGGGCTCTCGGTTGAGGCCGACCGCGCCGACCAAGCCCGTGCCGCAGGCGACTCCACGACGCTGGCCGACGCCGTCGCGGTCGGACGCGCGCTCCTGGAGCGCGTCCGCGCGGACGCCGAGCAGGCACGCGGAACCCACCTGGCGCACGATGTGCACGTCCGTGGCCGGCATGCCAAGGCGGAGGCCGAGTGGACCCGGCTGCAGGGTCGCTCCGACCCGGCGCGCTGGCAGGCCGCGGTCGACGCCTTTTCCTACGGCAACGTCTACGCGGTGGCGCGCTGCCAGTGGCGGCTGGCGGAGGCGCTGGCCGGCGCCGGCGAGCGGGAACAGGCGACCACGGCCGCCCGGGCCGCGCATGCGACCGCGACCAGGCTCGGGGCGGCGCCGCTGCAGGCGGCCCTGGAGGCGCTGGCCCGCCGGGGTCGCCTCGACCTCGGCGTGGGCCTGCCGGCGCAGCGGGCGCTGGCCGGTCTGACCCCACGTGAGCTCGAGGTGTTGCGCCTGCTGGTCGAGGGGCGCTCCAACCGCCAGATCGCCGAGCAGCTGTTCATCAGCGGCAAGACGGCCAGCGTGCACGTGACCAACCTGCTGGCCAAGCTTGGCGTGCACAGTCGCCTGGAGGCCGCCGCCCTGGCGCGCCGCCTCGGGTTGGAGCAGCCCGCGGGGCTCGAAAGTTAAGGCGCCCTGGGTCGGCGACCTAAGGTCTTCACCTCACGACTGGCCGGCCCCCTTACCCCTAGCGTGCGGACCGAAGCGGCGACCGGCGCCGCTCGACCGCTAGGAGCTGATCATGCCGCGCTACCTGGTCGAACGCAGCTTCCCGGAGGGGCTTGCCATCCCCGTCGACGAGGACGGGGCCAAGGCCTGCCAGGTCGTCGTCGACGGCAACGCCACCGAGGGGGTCACCTGGATCCACTCGTATGTGACCACCGACAAGCGGACGACGTTCTGCGTCTATGACGGCCCCAGCCCCGAGGCCATCCGCCGGGCAGCAGAGGCCAACCAGCTCCCTGTCGACCGCATCACCGAGATCCGGGTGCTGGAGCCCTACTTCTACCGCTAGCCCGGCCACCCAGCACCGAATCGGAGGAGGCATCCCATGCCCAAGCTCGCCCGCGCCCTGACGCTCGCGGCCATGGTGGCGGCCCCGCACCTGGCCGGCACGACCGCCGTCGCCCACGCCTACCCCGTCGACCCGGCCACCGACCGCCCGACCACCGCGCAGCAGCAGTCCACCGGCGACGCCACCGTCCGGCGGCTGCTGGCCCGGGAGCGGTCCTCCATCCCCAACCTGGCGCCCGCCCAGGCCCAGGTGGCCGGCCCGATGCGGCCTGCCAAACCCAGCAAGCAGGCCGGCTGGCTCACCCCTGCCCTGAGTGTGCTGGCCGCAGTCCTGGCGCTGGTCGCTGGGATCGCCGTGCTGGCCGCCCGGCGCGCCAACCGCACCCAACGCGCCGGCCAGACGGCCTGACCGCGTCGGTCGTCCCGCGCACCGGGCCTCCCACCTCGCCTCTACCACCACAAGGAGTCAGCCATGCGACGCACCATCCTCATAGTCCTGGCCGTCGCCGGCGCTCTAGCCGCCACCGGCTGGGCGGCCCGAGGCGCCGTCACCGAACCCGCCCGCCCAGCGCCAGCCGCCCACCAGCACACCGGCCAGACCGCCCCCGGCACCAGCGACAGCCGCGGCCTGGCGGCCCAGCTCGCCAGGGCCCGGCTGGCCACCGCTGGGTACGCCACCGACCTGCGCGCCGCCAAGGCCCACGGCTACCAGATCATCACCCGAATGATCCCCGACATGGGCTGGCACTTCCTCAACCCGACCATCCAGGGCTTCGACGTCCGCAAGCCTCCCATCCTGGTCTACGAACGGCACGGCACCCGCTGGCAGCTCGGCGCCCTTGAGTGGGTCTTTACCGCCAAGCCCTCCACCCCGCCGCTCCCAGGGGCGACCTACGGGTCGTTCGGCGCCGCCTGCCACTACAAGGACGGGACCTTCGTGTTCGCGTCCTCGCAGGACCAGTGCGCCAAGCGCAGCCCCCAGACCGGCGCCGCCTTCAACTTCTGGCATCCGGACCTGGTGACCCTGCACGTCTGGCTCTGGTACCCCAACCCCAGCGGCCTCTACAGCGGCACCAACCCCTATATCCGGCCCTTCAACCGTGGCTAGACGACCCATCGGCACCAAGGCCGGGACCCGGGCCCGCACGAGCTCGGGTCCCGGCCACGACGATGGGGCGGACGAAGGAGGCCCATCGACGGGCGCCCGAGCAGCCAGACGGACCCTATCGAGCGAACCGAGGCGGCCCTCCGAGGCCAGGTGCAAGCGTCAGAGATGATCAACGATAGCCTCTGACCTGCTGTTTTGGAGCCCGAGGTCGGATTCGAACCGACGACCTTCCGATTACGAGCCGGATGCTCGGCGTCGACCTGACGGAACCAGACGGATGATCCTGGGGTTCCTCCCGTGGTTAGTCGAACAGGTGGCGGCGGATGTCGCCGCCGGCGGCGGCGATCTCGCCGAGCTCGTAGAGGAAGTCCATGGTGGCCAGGTCGGGTGGGGCCAGTTCGAGCGAAGGCCGGATGCCGGTGGCCCGAAACGCCATAGCATAGGTGAGCAGGCGCTGGACCAGGTCGTCGGCGGCGTCCTGGAGGGTGGGCCCGTCGCCGTGGGCCAGACCGCCCAGGCGGAGCCGAACCCGCCCGGGGGACTCCTGGACGGTCAGGGGCAGGGGGCAGTTGGCCACCATTCCTGTGTACACCCCATCGCCGCACGCGGGAAGCAGTGCCCGGTCGACCGGCTCGCGGGCCGACCTCAAGGCTGGGCCGCCTCACGCCTCCTACTGTTTGGCCATGGCGATCCGCAGGCGTTCCTCGGGGGTGATGAGGTGGTCGTGGTCGTCGACGTCCAGGTCGATCTGGACCCAACGAACCCGGCCGCTGAAGGCGCTGTCTTGGGGGCCGTAGTCGTCGCTGACCGGGGTGCCGCCGTCGCTGCCAACGTCGGTGGTCTCATCGGCCGAGAACAACATTGGCACGGTCGCCTCGACCCGGCCCTCCCCGACCTTGGCGCCGTCAACATACAGGGTCACGGTGCCGCCCTTGGCGAGCCCGCCGCCGTCGTAGGCGAACTCGGCGCGGACCTGGTGCTCGCCCGCCGGGATGGGCTGCTCGCCGTAGATCTTGAACCGCTGGAGACCGAACAGGTTGTAGCAGTAGGCCGGCCGCCCATCGGTGGCGTACAGGCTAAAGCCGCCGAAGGCGCCGCCCTGGGCCACGATCACCCCATTGGCGCCGCGATCGGGGACGACGAGCTGGGCGGTGATGGAGTGGGACTTGTTCTTGATGACCACCACCGAGTTCTCGGTGAGCCGCCCCATGCCGCCGAACAGCAGCTGGCTACGGCCGCGGATCAGCTGGGGCCGGCCGGCCAGATCGGCGTTGAAGCGTTCCACCCGCCGGTCGTCCAGCGGGAAGACGTTGTACTTGCTGGCTTCCAGCAGGAACAGCCGCTGCAGCTCGGCCAGCTTCTGTGGCTGCTCGGCGGCGAGGTCGTGGGCCTGGGTCCAGTCGCCGGGGCCATACAGCTCCCAGACGTCGTCGTCGAGGGCGGGCAGCTCGGGCACCATGACCCAGGGGGTGCTGTGGCGGGTCACCGCCGTCCAGCCCTGGTGGTAGACGCCCCGGTTGCAGAACATCTCGAAATACTGCGTCTCGCGCCGCTCGGCCGCGCCGGCGTCATCGAAGCTGTAGGCCATGCTGGTGCCGTGCAGGGGCTGCTGCTGCACGCTGTTGACCATCGTCGGCTCCGGCAGCCCAGCCACCTCCAGCACGGTCGCGGCCACATCGATCACATGGTGGAACTGGCTGCGGACCTCGCCCTTGGCCTGGATCCCGGCCGGCCAGTGGACGATGGTGCCGTTGCGGGTCCCGCCCCAGTGGGAGGCGACCTGCTTGGTCCACTGATACGGGGTGTCCATGGCATGGGCCCAGCCGACGGCGTAGTGGTTGTAGGCCTCGGGGGTGCCGAACTTGTCGATCCGGGCGGCCATGAACTCCGGCGTCTCCAACGCCGCCGCGCCGTTGAGGCTGAGCAGCTCGTTGAAGGTGCCGTTGACCGTACCTTCGGCCGAGGCGCCGTTATCGCCGATGATGTAGTAGACAACGGTGTCGTCCAGCACCTCCAAGTCGGCCAGCGCGTCGATCAGGCGGCCGACGTGGTGGTCGGTGTGCTCCAGGAACCCGGCGTACACCTCCATCTGCCGGGCCAGCACCGGCTTGAGCTCCTCCGGCATGTCGTCCCAGGCCGGGATCTCGGCCGGCCGGACGGTCAGCTCAGCATCCTCGGGGATGACCCCCAGCTCCTTCTGGCGGGCGAAGGTGCGCTCGCGCTGGGCGTCCCAGCCGTCGTCGAAGCGGC
>Ga0209889_1000414_pt1 | contig 11654 bp, 10 predicted proteins | sample GWRWN1_0_10_FD_187233 | JGI IMG/M metagenome (GOLD analysis project Ga0209889, IMG submission 187233) | Riverbed sediment microbial communities from areas with no vegetation in Columbia River, Washington, USA - GW-RW N1_0_10 (SPAdes)... | ecosystem: Environmental > Aquatic > Freshwater > River >... | reverse complement strand
CCAGCGCGCGGCCGACGCCTACGTCGACGCTCACGCCATCCGCCTCACCATGTTGCAGGCGGCGTGGCGGCTCACGGCGGGGTTTCCGGCGGATCGCGAGGTGGCCATCGCCAAGTACTGGGCCGCGGCCGGCGGGCAGCGGGTGGTCCACGCCGCCCAGCACCTGCACGGCGGCATCGGCGTCGACCGGGACTACCCGCTGCACCGCTACTTCCTGTTGGCCAAGCAGCTCGAGCTCACCCTCGGCGGCGCCACCCGCCAGCTCGTCAACCTCGGCCGCGTGCTGGCGGATCAGGGCGCCACCCGCTGATCCCGGCCCGTTCCTGGTACCGAAATGGTTGCTCAGCAACCAGAACTGCGCCAGGAATCCGAGGGCCGCGCCTATAAAGGTGGACGTGACTGAGCGCGTGGGAGTGGTCGGGTGTGGGTTGATGGGGTCGGGGATCGCCGAGATGGCGGCCCGGTCCGGATTCGACGTGGTGATCCACGAGGTCGATGAGGGACGCGCCGACGCCGGCCGGCGCAAGATCGACGGCTCGCTGGCCCGGGGGCTGCGGGCCGGCAAGCTCAGCGAGGACGACATCGCCGCCGCCCAGGGGCGCATGCGTTTCGTCACCGACCTTGGCGAGCTCGCCGACCGCCAGGTCGTGGTCGAGGCCATCTTCGAGGACGAGGACGCCAAGAAGCAGGTCTTCACTGCCCTCGACAAGGTGGTGGAGGATCCCTCGGCGATCCTGGCGTCGAACACTTCGTCGATCCCGATCATGAAGTTGGGCATGGCGACCGGCCGGCCCGAGCAGGTGATCGGCATCCACTTCTTCAACCCCGTGCCCGTGCTCAAGCTGGTCGAGCTGGTGAGCTCGCTCCTCACGTCGGAGCGAACCGCCGAGCGGGCGGCGGGCTTCGCCGAGACGCTGGGCAAGCACGTGATCCGGTCCCAGGATCGGGCGGGTTTCGTGGTCAACGCCCTCCTCATCCCCTACCTGCTGTCGGCGATCCGCATGCTGGAGTCGGGATTCGCGACCGCAGAGGACATCGACGCTGGCATGGTCGAGGGTTGCGCCCACCCCATGGGACCGCTGGCGCTCACCGACCTCATCGGGCTCGACACCACCAAGGCCGTGGCCGAGTCGCTGTACGAGGAGTTCCGCGAGCAGCTCTACGCACCCCCACCGCTGCTCGTGCGGATGGTCGAGGCGGGGCTCCTGGGCCGCAAGAGCGGTCGCGGCTTCCACGACTATTCGACGACCTGAATGGCCGAGGTTCGCTCGCCGCTGCAAGGGTCGGTAGTCCGGGTGGTGGCCGCGCCGGGGGCATCGGTCGAGCGGTCGTCGCCAGTGGTGATCGTCGAGTCCATGAAGATGGAGTACGTCATCGAGGCCGGGGCGGCCGGCACGATCGGCAAGGTGGTGGTGGCGCCCGGCGACGCCGTCCGCTCGGGCGACCTGCTGGCCGTGGTGGACGAGGCGGTCGCGCCGGTAGAAGTCGAGCCCGACACCAGCGCCGAGCCCGAGCGCGGGGCACCGCAGGCGGCGGGAGCCGAGGCGACGCCGCGGGCGGATCTGGCCGAGGTGGTCGAGCGCCACGCGGTCGGGCTCGACGACAGCCGCCCCGACGCCGTGGCCCGCCGCCGCGGCACCGGGCAGCGCACCACGCGCGAGAACGTCTCCGATCTGGTCGACCCTGGCAGCTTCGTCGAGTACGGGGCCCTGGCCATCGCCGCGCAGCGCCGCCGCCGGTCCCTCGACGACCTAGTCGCTCGGACGCCCGCCGATGGGCTGGTTGCCGGCGTGGGCACGGTCCACGGCCGCCCCACAGCAGTGCTGTCCTACGACTACACGGTGCTGGCCGGCACCCAGGGCTACCAGAACCATCGCAAGAAGGACCGGCTTTTCGATGTGATCGAGCGGCAGCGGCTGCCCGTGGTGTTCTTCGCCGAGGGGGGAGGAGGCCGCCCCGGCGACACCGATGCGCCCGGTGTCTCGGGGCTCGACTGCCTGGCGTTCAACCTGTGGGGTGGGCTCAGCGGATGGGTGCCGCTCGTGGGCATCACGTCGGGGCGGTGTTTCGCCGGCAACGCCGCCATCCTCGGCTGCTGCGATGTCGTGATCGCCACCGCCGGATCCAACATCGGCATGGGCGGCCCCGCCATGATCGAGGGCGGCGGCCTGGGAGTGTTCGCCCCCGAGGAGATCGGCCCGCTCGACGTCCAGGTCGGCAACGGTGTGGTGGACATCGCGGTGGCCGACGAGGCCGAGGCGGTGGCCGTTGCCAAGCGCTACCTGTCCTACTTCGGCGGGCCCCAGGACGGCTGGACGTGCGCCGACCAGACCGCGCTGCGCGACCTGATCCCCGAGAACCGGCGTCGGGTCTACGACGTCCGTGCGGTGGTCGAGGCACTGGCGGACGCCGGCTCCGTCCTCGAGCTGCGCCCCGGCTTCGGCCTGGGGATGATCACCGTACTGGCCCGGGTCGAGGGCCGGCCGCTCGGGATGGTGGCCAACAACCCCGCCCACCAGGCCGGGGCGATCGACGCCGACGGCGCCGACAAGGCCGCCCGGTTCATGCAACTCTGCGACGCCTTCGACCTGCCGCTCCTGTTCCTGTGCGACACCCCCGGGATCATGGTGGGCCCCGACGCCGAGACCACGGCGCTGGTGCGCCACGCGAGCCGCATGTTCGTCACCGGCGCGAACCTCACCGTGCCCACCGGCACGATCGTGCTCCGCAAGGGTTACGGCCTCGGGGCGCAGGCCATGGCCGGCGGCAGTTTCAAGGCGCCTCTGTTCTGCGTGGCCTGGCCCACGGGCGAGTTCGGCGGGATGGGGCTGGAGGGCGCCGTGCGGCTCGGCTACCGCACCGAGTTGGAGGCCATCGACGATCCCGACGAGCGCGATCGGGCCTTCGATCGGATGGTCGCCCAAGCCTACGAGCATGGTAAGGCGCTCAACTCCGCCACCCACTTCGAGATCGACGACGTGATCGACCCCGCCGACAGCCGCCGCTGGATCGCCACCACGTTCGGCGCCGCCCCGCCACCCTGGCCCCGCGTCACCAAGAAGCGGGCCTACATCGACACCTGGTGAGGTCCTCCAGATGAACGACCTCTTCTCCATCGCCGGCAAGTCCGCCCTAGTGACCGGGGGATCGAGCGGCATAGGGCTGATGATCGCCCGTGGCTACGTCGAGGCGGGTGCCCGGGTGTACATCTCGTCGCGCAAGGCCGACGTGCTGGACCGGGTGGCCGCCGAGCTGTCGAAGCTGGGGGAGTGTCATGCCATCGCCGCGAACCTGTCCACCGAGGCCGAGTGCCGTCGGCTGGCCGAGGCGATCGCCAGCCGGGAGTCGAGCCTGGACATCCTGGTCAACAACGCGGGTGCCACGTGGGGTGCGCCGCTCGAGCAGTTCGACGAAGCCGCCTGGGAACGGGCGCTGGCCCTCAACGTCAAAGGCGTCTTCCACCTGACCAAGTTCTTGCTGTCATTGCTCGAGCAGGCGGGCACCGCCGAGGAACCGGCGCGGGTGATCAACATCGGCTCGATCGACGGCTTCAAGGTGCCGGTGCTCGACAACTACTCGTACTCGGCGTCGAAGGCGGCCGTGCACATGCTCACCCGCCACCTGGCGAAACGGTTGGCGCCCCGCATCACGGTCAACGCCATCGCCCCGGGACCGTTCGAGTCGAAGATGATGGCCGCCATTCTCGACGAGTTCGGCGAGCAGATCGCGGCCGGCGCCCCGCTCAAGCGGATCGGCCGCCCCGACGACATGGCCGGCGCCGCCATCTACCTGGCGTCGCGGGCCGGTGCCTACCTCACCGGCGCCGTCATCCCGGTCGACGGTGGCATCGCCAGCCTCGCCTGACGGATCACGGCTCCCGGATGTCGACCAGCCGCACCGGCGCCGGCGGACCAGCGCCCGGGATGATGCGGGGCGCGGCCGCCGCCAACATGAGCGCGACCAGGGCCACCAGCACGAATGCCCAGCGCAGACCCACCAGGTCGGCGACCGCGCCCATGAGCACCGGCTCGATCAGGAACCCCAGCCGGGCGGCGAGCGACACGGTGGCGGCGCCCGATCCGGGAGATACCCCCTTCGTCCCGGCGGCGGCAGAGAATGCCAGGGGGAAGAAGCCCGCGGCGCCCAGCCCCGCGAGCGCCAGCCCCATGGCGAACGCGGCGGGCTGGTTCACGGCGATGCCCGTCACCAGCCCGGCGGCGACCAGCGCGGTCCCGCCCCGGAGGACGACGGCGCCGCCGAACCGGTCGGTGAGCCGATCTCCGGCGAAGCGCCCGCCCACCATGCCGGCCATGAAGGCGGCGTAGCCCAGCGCCGACACGCCGGTCGCCACGCCCATTCGCTCCAACTGGATGGCGGACCAGTCGGACGGTGCTCCCTCGATGATGGCGCCGCCCACCGTGGCGGCCGCGAGGATGACGATGGGCCTGATCAGCCCCGGCCGTGACCGCGCCGCCGGCCCCTCAGTGCCGTCGTCGGCGACGCCGCCGTCGGTGGGCACCTGGGGCTGCGCGTCACCGCCGACCAGGCCACGGCGCGTCGCCAGCACGATGCTGGCAATCACCGCTCCGGCCAGCGCTAGGTGCGCCGTTAGCGGGACGCCGGCGGCGGCGCTGGCGGCAGCGATCCCGGCGGCGGCCAGAGCGCCGACGCTCCAGGTGCCGTGCAGGCCGTGCATCACCGACCGGCCCGACCGGTTCTCGTATGCGGCACCGTTGGCGTTCATGGAGATGTCCATGGCGGCGTCGGTGGCACCGACCACGGAAAGCGCGGCGAACAGTGCCGGGGCGTTGGGCGCCGCCCCGACGGTCCACAGACTGGCGCCGAGGCCGGCGGCGGCGACCACCAGAACCGGACGGCTGCCCAATCGGCCCACCAACCCGCCGGCCACCGGACTGGCGGCCATGGCACCCACGGCCATGCCGACCAGCGTGAGCCCCAAGGTGGCGTCGGAGAGGCCGAGGTCGGACTGGCGCTCGGGCAGACGGGCCAGGAAGCTCGGCCCGCCAAGCCCGTTGGCGACGAACGCCACGGCCACGGCGCCGATCCTGGGCGCTCGGAGCCGCGGACGCCCGCTCAGGCGAGGACCGCCAGCGCCCGCACCGGGAACGTGCCCATCCCGCGGATCGCCGGTGGCACCGCGACGAACGTGAACGGTCGCCCGTCGATCTGGTCGAGGCCCGTGAGGTGCTCGACGATGGGCACGGCGGCGGCCAGCAGCACCGAATGGACCGGGCGCTCGCCCGTGCGCGTGCCGTCGATGTTCACCGCGTCGATCCCCACCACCGCGGCACCGCCCTCGGCCAGTCGCTCGGCCACGGCCACGCTCAGGTAGGGATGGTCGGGCTCGCCATAGCGCTCGGTGCCCCAATGGCGGTCCCATCCGGTGCGGAACAGCACCGCGTGCCCCGCCGGTTCGAGCCCATCGAGCCGGGCGGCGGGGATCTCCTGGTCGCCGGCGGCGTCGACCACGATCCCCTGCACCCCGACCACGCGGGCGGGGTCGAGTCCCGCGAGGTCGTAGCCCTCGGGGTAGCGGTGGAACGGCGTGTCGAGGTAGGTCCCCGTGTTGGAAACCATGTCGATGCGCCCGATATGGAACTCGTACCCCGGCGCGTACCGCTGGCGCGATGCCTCGCGGCTGAGGTGGTCGGAGATGACCGGCGCGGGAAGCCCGGGATAGGTGATGGTCCCGTCCTCCAGCACGTGGCTCAGGTCGACGATCGTGGGCATGCCGGCCGGTCTACTTCGTTCCGTCAGCGCTCACGCTTGCATTTGGCGCCTGAAGGCTGACAGTCCGGCCCGACCCCCACCCGCCGGCCCCGTGATGGCGTCGGTCTGGCGACCGACTCGCTGTTTGTCAGCTCCTCGGCACCTGCGACCAGGGCAGTTCCTTGTCGACCCGCGGCTCGCCGGGCAGGCCCAGCACCCGCTCACCGAGGATGTTGCGCTGGATCTCCGACGTGCCGCCCTCGATCGAGTTGGCCCGGGACCGCAGGAACATCTTGCGGGCCGCGCCCGGCGGGCCCACGAGCCCCAGGCTCTCGGCGCGCCGCATCGCGTAGTCGTACCCGTCCAGCGCCGCGGGGCCCAGCAGGTCGACACACAGCTCGTAAACGGCCTTGTTGATCTCGGCGAAGCCCAGCTTGGCGATCGATCCCTCCGGGCCGGGGTTGCCGGCCTTCCGGTTCTCCGATGCCCGAATGTTGGTGAGCCGCAGCACCTCGGTCTCGATCCACAGCCGCATGAGCCGGTCCCGCATCGCCGGATGGTGGTCCGTGACCTCGTCCTGCCAGATGCGCAACGCCTCGGCGATGGCGCCGGAGCCACGCCGGGGCATGCCGCCCCCGCCGCCGATGACCGAGCGCTCGTTCATGAGCGTGGTCATCGCCACCCGCCAGCCGTCACCGACGTCGCCGATGCGGTCGGCGTCGGGCACCCGCACCTCGGACATGTAGACCTCGTTGAACTCGGCCTCTCCCGTCATTTGCCGCAACGGGCGGACCTCGACACCGGTCGCGTGCATGTCGAGGGCGAAGTAGGTGAGCCCCTTGTGCTTGGGTACCTCCGGATCGGTGCGGGCCACGAGCATGCCCCGGTCCGCGATGTGGGCCAGGGTGTTCCACACCTTCTGGCCGCTGATCACCCACTCGTCGCCGTCGCGCACCGCCCGGGTGGCGAGCGCGGCCAGGTCGGATCCGGCGCCCGGCTCGCTGAAGAGCTGGCACCAGGCGTCCTCCCCGGTGAACATCCGCCGCAACAGCCGCTCGCGCAGCGCCTCGTCGCCGTTGGTGACCACGGTCGGCGCCGCCAGCGTCCACCCGAAGAACTCGCGGCTGGCCGGAGGCGCGGCGCCGGCGGCGAACACCCGCTCGTCGACCTGTCGCTGCACGGCGGGCGGCACGCCCAATCCTCCCGACCCCTCGGGGAAGTGCACCCAGGCAAGCCCCAGGTCGTACTGGCGGCCGCGGAACTCCACGGGATCGGTCGACGCCGGGTCGAGCTCCGCCAACAGCTTGTCGATCCGCTCGGCGACGAGGGCGTTGGCATCAGTCATGCTCGCGAGCGTAGGGGCTGACCCGCTCCAGGGCGCAGAACGCAGGTCAGCGCGCCAGCAGTCTCGTCGCCGTCACCGGGCCGGTTCGAGCAGCCCCCAGCGGCGGCGGATGGCGCGCTCCAGCGTGCCGAACAGCACGGAGTCCACGACGACGCCGATCACCAGGATCACGATCATCGACGCCAACAGGCCGGACGAGTTGTTCACGGCGCGGTTCTGCGCCAGCAGGAAGCCGATGGACTCCTTGCCCCGGATGACGACGAGCAGCTCGCCGGCCATGAGGCTCCGCCAGGCGAATGCCCATCCCTGCTTGAGCCCGCCGACGAACGAGGGGAGCGACGCCGGCAGGATGACGTACCTGTAGGCCGCGAGACCCCGGGCGCCGAGGACCCGCCCAGCGCGCAGCAGTATCGGTGGAATCGTGTCGGCGCCCGCGATCAGGCCGTTGGCGATCGACGGCGCCGCCCCCAGGACCACCACGAACAGGATCGCCCGTTCCGACAGCTGGAACAGCAGGATCGCCAGTGGGAACCAGGCGATCGACGGCATCGTCTGCAGCCCGGTGATCAGGGAGCCGAAGGCCGCCCGCAGCGGGCGGATCCGCGCCACCAGGCTGCCGACGATCGTGCCGATCACGACCGCCAGCGTGAAGCCCACGGCGGCCCGCCGCATCGTGATGCCGAGGGCGGTGGTCAGCGTGCCATCGGTGAGGTACCGCCAGAGGTCGTCCCAGGCATCGTGGGGTGGCGCGAGTGCGAACTCCGGCTTCCAGCCCGACCACACGACGAGCTGCCAGATCCCGATGCCCAGCACCACCGCCGCGACCTTTGGCCAGGTGGCCTTCCACACCCGACGGCCCCACGACGTGGTGTTCGCATTCGCGAGCTCGAGCAGGTCGAGGCCGGCGAGCTCTTGGTCATGGGTGCGGGCTTCGACCTCACTGGCGGGCATGGCGCCGCACCTCCTCCCGCAGCCGCCCGGTCACGGTGGCGGCGATCGCGCTGACCTCCGGCGACTCGATGCGCCTGGGTCGCTCGACGTCGACGTCGAACGTGGCGGTGACGCGCCCGGGACGGCTCGACAGGACGACGATGCGGTCGGCGAGCCGGGCGGCCTCGCGCACGTTGTGCGTGACGAACAGGATCGTGAGGCTGCGGTCGCGCCACAGGCTCTCGAGCTCGTCGTGCAACACGTCTCGCGTCATCGCGTCGAGCGCCCCGAACGGCTCGTCCATCAACAGCACGTCCGCGTCCTGGGCGAAGGCGCGTGCCAGCGCCACCCGCTGGCGCATGCCACCCGACAGCTCGTGGGGTCGCTTGTCGGCGAAGGCGTCGAGGTGGACCGTGCGCAGGAGAGACTCGACCCGCGGCCGACGTTCCGCCTTGGGCACCTTGCGCAGCTTCAGAGCCAGCTCGACGTTGGAGGCGACGGTCAGCCAGGGGAACAGCGCCGCGTCCTGGAACATGAGCGCGGTACGTCCCTCGACGTCGATCCGGCCGGTGGTCGGACGGTCGAGGTCGGCGACGAGATTGAGGAGGGTGGTCTTGCCGCACCCAGAGGCGCCGACGAGACACACGAGCTCGCCGGGAGCCACGTCGAGATCGATGTGGTCGACGGCGGCGACCGCGGTGCGGCCGCCGCCATAGATCTTGCTCACCCGGCGCAACGCCACCGCCGGAAGGGGTCCGGGCGGCACGCTCGGCACAGCTGTGGCCGGCGCGTCATCCGCGTCGGTGCGGGTGCTGGGGCGATCGATCACAGCCCGTCGACCTCCATCTCTCCCCGCGCGGCCAGCAGCTCGTTGAGGATGGTGAGGTCGTAGATGCCGTCGAGGTCCAGGTCATCGAGGAGTCCGACCTCCACAGCGTCGTCCTTGGACTTCTCCAGCGACGAGGCGATCGGGTCGGGCGTGAATGTGAGCTTCTGCCACGCGGCGGAGATCGTCTCGTCGGCCAGGCGGTTGCTGGTGTCGGCCTCGATGCCGTCGTTGGTGATGGTCTGGGCCTCGGCAGCATCACCGTTGGCGACGTCGATGGCGTCGAGCAGGCCGCCGATCAGCGCCCGCACGTTGGCCGGATGCTCCTCGAGGTAGTCGGGCGCGACGATCAAGTGCGTCGTCACGAACTGACCGTCCGGCCACAGCTCGGCCTCGTCGAGCAGCACGTGGCCGCCGCCTTCCTGGACGAGCCGCGTCGCCCAGGGCTCGGGCAGCCAGGCGCCGTCGATGTCTCCCTGCTGGAAGGCCGTGAGGGTGTCCGGGTTCTCCTGCGGGGTGATCGAGACGTCACCCCCGCCGGCCTCGTCCGTCTGGTAGCCCCGCTCCAGCAACCAGGCCCGCAGCGCCACGTCCTGTGTGTTGCCCAGAGCTGGCGACGCCAGCGTGGTCCCGGCCAGGTCTTCGGGCGAGTCGATGCCGTCGCGTACCACCATTGATGCACCACCCGACGTGGTGCCCGCGACGATCCGCAGGGCGCTTCCATCGGACTCGGCGAACCCGTTGATGGCGGGGTTGGGGCCGATGAAGGTGGCGTCGATGGCGCCCGAGAACAGCGCCTCGATGGCCTCGCTGCCAGCGTTGAAGGTGTTGAGCTCGAGGTCGACACCCTCGCCCAGGGCCCTTCGGAAGATGCCCTCCTGCACCCCGATGATCGCCGGCGCGTGGGTGACGTTGGGGAAGTAGCCGAGCCGGAGGGTCCCACTGGGCTCGGCGTCGGCGCCACTCGCTTGCTCCGACCCGTTCCCGGTGCTCGTCCCCGCGTCCCCGGCGGCATCGTCGTCGCCGCAGGCCGCAGCCAGCAGGCCGACCGCGACGAGGAGGGTGAGCCAACGCGCCGCCCGATCACGCGACCTCTTTACATCAAATCTGATGGACATGATCGAGTTTTCTACATGTCGGAACGCGATGCCGCAAGGGGCATGGACAGGCGTGAGACCGACTCCGCGGCGCCGGCCGTGCGATCATGCGGCCGTGGCATCCAGCGGCAATGGACGCACGGACGTCCGGTCGGGCGCGCAGTCGGTGGAACGGGCATTGGCGGTCTTGAGCTGCTTCGAGCGGGCGGACCGCAGCCTGGGTGTGAGCGAACTGGCGGCCGCGACCGGCCTGACGGTCAGCACCGCCCACCGCCTGACCCGGGCGCTGTGCGCCGGCGGACTACTGATGCAGGATCCCCGCAGCGAGCGCTACCAGCTCGGTCCCAGGGTCGTCGTGCTGGGCCGGCGGGCTGAGGAGCACCTCGGCTACGCCAGGGCTCTCCCGGCCCTGGAATCGCTCGCGGAGTCCACCGGCGAGTCGGTGAACCTCGGGATCCGCTCGGGTGCCGAGGTGTTGGTGGTGCTGGCGGTGCCCTCGCCTCAGCCCCTCAGGTTCGATCAGCTGGCCGGCAGCCGGGTCCCGATCCACACCTCGGCCATGGGCAAGTGCCTGCTGGCGTTCGCCCCACCCGGGCCCGGCGCCGACGTCGACGTCCTGAGCGGCCTACCCCGGCTCACGCGGTTCACCGACCGCACGATCACCCGCCGCGACCGGCTCGCCGCCGAGCTCCGACAGACCCGGGAGCGGGGCTGGGCGCTCAACGACGAGGAGCGAGATCCCGGCGTGCGAGCCGTCGCCACCCCGGTGCTCGACACAATCGGCTCGGCGGCCGCCGCGTTGGCGGTGCAGGGTCCGGCCATGCGTCTGACCGACGACCGGTTGCCGTCGGTCGCCCGCCAGATCGTCGAGGCGAGCGAGGATCTCGGACCCTTACTGGCTCGGTGAGGGCCGTGCGAACGCGACAAACCACGAAGGTGAGGGTTGAAGGCGGCTCAGCCGGGTATTACCTGGGAACCGGAGGAGGCGCGGCGGCGGAGACAGCCACGGCTGACCGGGGGAGCGCCGCCGCCTCCTCCTTACGTGTGGCCGGCGGTCGGCGGGTGACGGTCGCAGTCGTCCTGCTGGTCGTCGCGTTCGGCCTGATGGCTTGCAGCGGCGGCGGTGCCGGCGGCGGCAATGCGGACGGATCCGATGGCGCCCAGGCCGCGGACCGACAGCCACCTGCCGACTGCGATCCTGCGCGGCCCGCCCCGGCGACAGACGACCCGCGGACGTTCGACTTCGACGGCGAGGAACGGACCTACCTGCTGGCGCTGCCGGACGACTACGACGGCACGACGGCACACGCCCTGGTATTCAGCTTCCACGGCTTCGGCAGCAACAAGGAGGACCAAAACGCCTATGCGGCGATTGCCGAGCAGGGCACAGCCCGCGGCTACGTGGTCGTGACCCCCGATGCGCTGGGCGATCCTCGCGACTGGAACTACCTCGGTGGCCAGGCCCGGGCCGACGACTTCGGGTTCGTCGACGCCCTCGTTGCCAACCTGAGCGCGCGGTTGTGCATCGATGCCGACCGCGTCTACGCCGCCGGTCATTCAGCGGGCTCGGCCTTCACCGGGTTCCTCCAATGTCGCGCGCCTTACCGATTCGCGGCGGTGGCGATGGTGGCGGCGTTCATCCCCACGACCTGCCCTGTCGACGAGGCGACCCCGTCGGTGATCGCGTTCCATGGCACGGCCGATCCGGCAGTGCCCTATGCCGGTG
>Ga0209889_1000413_pt1 | contig 11666 bp, 9 predicted proteins | sample GWRWN1_0_10_FD_187233 | JGI IMG/M metagenome (GOLD analysis project Ga0209889, IMG submission 187233) | Riverbed sediment microbial communities from areas with no vegetation in Columbia River, Washington, USA - GW-RW N1_0_10 (SPAdes)... | ecosystem: Environmental > Aquatic > Freshwater > River >... | reverse complement strand
AAAAAGCCATAGTTGCGCGTGAAGGCGTAGGCGGTCAAGAACGCGAGGCCGATGACGGCCACAACGCCTTCCCCGCCGATATCGAGCCGCTGTCCGACCAAAAACAGCACGCCGAGAGCAATGAGCACAATTCCAATAACCGAGCGCTGGCGGTTCATGATCGACGTCCCCCCGTGTGCAATTGTCCCGCGAACCCGTCGGCAATGCGCCCTTCGCGAGTGCCCTGCTCTATCCTGCACTACGCATCGAGACGTCGAGGCGCTATTATGTTCGTAGAAGAGGGAGGTGAAAGCAATGGCGCAGACAACTCGCGAGAAGATTCAGGTGACGGCGGACAGGCTATATGAGACCGTCAGAAAGCTGATTCACGAAGGGAACGTACGCCGCCTGATCATCCGGCAGGGCGAGCGCACAATCATGGAGATTCCGCTGACGATCGCCGCGGTGGGAGTCCTGGTGGCCCCGCTGCTGGCGGCGATCGCCGCGCTGGCCGCGCTGGCCAGTGACTACACGCTGGAGATCGAGCGCGAGCAGTAGTTCAACTCCACAGGGCGGGCTTGGTCACCATGAAAAAGACGATCACCACGACCAGCACCGCAAGGACGATTCCCACAAACTGAGCCCGCCCTGCCAGCGCCTGATACTCCGGGGCCTCTGGTCCTTTCGCCTGCACCGCCGCGATCTGGCGGCGCAGCAGCGGCGTGTACCCGAACAGTCCCAGGAGGATCACCCCCGTATAGAGCACGAGAGACGTCAGGAGCCACGGGGTCTGCCACGGCACTTTGCCCACCACGATCATCGCCACACCCGTTACGAAGAGCAGTCCGAAAGCAGGATTAGCCACCCGATCGTCCAGGATTTTCACCCCTCGTAAGACATACTCGAGGTGCCGCCGGTCGCGCGCCGCTCGAGACAGCCACACTCCATAGGTGATATTGCTCCCTACCGCGGCGATGGCCAGCAAAACATGCAGGAATTTCAATATCGCGTAGGCGCTCATATCCGCACCACTTTTGGCTCCGTACGGGATCCCCCTGCCTCACGCAAGGCCGTCCCGGGTCAAGCGTGCTTCGCGCTCCGGATGACCTCCCAGATCCGAGGTGGTGTGAATGGAAAATCGACGTGGCGGATGCCGAGGGGGCCGAGCGCGTCCATCACCGCATTGGCCACCGCCGCGGGGGCGGCGATGGTCCCGGCCTCACCGATTCCTTTGGCCCCGAGCGGGTTGAGCGGCGAAAGAGTCTCCAGAAGCTCGCTGCGCACCGCCGGGGCGTCGCCCGCCCGCAGCAGCGCATAGTCCATAAATGACGCGGTAAGCGGCTGCCCGTCCTCGGCGTACACCACCGACTCTGAAAACGCCTGCCCCAGGCCCTGCACGGTCGCGCCGATGACCTGTCCTTCCGCCAACAGCGGATTCACCACACGGCCCGCGTCGTCAACCGCGGCGAGTTTCAGCACGCGTGTGGCGCCGGTGTCCGCATCTATCTCCACAACCGCCGCGTAGGCTCCGAAGGGGAAGACCGGACCCGGCAGAGCAAACACGCCGGTGGCCTGGAGCCCCATCTCGATCGATCGCGGAAGCCGGCCGGGTTGGTACGCCGCGGCCGCCACGTCGCGGAGTGTCACGCTGCGTTGTGGCGCTCCACGGACGTGCAGCCCGTCTCCATCCCACTCCATATCCTCCGCCGCGGCCTCCAGCAGATGCGCCGCGATCATGGACGCTTTCGTCTTGATCTTTTCCAGGGTGACGACCAGCGCAGATCCGCCGATCGCCGTGGAGCGGCTGCCGAACGTCCCCACCCCTCGAGGCACGATCGCGGAATCGCCGTGCTCGACCTTCACGTCACCCAGATCTACGCGCAGCAACTCCGCCGCGATCTGGGCAAACGTCGTCTCGTGCCCCTGACCGTGCGAGCTCGATCCGGTACGCACGATCACACGTCCACCCGGGGTGACGGAGACGGCGGCGCTCTCCCAGAGCCCGCTGCCGGCGCGCTCCACGTAGAGCGCAACACCGACGCCGCGCAGGCGGCCGGCCGCGCGGGCATCCCGCTGCTCGCGGCGTGCCGAATCGTATCCGATCATCGCGCACGCACGGTCGAGCGCAGCCCGATAGTTGCCCGAATCGTACTTGAACCCGAGCGGCGTGGTATAGGGGAACCGGTCGGGCGGGATGACATTGCGGCGGCGGAGTTCCACGGGATCGAGGGCCAACTCCCGGGCCGCGAGGTCGACCATACGCTCGACGAGATACCCGGCCTCCGGACGTCCGGCCCCGCGGTACGGACCCGTGGGAACCTTGTTGGTGGCCACCCCGATGACCTCGACCTGGGCATTCGGGATCGCGTACGTGCCGGCCAGCAGCATCGCGGTGGTGATGGGCGGGATGGGGGTGGAGGGCAGCAGATACGCGCCGAGATCTGCCAGCAGCCTGGCCCGGATGGCGAGGATACGGCCGCCGCGATCGAGCGCCATCTCCACGTCCGCGTCCATTCCGCGTCCCTGATACGACCCGAGCAGGTTATCGCGACGATCTTCGATCCACCGGATCGGCCGGCGCAGTTCGCAGGCCAGGTGAGCCAGCACCGCGATCTCGGTGGGCAGAGAGCCCTTGCTGCCGAAGGCGCCGCCGACGTCGGGGACAATGACCCGGATCCGGTCCTCCGGCCGCCCGAGCGCGCGGCTGAGGTGCGCAAGCGGCCGGTGCGGGTCCTGCATCGAGCACCACACGGTGAGCAGGTCAGCCCCGGGATCGTAGGCCGCCACCGCGCCGCGGACCTCGATCGGCGCTGCCGCGAGCCGAGGGATTCGGAACGACTGCCGGACGAGATGCGCGGCCGATGCGAAGGCGCCTGGAACATCGCCGCCGGTGCGGGTCCACCGCAGCAGCACATTGTCGGGGATGGCGTCGTGCACGCGCACCTCCGCGCGCAGTGCGTCCTGGGGATCCACCACCGCCGGCAACGGCTCGTACCCGACCTCGACTTCAGCCGCGGCGTCGAGTGCGGCTTCCATCGTTTCGGCGACGACGACCGCCACGGGCTCGCCGGCATACCGGACACGGCCGGTTGCGAGCGGTGGATGCGTGGCCGGTGCCACCGTTGCACCCTCGACCACGTTGGCCGGCAGAGGCCATACGCGACCGGAAAGGTCTGCCGCGCCGAAGACACCCACAACGCCGGGCATCGACAGCGAACGGCTGGCATCGATACTCCCGAGGACGGCGTGTCCATGGGAACTGCGGATGATGGCAAGGTGAGCCATGCGCGGGAGCGCGATGTCGGCGACGTAGGTCGCTTCCCCGCGCAGATATTTCGGATCTTCGCGCCGTCGGACCGGTCGGCCGATCCACGAGCCGGTGGATGAGGTCACGCCGCCCACCTCCATTCTCCAGTCAACAAATCCTCGAGAGGCGTTCCGCGAAGGGGAAAGAAATCCCTCGAAGAGGTTACTTATGACACGGACCTTGTCGTTAGTCCACCTCACGCGCGAACCCACAGTACGCTCGGAAGGCCGGCCTCCGCTGCTTCTGCTGCTCCACGGCGTCGGCAGCCACGAGGCGGACCTCTTCATGCTCGCGCCTCACCTGGATGAGCGCTTTCTCATCGTCAGCGCCCGCGCCCCCAATACCCTGGCCGCGGGCATGTATGCGTGGTTCGAAGTTCAATTGGATCCCGTAACTCCCGTGATCAATGCGGAGCAGGCGGAGACCAGCCGGAAAATCCTCATCCGGTTCATCGACGAAGTGGTGGATGCATACGACGCCGACCCGCGCCGGGTATTTCTGATGGGCTTCAGCCAGGGGGCCATCATGAGCCTTACCATTCTGCTGACGCGGCCCGAGAAAGTGAGCGGAGTCGTGGCAATGAGTGGCAGGATCCTGCCGGAAGTTCTGCCAAAGATGGCGCCGCCGGAATCCATGCGGGGGATCCCGGTGCTGGTCGTGCACGGACTGGCCGATCCGATCCTTCCCATTCATCACGGCCGTGCTATTCGCGATGTACTGGGAAAGCTGCCTGTCGATCTCACCTACAAGGAATACTCGATGGGCCATCAAGTCACCGAGGAAAGTCTTGCCGATGTCGCCGCGTGGCTGCGGATTCAGCTTGACCGGGGAGGTAAACGCGAAAGGCGGGATAAACCCGCCTCTTCTGGCTGAGCCCCTTCCGGCAGGCTGGTTATCGCGTCCGTCCCCGGCGATTCCATTCATCGAACCACGGGACGGCGTCAACTTCGACCTACCCCCCACCATTAGGATGAACTGGCGGGGCGGCCGGGCTCAGAGATGGCCGCCTTCAGCTTTTTCCCATCCTGCCCGGGTCGAACCGAGACCCCCCGGCGGGGGTGTGGTACGAAACTTGCTCTTTTGCAGCATGTAAGGTTGAGGGAAGGACGGCAGAACCCGTGATGCACGCAGTAGACGAGAAGGAAGCCAGGGAAGTCGTCGCCTTTCAGGCCGTGAGGGACGATCCCAAGGCGCTGGAGCGGCTCGCCGCGCGCGGGGTCCGAAACTTCCTGCTGGCCAGCGGCGACGGGCTGCTCATCGACGCCGTCACTGCCAGCAAGACCCTCGATCTCGACGAGGTCGCCGCACACGCCGCCACGGCCCTCAACTCGATCCGGACCAAGACCGATGCCCTGAGCATGGGCGCCATGAAGGGGATCGTGGTGGAGTTCAGCAGCGGCGAGTCGGTGATCCTCGACCCCATGGGCGATGATGCTATGGCTGTCTACCTATCGGAATCGGCGGATGGCCTCGCCCAGCTTGCCCAAGAGTTTCCACACATGTCGGACGTGGCCACTGCAGGGCACGAGTTCCTCAAGCATCGGGCGGCTGCTGCTCCCACACCGGCCCCAGCCAAAGTAGCACCGGAGACGAATGGAGCCGAGGCCTCAGTGATTCATATCGAACCCACGCGGCCTCGACAGCCGTCGCGCCCATACGTCATCCCGGCACGGGGGCCGTCAACAATGAATGGGGCGGCAGCGGCGACACCCACTCCGGTACCGACTGTGCCCGCTCCTGCACCGATGACCGCAGGCAATCGGCTCATCTTGCGAAGCGCGGATCTGGAAACCGTGGGCTTCACGGCCACGGCCGTCGTGGAGCTGGTTCTCGGCGATCGGGAGGCGGTGGGGAGGGCGGTAGGGCGAAACGTACCCGACCAGTACCTCGCGCTGGCAGCGGAGGCGACGATCCGGGCGGTGACGGAGTTCCTGCCCGCAGGCTATGCGGTGGTGCTGCAGAATATCCAGCCGGTGTCGTCGGCCACTGAGGTAGCGGTGTGGGCAAACATCATGTTCATCTCGCCAAAGGATGAGCAACTGCTGCCGGGGATCGCTCGATTGGACAGCCAGCCGACACTCTCCGCAGCGAAGACGGTGCTCAGCGCCATCAACCGGCGGCTCGAGCTCGCGCTCGCCGCAGAATAGCGAACATACGCAGGTGAGGGGAGGACGGCTGAGCAAGCCGCCCTCCCTGTCGCTTTTCTGCTATGGCGCGGTCATCCAGGTACGCCGCAGGCCGAGGTATGAAGTATTCGGCCAGTGCTCGAATCCCCGCACGGTCCTGCGCACGGCCTCGAACTGCGTGGAGTGGTAGATGAACACCATCGGCACCGTGTCCAGCAGCCGGGCCTGCGCCTGCTCGTAGAGCCGCTTGCGCTGCCCCTCGTTGCTCACCGCGCGCGCCTGCTCGACCAGTTGATCGAACTGCGGGTCGGCATAGTTGACGAGATTCAGGCCGGCCTTGCTGTGAAAGTTGTTGTAGAGGAAGTCGTCCGGATCGCTCTGGCCGGATGTCCCCAGAATCGTGAGCACGTACTTCTTCTGGAACACCGTGGGCAGGTAGACGCTCCAGTCCGCCGCGGTGATCTTCAACCGGATTCCGATCTTGGCCAGCTGCGCCTGGATGATCTCGGCCGGTGTGCGCAGAAAGTCGTAGGTGCTCGTCACGTACAGATCGGCCTCGAAACCGTTCGGGTGGCCTGCCTCCGCCAGGAGGCGCTTCGCCCGGTCCAGGTCTACCTTGTTGTACGGGCTGCGGGTCGTGGCGAAGAAGTTGCCGGGCGGGATGGCCGTGCCGGTCGCCACGATGCCGCCCACCTCGAACAGCGCCGTGTCCACGATCTCCTTCTTGTCGGTCGCGTACGCCATCGCCTGGCGCACCTTCACGTTGTTGAACGGCGCCACCTGGTTATTGATATACAGGCTGCGGAAGTTGGCGGAGAGGCCGCCGACGACCTCGACGTTCGGGTCGGCGCGCAGCGCCTTGACCTCCGAAGACGGAACGTATTCGATCCACTGCACCGATCCCGCGCGCAGCGCTGTGGCCCGCGCCACAGCGTCCGGCAGGAAGACGAACTCGATGCGGTCGAGGTACGGGAGGCGGCGGCCGTTCGCGTCAACCTCCCAGTAGTCTCCGCTGCGCACCAGCGTGAGCCGCTGCTGCGGCGTGTAGCCGACGAAGCGGAACGGTCCGGTCCCCGTCGGGTTGGTATGCAGGTCGCCGTCCCGGGACACGACTTCCCGGGCGACGATCACGTTGAGCGAGGACGAGAGCTTGGCCAGCAGCGGGCTGAAGGGCCGCTTCAGCTTGATCACGACGGTGTTTGGCCCCGAGGCCGAGACAGTGTCCACCTCCGCAAAGTCTTGCACCCGCGGGGACTTCGTATTCGGGTCGCGGATCCGATTGATGGAGTAGACGACGTCCTCCGGCGTCATCACGCGGCCGTTGTGGAACTTCACGCCGCGGCGGATCTGGAACGTCCAGGTAATGCCGTCCTCGGACGTCGTCCACGATTCGGCCAGTCCGGGGATGTACCGGCCCTGCGAACTGTACATCACCAGCGTGTCATACACGTTCTCCATCATGTTGCGGGTGGCCGTGGCGGTGGACAGGTGCGGGTCCAGCCCGACCGGGTCGGTCTGCATCCCCGCCCGGAGCGTGCCGCCGTAGCGTGGTCCCGGAGCCTGCGCCGCTGACGGCATGAGTAAGCCGGCCACGAGCCCTCCGACGAGCAGGACAGTCAACAGTCTTCGCATCACGTACATCCTCCCCACTCCCTCCTGAGTCTGTCTTACCTTCCAGCCGCGTGCGGGTCGAACGCGTCGCGGATGGCATCCCCCAACAGGTTGAAGCCCAGCACCGTGATCGTGATCGCCATGCCCGGCCCCAGCGCCGGCCATGCGGTGAACGTCATTACAGCACGGCCTTCCGCGATCATCTGGCCCCAGGTGGGAGCCGGCGGCTGCGTGCCCAATCCGAGGAACGACAGCGCCGCTTCAGCCAGGATGGCCAGGGCGAGGCGGAGCGTGCCCTCGACAATAATGGGCGCGACGGCGTTGGGCAGGATGTGCCGGACCAGGACCCGGCCGTCCGCCGCCCCGATGACGCGCGCCGCGTCCACGTACTCCTCGTGACGGATCGAGAGCACCGCTGCGCGCGCCACGCGAGACAACGGCGCGGTGTAGACGATCGCAATCGCGAGCACGACGTTCCAGAAGCCTCCGCCCAGGAACGCGAGCAGGCCGATCGCCAGGAGAATCGCCGGAAAGGCGAGCAGCACATCGGCGAACCGCATCACTACGGCATCAAGCCAGCCCCCGAAGAAGCCGGATACAGCGCCCACTGTCCCGCCGACCGCAAGAGCAAGACCGACCGACAGGCCCCCCACGGCGAGCGAAATACGCCCGCCGTGGAGCACACGGGTCAGCGTGTCGCGCCCGTAGATGTCGGTGCCCAGCGGATGCGCCCGGCTTGGGCCCTGCAACCGGTCAACCGGCGCGATCGCGATCGGATCATAGGCCGAGAACCACGGCGCGAGCGCCGCGCCCGCCACGACGATCATGATGAGTACGCCCCCGATCCGCGCGCCGGGATGGCGCAGCAACCGGTGGCGCAGCCGCGACCGGGGCCGCGGGATGGGCCTACTCGTAGCGGATTCGAGGGTCAAGGAATCCATAACACACGTCGACGATCAGATTTACCAGCACGAATGCGAGCGCGATGGCGAGCACGGCGCCCTGGATCACCGGGTAGTCGCGAAGGTTGATACCCTCGAGCGCGTACCGCCCTACGCCCGGCAGGCTGAAGATCTGCTCGATGATCACCGTGCCGCCGAGCAGGGTCCCGAATTGCAGACCGACCACCGTGACAACGGGAATCAGCGCGTTCCGCATGGCATGATGGAGAATCACCCGTCCCTCGGCCAGCCCCTTCGCGCGCGCCGTCCGCACATAATGGCGGTTGAGCACTTCGAGCAGGCTGCTGCGCACGATCCGGGTAATGGCCGCGGCCAACACAAATCCCACCGAGAGGGCCGGCAAGATCATGTGCAGGAGGTTCCCTATCAGGTTCTCGCGGGGGGCGATATACGCCGTCGGCGGCAGCACCCCAAGCCTCAACGCAAAAAACAGGATGAGCAGAATCGCCAGCCAGAACGATGGAATGGACAACCCCACCATGACGAACCCGGTGGCCAGGTAATCGGCCGCCCTCCCGCGTCGCACCGCGGCCAGCACACCTACGGGGACACCTACGCACAGGGCGACGAGCAGCCCCAGCGCTGCCAGCTCGATCGTAACCGGAAATCGTCGCAGGAGCTCCCGTCCGACCGGAAGTCCCGTCCGCAGGGACTTACCGAGGTCGCCCTGCGCGACGCCTCCGAGGTATTCAGCAAACTGGACGGGAAGCGGACGGTCGAGCCCGAACAGCCGGCGCAGCTCATCGACCCGCTTGGGGGAGATGGTCGCCTCCAGCCCCACCAGCTGCGTGACGACGTCGCCGGGTACCAGCCGGATCAGCAGAAAAACCGCGAGCACGACACCAAAAACGGTCGGTACCGCCAGGGCCAGCCGGCGGGTGAGATAACTCCCCAAGAATGTCACTCCCGCGAGTTTCAGTGCGTTTTGACGACCGTGCAACACCCTCCTGCTACATCGTCTGCGGGCGGAAGGTCATGCCGTTTGACCAGGAGGGCCGCGCGCACGCCTCAGGCGTCCAAAACGCGGCACGTTTTGTGCTAGTTGGTGGGAAGTAGGAACCCCCTAAGGAGGGGTGACACAGGCCATGCGATGCGGGCTACGGACCCACCTCGACCGGTCCCGCCGCGGAAGCCCTCGCGGTAGCGGCCTCCTGCTGCTCGCGCTTGCGATCATGGCGATGACGCCCCAGCACACCACACAGGCGGCTGGACCCGAAGCATCCATCCTGAGCGCGATCGGCCGGCTCATCGTTGATGACAGTCGAATGTGCACCGGTTTTGTCGTTCGCTCAATCAGGCGGCAGTTCGGGAGCGGGTACAGCTCTCCCGTGGTGGTGTACGAGAATTGGCTGGCCACGGCCGGGCACTGCCGTGGGGAGGAAATGATCTTCCGACAGGGTGGTACCAATCACGAGATTGTTCGCATCATTGGGTATAGCTCCGCGGACACTAGCGGGTTCGACATTATGCTCCTGGTCTTCTTCACGTATCTGCCGATTACCGCACTCGAACCCGCATTTGGGGAGTATCCGAGGATCGGCGACAAACTCATGCTGGTCGGCTACGGTCACAATGCGCTCATGATGCGGGTAGGTCCGCTCAGGGGATACGATGATCGCGGACACATGGAAATCGAGGGGTATGCCAGCGCAGGCAACAGCGGCGGGCCGGTGCTGATCGCCGGAACGCGCCGGGTCGTCGGAATTGGCATCGAGACGACGGTTGATCGCCCGCAAGGCGCATCGTCTCTCTACTGCCTCGTAGCCCCATGCGGGGTCAAGCCTCCGTACGTGGCGGCGCACATCGACCGATTCCTGGGTGTAGCCAACTTCCGCGACGCCGCTACTGCGACGACTCCCCCCTGAGTGTTCCCGCCACAATCGCCTACCGGCACACGGCTCCCCGTGATGCGGAGGTCACCAGCCTGGCGTACTTGGCGAGAGCTCCGGTTCGGTATCGCGGCTCGGGTTTTCGCCAGCCGCGCAATCTGCCGGCCACCTGTTGAGGCGTCAGCGTCACATCCAGCCGGCGCTGCGGAATGTCGATCGCGATCATGTCCCCGTCCCGCACCACCGCCAGCGGCCCCCCGGCTGCCGCCTCGGGTGCGACGTGGCCGATCATCAGCCCTTTGGTCGCTCCAGAAAAGCGCCCGTCGGTAATCAGCGCCACGTCCTCACCCAGCCCGGCTCCGACGATCGCGCCGGTCACCGCGAGCATCTCGCGCATGCCGGGTCCGCCTCTCGGCCCTTCGTACCGGATCACGATCACGTCACCCCGTGTAACCCGTCCACCCACGACGGCATCAAACGCATCCTCCTCGCTCTCAAACACGCGCGCGCGGCCGCGGAATGTCTGGCGGCGCACGCCCGCGGTCTTCACGACCGCGCCATCGGGCGCGAGGTTTCCGGTGAGTATCGCCAGCGTCCCACTCGCTCCGAGTGGCGCTTCGGATGTACGAACGACATCTTGATGCTCAGGCCGGTGGGCGTCCCGCAGGTTCTCGGCCAATGTCTTGCCGGTGACAGTCCGCGTGTCACCGTGGAGATGCCCTCCGTCGAGCAATTCACGGAGGACGACCGGCACGCCGCCGATGCGGTCCAGATCCGCCATCACGTAGCGTCCGCCCGGCCGCATGTCGGCGATGTGCGGCGTGATCCGGCTGATCCGGTCGAAGTCCTCCAGCGACAGTTTGACACCGCTCTCTTGAGCGATGGCCAGCAGATGCAGCACCGCGTTGGTCGATCCCCCCATCGCCACGAGGGCGGCGATCGAATTTTCCAGTGCGGCCCTGGTAATGATGTCACGCGGGCGGGTGCCCTCGCGCAGCAACCGGACCACAGCCTCGCCGGTTGCGCGGGAGAGCTCCGTCCGCCTCGGATCGGTCGCGGGAATCGAGGCGCCACCCGGCAGGGCCATCCCCAGGGCCTCGATGCAGGCGGCCATGGTGTTGGCCGTGTACAGGCCGCCGCAGGACCCGGCACCCGGACAGGCGGAGCATTCGAGGCGATAGAGATCTTCCGCGCTCATCTCTCCCCGCGCGTGCGCACCGACCGCTTCGAAGACATCCTGAATCGTGACGTCGCGCCCGTCGAAGCGGCCGGGCATGATTGTCCCCCCATACAAGAACACCGAGGGCACGTTCAAACGACACATCGCCAGCAGCATCCCCGGAAGGCTCTTGTCACACCCTGCGATGCCGACCAGCCCGTCGAACGCCTCCGCCAGCACCATCAACTCGACCGAATCCGCGATGACCTCCCGGCTGACCAGCGACGCCTTCATGCCTTCATGACCCATCGCGATGCCATCGCTGACGGCAATCGTGGTGAACTCGATCGGCGTGGCTCCCGCGGCCCGGATCCCTTCCTTCACATGCTGCGCGAGGCCATGCAGGTGAAGGTTACACGGCGTCACCTCGTTCCACGATGAGGCGACGCCGATGAGCGGCCGGCGCAATTCCTCGTCGCCGAGACCGGTGGCGCGAAGCATCGCCCGATGCGGCGCGCGCTGCGGCCCCTCGGTGACGGCCATGGAGCGATGACGGATGGAGGGCATCGAATCCGACACGGCGCATACCCCTCTCAGCAGCTCGCAGGTTGTGTCGTGCTTCTTCGCGGGTGAGGAGAGTCCTCGATGCCTGACGCAGTCTCGGTCTTCGGCCTTGGGCTGATGGGCCGGCCG
>Ga0209889_1000411_pt1 | contig 11670 bp, 9 predicted proteins | sample GWRWN1_0_10_FD_187233 | JGI IMG/M metagenome (GOLD analysis project Ga0209889, IMG submission 187233) | Riverbed sediment microbial communities from areas with no vegetation in Columbia River, Washington, USA - GW-RW N1_0_10 (SPAdes)... | ecosystem: Environmental > Aquatic > Freshwater > River >... | reverse complement strand
GCTGATGGTGATGCGCGACATCGCGCTGGCCCGCCTCACCGGTGGCCGGGTCCACTTCCAGCACCTGTCGACCCGCCGGTCGCTCGAGCTGATGGCGGCGGCCAGGGCCGAGGGCCTGCCCGTGACCTGCGAGGCCACGCCGCACCACTTCACGCTCACCGACGAGTGCTGCGCCTCCTACGACCCGGTATTCAAGGTGAACCCGCCGCTGCGCACCGATGACGACGTGGCCGCGGTGCGCCGGGGCTTGGCCGACGGGACCGTCGACTGCATCGCTACCGACCACGCCCCGCATGCCCCCGAGACCAAGGAGCAGCCCTTCGACCAGGCTCCGCCCGGCATGCTCGGCCTGGAGACCGCGCTGGCCCTGGCGCTGACGCACCTCGACTTGCCGATCGCCGACGTGCTGGCGCTGCTGTCGTGGCGCCCCGCGGCGGTGCTGCGGGTGGGCGACCGCCACGGCGGCCCGATCGAGCCCGGACGGCCCGCCAACCTGTGCGTGGTCGACCCGGCGGCGACGTGGACCGTCGATCCGACGGCGCTGGCGAGCCGCAGCCGCAACACGCCGTACGCAGGGATGACGCTCACCGGGAGGGTTCGGCATACCTTGCTGGCGGGGGAGCCGGTGGTCGTCGACGCCGAGGCGCAACGTTGATGGGAAATTACGCGCTAGCTTGCATGGCTATGCAAGAACAGCGGCGATGAGTGGTGGCGTGCGGGAGGGGCTACTGATCCTCGCGGACGGAGCCACCTTCGAGGGCGATCTGGTCGGGGCCGAACCCGCAGACGGCGTCGCCACGGGCGAAGTGGTCTTCAACACCGTGATGTCGGGCTACCAGGAGGTGATCTCCGACCCGTCCTACGCGGGGCAGATCATCACCTTCACGGGCTCCCACATCGGCAACTACGGGGTCAACGCCGACGACGACGAGAGCCGCCGGCCGTTCTGTCGGGGCGTCGTGGTCCGGGACCTCGCCCGGCGCCGCTCCAGCTGGCGCGCCAGCGACGACCTCGATGCCTACCTGCGCCTCCACGGCGTGCCCGCCATCGCGGGGATCGACACCCGCCGCCTCACCCGCCACATCCGGGAGTTCGGCGCCCTGCCGGGGGCGTTCGGCAGCGCCGACGAGGCGACACTGAAGGCGGCTGCGGTCGCCGAGCCCGGCACCGACGGATGCGACCTGGTCATGACCGTCACCCGCACCGAGCCCTACATCATCGAGGTCGGCGGGGGGTCCGTACCGCCTGGTCAGGCACGCCGCCGCATCGTCGCCTACGACTACGGGATCAAGCGGACGATCTTGCGTCGCCTGGCGGGCCTGGGCGAGGTCACCATCGTCCCCGCCGCCACCCCCGCCGCCGACGTGCTCGCTCGGGAGCCCGACGGCGTGTTCCTCTCCAACGGCCCCGGCGACCCCGCGGCCGTCGGCTACGCAGTCGATGCCATCCGCGAGCTCCTGGGCGAGGTGCCGATCTTCGGCATCTGCCTGGGCCACCAACTGCTGGCCACAGCACTCGGCGGGTCGACCCGCAAGCTGCCGTTCGGCCACCACGGCGGCAACCACCCGGTCCGCCGGCTGGCCACCGGGCGGGTGGAGATCACCAGCCAAAACCACAACTACGCCGTGGTCGAGGGGTCGATGGGCGGGGATGTCGAGGTCACCCACGTCAACCTCAACGACGGGGTGATCGAGGGGGTCCGCAGCGAATGGCTGCGGGCGTTCGGTGTGCAGTACCACCCCGAGGCGGGCCCCGGACCCCACGACGCCGCCTATCTGTTCACCGAGTTCGCGACGATGATCGACGGCGTCGCCCGGACGGGCTGGCCCTCGGCGGTGGCCGCCGGGAGTCGCTGAGTGCCGCGGCGCGACGACCTCGAGTCGATCCTGCTCATCGGGGCCGGGCCGATCGTCATCGGCCAGGCATGCGAGTTCGACTACTCGGGCACACAGGCGTGCAAGGTCCTCGGAACCGAGGGTTACCGCGTGATCCTGGCCAACTCCAACCCGGCCACGATCATGACCGACCCCGAGTTCGCGGACGCCACCTATGTGGAGCCGCTCGATGCCGACCACCTGGAGCGCATCATCGAGCGGGAGCGGCCCGACGCGGTGCTCCCGACGCTCGGCGGCCAGACGGCCCTCAACCTGGCGATGGAGCTGGTCGACCGCAAGGCCGTCGGTCGGCCGGGTACGCCCGAGCTGATCGGGGCCACGGCCGAGGCCATCGCCACCGCCGAGGACCGCGAACGGTTCAAGGCGGCGATGCAGGAGATCGGTCTCAACGTGCCCGCGTCCGCCACCGCCCACGGCCTTGACGAGGCCATGGCCGCCATCGAGCGCATCGGCCTGCCGGTCGTCGTCCGGCCGGCGTTCATCCTGGGGGGCAAGGGCACCGGCATCGCCGCCACCCTCGACGAGTTTCATGGGATCGCCGCTACGGGACTGGCCGCCAGCCCCATCAGCGAGATCCTCATCGAGCGCTCCATCGCGGGGTGGAAGGAGTACGAGCTCGAGGTCATGCGCGACGGGGCCGACAACTGCGTGGTGATCTGCTCGATAGAGAACCTCGATCCGATGGGCGTCCACACGGGGGACTCGATCACGGTGGCGCCGGCCCAGACGCTCAGCGACGTCGAGTACCAGGCCATGAGGGACGCGGCATTCGCCTGCATCCGCCGGGTGGGCGTCGAGACCGGCGGCTCGAACGTGCAGTTCGCACTCGACCCGACCAACGGCGACATGGTCATCATCGAGATGAACCCCCGGGTGAGCCGGTCCTCGGCCCTGGCCTCGAAGGCCACGGGGTTCCCGATCGCCAAGATCGCCGCCAAGCTGGCCGTCGGCTACACGCTCGACGAGATCCCCAACGACATCACCCGCAAGACGCCGGCCAGCTTCGAGCCCACCATCGACTACGTGGTCACCAAGGTGCCCCGCTGGGCGTTCGAGAAGTTCCCCACCAGCCCGGGAGTGCTGGGGACCTCCATGCAGTCGGTGGGCGAGGCCATGGCCATCGGTCGGACCTTCCCTGAGTCGCTGCAGAAGGCGCTGCGCAGCCTGGAGGTGGGGCGGGCGGGATTGAACTGTGATCCCGGCGAGGCAGCGCTCGACGGCCTGGCCGACGACGAGCTGGTGGCCCGGGCGTCGATCGCCACCCCGGACCGTCCCTTCCAGCTGGAGGCGGCGCTGCGCCGGGGGATCACGATCGAGGCCCTGGCCGAGCGGACCAAGGTCGACCCCTGGTTCCTCGACCAGATCCTGCGCATCGTCGAGGAGCGGGCCCACCTGGCCACCGCCAGCCCGCAGGACCTGGGTCGGCGGGACTGGAAGCGGGCCAAGCAGCTCGGCTTCGCCGACGTCCAGCTGGCGTGGCTGTGGGGGATCGACGTCACCGAGGTGCGCCGGCGACGGCTGGCTGCGGGGGTGCGCCCCACCTACAAGACGGTCGACAGCTGTGGCGCCGAGTTCGAGGCGGCGACGCCGTACCACTACTCGACCTACGAGGACGAGGACGAGACAATGGCCAGCGGTCGGCACAAGGTGCTGATCCTGGGCTCCGGGCCCAACCGCATCGGCCAGGGGATCGAGTTCGACTACTGCTGCGTCCACGCCAGCTTCGCCTTGGCCGACGCTGGCTACGAGACCGTGATGCTGAACTGCAACCCCGAGACGGTCTCCACCGACTACGACACTTCGGACCGCCTCTACTTCGAGCCGCTGACGCTGGAGGACACGCTCAACGTCATCGACGCCGAGCAGGCAGCCGGTGACCTAGTGGGCGTGGTCGTGGCACTAGGCGGGCAGACGCCGCTCAAGCTGGCGGCGGCGCTGCCGGAGGGCTTGGTCCTCGGAACCTCTCCGACGTCGATCGACGCCGCCGAGGACCGCGAGCGCTGGAACGCCCTGTGCGCACGCCTCGAGGTTCCCCAGCCCGCCGGGGGCACGGCTACCAGCGTCGACGAGGCCCTGGCCGTTGTCGAGCGCATCGGGTACCCGGCGCTGCTGCGACCGTCCTACGTGCTGGGCGGCCGGGCCATGGAGATCGTCTATGACGAGGACGGTCTGCGCCGCGCGATGGCCGAGCTGGCCACCTTCGGGAGCCTGGGCCGGGAGGGCGGGCTGTCGGCATCGCGGCCGGTGCTCATCGACCGGTTCCTCGAGGACGCGACGGAGGTCGACGTCGACGCCATCCGCGACGCCGCCGGCGACGTGGTGATCGGTGGTGTGATGGAGCACGTCGAGGAGGCCGGCGTGCACTCCGGGGACTCGGCCTGCTCGATCCCCCCGCATTCACTCCTGCGCGACACGGTGGCGGTCATCGAGGACTACACCCGGCGGCTCGCCGACGCCCTCGATGTCAGGGGCCTGATCAACGTGCAGTACGCCGTGCAACGCGGGCAGGTGTTCGTGATCGAAGCCAACCCCCGGGCCAGCCGCACCGTGCCGTTCGTGGCCAAGGCCACGGGTGTGCCCCTCGTCAAGGTGGCGGCGCGGGTGATGGTCGGCGCCACGCTGGCGGGGCTGCGGGCCGAGGGTCTGCTGCGGGACCCGGCCCGAGACATGACGGTCGCTCCGACGGCCGCTCAGGCCGGGGGAGCGGAAGTCACGTTCGACGGAAGCCACGTCGCGGTCAAGGAGGCGGTGCTGCCGTTCAATCGGTTCCCCGATGCAGACACGCTGTTGGGACCGGAGATGCGTTCGACCGGCGAGGTGATGGGCGTCGACCGCACCTTCGGCCTCGCGTTCGGCAAGGCGCAGCTGGCGGCGGGCGACAAGCTGCCCGAGAGCGGGATGGTGTTCCTGTCGCTGGCCGACCGGGACAAGGCGGCGGGTCTGAAGGCGGCGGCCCGGCTGGTGGAGCAGGGATTCGAGATCGCCGCCACGGTGGGAACGGCCGACCACCTCGAGCGCAACGGCGTACCGGTGGCGCAGCGGGTGGCCAAGGTGGCGGCGGCCGACGAGATCGCGGGGCACTCGGATGACGAGGCGGGGCTGCCCACCGCGCTCGACCTCATCTCGGCCGGCAAGGTCAAGCTCGTGGTCAACAGCCCCCGGGGCCGCGGCGCCCGGGCCGACGGGGCGTACATCCGGCGCGCCGCCAACGTCCACCGCATCCCGTGCCTGACCACCGCGGCAGCGGCGCTGGCGGCCGCCGAGAGCACGGTCGACCGGTCACGGCACGACGTCCGCGTCCGGACGCTGCAGGAGATCCACCGCGGGCGGACCCGATGATCGGGCGGCTCGACAGACGGCGGGACCGGGCCCCGGCGCCGGCCGCCGTAGAGATGGGTGTGGCGGTGGGCTCGGTGCGGCTGGCCAACCCGGTCATGACGGCGTCGGGCACCGCGGGCCATGGCGCCGAGCTCGCCGCCTACGGCGACCTTGCCGTCCTCGGGGCGGTGGTGGTGAAGTCGTTGCACGCCGCTCCATGGTCCGGAAACCCGCCCCTGCGGGTCCACGAGACGGCGGCGGGGATGATCAACTCGGTGGGGCTCCAGGGTCCCGGCGTGGAGGCCTGGCTTGACCATGATCTGCCGGCGCTGGCAGCCACCGGCGCCCGGGTGGTGGCGTCGATCTGGGGACGCAGCGTCGACGAGTACCGTCGCGCCGCGGACCTGTTGGCGGCTGCGCCCGGCAGCGTGGTCGCCGTCGAGGTCAACCTGTCGTGCCCCAACGCCGAGGCCGGCCGCGACCTCTTCGCACACTCGGCCGACGACACCGGGGCGGCCATCGAGGCCACGGCCGGATGCGGGCGGCCGCGCTGGGCCAAGCTCAGCCCCAACGTGGGGCACCTCGACGAGATCGCCGCCGCCGCCCACACCGCGGGAGCCGAGGCGGTGACGCTGGTCAACACCGTGCTGGGGATGGCGATCGATCCCGAGACCCGGCGCTTCCGCCTGGGATCGGGACCACGGGGCGGCGGCCTGTCGGGCCCCGCCATTCACCCGATCGCGGTGCGGGCGGTCTTCGACGTGCACCGGGCGCTTCCCGATCTGCCTATCGTCGGCGTCGGGGGCGTCGCCAGCGGCGCAGACGCGGCGGAGCTGCTGCTGGCCGGCGCAACCGCTGTTCAGGTCGGCACCGCAACGTTCGCCAATCCCCGGGCGCCGCACCGCGTGCTCCGGGAGCTGCAAGGGTGGGCTGCGCGCCAGGGCGTCGCCCGCATCGACGAGGTGATCGGAGAGGTTGATGGCTGAGGAACAGGGGCAGCGGACAGCGACGACGGGAGAGGTGCCCGAGTCGCTGCGGGGCCGGCTGGTGCTGGCGCTCGACGTCGACGACCTGGTGGCGGCTCGGCGCTTGGCGCGGCAGCTCCATCCCTTCTTCGGCACCATGAAGGTGGGTTTCGAGCTCTACAGCGCCGCCGGTCCCGAGGCCATCTCGATGCTCGCGGGAATGGGGGTCGACGTGTTCTGCGACATCAAGCTGCTCGACATCCCCAACACGGTCGGCCGGGCCGCCCGCGTGTTCGGGGCGCTCGGCGCCCGCTACCTGACGCTGCACACGGCGGGGGGTGCGCCGATGCTGCGGGCCGGGGTCGAAGGGCTGCGGGAGGGTGCGGCTGGGGCCGACCTGCCCGAGCCGGTGGGCATGGGCGTGACTGTGCTGACCAGTGAGCCCGAGGCGTCCGCGCATTTGCTGCACCAGCGGGTGGCGGCAGGCCTGGACGGCGGCTGTGGTGGTTTCGTCTGTGCCGTGCCCGATGTCGAGACGGTCCGCCAGATCGCCCCCGCAGCCTTGCTGGCAACCCCCGGCATCCGCCCCAAGGGTGCCGCCATCGACGACCAGGGACGGGTGGCCACACCCCGCGAGGCGCTCGACGCGGGGGCGGACCTGCTGCTGGTCGGGCGGCCCGTCACCCGGGCCGACGACCCGGTGGCAGCGGCTCGTGCCCTGGTGGCAACCCTGGTGTAACGGGCCCCCACTTGCCGATTGTCACCGCTTGGCCGCGGGGTCGCGCTAGGGTGCGCGGCATGCCGCAGCCACCTATTTTGACTCCCGAGCAGCGCGAAGCAGCACTCAAGAAAGCAGCCGAGGCGCGCCGCGCCCGAGCCGAGCTCAAGGAGAAGCTCAAGATGGGGTCGTTGACCCTCAAGGAGCTCCTCGACCAAGCCGACGCCAACGACATCGTGGGCAAGATGAAGGTTCTCGCCGTGCTCGAGTCGCTCCCCGGCGTGGGCAAGGTACGTGCCCGCCGGACGATGGAAGAGATCGGCATCGCCGACACCCGTCGCGTCCGGGGACTGGGGGAGCAGCAGCGCCGGTCCCTGCTCGAGGCTTTCTAGGGCGGAACCTCCCCCCACCGGCCAAAATTCGCTGATCACGGTCTCGGGCCCCCCGGGCTCGGGCACCACCACCGTCGCCCAACGCGTGGCCGATCGGCTCGCACTCGAGCTGGTGCCGGGTGGCGAGGTGTTCCGGGCCTTGGCCGTGGAGCGCAACATGAGCCTGCCCGAGTTCGGGCTCTACGTTGCCCAGCACCCCGAGGTCGACGTCGAGCTCGACACCCGTCTCGCCCGGTGGGCCCGCGACGGCGGCGCCGTCATCGAGTCGCGGCTGGCCGGCTGGATCGCGCGCAACGAAGGGTTGGCGGCGGTCCTGGTGTGGATCGACTGCGATCCCCGGATCCGGGCGAAACGAGTGGCGCGACGTGAGGGGGTGTCCCTGGAGCGGGCACTGGCCGACAACGACGAGCGTCAGCGGGTCGAGCGCGGCCGGTACCTGGTGCTGTACGGCGTCGACCTGGCCGACCTGTCCATCTACGACCTGGTGCTCGATTCCGGCGAGCTGCGGCCGCCGGCGTTGGCTGACCGGATCGTCGACGCAGCCGAGGAGCGGTTCGCCTCGGCGTGAGCGGCCACCCGGGCGGAGCCCATCCGGATTCACCGTTCGAGGGGCGCGGGCGATAACCTGGTCGGCCGATCAACCGGCCGGACCGAGGTACGTGCCCGCATGGCTTCACGCCAAGACACCATGATGAACCCCTCCATCGAGGAGCTGCTCGACCGCGCTGGGTCGAAGTTCTCGCTGGTCACGCTCAGCGCCATGCGCGCCCGACAGATCAACGCCTACTTCAACCAGCTGGGCGAGGGTCTGGGCGCCATCGTGCCGCCACAGGTCACGTCCGTGGCCCGCAAGCCGCTATCGATCGCCTTCGAGGAGATCGCCGGCGACAAGATCGTCCTGGTCCATCCCAGCGAGACCGCCACCGACGAGTCGGGTAGCGCCGAGGACATCGAAGCCGTCGAGGGCGCCGAGCAGCGCGGCGAGGGCAGCGACCTCGACGGGGCCGAGTAGGCCTCAGCCTCCATGCTGGAGGGGCGGCGGATCGTCTTGGGGGTGTCCGGGGGCATCGCGGCCTACAAGGCCATCGACGTCTGCCTCCACCTCGTCGACCGGGGGGCGCATGTGATCCCGGTGCTGACCCGGGGTGCCACCCGATTCGTCGGCAAGGCCACGTTCTCGGCGCTGGCCTCGGAGCGCGCTCACACGTCGCTGTTCAACGACGATGACCCAATCCCGCACACGCGGCTGGGCCAGTCGGCCGACGCGATCGTCGTCGCCCCCGCCACCGCGCGACTCATCGGCAGCTACGCCGCGGGCATTTCCAGCGACCTGCTGACGGCCACGCTGCTGGCAGTGCGGGATGGATCGCCGGTCGTCGTGGCGCCCGCCATGCACACGGAGATGTGGGAGCACCCGGCGGTGCAGGACAATCTCGCGACCCTCGCCCGCCGTGGGGTCAATATCGTCCCCCCGGAGGAGGGGCGTCTTGCGGGCGGCGACATCGGCAGGGGGCGCCTGGCGGCACCCGAGACGATCGTCGATGCGGTGGAGGCGGCGCTCGGCACCGGCCGAGATCTCGCCGGGCTGCACGTGCTCGTCACCGCCGGCGGGACCCGTGAACCGATCGATCCCGTCCGCTACGTGGGCAACCGCTCGTCGGGAAAGCAGGGTCACGCCCTGGCGGCCGAAGCGGCCGCCAGGGGCGCCAAGGTCACTCTGGTCAGCACCGTCGACCTGCCGGTCCCGTCCCAGGTCGACGTGATACGGGTCGAGACCGCGGCCGAGATGCAGGACGCCGTGGATGCGACCGGGGCCTCGGCCGACGTGGTGGTGATGGCCGCGGCCGTGGCCGACTTCCGGCCGGCGCGAGTGGCCGAACGGAAGCTCAAGAAGCAGGCGGGCGTGCCCGAGATCACCCTCGAGCCGACGCCCGACATCCTGGCTGGGCTGGGGACGCGCAAACGGCCCGGGCAGACCATCGTCGGTTTTGCTGCGGAAACCGACGAAGTGCGACAGAATGCCGCAGCCAAGCTCGCCGCCAAGGGGATCGACCTCATCGTGGCCAACGATGTGACCGCCCCGGGCGCTGGGTTCGAGCACGACACCAACCACGTCGTGATTCTGGATGCCGACGGCACTGAGCGCGATGTGCCATTGGCCGACAAGCGGGCGATCGCCCGTGCCGTGTTCGATGCAGTCACACAGAGGAGAACGAAACCGTGAGCCGTTGGACCTTCACGTCCGAGTCGGTCACCGAGGGCCATCCCGACAAGATGGCCGACCAGATCAGTGACTCGATCCTCGACGCCATCCTGGCGCAGGACCCCGTGGCGCGCGTGGCCTGCGAGACCCTGGTGACGACCGGTCTGGCCATCGTCGCCGGCGAGATCACCACCGACGCCTACGTCGAGATCCCCAACATCGTCCGCGAGACGATCAAGGGCATCGGCTACGACCGCGAGGCGGTCGGCTTCGACGGCCACACCTGCGGCGTCATGACGTCGATCGATCCGCAGTCCCCAGACATCGCCCAGGGCGTCGACACCGCCTACGAGAAGCGCACCGCCGGCACCGAGGAGGACCTCGACAGCCAGGGCGCGGGCGACCAGGGCATGATGTTCGGCTACGCCGTCGACGAGACCGACGATCTCATGCCGATGCCGATCTGGCTGGCGCACCGGCTTGCGCACCGACTCGCCGAAGTCCGCCGGGCCGGGATCCTGCCCTATCTCCGCCCCGACGGGAAGACCCAGGTCACGCTCGAGTACGAGGACGGGGTGCCCGTCGGGCTCAAGACGGTCCTCATCTCGACGCAGCACCAACCGGGGCTCGACGCTGAGACGCTCATCAAGCCTGACCTGATCGAGCACGTCATCCGGCCGCTGGTGCCGCCGCGGTTCCAAGACGACGACTACCGTGTGCTGGTCAACCCCACGGGCAGCTTCGAGCTGGGCGGCCCCCACGCCGACTGCGGTCTGACCGGCCGCAAGATCATCGTCGACACGTACGGCGGCGCCGCCCGCCACGGTGGGGGCGCCTTCTCGGGCAAGGACCCGTCCAAGGTCGACCGCTCGGCCGCCTACGCCGCCCGCTGGGTGGCCAAGACCGTGGTAGCGGCCGGCGCCGCGCAGCGCTGCGAGGTGCAGGTGGCCTACGCCATCGGCGTCGCCCACCCGGTGTCGGTCCTCGTCGAGACCTTCGGCACCGCCGCGGTCGATCCCGGCAAGATTGGCGACGCCGTGCAGCAGATCTTCGACCTGCGGCCGGCAGCGATCATTCGCGACCTCGACCTGCGCCGGCCGATCTACAAGAGGACGGCCGCGTACGGGCACTTCGGTCGCAGCGACAAGGAGTTCACCTGGGAGCAGACGAGCCGGGTCGACGACCTCAAGTCAGCGCTGGGCCTCTGAGCAGCGCGCGGGTCGTACGCGTCCTGCCGGACGAGCCCGCGATCGACAAGACGTTCGACTACCTGGTCCCCGACGGCCTCGGGGACCAGGTGCGCGTCGGCGACCGGGTTCGGGTCGTGCTGCACGGTCGGAGGGTCGGCGGATGGATCGTTGCCGCCGACGTCGACCCGCCGGCCGGCGTCGCACTGCGCCCCCTCGCCAAGTGGTCCGGACGGGGACCGACGGCAGAGCTGATCGAGCTGGCCGAATGGGGGGCGTGGCGCTGGGCGGGCCGGACGGCGTCGCTGCTGCGGACCGCCTCGCCGGACCGGGTCGTGGCGGGGCTGCCGGCCGCGCCCCGCCGACCGCTGGTGGCCGGCCTCGCCGCCGATGAGGTCCTCACGGCCGCACTGTCCAGCGGCGGTGCGCCGCTGTTGGCGCGGTTGCCGCCGGCTGCTTCGGTCGACCCGGTCCTGCTCGCCGCTGTAACCCGCGGGAACGCCTTGGTCCTGTGCCCCACGGCGGCGTCGGCACGGTCGGTCAGCACCGGGATGCGACGGGCGGGCGTGACCACCGCGCTCCATCCCCGGGACTGGGCGCTCGGGGCGGCCGGCGCCACCGTGGTGGGAACCCGCGCCGCCGCCTGGGCGCCGGTGGCGGACCTGGCCGCGATCGTGGTGATCGACGAGCACGACGAGGCCCACCAGCAGGAGCAGGCGCCCACGTGGCACGCCCGCGACGTCGCCCTGGAGCGGGCGCAGCGGGCGGGGATCCCGTGCGTCATGACGTCGCCGTGCCCATCGTTGGAGGCGCTGGACGCGGGCCGACTGCTCCCACCGTCCCGGTCCGACGAGCGCACCGGCTGGCCGGTCGTCGACGTGGTGGACATGCGGCGCCAGGATCCCCGCACCGGCCTGCTGCCCCCGCCCCTGGTACGGCTGTTGCGCAGCGACCGGCGGATCCTCTGCGTGCTCAACCGGACCGGCCGGGCC
>Ga0209889_1000410_pt1 | contig 11670 bp, 11 predicted proteins | sample GWRWN1_0_10_FD_187233 | JGI IMG/M metagenome (GOLD analysis project Ga0209889, IMG submission 187233) | Riverbed sediment microbial communities from areas with no vegetation in Columbia River, Washington, USA - GW-RW N1_0_10 (SPAdes)... | ecosystem: Environmental > Aquatic > Freshwater > River >... | reverse complement strand
CGCGTTGCAGAAGCGGTTCAGGACGTGCACAGACGAGATCATCTGCATGCCGTTGTCGTCGAGGCTGTCGCGCCCGAAGCTGTCGGCGTAGAAGTCGTCGACCACGTTCGCGTAGTAGTGCGCGTCCACGCCGGGCGCCTGGCTCGGCGTCCGTAGCTTCGGCAGGTTGAAGTTCCAATGGTCGTCGGTATCGGTCATGATCGTGCCGGGCAGATTGAAGGTCTTCGCCGCGTCGTACGTCTCCTGGCGCAGGTCGGTCGACCGCAGGAAGAACGTGTTGCCGATGCGGGTCGTTGAGATCGTCTTGGTGTCACCCTTGACGCCGGTCCCGTCACCGTGCGCGACCGCGTCGTACTGCTTCTTCACCGCGCCGGAGGCCGCGTCGATCCAGTGCACCCAGCGGTGGTCGAACCGCTGGTTGACGACCTCGTGGAACAGCCGGCCGTCCTTCGGGTCGATTCGCAGCGCCGACGTCCAGCGGCCGTCGCCGCCGATCCGCTTGCCCGCGATACCACGAGCACTCGTCGCACTGACCGAGGCCGCATTCTTGGCCTTCAGGCCTGGGAAGTAGGCACCGATCACGGCGGTGGTGCGGCCTGATCGGTCGGCCAGGACCGTCAGTTGCCCACCGAACACCGACGCACCGCCGACCATCTGCTGGTAGCGGGTCTGCGTGGTGCCGTTCGCAAGCCGCGTCGACCACACCTTGACGACATCACTGGGTACGGCAAAGGCCTGCGCCTCGGCGCCTGCCAGGGTGAGCGAGCCACCGCGCGCGATCGACCCGGTCAAGCTCGGGGCCAGGCCTGTTGCGGACTGGGCGCTCGCGGCGACTCCTATGACTGCGACCGTCGTTGTGACGGCGAGCGCAGCAATCATGACACGACGATTCATGGTCGGGTGACCTCCTCGGCAGAGACGGAAACGCCAGAAACCACGGGCGGCCGGCTGATACGTCCCCCGAGGGTCAACCCGTAAGGACATTCGTACGCCGCGCCCGGCACCGCCGCAAGAGATGCCGCTTTGCAATCCACGACCGCGTCGCACGCGAGGTCACTTTCTTGGCCGTTCCGATCGGCCGGGGCCGGGTCTGCTGCTATGCGACGCACACCGGCAGAGCCAGCCCACGGCTGACCGGCGACGCCGTGATCGGGCACCGGCCAGCATGCGTGGAGCCGACAAGGTCGTCGCGATTGACGTCCGCTTGCGCTTCGTCATCGACAACTCGACGCTGCCGCAGCCCGGCCCCTAATTCGCCGGCCGTCGGCCCTGCTGCCGCTAGCCGCGCGGGGCACGCGACAATGCCGCCGCATGCTAACGGCGCTTGAGATATTGCTCCGCGACGTTCGGCGGTGCGCATGCCAACCAGCCGTCGGTAAGCGCATCTCGCAGCACCTTCTTCGAGACGTTCCGCAACTGAATGAGAACAGCAGAATATCCGTCGAAATGCGGAATCGTGAAGAAGGCTCTGGGCTGCGCGGCCAGCACAGCCTCCTTCTCACCGAGATCCCCGACCCGAACGGCAATGATGGGTCCATCTGGCGGGGTCGCGTCCCCGAACCGCTTGAGGTCTGCCTTGCTGAACGGTCGCTCCCACGCGAATCCCTTGCCAGCAACGGACCACGTCCGGTTGCCGTGACGTTCACCTTCAGCAACTTCGGGCAGATCCAAGGCTATTACGGCCACGTCGTCGAGGGTCGCCACGCTCGTACCGTACTGCCTTCGGTCGGGTTGCAATAGACGTCCTCTTGGCGCGATCGGGTCGGTCGGTGTTCGTTGATACCTCTACCGAAGGTGCACTCTTGGCCGGCCAGCTACGCAACCGTCAGGTCAGCCGTAGAGCCGCCGGAGGTCGAGCACATGGTGACCGTGGACTTGCTGCCGCCACAGGTCGAGGACCAGCACAAGGAACACGTTGGCTGTGTCACATGGGATGTGCACGCCCTGGTAGCTTGCAGTACGGGTCAACTCGTGTCGTGGCGACGGTGAGCACCAACTGCGGACCTGCACCCTCAGCCGCGAAGCGCGGCCGCGCTCGCGGCATCGCCACGCCGAGCGGACGATGGCCCCGGTAGCGGCGATTTGGTCAGCAGGACTTCTCACGCCCGGCCGAGTACGTGGTCAGCGAGCAGGGGATTGTGCCCGCGCCAATGCATCACCCGGCCACCACGCATCATTCGACGGGCCATCTCACGGGCGGCATCCATCACTGGCTCGTCACGTAACGAGCGGATCATCTGCTTGTAGGGGCCGCTGATCATCATCTGGTCCATCCCGGCACCGTGGTAGTCGGAGTCGGTGAATCGCAGGCGTGGGTATCGTTTGCGCGCCAGCGCGCGAGTGCCGAAGCCGGCCTCGAGCGTCGACCGCTCGACGATCATGAGCGCGTCGACCTGAGTCGTCTGGACTGGTTCCGCCCGGTAGATCACCAAGATGTCGGTGATCCTCATAGTCAATGCGGACAGCCGCCGCGGCGTGGTGCCCGGCAGGCAAGACAGTGCCCAGAACTCGCCCTCGGTACCGGCTGGGTCGGCGATCGCCGCGGCCACGTAGGCGCTGGCGAGATCCACGACCGGTGCGAAGAATTGGCCCTGCGCCAGTAACTCGTACTTGCGTTGCTTGGTGGGATCGGCACGCAGGTGGCGCCTGTCCCCTGACGAAACGCCGGATCGTGACGGCCGGCTCATACGTGCCCCACGCCACAATCCTGCCAGTTCTGGATCAGCACCGTCCTACATGCCGTGGGTCGCGCGTCGGCCGTAATGGGCGGGCTTACAGGATCTGCCGAGAAGGGTGCCTTCCTATTGGACCTTGGTAGCCTGTCCCGCCTCGTGGCGGGTACGACGCGCGGCCGGAGCAAGTCGCCAGAATCGCCCTCATCGGCGGCTTCCCGTCCGCCGACGGGAGGCCCTACGCCGACTTCTTCGAGCTGAGGGACGGCGTCATGCCCTTCCCCAGCTGGGGCCCATTCGAGGGGCCAGACTCTGCTGACCTCGACGAGCTGGCGCCGCAGCCGGGGGCCGGACACGTCGGGCCATCGACGAGGAACTCCATTGCGGGCTTCGGACCACGTTTCTCGACGCCGGGTTCACGGCGGTGGACACCAGCCAAGCGGCGAGCGTTTGTGCGTCGAGCTCGCGAGCCGGGAAGATGGGCGCGCGGGCGAAAGGACTCAAGGATGTCGTACACGATCCGACCCCTGGACGCCTCTACGTGGGCTGCCTTCGCGGAGCTTGTCGAGCGCAACAACGGGATCTTCGGTGGATGCTGGTGCATTGGTTACCACCCCGAGTGCGGCCAGAGGGGGATCAGCCATCGCGCGGTCAAGGAGGACCGGGTCCGGACAGGTCGCGCTCACGCCGCGCTCGTCCTCGACGACGACGGCGCCGCACAGGGGTGGTGCCAGTACGGCAGCCCCGAGGAACTCTCTGGCATCAAGCACAGGCGCGAGTACGAGAAGGACGCGCCGCCGCGTCCGGACTGGCGGATTACCTGCTTCTACGTCGACAAGAAATATCGCGGCCAGGGCATCGCACGGGCGGCGCTGGAAGGCGCTCTCGACCAGATCGCCCATGCCGGCGGCGGCCTCGTCGAGGCCATCTCCGAGGTGACCACCGGCCGCGAGGCGCCGGGCCGTTTCCTGTTCAGCGCGACCGTCGAACTCCTTGAGCAATTCGGATTCACCCGCGGCCGGCAGGTTGGCAAGCACGCATGGATCGTGAGCAGGGTGGTCGATGCGGTGTGAGCGTTATCTGCCAGGCGCCTCTACCACGTTCTTCCCGATCCCAGATTTCGCACCCTCATGCCGCGAGTCGCGCGTCGCCCCGTGATGGGCGGGATCACCGGATCTGCCGATGAGCGGGCGACCGTCGATACAGGTTGCGACTGCTCGCGTGCTGCATATTGTGGGATGGACCCGGCCATGGCGGAGTGGATTCGGGCACACGTTGATCCTTTGGGCCCGATCGAGACGGTGCATTCTCGCCCGTGGGCCACGGTCATGCGGGTGCGAACCGCGGACGGCGTTGTCTGGTTCAAGGTCTGTTCGCCCGTGCAAGCCTTCGAGCCACGGCTGTCAGCCGAACTCTTCGCGCGATGGCCCGACCGCGTGGCGGAGGTACTCGGCCCGACGAGGCCACGCTCATGTTCACTCGACTGGTTTGCTGACCGTCCCTTTGCTAGTCACACCCGGGAGGACCGCGTACACGGCTGCGGAAGTGACCGCATCTGCCGCAGGTCGCGTGGTGTTCACCTGTTCTGGCGGCATTCTCTTGGCAATGGACTCGTATGAGCCTGCGCCGCTGAGCCCGGCTGATGGCTCGGGCCCGCAAGTGCTGGTCGCGCCTGATGAGGTAGTGGAGCTTGCGAGAGCGGAGTCTCGGCTGGCACACTCCGCCCCGCGAGTCGCGCGTCGGCCGTGGTGCGCCAGGTCTACCGGATCTGCCGATGACAGTGTGTCTCTGTTCGCTCCCGTGGGATCTAATGTATCGGTAGGCGTGCGCCATCGCTGTCTCGAACGACGACACGGTCACCGAGTGGCGAGGCGAGCCGCAGGGACGCGCCGGCCATGTTGTCGACGGTGCCGACCCCTGCGCACGACCCGCCGGGGTACTCGCGGCTGGTGACCTTGCCTACGCGGACCTCAGTGAGGCTTTCCGTCGCCTGGACCGTGAACTGCCCGGAGCACCAGCCTTCCTTGGTCCAAGTCACGACGATATAGATGACGAGAGGATCGCCGCCCTCGCCCGACAGGCCTACGGACTGAGGCTCAAGCTGCGTCACGATCACACGATCGGGGGCAAACTCGCCAAGATCACAGGCCGTGACGCCCGCGAACACCGCACACGCCGTAACGAGGTGCAGCAGAAGCAGACACCGGCGGCCAGATCTCATGCGCACCCACAATACTCATCTGCCGCGATCCGCGCGTTCGGGAAACCAGTGGGATACTTGCGACTCTGCCGAGATGAATGCGTCGCGCAAGTTGTCGCGAGCATGCTGACGGGGTGAGTACCAAGGGTGGTCTCGAACCCATCGCGGACGTATCTGTGGCCGACTGGATCGCCGGGCGGGTGCGCGGACCGCTCGGGACGGTCGGCTCGGTGGTGCCGCGCGGCTTCGCAGCCTATGCCCGAGTCCTACACCCGGTCGAGCTCGGCGACGGCCGACCACCGCTGACGTGGACACAGGTCTGCCAGCACACCGGACGCATCGCGCACGCCCTCATGCAGTGGTCTGCCGTCACCACCCCCACCGCCGAGGCCACGGTCGCGACAGCCCCATCCGCCCGCTGGGAAGATGGCGACGTACAGGTGGGCAGACTCACCCCGTCCGCGCTCAGCGCGCTGATCGACGTCCTGGCGCCGGCCACGGGCGGGCAAGACTGCTTCCACGCACTGTGGGAGGGCTGGGGCTGGGTCGACGGATCCGGGGTGAAGGTCTTCTCCAGCAGTGACGAGGGCCGTATCGAGCACGCACCTGCACCGGAGCCTGGAGTGTCCGCCGAAGTGTGGGCGCTGCCGCGTCTGCGCCTACCCCACCGCGACTACCTGCTCTTCCGCGGGCCACTGCGGGCGGCACTGGACATGGGCTGGCATGGGTCTCCCAGCGGGTTCGAGTCGCAATCACCCAGCCTGCTCTGGCCAGTTGACCACTCGTGGTGCGTCAGCACCGAGATCGACTTCGACTCCACCCTCGTCGGCGGATCCGAGGACCTCATCAATGCCATCCTCACCGCACCCGGCCTGGACGCATGGCCTGTCGAGCCCGACGACGACCTCACTGCCTCCGCCGACCTGCCCAACTCCTCGTCCTAAAGGGATCAGCAACATCCGCACATGCTGATGAGTGGATGTCGTCCGAGGTGCGGGATACTGCCGTAGGTGGAGGGACTGCGATGACGACGGCGGACGTGCCGGGTGAGGAGGAACTGGACCCGCGTTGGCAGGATGCCATGTGGACCTTGCAAGAGGCTACCGCGCCGGTGGTGGCAGCGGGCGCGGACGGGCATCGGGCGACCACCAGCGGGAGTCGTGGCCGTAGTAGATGTCCGCCGCCCAGAAATGGGCCGTCTCGTGATAGGCAATGTCCAGGCCGACGATCCAGATCCGGGGGATGCGGCCCGACTGGCCGGGGTCGGACCACTGTCGGTTGACCCGTGCCACCGCTTCGTGGTTCGCGATGCCATAGCGGCGAACCATCTCCTCGGCTATCTCCTGGCAGAAGCGCAGCGCCTGCGTGTCACCGGCACACGGGAACGGCCGGTGAGACCGTAGCAACGACTCGTGCACCAGGTAGTGCGCCTCGGAAGCTCCCGGCCACGGGATCGCGACTTGAATCCTCTCCCGTACCTCTCCTTCGGTGAGTCGGTACTCCTCCAGCAAACGGTCCAGGTATCGCCGTGGTCCCACCTCTTCATACCTCACAAGTTCGGATTCGTCCGTGGTTGCCATGCCCGCATCTTGCCTGCCCAGCCCCAAGACAGACAGGTGGAACGCCCCAACATGCCGCATCTGGCGCGGTCGATGCGGCTCGGCATCTTTGGCTTGTGACCGGCTCTGCCCAGCTCCGGCCCGTTTCTGATGATCTGGTGGGCGTCGCCGTCGCGGTATACCTCGCCCGATACCGCGGCTTGTCTCGCGCCCACACCGCACCCGACCTTCAAGTCTTTTTGCGCTGGTGCGCCGAGCACGAACTTGATCCGCTCACCATCCGCCGGGTCGACGTGGAGCTATTCGTGGGCTGGTTGCAGGAGCCTCTCAGGTCCGTGCCCGGCGCTCAGTTCAGCAGTGTTGACCCAAACGCGGTTCATCATGCGATGTGGCCACTGCCGCCGTCGTCGCGAACGAGCCAGCTACCGTTGTCCACCCACTGCACGGCGAGCCGCGTGCCAACGAAGCACAGTAGAACGAATAACACGGCCAGGAGTACGGCCGCAATGATGAACACCCCAGCTCTGCCTGCACGTGTCCGAGGCACCGGCTCAGAAAGTGCGTCGGCCGGATCCCATGCCGGATCCCACTCTCCGTCGGGCTGCGACTCGCGTCCAGGAGGTCGGTCCCACCGGTCCTGGGTCACGTCGCCCAGTGTAATCACGCCAGCCAGCGGTGGAGGGCGACCGGTTCCTCGACGAGGCAAGCGGCGCCGACCGGATTTGCCGCGATCCGCGCGCGGCAAATGGTCGAACACTTCCGACGCTGCCGAGTTGCGGACGTTTGTGGCGAACAACTAACGGCAGGCAAATGGGGGATCAGCGCGTGGCCACCGTTCGACGTCACCGCCTCCAACGCCAGCCGGACGTGCTGACGCGGAAACGAACCCTACCGCGGATCGTCCGGCGGCACCGGCGTACGGACGATCGCCGACCATGCACCCTGCAGCGCCCGCACCGCGCAGCCGCTGTTAGCAAGAGCCGACGGCGGCTCACCCTTCCGCCTCGCTCGCAGTCGGCGTGCTCCTGTTCGCTTGGCGCGCTTAGCTCGTCCTAGTCGTCGCCGATGTACAGGCAGAACGGATGGCCGGCTGGGTCCAGCATCACGCGAACGTTGTTCTGAGGTTGAAACGTGGCTTCCTCCGCCCCGAGCTCAACGGCGTGGGCGACAGCCGCGTCAAGGTCAACGACCTCGAAGTCAAGGTGCATCATCATCTGCTGTTGCCCATCGACGTTCGGCCACGTCGGCCGAACGTAGTTCTCTGCGGTCTGGGTGGCCAGGTATGCCACCCCACTCGTTGGACCCAGCCCGCAGCCATCATCCGACTCCTTAGAAATCTCCCACCCGAGCAGGTCGGCGTAGAAGTGAGCCAGAGCGCGGGCGTCCGGGGCATCCAAGACGACGCCCCACCAGTCACTCCGCGACCAGCGGTCCACACTGTCATCAGACTCATTGCGGCCACGCATAGAGGGATCGTGCCATACGGGGGTCTTGACGACGGTGCGGGCATGGACGGAGCCAACGCGGATCCTCTACGCGGCGACTCGAATGGTGCCCGACACCGAAGCGCACATGGCCCTTGTTCATGGCGTGGAGCGGATCGGGCAGATCCTCGGGGATGTTGAGGACGTCGAAGGTACGGTGCCGGTGTCTTCATGCACTTGCGATCCAGATGCGAGCACGTTGATGCGAATGTCATCGACCTGGCTGCGCCGAGTCCAGATCCGTTTGAATCGGCTCATTCATGACCGATGAATAAACAACGTGTACGTTCCGACCGGCTGAGGCCGGCAAGAACGCACACGCTCCTGCGATCTAGGCAGTTCGTCGCGTGCTGGGCGCTCCGAAATCGGACGTACGCCGCGATTTGTCCTAGGCATCGGTTCGCCCGCACCGATGAACTGTCATGAGCATGCAATGGTCTGTATATCTATCCGACTGCGTCGGCTCGGCCGCCCGGTTCGAGCCGTACCCGGTCACCACACCCTCATGATGTCCTCGGCGTCCAGCGAGCCGCGCGGCTACGACATGCCACAATGGCAGGCACCGGCATGATCCACCACTGTGGACCGTCGCTCTCTATTGCGTCTCGTGGCATCACGTGAAAGGCTGCCCATCGGCGTGGCTGCCAAGCGTCGGCGACCCGGCGAAGGTAAGGTTCGGCCGTCCCCTCACCGCTGGAGTAATCGCTATGAGTGCCTACGACACTTTGGTCTTCCTTGTCGGCATTCCGATGTGCCTTCTTGCGTGCGCGGCCGCGCTGACCGCGCTACGGCACGCCGTTTGATGTGACCGCTGCGCGCCTGCGTCGGGTTCGTCGGTCCGCCTTCACGCTGACGGGCCGTCGGCGCAGACCGCCGTCGCGCGGGCTGTCGGGTACACCGCAATTCGAAAGTCAACGTTACGTTTGCGGCCACCCGCTGTAGCGGCCCGACGAGGACCGCGGTCAGCCGTACGACGACCCGAGCGTCGAAATCTCGGCCCACCCGTGAACGCGTCACCTGAGGACCGAATAGGAACTCGAGTTCGGATTCTACAGTGGACCTCGGCTGGATCCGCGGCACGGCATGCGAGAAGCCGGATCGTCGCGCGAGTCACCCTGACGGCAAGCGAACGTAGTGGGCGTTGCCTCGACAAGTCGGGACGTGGCGCAGCGGAACGGGCCGAACGGGACTTGTCGGGTTGAAGGCTGATGGAACTTGCAGCCTCGACCATTTCTGTGCGTGCACTCGTATTGTGATGACCAGCCGGACAGTCTCGTGAAAGGCCCGACCTATGAGCGGTGAGCATTTCATCCCGTTTCGCAAGACTGACGTCATCACGATGTGCGCGGACGAGCTACCCGCAGCCGAGCGGGAGTCGTTCCTGGGCTTCACGACGATGCTTGCAAGCCTGCTGCACCACCGGTTCCACGCCCGCATCGAGGCGCTCAAGGAGGCTTACCACCCGTTCAACCCTGAAGCCGATACCCGGACCATCCTCCAGCTGAGCCGGGACGAGCGACAGGCGGCGCGGCAACGCCTTGAAGAGGAGCTGGCCGCGCTGGCCCGCGCCGCCAACTTCACCCTGATCGACCCCGACGATCTCGACCGAGCGTTCACCAAGCATTCCCTGCTGAAGGTCAGGCTGGCGGTCGACATGAACGTCGTTGACAAGGTCATGTTCTTCCGGCGCGGCGAATCGACCCGGATAAGAAAGGTACCGACCTGGCTCGGGCTCCGGCGCAAATCGGTCGCCTTCACCAATTTCGCGAGGGTGCTGGTCTACGCAAGGTTCAAGGACGCCGACCACTTAGCGGGCATCGACATCGACCGGCTGCCCTTCCGGCCGGGATCGATAATAATCAAACTGTTCCAGAACGTCCCGCGCGATGACCTCGAGATGGTGTTCCCGAATGTGAAGGCGCGGATGCGCGGCATCGATAAGGTGCTGATCGGCGTTCCGGCCCTGATCTCCGGCACCATCATCATCGTCACCAAGCTCGTCGCCTCGGTGGGCCTTCTTTTGCTGCTGCTGGGGTTCTGGATCGGCGTTCGCGACGAACCGGTGGAACTCGACCAGCCTGCGCTGGTCTCGGTCGGGGCAGGCCTGTTCGCGTTCGGTGCCTACATGATGCGCCAGGTGACCAAGTTCAAGAACCGGAAGATCCTGTTCATGAAGGCACTGTCGGAGAACCTCTATTTCCGCAATCTCGACAACGATGCGGGGGTTTTCCACCACCTCCTCGACGCAGCGGAGGAAGCGGAGGCGAAGGAAGCGGTGCTCGCTTTTCACTTCCTCCGCACCGCGCGGCAACCGCTCACAGCGGCTGAATTGGACCGTCGGATCGAGGACTCGTTCGCGCAACGGTGGGACGCGAACTTTGACTTCGAGGTCGACGACGGCCTGCGTAAGCTTCGCGAGCTCTCGTTGGTCACCGAGGACGAGCATGGTCGACTGAACGCGGTCACCCTCGCCGAAGCCAAACAACTCATGGATCACGTCTGGGACACTCTGTTCGACTACAGCCATCTCCTCGTCGACAGCGCTCGGTGACGGCGTCGGTCCACTCCCCCGGTGCGAAACCCCGATTCTGGACCTTCCAGCTCATCGAGACCGGCATCTACCTCGTCGTACTGGCGGCGGCACTGCTCGCGATCGTGATATTGCGCGTCAAGCGGGTCAACTGAACCACGGCCGCGGCTCATTCACTAGTGTAAGTGGAAGGGCTTCACGACCGTCGGAGCATCGATCGTGGCGTGCGGGGCGATCGCGTGGTAACTCCAGACATGCACCCATGTGTTGCCCGTGCGCAGCGTGAGAACTGTCTTGATCATACCCGGACCGAAGTACTGGAGGACGAGGAAGATCACACTAAGGACGCCGGCGCGGATCGTACTGAAGTTCGTCCATCCGTCGAAGAAGTGGACCGCGGCGTAGGTCAGACCGCCGAGCACGACAGTGGCGGGTGCGGATCCGGTGATGCGGTGCAGTCTCGGCAGGAGAATCCCGAAGATGAGGATGGCGATCGGCAGCACCGTGCCCACAAAGTTGATCGCGAACGACGCGGCGATCGCCTGTACCGCCTGGGATCCGGTGAGCGCGAAGAGCTCCTTGCCGAACAGGGTTAGCTCGAACAGCGACTCGACGGCCAAGATGACGAGGATCAGCTTGAGGTCCGCGGCCCGGTCGGCAGAGCGCAGGTTGAGCTGCTCGTTGCTGTAGCCCCGGCGCCGGAAATAGAGGTAAGGCAGCACGGCGTACGCGATGAGGTTGTACCCGGCCCAGGCGAAGGCCCACCCGGCGGTAGGCGGGTTCGACGTACCGAATAGCGACCCCGGTAGGTGCAAGCTGATCGCATGTGATCCGAGCGCGTGGCCGATGACGAACCCGACGGCCTGCGCGAGAATGATGTAGCCGACAATCAGGCCGGCCTCACGGATCGCCTGGTCTCGCTCAGGCGCCCGTGCCGCCACGTCAGGGACGGCCCGGCGCCTCGTCATCACGTAGGTAATCACGATCAGGATGCTCGCGCCCAGCAGGTTGAGCCAACCGTTGATGATCTGCGTCAGCGTGGACACGCCAACAAGCACCGGGCGGTCGAACGGCAGCGTGTCGCCGGCCAGGGCGATTGCGATCCCGCTGATGGCTACCCACCCGACTGCTGTGATCCATATGACGAGCCCGGAACGGAGCTGGCGGGGTGACTGTTCGGTTCTCAGTTGGTCACTCACGCCGCGCTCCTCGGGCTAGGGAAATG
>Ga0209889_1000409_pt1 | contig 11673 bp, 11 predicted proteins | sample GWRWN1_0_10_FD_187233 | JGI IMG/M metagenome (GOLD analysis project Ga0209889, IMG submission 187233) | Riverbed sediment microbial communities from areas with no vegetation in Columbia River, Washington, USA - GW-RW N1_0_10 (SPAdes)... | ecosystem: Environmental > Aquatic > Freshwater > River >... | reverse complement strand
ACCGCCCACTACACACCGGCGCTCATCTGGGAGCACATCGACCTCAATCTGGACAACGAGTGGCTCAAGGACAAGCGGGTCCGGCAGGCCCTCGCGCACTCGATCAACCGTGAAGAGTTGAGCCAGAAGCTCTTCTACGGCAAGCAGCCCGTGTCCCATACCTGGCTGCCGGAGCGCCATGAGGGATTCAACGCGCAGGCCAAGAAGTACGCGTTCGACCAGGCCCGGGCGCGCGCGCTGCTCACCGAGGCCGGCTTCACCCCCGGTCCCGACGGTGTCCTTCGCGATTCGAAGGGCCAGCGGTTTGAATTGACGATCATGACGACCGCCGGCAACGCCGTCCGCGATGGCGTGATGCAACCTCATGAAGAGCCCGACCCGTCCCTCCGACAAACCGGGTAGGAACCACATCTCCCACAGGGGCCGCGACCGCTTCAGCGGACGCCGCCGGAGCTCTTCGCAGGCAAGAAGCAGCTGTGTGTCGGTACCTGGCGGCGCCACCGGGAAGACGCCGACGTGTTCGGCGATGTCGAAGGACGGAGCGTCCACCCACAAGGGCCAGCCGAGCCCGACCCTCGGCCAGTGCAGGAGCTGACGGAAGCGGGGAACGAGGTGCAACCTCCGCCCGATGTGCTCTCGGACGGCCTCGATCCGGAGGCGACCATCCGCCTCAACCAGACACCCGCCGTCCAGGATGGCCAGCGCACCGATGTCCTGGGGCCACCCATGGCTTCGGGCCAAACGAACATCAGGTCCGCCGCGCCCAAGCGTTCGGTCAGGCTCGATTCATGCCCAACCGCCACAGCTACGTCCCGTCGCCACCAAGTCACGCTCGATCGCCTTCTCTCACACCTCGGCGCCCAAACCTTCTGCGACCGCTTGGTCGAATCATGAGCGCATACGCAACCGAACGGGAGAGGCAAAGGACCCTCCGCTCGGGGACAGATGGCCCTGCCCGACCACAACACTTCGCGACCCCTTGCGCCGACCAGGCAGCGCGGACGCGTGGCGAACGCGCCCACAACGACGGAAGGCGCGACCGCGCGGACAACGCCAGACCCGGCGATCCCTTAGGTCCGGACCAGGGGTTCGACCCGCTCGCGAACGGTTGCGGTCGATCGGTGCGGCCGCCTCGGTCGGTCGTCGGCGACAGAGGCGCCGATCTGGCGCTATCACGCGGCGCGACGGCGCGACGTTCTGGCGCAGATGATCTGTGCTCACGTTCTGGCGCGTTCCGCGTGTCCAGAGAGTGCGCGAGATCACTGGCAGTCATGGAGCGCCCCTGGCGAGTCGATGGCACGCAATCGCCGATCGCTACGGCGGGCACGTCATCACGCAGGACGCGCGCCGGTACGGTCTCGCTCCCTGACGACAACGGTCGTTGCGTTCAGAACGCGGCGATCATGTCTTCGACCGCGGCTCGCATGGTTGCGCGCCAGTCGAGGTCGTCGACGGCGGCTTCGTCGGCGTCGCCTTCCACCGTTGCCGTCACGCTGCCGAGGACGCCACCGATGCCGAACATGACCACGCGCATCACGACGGGCTCGGTCTCGCCGTTGCGCGTGACGTTCATCGTGACCGTCGTGCCGTCGACGAAACCGACGTCGAGCTCGGTCGGATCGATGCCGGTGTCGAAGTCGCTCACCTCGACGTCGTCGATCTCGACGGCCGGATCGTCGGCCGCTTGCTCGGTCAACGCGTTCTCGACACAGATGTCGAACTGCGGGTTCGCCACGAGCCGGCCGACCACATCGGGCGTATGCCGGCTCGGGTAGAGCTCGATCTGCGCGTCGAGGCGCACCCCCTGTTGCTCGTCGACCCACGTGCGCTTGGCGTTACCCGTCCGCCGGGGGACGCGGGCATCGGCGATTTTGACGCACTCGTCCACCGTCAGCATGTCGCCGCTCGCAAGCGACCAGCGGCATGCGGGAGTCGCTTGGCGTGCCCAATCGCCTGCCGGCAGATGCGAGTCCCGCAGTAACGCCTTGCCGGCGGAGAAGTCGTCGTCCTGGATCTCGACGCCACAGTTGTCGACGGCCACCGCCGCGACGCTGCTGGTTGTGGTCGACGCGGCGGTCGATGACGATGCTGTGTCGTTGTCGGCGTCGCTGCACGCCGCGACAACAGACGTGACAAGTGTCACGAGGGCGAGCGCGGACAGCTGTTTCATCCGCACGTCCTACACCGGTGCAGGTCACGAGGTTCCCGAGCCGGACCGCAAGGCCGCCCAGGAAGTGTCGCCGTCGATGTTTCCACGCGAGTCGAAGTCGTGGTGCCCGCGGTCTTCACCGTGGTCGTCGTGGGCTCACGTTTTGCTCGGGCAGTTGCATTCGTTTCATTCGCCGAGCTCGAACACGCCGCCAGTCCGACGAGACACATGCGATGGCGAGCAGGGCTGCCGATCTCGTCATGGCGACGCCCTACGGCGGCCCGTTCTTAGTTCCTTCTTACAACTTGTCCGATAAGACGCTCAGATTGGCAACCCTCTGTCAACCGGTGGGGGCTAGAGGCCTAGTCTCGGGTTCGGGTCCGGGTTGTGGCTTTTCCGAAGAGCCGGCCGTCGGGGTTGGGCCGGTCACGCTGGATCGCAGAGTCGTCCCCGCTTGCCCTCCCGGGCCCGCCTTTGCTTGGCGTTCAGCGCGGCGAGTTGGCGGTAGATGATGTCGGAGATGCGTCGCTTCAGGCAGCGCAGCGCTTCCTTCCTGGTTTTGGCCTCGGCGAGCTTGCGGTCGTAGTAGGCGCGGCCGCGACTGCGACGATTGCGGATCTGGGTGATCGCCGCCATGTGGATCGCATGGTTCAATCGCCGATTGCCCTTGAGGTTCACGCAGTGGACCGGCCGGCCGGCGCTGCCCTTGTCGTCGGGCGCGGTGCCGTTGTAGCTGGCGAACTGGTGGCGGTCCCGGAACCGAGCGACGTCACCGACCTCGCCGATGACGGTGGCGGTGATCACCGGCCCGATGCCGTAGATGCCGGGCAGGCCAGTCGCGGTGCGTTTGACCATGGCCCGGATCTCGGCCTCGACGGCGGCGAGCTTGTTGTCCAGCGCCACGAGATCGGCGAGCTGATCAGCGGCGAGACGGCGGCGGAGCCGACCGATCTCGTCACGGGGTCGCACGCCGGCGAGCAGCTCCTTGGCCTTCGTCGCTGTCAGCGCCTTGGGGGCGCCGCCGGGGATGAGGCCCACAAGATCCCGGTGCAGGCGGCTCACGCATTGGGTGCGCAGGTCGACCAGCTCCTTGCGCCGGTTGGCCAGCAGCCACAGCGCCGCGCTGCGGTCATCTTGACGAACCTCGGGCAGGTCCGGGGTGTGCAGACCGACCAGCGCGATCGAGTGCGCGTCGACATCGTCGTCCTTGCGGCCGTTGCCACCAGCGAACACCCGCACCAGCGCCGCCCGTCGGGTCGAGACGTCCACCACGCGCTCGCCCGCAGGGATCAGCCGCCGGGCGAGGTGTTTGCCGACCCCGTTGCAGCCCTCGATCGGCGGTGGTCAGTCCGGCATCGCGTAGACGACGTCGGGATCGAGGTTGCGCAGCACGTGGTAGCAACGTCGAGCGAGCTGACGGGCTACGGCGATGGCGGCGAGCGTGCCGTCGTGGCGGTCTTTCACCGTCGTGTAGTAGGCGTGGTCGGGGCTGCGCCGGTGCGACGCGTTCATCGCTGCTTCGAACAGCGCCCATCGCAACGTCGGCGGTCCCCGCCGGGTCAGGTAGCCATGGGCCCGATGCCGGTCGGAGGCGTCGACGCTGACGTCCAACCCGCTGTGTCGGACCACCTGTTCCGAACGCGAGAAGCGCCGGCAGTCGCCGAGCTCGGACCACACCGCCACGGTGATCAACCCGCCGATGCCGTAGTTGGCTTCCACCAGCGCCCGGCACGCCGATTGCCGACTGCCGAAGCGCTGCAGATCCCGCTTCAACGACTGCGCCTCGAGGTCGGTGGCCTCGAGCATCGAGTAGGCGACCCGCACCCGTTGCCGGCCGGCTGGGGTCAAGGTCACCTCGTCGCCCGTCAGCCGCTCCCGAGTCGTCACCGAACGGATCGCCGCCTCAGGCACGGCCACGCCGTGCTGGAACAGTTCGGCGTGGATGCGTTGCGTCCACACGCGGCGTTGATCGACCAGCGACTTGTAGAGCCGCACTCGCTCCCGTCACTCCAACATCGCGGTCGGCGGGATCCACGACTCGGGGAGATCGCCGGACTGCAACAACTCGTGCAGCATCCGGGCGTCGGAGCGGTCCGTCTTGGCGTGCCGCTTGCGGCCCCTCGCCGCCTGCGTGTCCGCCGGCTCGGCCAGGTGCGCCTCGAAGCCCGCCGCGGTGATCTCCTCGACCACATACCGCCAGCCAGTGCAGCCCTCCACCGTCATCGCCACCGGTTGCCCATCGGCGCGACGAGCGACGTCGCGAGACAGCCAGCGACGGAACCGTTGGCGATCGGGCTGCCACACCCGACCCCGCCACACCTCGCCGGACTCGGTTTCCAGCGCGTCGAAGGTGATCTGCTGACGGTGCAGATCCAGGCCACATACCATGCTCATCGAGGAACTCCTTGCTCGAGCTCAAGCAGTTGAGAAACCCGAATGGTTGCCCACGCCCGGGCCGGCGAGGTCCTCACACATCGATTGTTACGGGATGCTCGCCGAACCCGGCCGGCGCCCGGCGATCAGGGCAAACGACAGCGGTGCACCGCTCAATCGCACGATGCACCGGTAGCCTCGCGTGATCCGGTCGTCACAAGGACGGCCGGGGCAAACTGAGAAGAGCAAATCTGTGACAACTGGAATCGTGAAGTTCTTCAACTCCGAGAAGGGCTTCGGCTTCATTTCGCGCGAGGGCGCTGACGATGTCTTCGTGCACTACTCGAACATCCAGGGGAACGGCTACCGGTCCCTCGATGAGGGGCAACATGTCGAATTCGACGTCGCCCCCGGTCGGAAGGGTGAGGAAGCGCAGAACGTCCGCGTCGTCTGACGCGCGCGATCCGTACCACCCTGGAGCCGCCGGCCAACCCGGCGGCTCCGTCGCGTCCGCTCCATCGGTAGCACGACCGCCACGACCGCCACACGGCCGGCGCTCGGGGGCACCCGCCGGCCGTGAGTCCCTTGGCGTCGGCTCGAGCCGAACGGCGTCAGCCAAAGCGCGCCCACCAGGCGCTCCGACAGCGCCCACAACCCCCGGTCCGGTCGCGTTCGGCGACGACCAAAGCGGCCTGCATCTGATCGGCGACGAACACACCGTCCGCCGGCTGCTGGCGCAGGCCACTCTGGCGGTGATCGGGTTGCCGCACGCCGACCGCGACTCGTGGACGGTCGACGAGCACGACTTCGCCTGCCGGGGCATCCACGGCTTGACAGCCGACGAAGTCGCCGAACTGGCCGACAGGCCGGCCAGTGACGGAACGTCTGGCCCGGAAGCTGTTCGGGTAGGCGACCGATTCGACGGTCCGCCGGGTGGTTCCTCCCCTCCGGCGGGCCGTCTCGCGTCTACGCCGTCAATCACCTGGGCTATTTCGACCAGAACCCTGTCCCGGATATCACCCTCGGGTGACACCATGTGAGCTTGTGAATAGGTCGAGCTGAACCACCGCCGGTTCGGCTGACTGCTGGCCCCCAGACGATTCCCCACGTCTGGGGGTGGGCAGTATCGGGCTCGTCACTCGTCGGTCAGCAGATCCTCGAGCCCAGTGATCTCAGCTATCCGCCGAAGCCAGGGCGACGGCTCACTGACACGGAACGCCACACCTGCGTCAGTGGCAGCAGCACGGGCATGCAGTAGGGCCTTCAGGCCAGATGAATCGATGAACGTTAGGCCGTAGGCGTCAACGGTGAGGGATCTCGGGTGAGTCTCAAGCGCCTCGTTGACGCATGACCGGAACCGCTCGGCACCGGTCATGTCGAACTCGCCTTGAAGAGCGATAGCGGCGGCGCCGTCGTAGGCGTACAACACATCGCCCATGGAGGGTTCCACGTCACCCGACACACGACCCTCCTGCCCACTGCACCCCCCCGGGTGCACGCCCAACCGTCGCACACCGGCCCTACCCGGTCAATCGCCCCGCGGCCGCCGTCTGACCCGCCGACTGGTTGGGTTACCACGTGCGAACGACGGTCCCCTGGGAAGTGCCCTGCCCGGGGGACCGCTTGGCGTTGCGGAGGCCTATTAGCAGACTAGACAGACGCAGATGGCCAAGCGGGCGATCGCTTACATCGACGGATTCAACTTCTACAACGGCTGCGTCAAGAACGAACCCGGGTTCAAATGGCTCGACTTCCAGAAGTTGTGCGACACCCTCCTTCGTGGCTGCAACGTCACCCACGTCCGTTACTACACCGCCAAAGTGTTCGACCTACCAGGGCGGGTGGGGCAACGTCGGCGCCAGGAGGTCTACTTACGCGCCCTCGGAACGGTGCCGAAGGTCGAGGTCGTCTTTGGCCAGTTCAAGATGCGCTCCAAACGAGTGCCTTTCGCTGACGGCTCGGGCAGCGCCACAGTGAAGACGCCCGAGGAGAAAGGCTCCGACGTGAACCTCGCCTCCGACCTCCTCTGGGACGTCCTGCATGGCGGCGGCATCGTGGCATTGATCGTCTCGAACGACTTCGATCCACAGCGGCCCATCGCGAACGCGTCATGTCGCTCGACGTTGAGGTCATCACCGTCAATCCCATCGCCACCGGAAGCAAAGGGGCTCATCGGATTTCAGCCGTGATGGCCGCCGGCGGGGGCCATCGAGGGGGATGGAATGCTGAGTGGGCTGTCCTCGGGCGTGGTCGCCGTCCCCTCTGTGAACGTGAGAGTTCGATTTCAGCTTGGCGCGGGGGCCGGGGGACCGATGTGTGCCGCTGTGAGCGCGAACCCCAGTATCCGGATCATTCACGTCCCTCCCCGAGGCAGCACTCCGTAGTCCAACTGGGAGGTGAGCATGGAAACGATCCGCACTCGAGTCGCCGGGCTGGACGTGCACCGAGACCGCGTCGTGGGGTGCGTGCGCCTCGTCGACGGCGGCGGACGGGTGACCACGCAGAGGCGATCGTTTTCGACGATGACGTTCGGCATCGGGGAGTTGGCCAGCTGGCTGACCGACCGCGCGGTCACGACGGCCGTAATGGAGTCGACGGGTGTGTACTGGAAGCCGATCTACTACGGCCTCGAGAGCACCATCGATGAGCTGTGGCTGGTCAACGCCACCCACGTGAAGCGGGTGCCGGGTCGCAAGACCGACGTCTCCGATGCTGAGTGGCTGGCCGACGTGGCCGCCCACGGCATGGTCCGATCCAACCAGTGGCGTGCCAAAGGCGATCACCGCGTCATTCACGGTGTGCCAGTCACAGCCTCGCTCGCGGGCGACCTCGGCCACGGCGCGACCGAGCCGGCCCACCTGTTCGCACACCCAACGGCCAGCCCGATCGGTCATCGTCCCGCGAGCCGGCGCGATCCGTGCGTTCTCGCCGGTCCACGACACGACCGCGCACCCGTGGTCGGGACAGCGCCAGCGGTGCTTGTGCCACACCAGCCTCGCCGGTCGACCGAACGACGGCAGATCGACCAGCTCGACGGCCGCTCGGTCCTTCACCCATGCCGTCCGACCGCAGCCCGGACACAGCGGCCGCGACGACCGCGACTCGACATGCACACCCAGGGCTGCGTCGGGCTCGTCGACGACACCGAGCGCGTTGACCGCCGGCAAGCCGACCAGCAGCTCGCACATGCGCGTAGGGTTCGACTCCACAGGGGCTCTCCGGATCGTCAGGCGTCAGAACCCTCCGATTCTCTGCGAAACCTGACGGTGTTCTACGCCTTCGGATTCGGGAGAGCCCGCTCAGACTGGGATATCGGCCCGTCGACCACGCCGAGAACGTTGACGTCGGGCAGACCGATCAGCAGCTCGCACATGCGCGTAGGGTTGACTTCCACGGGGCGCCCGGGATTGTTGCGTTAGCGTTTGGCTGATTGGGTTTTGGGGGTTCGCCGGTAGCCGAGCACCGCGTAGTCCTGGGGTCCGAAGAAGCGCTGGGCCACGGCCTCGGCGAGGAGTGGCGAAGCACCCTGGCTGGCCTCCTCCTGTAGTTCGTGGAGGCGGTCCTGTCTCGGGTGGAGGTGGCGCACCTCGATGGCTCCGAAGCCGGCCGCTCCCACCAGGTACTCGGTGAGATCGGGGGGCAACGGCGCCCGATGGGTCGGGTCGTTGTAGAAGTCGCAGGCGGCCATGACCACGTTGGTGGGGTTGGGCGTTTCGACCAGCAGGCAGCCGCCCGGGCGCAGGGCGTGGTGGGCAGCTCCGATCAACTCGAGGAGCTCGTCGATGTCAAGGTGCTCGATGACGTGGAAGGCGGTGACCATGTCGAGGGAGCCGGTCGGCAGTCCCAGCAGGTGCGGCGCGGCCTCGGTGTGGACGACCTCGAGCCCCTTGGCCTGGCAGGCAGCGATGCAGGCGAGGTTGACGTCGATCCCGTAGCCGGCTGTTCCATGCTCACGCAGCAGGGTGAGCCACTCGCCCCGTCCGGGGCCGATGTCCACCACTCCGCCGGCGCCGACAAGCCGATCGATATCGGGCAGGTACGCCGTGAGCCGCCCGGTGATCTCGGCTTCTGAGCCCCGGAAGTGATCCTGGAAGGCCGGGTAGACGGAGGCGAAGTGGGATCCGCGGTGTTCCCCCCTCGATCGGCTAGGGCCAGCTACCTCCTTGGGCTGAGCCCGGAGCTTGGTTTCGAGCTGCTCCAGCCGATGCACGAGGTCGGCATTCACCCGTCGGGTCTCGGCCAGCTCGGCTTCGAGCCGGCCGACCCGTGCCGCTAGCCGCCCGCCGCACTCACCGCCTGGTGGACCTTGAGGAACGGTCGATCCCCTCACGGCGCCGCCACGTCGTCCGGCCTGGGGATCGTGGTGCGAAGCGTTGCCGGGGAGCCGGCCACCACGGTGTAGGGCTCGACGTCGTGGAGTACGAGGGAGGCCACCCCCACCACGGCGTGAGCTCCGATCGTGCAGGGGCCCACCACGATGACGTTGCTCGACAGCCACACGCCCTCGCCGATCACGATGTCGCGGCCCGCCTTGGGCACGGCCAGCTGCCGCTCGGCCCCGAAGGTGTGGAAGTCGTGGGTGCCGGTCAGCAGCGAGACGTTATGGCCGAAGAAGACGTACGGGCCGATGGTGATGTCGCCCGAGGACACGTTAAACAGGGCGTTGTTGAGCACCGCGGTGGGGTCGACGTGGAGCCGGCCGGGGTCGGGGTAGACGATGGTGTGGAACAGCTCCGGGTCGTGGCCGTCCGGCCCCGAGCGCGACTGCTCGACCAGAGCCTCCTGGATAAGCGAATGCACCGTAGGTGCCAAGAGCCGCCGGAGCATTTGGTCAAGCGCCGACATCAGCAGCACCTCTCGCGGACCTGGTCGGTCTGGGCGACGGCATGCCCGGCCGGCTGTCGCTGCCACTAACAGGGCAGGGCGCCGGCCCGGCGGCGGTCTCGTTGTCGGCCGCTACGGCGACTGCTCGCGTCGGCCTCGGACGCCCAAGGGTGGTGGACTCCGCCGTGCCCGGCCACGGTCTCGTGCGCGCCGCGGCCTGCTCGACGACATCGTGATAGAGGCGGGCGTGGCGAGCTGCGATCTGTGGCCACTGGTGACGCTCAACCTCTGCTGAGCCAGCCCTCCGGAGCCGGTCGGCCAGGGTGGGCTCGGTGAGCACCCGGTCGATGGCATCGGCCAGCGCCGGGCCGTCGGGCGGCCAGACCCACAACACGGCCGGATTGCCACCGGTCTGGCTGTGATCGACCTTCGACGGCGTGGCGATGGTCGGCACCCCGTGGCTCAAGGCGGCCAGCACCGCACCGGACTTGTCCATGATCACCCCGTGGTCGAAGGGGAAGACGGCCACGTCAGCCGCCTGCAACAGGCGGGACACCTGGGCGCCGGGCAGATAGCCGGTGATGACCAGCTGCCCGCCCATGCCCTGGCGTCGGGCCGCGTCCTGCAACGTTCGACGCAGCGCTTGTGCCTCGGGGCCCGATACCGAATGGCTTTCGTCCCCACCGGCGAGGACTAGCCGGAGCGTGGGGTGGGCCCCCCGAAGCTCAGCGGCCGCATCGATGAGGCGCTCCAAGCCCTTCACCGGGTGCAGGAAACCGAAGAAGACAACCAGCGGTGCCTCGTCCTCGGCACCTACCTGCCGGCGGACGGCACGGCGTACCTCGGCCCGGTCGGCCGGCGCCTCCTCGATGTTGGGTCCGATGGGCACCTCGGTGACCGCGGCCCGTCGTCCCGGCAGGCGGCGGGCCAGGACGGCGGCGTGGCCGGAGTTGGTCACCACCACCCGGTCGCAGCGGACCGTCAGCAGCAAGGTCTCCCGATCCAGCCAGCCCCGATGCTCAGCCATCGACCACAGTAGACCGACCAGCATGCGGCGTGCCGGCTGGCGCTCGGCCCAGACGCCGTACTCGTGCAAGGTGACCACCAGCGGGAGGCGGCGACCCACCATCAGCGGCACCAACCCGACCGATCGCGAGAAACGGTAAGCCGATGGAGCGAACTGGACATGCAGAACGTCAAGCGACAGCCGCCTGATGGCACGGACCGCCTCCGCGATCCCGGCAGACCCCCAGCTGTCGGTGACCCCGACGGTCTCGCCGGCGGTGGCGTCGGCCAACTGGTAGGTAGTGAGCAACAGGGGATCGAGGCCGATGGCCGCCAGGTGAGCGGCCAGCCGGCCGGCGTAGTCGGCAACGCCGTCGCGAGTGGCATCGAGGTCGCCGCAAAGCAGACCGATCTTCGGTGCGGACATGGGCGGAGCCCTTCTGTCGGTATGGCCAAGCGCTCGAACGACGTCTCCTTGTCGGTGCCATGGTCTAACACTCGGCGGTCAGGCCCCAACGGCTGAGGCCAACGCCGAGTCCTTGAGGTCCGGGGGGCCTGCGAGCAGGTCATCGATCGGTCCTGGTCTTTGCCGGCGAGCCCTTATCTGCCGCAATCTCCCACACCGAACGACCACAGAAGGCCATTGCGCAAGGTTGAAGCGCCCCGGGTTTCACGGAGGCTCCATTCTGTGTAGGGAGGATGGAGTCAATGGGACGACCGAGGGTGTATCCCGATGAGTTCCGCGAGCGGGCTGTGCGTCTGGTGCGCGAGTGGCGTGGGGAGCGGGGTGTGAGCGACGGGGGCGTGACCGCGATCTCGGTGCAGCTGGGGATCAACCGGGAGACGCTGCGGCGGTGGGTCATCGAGCAGGAGGTCGAGACGGGAGACCGGCCGGGATTGCCCCGTGTGGAGCGGTCCCGGATCGCCGAGCTTGAGCGGGAGAACAAGGAGCTGCGACGCGCCAATGAAATCTTGAAGACGGCTGCGGCTTTTATGCGGACGCCGCGGTTATGCGGAACCGGCGCGGGACGGCGAGCGTTGGCGCTGCTCCGGGGCGGTGGGGGCCGCTGAGCGACTCCGCATAATCACAGCGCCTCCAAGAAGGCGAGCAGCGCATCCGGCGGGCGGTAGCGGCGGGCTGACGCTGGCTGGGAGCGAGGCGTGCCAGGGCGCGTTCCTTGATGGCGAGGTCGGCATGCTGGTAGATGTCGGTGGTCCGGATCGACTCGTGGCCGAGCCAGAGCGCGATGACCGCGACATCGACCCCGACGTCGAGGAGCTGCATAGCGCAGCTGTGGGAAGGACGTGGGGCGTGACTCGCT
>Ga0209889_1000408_pt1 | contig 11696 bp, 13 predicted proteins | sample GWRWN1_0_10_FD_187233 | JGI IMG/M metagenome (GOLD analysis project Ga0209889, IMG submission 187233) | Riverbed sediment microbial communities from areas with no vegetation in Columbia River, Washington, USA - GW-RW N1_0_10 (SPAdes)... | ecosystem: Environmental > Aquatic > Freshwater > River >... | reverse complement strand
GGGGCGGCCACCAGCGTGCCGACGACGCCCAGCGCCAGCGGGAGCTCGACCACGGTCTGGTGGCCCTGCTTGACGACGATGCGACGGGCGGTGCCCTCCTCGATGATGCGTTTGGCTTCCTCGACGAGGCGCCCGGCCTCGAGCTCGATCGTCTCCCAGGTGGTGTCCCGGTCGTCGCTCTTGTCAGTGGCCTGCGCGCCGGGCTCGACGTGGGTGGTCTGGGATTGCCTGGTCATCACGGATCTCCTCCGCTGTCCGGTGACACGGCCCCTGAGGCCGTCGTCGCTGTGGTCCCGATGAGACCCCAGCGGCGATCCCCAACGAATGGGGTATCCCCTACAGCTGACCGGGCTCCGTCCAGCGCAAGCCGGGGACCGTTCCGACGCAGGGCCGGCGATTCTGTCATGGTGTCGCCCGTGGACGGCGCTTCCGGGGACGGCCAGGGCACGGTTGTGGTGGAGGCGCCGGCGCCTTCGGTGGAACGGTCGCCCTCGGACTTGTTGCGCTTGGTGGTCGCGGGTGTGCTCCTCGCGGTCGAGCTGGTCGTGCAGGCGCTCTTCGGCGACACCGTGGTGACGTTCGCGGCCGAGCTGCTGCAGGGCCTGGACGCGTTGCCGGGTTGGGTTGTCCAAACGGTGGTGATCGGCACCCGCGTTTTGGCGGTGGTCGTGCTGGGTGGCGGCCTGTTCGTGACCGTCTGGCGGGGGCGGTGGCGCCTGGTTGTGACGGTGACGGCGGCCGGCCTGCTCGCTGTGGGTCTGGCGGTGGTTTTGGACAGCTTCGCCCCGGATGCCGGCGCCAGCGTCGTCGACGTGGACAACGACCTGGTTGGGCCGTTGACCGCGGCCGGCTTCCCGTCCGCGGTGGGGGTGGCGGTCGTGAGCGCCGTGTTGACCGCCGCGGCTCCATGGCTGAGCCGCAGATGGCGACGCCTCGGGTGGCTGCTCGTGGTCGGCGTGATTGCGACACGGTTCTTGTCGTCGCCCGTTTCGTTCGACTCGTTCCGCGACGCGCTCGTCGGTTGGTTCGCCGGAGCGGGCGTGCTCGTCGCCCTGGGGGGTCCGCGGCGGCGTCCGACCGGAGGCGCGCTGGCTGATGGGTTGGCGGCGGTCGGTGTGCCGCTGGCACGGTTGGAGCAGGCGAGCGTCGACGCCCGTGGCTCCACGCCCTACTTCGGCACCGGCGCCAACGGGGAGCGGCTGTTCGTCAAAGCGCTCGGCGAGGACCAGCGAAGCGCCGACCTGTTGTTCCGCATGTATCGCTGGCTCAACCACCGCGACCTCGGCGATGAACGCCCGTTCTCGTCGTTGAGGCGCGGCGTGGAGCACGAGGCGCTGGTGGCATTGGCGGCGCGCGACGCCGGCATCCGCACGCCGCGGCTCGTGGCGTTCGCCACCGCAGACCCGAACGCGTTCGTGCTCGCCTACGAGGCCATCGACGGTCGCAGTCTCGATCGGCTCCAACCCGAGGAGGTCACCAATGCAGTGCTGGCGGCGATCTGGGAGCAGGTGGTCCGCTTGCGGGAGCATCGCATCGCCCACCGCGACCTGCGCCTGGCCAACGTGTTCCTGGCGTCCGACGGCGCGGTGTGGCTGATCGACTTCGGGTTCAGTGAGCTGGCGGCCTCGTCGCTCCTGCTCGCCAACGACGTCGCCGAACTGCTGGCGTCGTCCACCCTCCAGGTCGGACCGGTGCGGGCCGTGGCCACCGCCCGGGAGGCCGTCGGCGCGGTGACACTCGGCGATGCCCTGGATCGTTTGCACCCGTGGGCGCTCAGCGGAGCAACGCGCACCGGTCTCAAGGAGCGGCACGGGCTGCTCGCCGAGGTCCGCCGGGAAGTAGGCACGGCGGCCGGAACCGGCGAGGCGGCGACCGCATCACGATGACCTTCCTCCACGTCTTCAAGGCGGAACAGAGGCGCCGCTGCACGGTCCGCCTCGACCAGACCGACAAGCGTGGAGGTTCAGCGCCGCCGACGAGGCCGAGCCGCCTCAGCGGGACGAGTACATGCGGGCCCTATGACGATGACATCACGGCCATCCGACCGGGCCCCTGGTACGTTATTCCGGTTGACTACAAACACGTGATACAGGCGATGGCAGGGGCCATCGCTGTCGACACCATCGGGTCACTCGACCTGCAATGGCCGACCGTCTCGGACGAGGATCGCGACGCCAACGTGAAGGCCCGTTCGAAGCTCGAAGCCGAAACAAATGACTGACGGGAACCATCGCGAAGCATCGCGGTACGACCCCAATCCCTTGGAGGTATGAGTTCATGCTGGCAGACGAGTTCGGCAGCGGGCAGGTGTTCTTGTCCATGCTGTGGTTCTTTCTCTTCTTCATCTGGATCTGGCTGCTCATCGTCATCTTCGGCGACATCTTCCGCAGCGACGATCTGTCGGGATGGGGCAAGGCGTTGTGGTCGATATTCATCATCTTCTTGCCCTACCTCGGGGTCTTCGTGTACCTGATCGCCCGTGGCCACAAGATGCAGGAGCACTCCGCGCAGGCCGCGCAGGCGCAGGACGCCGCAATGCGTCAGTACGTCCAGAACGTTGCCGGCTCGCCAGGTGGTGGAGCGGCCGACGAGATAGCCCGGCTCGCAGACCTTCGTGACCGAGGCGTGATCAACGAGGCCGAGTTCCAACAGGCCAAGGCGAAGGCCCTCGGGTAACGCGTCCGCCGACGCGCACCGCTCGCCGACGGGCTAACCCCGTCCGTCGGCGAGCGGTGTAGAACCCGGTCTTTGAAGATTTTCGGCGCCCTAGCCCCGCATTTTCTTCAAGGACCGGCTGGGGCCGGGATTGGTGCCGGCGTCGCCCAGAGCCGCCAGGTGCCTGGCGAGCTCGACCCGGTTGGAGGAACCCGTCTTGGCGTAGACGCGTGACAGGTAGGCCTCGATGGTCTTGACGCTGTAGGCCAAGCGGGGCCGGGGACCGTCCGCTCGTCCTGGGTACCCGTGATCGGCGGCGGCCAACCGACGGTCAGATGCGGTGCGGACGTTTGGGGCTCAGCAGTCGACGTCCATCGCCGGCGTGATGTGAGCCTCGGGATCGTCGCCCTCCTCCCGCATCTCTCCGCCAATCTCGCAGATGAGCTCGTTACTCTCGGCCCCCAGTGCGTCGAGCTGCGCCTGGCCCGCCGCCCACGTCGCCGACGCGATGGCGCCGCCGCTCGCCTCCAAACTGCGCAGTGCGTCGAGACGGCCATCGAAGACCGCCACGAGCTGCTGGTACAGGGCCGCCGAGTCGCCGTCCACACCGCCGGCGACCTCGGCGACGTCCTCCACGGCGACCTCGGTCCAGGCCGCCGCGTCGCCGACGGCGAGGAGCACACCGGCCGGGTCGCCCACGTCGGTTTCGTCGGTGAGGTGCTCACGCTCGGCGATCCAATCCTCGGCGATGGGCGCGAGCTCATCCATCGCTCCAGCCGCGGGACCCTCACCGCTACCGCTCGGGTCCATCGAGCGGACCAGTCGCCACACGAGCAAACCCAGGGCGAGCGCGCTGGCGGCCACGACCACCGCCAGCAGCACCAGCCAGCGGTTGACCGACCGCCGCACGTCGGCCGTGTCTTCTGCCACCGGGGTGAGCGGGAGGCCGCATGCCGGACAGAAGCTGGCACGCGCATCGAGCGGGATCTCGGCACCGCAAGCCGAACAATGCACCGTCAACCCGGTGGTGATGGCCATAGCTGCGGTAAGACTTCCCCGCTCACCCGCGGGTAACCGCGCGCCACCCCGTCACTCGAGGTGCGCCACCTCGTTGAACGACCGGAGCGACGGCGACGAGCCGGCGAAGCCGATGCGGCTGATCGATGCCGGTCCCACCCACATCCGCCAGGCCACCTCGTCGCCGACACCGAGCGCCCAGGCAACCGCCGCTTTCACCGGCGACACGTGCGTCACCACCACCACGTCGCGGTCTCGGGCCTCCGCCGCCAGCGACTCACAGGCGGAGCGGACACGGGCGCCCAGAGCGGCCAGCGACTCGCCGTCCTCCGGTGTCCAGGCCACGTCGGCCCGCCACGCCGCCCACGTGGCCGCGGGCACCTCGGTGGCCCCCAGGCCGTCGAAGGCGCCGTAGTCCAGCTCGATCCATGCCTCGTCAACGTCGACGGGCACGTCCCGTCCGCCCGCGGCGACGATCACCTCGGCAGTCTGCCGGCACCGGGCCAGTGGACTGGTGACGACTCGCGCCCGGTCGAGCGGTCCCAGCGCTGCCGCCAGTCGCGCCGCCTGGCGCCGGCCCTCGTCGTCGAGTATCGGATCGGCCCGGCCCAGCAGCAGTCCCCGAGCGTTCGCGTCGGTGCGGCCGTGACGCACCAAGACGATCACGGTGTGGCTCCTGCGACGACCCGACGCCCCGTCATGGTGTGGCCACGTCGCGATCGAGTTGGCCGGTGCGCCAGAAGCGTCGCCGCCGATCCGGCTCGAACAGGCGGAAGCTCCGCCAGCACCACCACAGCGCCACCGCGCCCGCTACCTCCAGCACCACGTCGACCGGTCCCCGAGCCAGCTCCGGCAGCCGGGCATCGCTCCAGGCGAAACCGCTGAACGGCCACCAGAAGGCGTCGGTGTCGGTCCAGACACCGTCTAGTAGGAGGTGGACGAACATGCCGACCGGAATCGCCACCAGTCGACGCTGCACGAGCCGTCGGTGGGGTGTGGTCACCATGGCCAGCATCAGCACAGCGACGGCGCCGGTCACGCTGTGCAGGACCCGCGGCGATCCGAACGGCAGCTCCACAAGGGGCAGAAGCGCGCCCACGATCACCAACCGGTAGTCGACTGCCGGGCTGCGAAACACGAGCCACACCAGCACGAACGCGCCCCCCGCAAACCACAGGAACACTCAGCGCCTCAACCTCGATCGGCGCGATCAATCGCGAACGAGGAGGCGGCCGCATTCTTCGCAGTAGACGGCCTCGTCGAGCGAAAGCTTGCGGATACGGTCGACCTCGACGGCCGGCAACGCCAGGTGGCACCCCTGGCAGGTAGAGCCGACGAGGCGAGCGATCGCGACGCCGGCGCGCCGCGCCCGCAGCTTGTCGTACTCGGGCCAGAGATCAGTAGGCACCTGGGCCGCGGCCGTTTCGCGCTCGGTCTGTACTGCGGCCAGCTGCGCCGCCAGCTCGGACTCGGCCTCAGCCAGCGCCGCTCGAAGACGTGCGCCCTCGGCGTCGAGCCGGTCGCGCTGGCCCGCGAGCTGCGATCGCTCGGCGTCGACCGGTTCGACCAGCTCCATGACCTCGAGCTCGTCGTCCTCCAGCTGTCCGATACGGCGGCGGATCGACGCGACGTCGTCCTGTAGTGCCTGCAACTCCCGAGGGTTGGTCACGGCGCCCGAGTAGAGCTGCTTCTCGGCCTGGTTGGCGCGTTCGCTGAGCGAAGCGATCTCGTCTTCCAGACGCTGCTGGCTGCGCCCCAGTTCGTCACGCCGCCGCTGGGAATCGGCGAGCTGCCCGTCGACTGCCAGCACGTCGTCCTCGAGCTGGGCAAGGTCGGCCCGGATCGGCAGCGTCTGCATCCGGTGATTCAGTTGGTCGGTACGGGTGTCGTGCTCTTGGACGGCGAGGAGGGAGGCCCAACGGCTCATCAATCGGCGACCCTATCCGGCTCAATCGGATTCGCCGCCATCACCGCCCCGGGCTATGGCCCGGAGGGCCGAAGGGAGGTCCGGGCGGCTGGCCGGGCCGCTGGCCGGGCGGCGGCTTTTGGGCCGCCGGCCTGGGCGACAGGTCTATACCGCCTGGCACCTCGAGCATGCGGCCTCCGGGAACCGCCGCCGCCGCCGCGAACTGCTGGATCGGGCGGTTGGTGTGCCACGCCCGCATGAAATCGCCCCAGATGCGCGCCGGATAGGACCCACCGGTGATCCCCGCGCCCCCGAGCCGGATGGTGAACTGCGCGCCGAGCCCGCCGATCCACACCGCCGTCGCGAGCAGGGGTGTGAAGCCCACGAACCACGCGTCATAGGAGCCGGTGTGCGTACCCGTCTTGCCCGCCGCCGGCTGCCCGGTGCCGAGCGCGGCGGCCGTGCCCGTGCCGCTGGTCACGTTCTGCCTGAGGATCTCCGTCACCAGGCGAGCAGTCTGGGGCGAGATCACGCGCTTCGGCCCCGGCTGGTGCTGGAAGATCACGTTCCCGTTGCGATCCTCGACGCGTTCGATCATGTACGGCGGGTTGTAGACGCCGTCGTTGGCGAGGGTCGCGTAGGCCGACGCCATGTCGAGCGGCGTCACCCCTGCGGAGCCGAGCGGAAGCGATTCGTTCGCGGCCAACCCGTCCGCCGCCGTGCTGCGCACGCCGAGCCTCTGTGCCATGTTGACGACGTTGTTGAGCCCGACGACCAGGCCGAGCCGCACGTACGCGCAGTTGACCGAGCCCAGCGTCTGGGTCGTGATGGTGCCAACTCCACGGGTGCTGCCCCCGAAGTTCTCGGCCGGGTAGGGATCCGGTATGCCGCTTGGATTCTTGAACAGGCACGGGCCCGTGCCGTTGATCTGGTCTTCCGGCGAGTAGCCCCGCTCCATGGCTGTGGCGAGTACGAAGGTCTTGAACGACGACCCCGTTTGTCGCTTGTTCTGGGTGACGAGGTTGTACTTGTAGTTCTGGAAGCCCGGTCCCGCCACCATGTACGGGATCGCGCCGGTCTGTGGCACAACCGACACGACCGCCGCGGAGCCGTAGCGGGGCTTGCCGCTGGCCGGGTCCGTGCCCGCCGCGAACACGCCGTTGACCAGCGGCAGGTTCTGATCCCGGGCCGCCTGAGCCTGGACCTGCGCAGCCGGTGAGTAGGTGGTGAAGACCTTGAGACCGCCGAAGTACAGGGCGTAGCGGCGCTCTTCCGGGGTCTTGCCCAGACGCTCGTCGGCAAGGAGCTGCTGCTCAACGTCGGAGGCGAAATAGTCGTTGGCCCTGGGCAGCACCTCGTGCACGGCGGTCGGGATCGGCGTGGCGGCCTTCCAGGCGGCGGCATCGGCTTCGGTCAGCGCACCCACGTCGACCATGCGCTCGAGCGCGACGTCGAGCCGCTCGGCCGCCCGCTCGGGGTAGCGGATCGGGTTGGATGAGACGGGGTTGCGGATGAGCCCCGCAAGCAGCGCCGCCTGCCCCGGGTTGAGGTCTTGGGCATTGATGCCGAAGTAGGTCTCGGCGGCAGCCTGGATCCCATAGGCATGGTTCCCGAAATAGACCGTGTTGACGTAGCGGTCGAGGATCTCCTCTTTGGTCATCATCTTCTCGAGCCGCGAGGCAAGCACGATCTCTTCGACCTTGCGGTCGAGCGTCTGCTCGTTGCCCAGCACGTCGAGCTTGATCAGTTGCTGGGTAATCGTCGAACCGCCCTGTGAGATGCCCCCCTCCTCGACGTTTGCCCGGAACGCCCGGAGCATGCCCCGGACGTCGAAGCCGTCGTGCACCCAGAAGCCCGCGTCCTCGACGGCCAGGACCGCCGAGATCACGTGTTGCGGGATGGTGTCGAGGGGCACCGACTGGCGGTTCTCCTCCTCCCTGAGCACCGCCAGGACGGAGCCGTCGGAGGCATACATGTAGGACCGCTGCGCGAGCGGACGGAGGCTGATCGCGCCGGGCTGTCCGGAACCGGCCTCGTCGAGCAGCCTCGCCGGGACCGCCATCGCTCCAACGGCCAGCGCCAGCACGACGCCGGAGGCGATGACCACGAGAGCGAGCCTGGAGAAGATGCGCACGGTGGGAGGCGGCCTGACCGGTCGGCTGACGAAGCGAACAAACACTACCTACCGTGTGGTCGCGCGTCGCAGCGTCGCCCAGGCGGTCCCGTCACTAGGGTGAGCATCATGGCGCAACCACGACCCTTCCGCTTCGGCGTGCAGCTCAGCCGCGCCGACACCGGCGCCGAATGGGTCGAACTGGCCCGCAAGGCCGAAGACCTCGGTTACTCGACGCTGTTCGTGCCGGACCACTTCGGCGACCAGCTCTCCCCGGTGGTAGCCCTCACGGCTGCCGCCGACGCTACGACCGAGCTGCGCGTTGGGCCGCTGGTGCTCGACAACGATTACAAGCATCCGGTGGTCACGGCCAAAGAGGTGGCCAGCATCGACCGGCTGTCGGGCGGACGTGTGGAGCTCGGGATCGGCGCCGGCTGGATGAGCAGCGACTACGAGCAATCGGGCATCGCCATGGATCCGCCCGGCGTTCGGATCGACCGGCTGGAAGAGGCGCTCGACGTGCTCAAGGGCCTGTTCGGTCCGGACCCCTTCAGCTACCAGGGCAAGCACTACCAGATCAGCGGACTCGACGGTCTCCCCAAGCCGGTGCAGCAGCCTGACGGTCCCCCCGTGCTCATCGGCGGTGGTGGCCGGCGGGTTCTCACGCTGGCGGCGCGGCGAGCCGACATCGTCGGCGTCAATCCGGCGATCCGCTCCGGACGCACCGATCGGGCCGCGGCGCAGGACGGCGCGGCCGCCATGACCGACCGCAAGCTCCGATGGGTGCGAGATGCAGCCGGTGGCCGCTACGACGACATCGAGATCAACATGCTGATCTTCGCCTGCGTCGTGACCGACGACCGGGCCTCGGTCATCGAGGCCATGGCGCCGCTGTTCGGTGTGGCGCCCGAGGTCGTCGGCGATCACCCACACGCCTGGGTTGGCACGGTCGACCAGATCTGCGACGACCTCGCCGCCCGCCGCGAGCGATGGGACGCGTCCTACCTCGTGGTCCAAGGGCCAGAGGCCATGGACGCCGCGGCGCCGATCGTGGCCCGCATGGCGGGCACCTGACCCCGACGGGTCACCGGGTACAGGCGCTGCTGCATGGTCGCTCTCGCGTTTGCTGGCGCGGGCTTCGTCACCGCCATCCACGGATTGGCGGCCGAGGCGCTGCCCCACCTCCGCGTCGTGCACGTGGCGTCTCGCAGCAGCCGCTCCGCCCGGCGACGGGCGGCCCAGACCGGGGGTGTCGCCTGCGGCTACGACGAGCTGCCCGGCGGTGTCGACGCGGTGGTGGTCGCCACGCCGCCGACGCTGCACCGGCGGGAGGCGGAGCGGGCCCTCGAGGGGTCCGCCGTGGCCCTCGTCGAAGCGCCACTTGCGGCCACCCTGGAAGACGCAGACGCGCTGGTTGCGGCGGCCGATCGGGGCGGCCGCGTGGGCTACGCCGAGAACCTCGTGCACTCCCCGGCGGTGGTCGAGGCCGTGGGGGCATGCCGGCGCCTCGAAAGCCTCACGCATCTCGACGTGCGGTTCGCCCAGGGCCGGCCCGACTGGGGCGACCACCTCCAGCCGTCCTGGGGCGGCGGCGCGCTGTTCGACCTCGGGGTCCATGCGGTCACGCTGGCCCTGCTGGCAGCGGCGCCGGCCCGTGTCACCGCCGTCGAGGCCCAGCTCCTCGCTGGCGCCGGACTGGAGCTCGACGACGACGCCACGTTGACGCTGGCCTTCGACTCCGGTCTGAGGGCTGAAGTGCGTGCGACGTGGCGGGCGCCCACACCGACGTGGGAGGCGCAGGCGGCCAGCCCCAAGGGCGCCGTGCGTCTCGAGCTCGTACCGCACCCGTCGGTGGAGCTCAACGGCGAGCCCGTCGTGCTGGCGACGCCCCCACCGGGACTGGCGTCGCCGCAGCTCCACCACCTCGGGTACGTCGGCCAGCTCGAAGCGCTGGCCGCCGACATCGACGCCGGGCGGGCGCCGACGCCCGGGCCACGGCTCGGTCGCCACGTGCTGGACATCGTGTGCGCCGCCTATGTGTCGGCTCGCACCGGCCGGGAGGTACCGGTCCCGTTCACCGGCCGGCGGGACCGTACCCCGGTCCAACTGTGGCGGGATGCCTAGACGGCGCTGACCGACGTCGTCGTGGCGACGACCGGGCGCAGGCCCCGGCGGCCGATCCACCCGCCATCGTCGCCACCAGGCACCTAGCCTGACGGCCGTGGCGTCGATCGATGACGTGCGCACGCTGGTGGCGCTCGACCATGGCCTGGCTTCGGTGTCGATCGTGCGTCCCGACGGGTCGCTGCAGTCGACGGTTGTCAATGCCGGCATCGTGCCCCATCCGCGGAGCGGACGGCCGGTGGCTGCGTTCGTCGCTCGTGGCGGCACCCACAAGCTCGACCACCTGCGGCACGACTCCCGCGCCACGCTCTTGTGGCGGGCGGGCTGGGCATGGGCAACCGTCGAGGGCGCCGTCGAGTTGGCGGGGCCGGACGACCCCATGGCCGGAGTCGACGAGGAGGCCCTGCGCCTTTTGCTGCGGGAGATCTACGAAGCCGCCGGGGGCGTGCACGAGGACTGGGCCGAGTACGACCGGGTCGTGGCGGCCGAACGCCGCGTCGCCGTGCTAGTCACCCCCACGCGCATCTACCAGAACCCCTGAGCCAACTCCCGCCCGCGGACCGTCCACGATCGCCGGCGCCGGCTCACGCCAAGACGGGTAGTCCGGCCAAAGGTGCGAAGCGCTCGTCGGTGGTGGCGAGGCGGCGCACGCGCTGTCGCACCCGCCGGGCGGCCTGGCGCACCGTCGACTCTCTCATGGCGAAGACCGGGCCGACGGTGGTTGCCGGTGCGGGGTTGCCGACCGCCTTCTCGCAGACGTATTCGAGCCACAGCTCCCGATCTCGTCGGCTGATGCCGGACCGCTCGAGGGCGTCGAGCAACAAGCGGGCGCCGTGGTGATCTGCGGCGATCCGCTCGAGCGCCGGCCACATCGGTGCGTCACGAGCGTGAGCCAGTGCAGTGTCGGGAGCCGCCGAGGCAACGTCGGCGACCTGGGTCAGTTGCTGCTCGTCGAGCGGCTCGGTCCACTGGCCGAGCTCGCGGTCCACGACGTTGGCCACCCGGTGCCGCGCCCACACCCACGGCAGCGCCCCACCGTCGGGCGACCAGGCGCCCGCCACCCTCGCCAGCTCGAAGCACACCTCGACCACCACGCCTTGCACGTCGTCCGGCCGCAGCGGCATGCCCCGCGCCGCCGCCACCTGCTGTACCGCACCCGCGATCCGGTCACGGAACCGCTCGTACAGCGTCACCACTGCGGCCTCGTCGCCGTGGGCCAATCGACCCATGATCGCCACCAGCTCGTCGAAACCTTGCCGGTCCACACCATCTCCTCCTCGTGCGGGGCAGTTGCCCCGATGGACGGAGTCCATGGTGCCGACGGGGTATGACAAACAACATCGATGTAATTTGCGGTCGCACCGTCGGCCAGGTCGTGCACGTAGTCGACCAGCTCCGGGCGGCTCATCGAGTCCCCCGACATCAGTCCCTCCACCGTTCTCTTTTTGAAAGCGAGCCGACCTCCACCCCGGATCGGAGCTCGTTCTGCTGGGCCGTGCGCCGCTGGGCCGTCGCCGGGTCGTCGGCGGGGGCCTTGGTGTCGGCGAGAACCAGCTGGTCCACGCGCGAGCGGTGATGGAGGAAACGACGGCGTCGCCGGCGCCGCGATCGGCCACGTGGACCGGCTGACCTGACACCTCGAGCAACGACACGAACGGCTCCTTGGGGCGGTGCGACGCGACCTCCCAGCCCTACCCCCCCGGGTGGGAGTCAAGCGAACCCGATCCCGTGGGCAGCCTCTCGCCCACCAACCGTCGTGGCATGTGGCGGGCGATCACCTCCGACCGCGCCGCCAGCAACGGTCCGCCCAAGGCGAGGACGAGCACGTACCCGGCGACGAACGGCCCGATGCGGTCGTCGAGCCCGGCGGCGGCCGCCAGC
>Ga0209889_1000407_pt1 | contig 11699 bp, 12 predicted proteins | sample GWRWN1_0_10_FD_187233 | JGI IMG/M metagenome (GOLD analysis project Ga0209889, IMG submission 187233) | Riverbed sediment microbial communities from areas with no vegetation in Columbia River, Washington, USA - GW-RW N1_0_10 (SPAdes)... | ecosystem: Environmental > Aquatic > Freshwater > River >... | reverse complement strand
TCGTCGATCCGTGGAACAGACCGACGATCATGAGGCCCGCGGTGGCCGAACTCACATCCGGCCCCGCGGCCTTGCTACACCACCATCCCCGACTCGACCTGCGCTGAGCAGCACAGACGGTCACGAACGCCGCAAGTGGCAACTCGACAGCGTACGAACCTTGTCGGCCAGGTCGCGGGAGTCAACGCGACGGCCAGAACGGTTCGAAGGTCGAACGGCGTCGGCATCTGCCCAGTCTGCACCGGCCGGGCGGCGGGCTCGCCATGCTGGTTCCGCGCGTTCCGGTCGGACTGGCCTGGCGGTGTGCTGGACCCGGCTACCTTGGGTGGCGGGTTCGATCAGCGATCCTCGGTCGCCGGGGGGATGTTCTGGTTGAGCCGGAACAGGTTGGTGGGATCGTAGCGGGCCTTGATCGCCGCCAGCCGGTCCCAGGTCGACCCGGGGTAGGCCTGGCGGACCCGCGCCTGGCCCTCGTCGCCGAGGAAGCCGACGTATGCGCCGGCGTCGCCCTGGCAAATCGCCTTCGCGAAGTCCGCAACCCAGGCCTCGCGGACGGCCCGGTCGGCGGGGCCGTCGTAGAAGGCGGCCACGTTGACCATGATCCGGCTGCGGCGGTGGGCGAACGCGGTGGCCTCGGCGGGCACCCGCGCCATCGCCCCACCCAGCACCCGAAGCTGCGCGACCCGCACCGACGCGTCGGAGCGCTGGAGGTGGTCGAGGATCGTCTCGGCCACCTGCCGGTCGATGCTGTCGACGAACATCGTGCGCCCCACCGCGGTGGGGTGGTAGTCGCCCTCCTCGGGCAGGTAGATCTCCGGGTAGGGCATCGGCCGGACCAGGTCGGCGATCGGGGTGGCCAGCGCCCGAAACGGGGCGACGGCGCGCTGGCCGGCCTCGGTGTCGCCGGCATAGACCAGCATGGCCATCACGATCGGCTTGCCGTGGAGCTCGGCGGGCACCATCGGCATCGGCGGCGCGGGCATGATGTTGGCGATGGCCGACAGCTCCTCGGGGCGGCCTCCGCTTCGGCGACGAACGCGGCGATGACCGTGGGCGTCGCCGGCAGGATCAAGATGCCGCCCACGACCGTGGAGACCTGATGCAGCCGGAACTGGAACCGGGTGGCGACGCCGAAGTTGCCGCCGCCGCCGCGGATCGCCCAGAACAGGTCCGGATGGGTCTCGGCATCCACCCGGAGGAGCTGGCCGTCGGCGGTCACCAGCTCGGCGGCCAGCAGGTCGTCGATGGTCAGGCCGTACTTGCGGACTAGGTAGCCGACGCCGCCGCCCAGCGTGATCCCGCCGATCCCCACCGAGCCGGTGTCGCCGAACCCGGTCGCCAGGCCGACGGCTCCCGCCGCGGTGGTGTAGTCGCCGGCGGTCAGGCCGGTCTGGGCCCAGGCGGTGCGGTGCTCGGCGTCGATGTCCAGCGCCCGCATCTGCGACAGGTCAAGCACGATCCCCCCCTCGGTGGTGCTGTGCCCGGCGGGGCTGTGGCCGCCGCTGCGGACGGCCAGCTCCAGGCCGGTCTCACGCGCCAGCGCGACGACGCACGCGACCTCGGTGGTATCCGCGGGCCGCACGATGGCCGCCGGCCGGCGGTCGATGCTGCCGGAGAAGACGGTGCGTGCCTGGTCGTAGCCGGCGTCGTTGGGCGCGATCACCCGACCGTTGAAAGCGGCGCGCAGGCGCGGGATCGAGATGCTGGCGGGTCGGCCGGCCCCCGGTAGGGTCGTGTCGTGCATGGGAGATCCTCTCTGGTTCGCAGGAGCGGTTCCGGCACTCCGGCGGGCATCCTTTATAGGTGGGTCGGAGCAGGCTGCGAGATCTCGACATCGCTGTTCGGAGCAACTGCCGCCGGGACGGTGCGGTGCATGCCGGCGGTGCAGCGCAGGTGGACGACGGTCAGCACCGCGTTCAGGTGGTCGGGGAGTTCGCTGGCCTGCGGGACATGGTCGGCGATGCGGGCCGGCGAGATCTTCTTTCGCCCGCAAGACGGCGGGGGCGCGGGTCGAGCGGCAGTTCCTCGGCCAGCGTCTAGCCCGTGCGGCGTGGCTCGGAAGTTGCCGATGGATGCATGAGACTCCTCCCGGTGTCAGGCTCACTTGTTGCGGTACAGGTGCATGGTGAGCGGCGCGAAGATGGCGGTGACCAGGGCGGATGCCGCCAGCACCCAGCCGACCTGCGCGGCCGTGGCGGTGCCGGCCATCAGCCCGCGTGCGGCGGTTACCAGGTGGCTGATGGGGTTGACGTCGATGAAGGCCTGCAGCCAGCCCGGCATGGTCTGCGGATCCACGAAAATGTTGCTGGCCAGCGTCAGGGGAAACAGCACCAGCAGGCTCAGGTTGCTGACCGCGCTGGGAGCCCGCAGCACCAGCCCAAGGGTGGTCCAGATCCACGACAGGCCAAACGCGAACCCCAGCAGCAGCGCCACCGCCGCCCCCACGCCGACCACGCCGCCGCCGGGCCGGAAGCCGAGCGCCAGGCCGAGGGCGATGACGATGGTGGCGGCGAGCAGGTAGCGGCCGGTGTCGCCGAGCAGGGCGCCGAGGATGGGGGCCGGCCGCCAGATCGGGAGCGACCGGAAGCGGTCGGAGACGCCCTTGGTGAGGTCGGTGTTGAGGGTGACCCCGCTGTAGGTGGTGACCAGCACCACGGTCATGACCAGAGTGCCCGGCAGGAGGAACTGCAGGTACTGGCGGGTCGACCCGGCCAGCGCGCCGCCGAACAGGTAGGTGAACCCCAGCGTGAAGATGATCGGCAGCCCGACGACGTCGATGAGCTGCTCGGGGACGTGCTTGAGCTTGAGCAGCGCCCGCCAGGTGAAGGTGATCGAGGCGGCCAGGGCGCTCGGGCGCGGCGGGCGGGTACGGGCCGACAGCGCCGCGTGCAGGGTCTGGTCGGTGGCCTGCGTGGTCGGGGTGGCGGTCATGCGGCATCCTCCTCGGTGGCGGTGTCGGGCTGGGTTGGGTGGCCGGTGAGGGCGAGGAACACCTCGTCCAGGCTGGGCTGGCCGAGCGCGAACTGGGTGACCGCGACCCCGGCGTGGGACAGCTCCGCGAGCGCGAGGGCGACGCGGTCGGGGTCGGCGACGCGGGCCGACAGCGCCGCCGGGTCGGATTCCAAGTGCATGGGCACGCCGAGGGTCTGCGACAGGACCTGCTCGGCCTGGATGCGCTGGTCAGGGTCTCGCAGGCGCACCTGCAGGGCGCCGGCGCCGACCGAGGCCTTGAGCTGGCCGGGGGTGCCTTCGGCGATGAGGCTGCCGTGGTCGATGACGGCGATCCGGTCGGCGAGCTGGTCGGCCTCCTCCAGGTACTGGGTGGTCAGCAGCACCGTGGTGCCGCTGGCGGCCAGCGTGCGAACCAGTTCCCAGACCTGGTTGCGGCTGCGGGGGTCCAGCCCGGTGGTGGGCTCGTCCAGGAACAGCAGCTCGGGGATCACGATGATGCTGGCGGTGATGTCCAGGCGGCGGCGCATGCCCCCCGAGTAGGTGTTCACCAGCCGCCCGGCCGCCTCGGCCAGGCCGAAGGCGTCCAGCAGCTCACCGGCCCGCGTCCTGGCCTGGCTCCGCGGGAGGCCCAGCAGCCGGCCCAGCAGCACCAGGTTTTCCCCGCCGGTCAGATCCTCGTCGACCGAGGCGTACTGGCCGGTCAGGGCAACCCGGCCGCGCACCGCGTCCGCCTCAGCCACCACGTCGTGGCCGAGCACCCGCGCGTGGCCGGCGTCGGGGCGCAGCAGGGTGGCCAGCATCCGGATGATGGTGGTCTTGCCGGCGCCGTTGGGCCCCAGCACGCCGTAGACCATGCCGGGGGGCACGGCCAGGTCGACCCCGTCGACGGCCTTGGTCTTCCCGAAGGCCTTGACCAGGCCTGAAGCCTCGACGGCCAGCGCGGACTGCGAAGCCATTGCTGCCTCCGAAGATGCTGTGCTCTGCATGCTCATTGCTGCCTCCTTGCGCGTGGGACTGCTGCGGTTGGGATCCGCGGTCGCAACGTCGGTGTCGATGCCGCCCCGCCGCCGGTGCGTCGTCGGTTCCTGGCTTGGCAACCCCGGAGCTGCTGGTGCGGCGGGGTCGAGGCTTGCGCGTGCGGGTCGAATCTGCTGCATCGCGGGCCTGCATATCGGGTGTCAGAAAGGGTCAGCTCCAGGCCCAGGTCGCGGATCTTGGCGAGCAGGCCGTGCAGGGCCGGCTGGTCGGTGACCGGCCCGGTGATGGTGGTCTCGCCGCGGTCGTAGCGATCCGCAGGCCGTCGAACCAGGCCGACCAGCGGCTGTCCAGGACGCCCTTGACGCGGATCTCGTAGTGGACTGGCGGCTTCGTCCTTCATCACCTCCCGGGGCGGCTTAGGTGGCCAGCAGGCGACGGCGGCCAGTGGGATGGTGGCGCCGGTGGAGCCGAGCGCGCCGATGGTGTAGCTGGCGGGCCCTGCTTGGGCGGACCGATAGGCCTCCCGGGCGGCGGCCTGCTCTGGCTGCTCCCCGCCGGTCGTGGTGCGGCAGCTGGGCGAGGCACGTTGGCGAACCACCACACCTCGCCGTCGGGGGCGACGGGGTAGCCGAAGAACGCCCGCTTGCCGAAGATCATGGTGTAGGAGCCGCGCTCGGCGTCGACATCGACGCCCCGCGCGTAGCCGCCGGTCCCGACCAGCCCGGCGTAGGTCGGCGCGGGCGCGGCGGGGTCGATGATCCGCCGGACGGCGGAGTGCACACTGTCGCAGCCGATCAGCAGGTCGCCGGTGGCGTCGCTGCCGTCGGCGAACACGGCCCGGACCCCCGCACCGGTGGTCTCGGCGTTCACCAGCCGCTTGCCGTGCTGGATGCCGATGCCACGGGAGGTCGCCTGGTCGTGCAGCGCCTGGTACAGGTCGGCCCGCTTGAGGGTGTGGCTGGGGGTCCCGTCGGGACGCGAGGTGCTGATGCGGCTGACACCCAGCTGCTTGCCGGTGTGTGCGCTGCGCATCATGATCCCCGGGGTGGGGAATCCGGCCGCCAGCGCGGCCGTGTCCGCGCCGATGGTCCGCAACGCGTCGATCCGTTGGATCCCAGGGTGAGGAACACGCCGATGCCCTCGGCGCCGGCGGGATGGGCCTCGTAGATCCCCGAGTCGATCCCGGCCTTCTGCAACGCCATCGCCGCTGCTGGGCCGGCGATGCCGCCGCCGATGATCAGGGCGGTGAGGGTGGGGGTCATGACGCCTGCCTTTCGTTGGTAGTGGTGGTGGTGGTGGGCTCGCCGTGGAACCCGGCCGCCCCCGGCGGATGCGCCGGGCCGGCCGGTGTGGGCGCTGCGGCGGTGCCTGCGACGCGGAGGTCCAGGGTCATCCCGGCGGTCTTGTGCCCTGGGATCGTGCACCAGGCGTCCAGCCTGCTGGTCACCAGCCCGAGGTCGAGCCGCTGCGACTGGCCGGGGCTGAGCATCCTGGTGTGGGGGCCGTTGCGCACCGCGAGGTCGTGGACCTCGCCGGCCTTGTTGACGACCTCCAGCACCAGACGGGTTCCAGGGTCGACCGTGACCACGTCGGGGGTGACGTCGAAGCCGACCGGCGCGTCCACCAGGGCGACCGCGACGACCTTGGTGCCGCCGCCGGAGACCCGCGTGGAGCTGGTCGTGTCGTACAGCGCGAAGAAGCCCCCGACCCCGGCCAGCGCGACCGCAAGGGCGATCGTGGCGACCAGCATGGGGCGACGAGACAGCCTCATGGGGTTCCTCCTCGGCGACGCGCGGTGGTTGCTGGGTGCTGGTTGTGTGAGGTTGCGGTTGGCATTTCCCTCGTTCCTTTCCGGTCGCTGTGGCGCTCCAAGACGGAGTGACAGTGAGGTGCTTGGGAACCGGGAGCATCCCGGCTATGGTCCCTTCCGTGGGTCGGCGTTGCTGTCGCCATGACGCTACGGATGGGCGCTGACCGGGGCATCGCCCGAAGGTGGGATGGGGGGTGGGATCTTCTGCGGCTGGTGCCGCTCGGGTGGTGGACCGAGGGGCGCTGAGTGGCGGCGTGCCGCCGCCTACCGCAGCAGTCCCAGCTCGCGCGCTCGGGTGACGGCCTGGGTGCGGTTGGCCGCGCCGAGCTTGTCGAGGATGTGGGTGACGTGCCGCTTGACGGTGTCCAGGGTGATCACCAGCTCCTCGGCGATCGCCCGGTTGGACACGCCGGCGGCCAGCAGCGCCAGCACCTCCAGCTCGCGGGCGCTCAGCGGCGCGACCAGCCCCGCCACCACGACACCGCCGGGTCTTGGGCGGGGGAGGGCGGCCAGGCCGGCCTGGTCGAAGGCCTCCAGCAGCCGGCCCAGGTAGGGTCGCGGCACACCGGCGGCGGTGGCCTGTCCCTTGGCGGTGGCCGCGGCGAGCTTGCCGACCAGGGCGGCCATGGGGGCGCCCTCGTCGACGAACACGCGCAGGTAGCCCTCGGGCGCGCCGACGGCGACCGCCTCGGCCAGCGCGGCCAGCGCGCCGGCCTGGTCGCCTTCGGCCGCAAGCGCGAGCGCCTGCAGCGCCCGCACTTCGATGACGCTGCCCAGCCGCCCCTGGGCCGCCGCCCGGGCGTGCAGCCGCTCCAGCAGCCCAAGCGCCCGGTCGGGTGCGCCGGTGGCGAGCAGCACGCGGGCCAGCATCAGGTATTCGCGCTCGCGGGGATAGCTGGGCTCGTCCTCGGCGGCAAGGCCGCGCGCCCGGACCCAGCGGGTGGCTGCGGCGACCTCGCCCTGGGCCAGGAGCAGCCGCGTCTGCAGCGCCGGCACGGGGTTGAACAGGTTGGCCACGCTCGGGCTCAGCTCGACCCGCCCGGCCTCCTCCATGGCGTCCTGGGCACCGGCCCGGTCGCCCCGGACCTGCCGGATCCAGGCCAGGATGGCCAGGCCCGTAGCCAATGGCTGGGTGTAGGCGAGCTGCCGGCACCGCGCGATGCCCTCGGTGACGTGCCGGAGCGCCGAGTCGAGCTCGCCTCGCTCGTACAGCACGCCGGCCATGCCCACCGACGCCGGCCCCGCGTCGACCTCCAGCGCCTGCTGGTAGGTCCCAAGCGCCGCGTCCAGGCGGCCTTGGGCGTGCTGGACCTGGCCGAGGAACTCGCACAGTCGCACGGCCAGGAAGCGCTGGCCGGCCGCCCGCCATCCGGCGATGCTGGACGCGAAGGCGCGCTCGGCCTCCGCCAGCCGACCGCGCAGCCACTCGGCCGCGCCCAGGTGCCAACGGGTCACCAAGTCCTGCATCCACTCGCCCTCGTCCAGCTCGGCCAGGGCCCGCGAAGCGAACGCGATCGTGCCCTCGGCGTCGCCGCGGAGCTCGGCCAGGTACGCACGATCCAGCGCGATCGCCGCCGGGACGTTCGCCACCAGGCTGGCGGCCCGGCCGACCGACGGCTCGTACGGCTCATCGGCAGCAGCCGCGAACGCCCGTTCGGCGGCGTTCAGCAGGCCCTCGACCGCCTCCAAGCGGCCGCTGATGAGGGCCAGGCGCGCCTGCGCCAGTAACAGCCGTGGCCGGGAGCCGGCCAGCTCGGCGGGCAACCTGTCCAGCCACCGTCGCAGGGTCGCGCCCTCGCCGCGCAGCAGCAGCCCGTCAAGGTGCCGCTCGAGCAGCCGGGCCGCCCAAGCGGCGTCGCCGGTGGCCAGCGCGTGCCGCACCGCGTCGTCGACCAGCCCATGCGCCTCGGACCAGGCGGCCGCCGCGTGGTGCAGCCCGGGCAGCTGCTCGGGTTGCTCCCGCTGGAGGCGGGCGCGGAGCAGGTCGGCGAACAGGTGGTGGTAGCGCCACCAACCGCGCACCTCATCCAGCGGCACCAGGAACAGGTTGGCCCGCTCCACCGCCTCCAACAGCTGCTGGCCGTCGGTCCGGCCGGTAACCGCGTCGCACAGCGGACCCGACAGCCGCTCCAGCACCGACGTCTCCAGCAGAAAGCTCGTCACCTGCTCAGGCTGGCGGGCGAGGACCTCCTCGGCCAGGTAGTCCAGCACGAAGCGGTGGGTGCCTGAGAACGTCGCGACGAAGCCAGCAGGGTCGCTGCGCCCGCGCAGGGAGAGCGCGGCCAGCTGCAGGCCGACCGCCCACCCTTCGGTGCGGGCCTCCAGCGCGGCCAGGCTGGCCGCCGGCAGCTCCAGCCCGGCGGCCTCCCGCAGGAACGCGGCAGCCTCCTGGAGGGTGAAGCGCAGGTCGGCGGCGCTCAACTCGGCGAGCTGGTTACGGGCGCGCAGTCGGGCCAGGGGAAGCGGGGGGTCGGCGCGGCTGGCCAGCACCACACGCAGCCCGGGCGGCAACCGGTCCAGGAGCAAGGCCAGGCTGTCATGGACCGCCGGCGACTCGATCACCTGGTAGTCGTCCAGCACCAGCACGACCTCGTCGGGGAGGACGGCAAGCTCGTTGATCACGGCGGTCACCACCAGCTCCAGCGATACCGGCCGCGGCCCCCCAAGCCGCGCGGTGAGCCCCCCTGTCCCGGCCCCCACGTTGTCCAGTGCCGCAGCGACGTACCACCAGAACCGCACGGGGTCGTTGTCGCTGGCGTCCAGCGACAGCCAGGCGACCGGTCGCTTTCTGCGCCGGGCCCAGTCGCCCAGCAGCGTCGTCTTGCCGAAGCCGGCCGGAGTGCAGACCAGGACCAGCGCCCGCGACATCCCCTCGGCCAGGCGCTCCAGCAGCCGCGGCCGCGGGAGGAACCCCGCACGCGGCTGCGGCAGGTGCAGCTTGGTGGCCAGCACGTCCCGCTCGGTGACGCTGGCCGCAGGCGGGCTGGTCCTGGGCGGCTCAGCCATCGGTGACTCGCATGCTTGTGCCCGTCCAACGACCAGCAGGTTCCTGAGCGGCCATTGTAGAGACTGGCCGGGCGGCCACCGCAGTGATCGAGCCGCGCCGCAGCGCCAGCAGATGGGTCACGCCCCTCCCATGTCGTGGCGAACCGGACCAACCGGCACCGGCCGCAGCGGCTTGTCCCAGCCGCCGAAGGGCCCCCGCCCACGGCGCCGGCCGCATGAAGATCCCACCCCCCATCCCACCTTCGGGCGATGACCCCAGCCGGGCGCGTCCGTAGCGTGCTGGTCAGACGAACCGCCAACCCACGGGAGAGGAAGACCATGCCGCCCAAGCATGCCCACAAGCCGGGGGCGTTCGACCCCGGGCACTGCCAGGACTGCGCCCGCGAGACGGAGCTGCTGGACCACTACTGGCACGTGCAACAGCAGGAGCGGGCCCTCACCGAGGCGCACCGGTGGGCCCGGCAGGCCCGCCGCGACGCCATCTACGCCCTGGGAGCCTCCGGCATCGGGATCCTGCTGGCCACCATCGCCCTGCTCACGGGCCTGATCGGTGTCTAGAGGTGATCCACCACGGGAGCCACTGGTGCACTACGAGATCCGCGTCAAAGGCGTCCTGGGCGGCGGCTGGTCGGCATGGTTTGCGGGGTTGCGCGTGACCAGCGACGAGCACGGCCAGACCACCATCAGTGGAGCCGTCGCCGACCAGGCGGCCCTTCACGGCCTGCTGATCAAGGTGCGCGACCTCGGCTTGCCGCTGCTCTTGGTGCGCCAAGTCCACTCGGACCAGCCAGGGATCTGAAGGCAGGCGCATCGCCCTGGCTGCACACCGGCCGGAAGGTGGAGGCAGCGTACCAGCACCGCTGCCGCGTCCCAGGCGAACCCATCAGGCCGATTCCCGCAAGCAGCCACCGCACAGGAAGCGTGAGCCATGACCCACACCCGATCGGACATCCCCACGACCTCCCAACCGCTCCCGCCCCGCCAACGATCCTGGCTGGTCACCCTGCTTTCCCAGCGAAGCGTGCAGGTCATCCTGCTCGCGTGGCTGGTGGCCAACGCACTGCTTGTGGTGCTTTCGCAAGACAAGCTGCCGTTCGACCGCCCTGCCCTGGGGGGCATCTCCGTCGCGGAACAGGTGCTCTCCGCCAACCTCGCGCTGGTCGAGGTCTTCTTGCTGATGGGCGTGGTGTATGCGCTCACTCGCAAGCGGGCCGTGCCCGACATGGCGGCACGAGCGCCCGAGCGCGTCACCGCGCGCCGGGAGACGCTCCTCCTGGTGGCCTACGGGATTCTCTGCCAGCTCGGGGGCTTGGCGCTGGGGCGAGCGCTCGGCGGGCATGCCTTCAGCTTCCACGTCGTCGGCAGCCTGTTCGGTACCCACCAGCTGGTCGAGCCAACCGAGGTGTTGGCCTGGGCGACCTACAACGTCATCGTCTACGCGCTCGTCCCGTACCTGTTCTTTCGGCGTCGCTACTCCGTCGAGGCGCTGAACCTCAAGTCAAGCAACCGGCGCAACGACCTCAGCGTCATCGTGGTGGTGCTGCTGATCGAGGCCCTCGTCCAGCTCCTCGCCGTCACCTCGGCGATCCTTGACCTGAGCCCCCAGCAGCTCCTGCTGGGCGCCCCTGTGACGTTCCTGCTGTACTTCGCGGGCACGGTGCTACCGACCATGGTCTTCGTCTACTGCATCCTGGTTCCCCGCTATCTCAAGCTCACCGGGTCCACGGCCACGACGGTGATCCTGGGTGGTCTCACCTACATGCTGCTGCACTTCTTCGACGGCTGGACCAACTTCAACTCGCCGGGGAACGCGGCGCTTTCGGTCATCCTTCTGTTCCTGCTCTACCTCGGCCCTGGCATGTTCAAGACGGTGCTGACCCTGCGAACCGGCAACGCCTGGGTACACGTGTGGGCCTACCACGCGCTCGCCCCACACGTGCTCCAAGACACTCCCCTGATGGTGAAGATCTTCCGCATCACGTGAGCCCGGAGGTGCTTCACGACAACGCCACGCACGGCGTCTCGTCCGGAGAAGAGTCACGGCCTAGCTACTTTGCCGGGCAGAAGTTCACCGACCGGCTGGTGTCGCTGTTTGACGCCGACGTCCGCCCGGTGCGCCGCGGCAAGCTCGCCAAGCCCACGGAGTTCGGCTACGTGGTCCAGCTCACCGAGGCCACCGCCAACAGCCGCCGGGGCCAGGGGCTGCTGCCCCCAAGCTGGAGGCCGGCTCGACCCACGAGAACACCCTGCTGCCCGCCACCGCGGCCGAACTGGACGCGGCGGCGGGGATCACGATCAGGGAGGCCACCGTCGACCCCGGGTTCCTCAGGGCCCGGACCCAGCAGGTGCTGGCCGGGGCGGGCAACCCCGAGCTGTTCATCGCCGGCGACAGCGACAACGCCGGGTCACTGCGGACCCGCCGCCGGGCCCGGAGTTTGACCGCCAGAGAAGCTTCAGCCTGAGAGAGGTGGCAGAGTAGTGAGCATGAGCGACGCGGGCTATGTCTTGAAGTCTGCTGTGGTCAACACGTCGGTCGCTTCCGGTACCCATTCCGCCGCACCTTGGCGTGGCGGCCGGTGAGCCGGATCGGAGGACCTTCAACCAGTGGTTGGAGGTTCTTATGCTGGCTGGTTGGGCCCACCTCCGAGTGCTCAAACCTGCGCTGAGCAGCACCAACGGCCACTGGCGCCGTAACCGGCAACTCGACAGCTTACGAACCTTGTCGGCCATCCCCGCCACGTTGGTCGAGCACGGCGAGGAGATCGACGGCCACGGATCGACGGTCACAGCGTCGGCTGGTGCTGTCCACGAGTCGCGGGCGAAGCTGAGCTGCGCGATCCACTGGTAGCACCGGCCCGGCGGGGTCACGGGGTTCCTCTACGATCGGCTGGCCCGGTTCCACATCGGCGAGGAGGAGACGCTCACCGCCCAGCTCGCCACCCTCGGGTACGCA
>Ga0209889_1000402_pt1 | contig 11727 bp, 12 predicted proteins | sample GWRWN1_0_10_FD_187233 | JGI IMG/M metagenome (GOLD analysis project Ga0209889, IMG submission 187233) | Riverbed sediment microbial communities from areas with no vegetation in Columbia River, Washington, USA - GW-RW N1_0_10 (SPAdes)... | ecosystem: Environmental > Aquatic > Freshwater > River >... | reverse complement strand
TGTGCCGGGGCTGATGTCCAAGGGCGGCGCCGAGGGCGTGGTCGCGGCAGCGGTACCAGGTGTCGGTGCGATAGCGCTGAAGATCGACGATGGGTCGATGCGGGCCCGAATGCCGGTGCTCGTCGCCGCGTTGCGCCAGCTCGAGGTCGATGCCGCCGTGTTCGACGAGCTGGCGGAGCCGCCGGTCCTCGGTGGCGGCGCCTGGGTCGGCTCGGTACGTGCCCTGCCCGCGCTCGGCTGACTCCGAGGCCGGCGCACGACCAAATATCAGCAGTTGCGACGATCTTCCAGAGATGTTGCGACCATTGGTGTGAGCGGAGTCACGCTAGCGGGAGTTAGCGTTTTGCTTGCTAGAGTTAGCAAACCAGGATAGTCTCGTGCACGTGCCCAAGCCTGCCGACCTGCCCCGTGACATCGGGGAGTTCATCCGTGATCTGCGCCACAACGCGCGGATCTCGTTGCGTGAGCTTGCGGACCGGGCCGGGGTTTCCAACCCGTACCTGAGCCAGATCGAGCGCGGACTGCGCAAGCCGTCCGCCGAGGTCCTGTCGCAGATCGCCGGTGCATTGCGGGTGTCGACGCCCTTGATGTACCTGCGAGCGGGGTTGCTCAACGAGAGGGACGGCCAGGGGGTGCTCGCCGCGATCGCGGCCGACGCCGACCTGACGATCGCTCAGAAGCAGTCGCTGACCCAGATTTACGAGACTTTCCGCCGGGAGAACGCCCGGGCGGACGCTGACGACCAGGAGGTTCACCCGTAATGACCACCACGACCACGAAGATCCCCGCCCCCGTCTACGCCATGGCCGGAGCCGGCGACCTGGCCTACCGCCAGCTGCTCAAGCTGCCGGCCATGGCCGACCTGCGGGAGGACATCCCCGCTCGCGTGTCCGAGCTGCGTTCCGAGCTCCCGGCCCGCGTTGCCGAGTTCCGGGCCGACCTCCCCGCGCGGGCGGCCGAGCTGCGAGCCGAGCTGCCGAACCGGGTGGCCGAACTCCCCGCGCGCGTGGAGCAGCTTCGCGCTGAGCTCCCCGCCGCCGTGAACTCGTTTGTCGCCGAGGCCGTCCACGTCTACAACCGCCTCGTCGCGCGCGGCGAGAAGGTGGTCGACGCCCGTCGTACCAAGACCACCAAGGTCGCTAAGGTCGGCGGCACGCGGAAGCCGGCCGTGAAGGCGGGTTCGGCGGCGCCTAAGTCGACCAAGGCGCCGGCCAAGGCGACAAAGGCCGCGACCACGAAGCCGGCCAAGGCAACCACCGCAAAGCGCACCCGTCCGGCCGTCAGCAAGTAGTCCGTCGGCACTTCACCCCCGACTGCGGTTGAAGAATCGTGGTCGACGCACTCGACGATCGCGGCGGGGTCTGTGGATAAGCTGTTGTCCATGGACCTCGCCGTGTTCTTCTACGATGACGTCGAGGCTTTCGCGACTCTGGTGATCTTGATAATCTTCCTGGTCATCGAGGTCGTCGCCTTCATCAACTGCGTCACGCAGCGCGCGGACGCGTTCCCGGTTGTCGGGTCGTTGTCCAAGAACGGCTGGTTGGCCATCCTCGGCGGTTCGGTGCTCGTAACGCTGCTGTGCAGCTTCACCTACTCGCGCATGTCGATCTTCGCGTTCGCCGCGATCACCGCGACCGCCATATACATGCTGGATGTGCGCCCCGCTTTGCGCGACGCCACAGATGGATCCGGCAACTGGTGAGAAGCTTCCGCTGGCCGCCGCCGCCGGACGGAAAGTCGAAGCGATGGCCCGCCCCGCGAGGGCGCGACGAACCGGGCCGGCCCCTGCTGAGCCTGACGCCGACCGACGTTCGTCAGATGCCACACGGAACCACGCTCGAATACCTCGTAGCCGGCGACGGCGAACCCACCACGGCATTCGCGCACGGCCTCGCCGGGGGCATCCCCGATACCCGCCCACTGGGCAGCGGCGTGGCCGGTCGCAAGATCTTCTTCCAGTTCCGCGGACATGGTCGCTCGGACTCGCCACCGGGTGAGATCAGCTACGTGGATCTCGCCGCTGACCTCCGCGCCGCCGCCGACGAGTTCGGCGCCACCCGGGCACTCGGGGTGAGTCTTGGCGCCGGGGCCCTCTGCCGGCTGCTGGCGCAGACTCCCGACCGCTTCGAACGCCTCATCTTCTTCCTTCCAGCGGTGCTGGATGAGCCCCGACCCGTGTCGGCGATGTCCCGGGCGCGGGCGCTCCTCGATGCGGTGGAGGCCGACGATGCCCCGACCGCCGCGACGCTGCTCTCGGCGGAGATTCCGGCCGGAATGCGCGACCGTCCGGCCGCGTGGCGCTACGTGCGGGAGCGCCTCGATGCGCTGCTGCGGGACGGGCTCGCCCCCGGTCTGTCTGAGCTGCCGGCCCAGGCGGCGCTGCCGGACCGGTCCGTGCTCGCCTCCGTCGCCGCCCCCGCGTTGGTGATCGGATGTCGTGGCGATGTCGCGCACCCACCCGTCATCGCAGAGCAACTCGCGTCGGTCCTGCCGAACGCGACACTGCACGTCTACGACCAACCGGCTGTGCTCTGGACGAACCGGACCGATCTGCGCGCCCGGGTCTCAGAATTCCTCAACCGCTGAACCTCTCCGGCCCCGTCGTAGGCTGTCCCGCATGGGTGTGACGCATCATGGCCGTACGCAGCGCCTGGACCTTGCCGATCCGACCGTGCGCGAATGGGAGTGCACCGTTGTTTGGTCCGACCCGGCTGACCCCGACGCTGGCATCGTCCTCGATCGCTCCGCCTTCTATCCGGGCGGCGGCGGCCAGCCACCGGATCACGGCGTGCTGCTCTGGCAGGGCGTGCAGACCCGGATCGTGGATACCCGCCGTGGGGACGATCTCTATCTGGTTCTCGCCCCTGGCGACCCGATACCCGTCCCCGGAACCGCGGTGCGTGGCGCGATCGAGGACGGCCGGCGATCGCTGCTCATGCGCACACACTCCGGGCTGCACGTGCTGTGCGGCGTCGTGTTCCGTGACTTCGGCGCCCTCGTCACCGGCGGAAACATGGAGCCGGGCGAGGCCAGGATGGACTTCAACCTGCCCGAGGTTCCGCCGGACTTCAAAGCCAGGCTGGAGGAGCTGGTCAACGCGGAGGTCACGGCGGATCGCCGGATAGACGTACGGGTATTGGCGCGCGACGAGGCGCTCGCGCTGCCCGACATCATCCGCACCCAGTCCAACCTCATCCCCCCGGACGAGCAGGAGATTCGGATCGTCGACATCGTCGGGCTGGACGTGCAGGCCGACGGTGGGACGCATGTCGCCTCTACCACCCAGATCGGCACAGTCGCCGTGGTCAAGGTCGAGAGCAAGGGCAAGGCAAACCGCCGGGTCCGCGTCCGCCTCGCTTAACCCTGCATCGGCGTCGATCATGACCTGGAGGTCATGATCGACGCCATTTCACGACGGTGAGGTCATGATCACGGCGATCTTGAGGGCGCGTTTGCGTTGGTCCGGCGGCGCTGGCGCGACGGCGCTAGTGTCGCGGTCGTGGCGGATCAACAGGTTGCGGCTGCTACCCCGAGCGGCCCGTCGAAGGGCGTTACCGGGGTCGGGCGGGAGTTCTTCACCGGCGTGAGCTTCCTGCTCCGTGGCATCGGCATGTACGCCCGCAGCCCGAGGCTGATGTTCCTTGGGCTCATTCCGGCGGTCATCTCGGGCGTGCTCCTGTTCGGCGGCTTCGTGGCGATGGTCTACTTCGTCGACGACCTGTCGTCGCTGGTCACCCCATTCGCCGACGACTGGTCGGGCGGCGTCCGGCAGACCACCCGGGTGGTGGTCAGCGTCGCGATCATCGGAGTGTGGCTGCTGCTAAGCATCCTGCTCTTCACCGCGCTCACGTTGGTGATCGGGCAGCCGTTCTACGAGGCGATCTCCAAGAACGTGGAGGACAAGCTCGGTGGCGTGCCGGGCGAGATCAACGTGTCGTTCTGGCGGACGCTTCCGCGCTCGATCGTGGACAGCCTTCGGCTCATTGCGCTGACCGTCCTGTTCGGCATCCCGCTCTTCGTCGGGGGCTTGATTCCGATCGTGGGCGAGACCGTGGTGCCAATTCTGGGCGCGACGGTCGGCGGCTGGGTCCTCGCCCTCGAGCTGTCCAGCGTGCCGTTCGAGCGGCGTGGGCTGCGCTTTCGTGACCGCCGGCGGATGCTGAAGGGACGGCGCCCAATGGCACTCGGGTTCGGCGTGGCCACGTTCGTCTGCTTCCTGGTCCCGCTGGGCGCCGTGCTCGTCATGCCGGCCGCCGTCGCCGGCGCCACCCTGCTGTCGCGGCGGCTGTTCGGCCAGCCCGACGCTGCGGCACGATAGGCGAATGCGCATCGAGCCTGACCGCATCGTGATCGTCGAGGGCGACATCACCGAGCAGCACGTCGACGCGATCGTCAACGCCGCCAACTCATCATTGATGGGTGGCGGTGGGGTGGACGGGGCGATCCACAGCAAGGGTGGTCCCGCCATCCTCCAGGAGTGCCGCGAGCTTCGCGAATCGCGACACCCGAAGGGGCTACCCACCGGACAGGCTGTCGCCACCACAGCCGGCCGGTTGCCCGCGCGGTGGGTGATTCACACCGTCGGGCCGATCCACCGGCCCGGAACCGACCAAGCGGACCTCTTGCGCAGTTGCTATACGAGTTCGCTGGCAGTCGCGGACGAGTTGGGGGCCACAAGTGTCGCGTTCCCATTGATTTCCGCCGGCATATTCGGCTGGCCGCTCGACGACGCGATCCGCCAGGCACTCACCGCGCTACGCGGTGCGGACACCAACGTGGTCGAGGCGCGCCTGGTGCTCTTCGGCTCGCCTACGTTCGCAGCCGCGCAGCGGATCTACGCCGACGTCTAGGCGGCGCTGGCTACTGCTGGGTGATGTGCTCGGGCCGGATCGGTATCCGGCGCAGCGGCAGTCCGGTGGCCGCGCGGACCGCCGCAACGATCGCCGGGGTGGACGAGAGGGTCGGCGGCTCGCCGGCGCCGCGCAGGCCATAGGGCGCATGCGGGTCGGCGTACTCAAGAATCTCCAGTCGCATCGGCGGCATGTCGAGGATCGTGGGAATCAGATAGTCGGTGAAGGACGGGTTGCGGATGCGCCCATCGGTCACCTGAATCTCTTCCATGAGTGCCAGCCCGAGCCCTTGCGCCGTACCGCCATGGATCTGGCCCTCCAGCGACTCCCGATTCATGATCCGGCCGACGTCCTGAACGGCGGCCAGTTCCACCACCTTCACCAGCCCAAGCTCGACGTCGACGTCCACAATGGCCCGGTGTACGCAGAGCGCCAGCTGCACGTGCGAGTCTCCCTGGCCGGTGAATGGATCCAGCGGCACCGTCGGGCGGTGCCGGAACACCGCTGTCTCCTCGACCGCGCCGTCGGCGAGTACGTCGGCGAGGTCGGCGACGACCCCGGTCGTGGCCGAGACGACCTTGCCGCCAGTGAGTTGGATGTCCGGCTCCGCACGTCCGACCAACGTCGCGACCTGCGCCCGCACCGCCTCGCATGCGGCCTTGACGGCGCCACCGGACATGTAGGACTGGCGCGACGCCGACGTGGAGCCGGCCGAGCCGACCGATGTGTCCGCCGGGCGTATGGTCACCGCCTCAACCCCGAGTTCTGTTCGCACGATCTGCCCCTGCAGCGTCACCAGGCCCTGCCCGACTTCGGCGGCCGCGGTGTGCACCGTCGCCACGGGTTCGCCCGCCACCAGCTCGAGCCGCACTGTTGCGGTCGAATAGTCGTCGAAGCCCTCGGAGAAGCAGATGTTCTTGATGCCGACCCCGAAGCCCACGCCTCGTCGGACGCCCTCGCCATGCGTCGTGTTGCCGTAGCCGCCCGGCAGCTCGCCCAGCTCCATGGTGGACCGCGCGGCCGGCATGGGTGTCGCCGCTGCCTTCCGCAGCATCTCCGCCAGCGGAGCGGGGGAGTCGATGACCTGGCCGGTGGGCAGGTATGAGCCCTGCGACACTGCGTTGCGAGCGCGGAACTCTACCGGATCGAGGCCGAGCTTCTCCGCGAGAGCGTCCATCTGGGACTCGTACCCGAAGCATGCCTGCACGGCGCCGAAGCCGCGCATGGCACCGCACGGAGGGTTGTTGGTACGCGCACCGTACGCGTCGATCGAGACGTGAGGGACCTCGTACGGGCCGGCGCCAAGAGAGGCGGCGTTGCCCACAACCGCCTTCGTGGTGGATGCGTACGCCCCGCCGTCGAGCACGATCGTGGCCTTGACGTAGACCAGCTTGCCATCACGGGTCGCCCCGTGCTCGTACCGCATCCACGCCGGATGCCGGTGGACGTGGCCGAAGAAGGACTCCTCCCGCCCGTACATCATTCGCACCGGCCGTCCAGTGTGGAGCGCGAGGAGGCAGGCGTGGACCTGCATCGACAGGTCTTCGCGCGCGCCGAATGCCCCGCCAACGCCAGCCAGCGTCAGGCGCACCTTCTCCTCTGGCAGCCCAAGGCACGCCGCGATCTGTGAGCGGTCCACGTGCAGCCACTGGGTGGCGATGTAGAGGTCGACTCCGCCGTCGGCCGCCGGAACCGCGAGGCCCGACTCGGGTCCCAGGAATGCCTGGTCCTGCATGCCGACCTCGTACTCAGCGGTCACGACGACCTCAGCGGTGGCGGTGTCGGGGTCGCCGTGCCGGATCGGCTGGTTGCGCACGACGTTTCCATCGGGGTGGATCGGCGGCACGGATGAGTCGAAGACGGCCTGGCGGGCATCCGTCAGTGGCTCCAGTTCCTCATAGGACACCACGATGCGCCCGACCGCCCGGCGGGCGGTATGCGGGTCCGTGGCGGCCAGGACCGCAACGGGCTCTCCTTCATAGCGGACCTCGTCGATGGCCAGCACCGGCTGGTCGGAGTGGTCGAGGCCGTAGTGCTTCGTCCCGGGCACATCGGCGTGTGTGAGTACGGCGTAGACACCGGGGATCTCCAGCGCGCCGGAGATGTCTATGCCGGTGATCCGGGCGCGGGGATGAGGCGAGCGCAGGGTGACACCGAACAGAGCGTCGTCGAGCCAGAGGTCGGAGGCGTAGGCGAACTCGCCCTTCACCTTGAGAGTCCCGTCCGGCCGCACCGGGCTTTCCCCCACCCCACCCCTCACCTCGTAGATCAAGGGCTTGTGGTCATGAGTTGATCGCGAAACCACGGCCATTACTCCTTGATCGGTGGGAGATGGGGGATCGGCGGGCGGGAGCGCACGGCTTGGCTCGCGCGGCGCAGGTCAGCGGCGAGCGCGGCCTCATCGGCGGTACGAAGCTCGTCCCGTTCCACGATCACCCGACCACCCACGGTCAGCAGCTCGAGCGGCGGCGCGGAACCGAAGACCAGCGCCGCCACGGGGTCGGCGATGCCAGCATGGCCGAGCCCGTCCAACCGCCACAGCGCGAGGTCGGCCAGCTTGCCCGGCTCCAGCGAGCCGATCTCGTCGTCGCGGCCTAGGCAGCGGGCGCCGCCGATGGTGGCAATGGCGAGCGCCTCTCGCGCGGTGAGAGCCTTCGGTCCGGCGGGGCCGGTCGGTCCGGCGGGGCCGCTTGCGCCGGCGGGGCGATCTGCGTCCACTCGGGACCGGGCATCCACCCGGGACCTGGCGGAGTACAGCGCTTGACGCAGCTCATCGACGAGCCTGCCCGCCTCCTGCGACGCGGCGCCGTCCACGCCGAGACCCACCGGAACCCCGGCGTCCAGCATTGCGCGGGCGGGGGCGGTCCCGGCGCCCAGTCGGGCATTCGACGACGGGCAATGCGCCACACCCGTGCCGGTGGCACCTAGTCGGGCGATCTCGGCCGGCGCGAGGTGCACGGCATGGGCCAGCCAGACGTCATCGCCAAGCCAGCCGAGCTTGTCGAGATACTCCACCGGGGTGCAGCCGTGCTTGTCCCGGCAGTACTCCTCCTCGTCGAGAGTCTCGGCGAGGTGTGTGTGCATCCGGACGTGAAGCGTCCGCGCCAGCGCAGCCGACTCCCGGAGCAGCTCCCCGCTCACCGAGAACGGGGAGCAGGGAGCCAGCGCGACCCGCACCATGGCGCCTGGCGCGGGGTCATGGAACCGTTCGACCGCATCCTGGCTCGCCGCGAGGATCTCGTCGAGCTCTTCGACCACCGAGTCGGGCGGAAGTCCCCCATGCGAGCGACCCAGATCCATCGAGCCACGGGTTGGATGGAAACGGAGCCCAATCCGACCTGCCGCGTCCACAGTGGAGCTGAGGAGGTCGCCGGCACCGCGGGGAAACAGATAGTGATGATCCGTCGTCGTCGTGCAGCCCGACCTGGCCAGCCAGGCGAGCCCTGCGGCGGCGGCCGGGCCGACAGTGTCCTCGGTGACCCGGGCCCAGATCGGATAGAGCTCAGTCAGCCATTGAAACAGCGTGGAGTCCAGCGCGTAGCCACGGGTGGCCCACTGGTAGAGGTGGTGGTGGGTGTTGACCAGCCCAGGCGTGAGGAGGCAGCCGGCACCGTCCACGGTGCGCGCACCGTCGACGACGGGTGCCGGCCCGGGCGCGACCGCGGCGATCCGGCCGTCCACGACGACTACGTGGCCCTCGGCGTGCTCGGTCCCCACGGCGTCGACCGTGGCGATCGCCGCTCCACCGATGACAAGCGGTCCTGCGGCGGTTGTCATGACGCGACCGTCCTCATGATGCGACCCTGGCAGCGGCGAGGCGCACGGCGTCGAGGATCTTCTCATACCCGGTGCACCGGCACAGGTTTCCCGCCAGCGCCTCGCGGACCTCCGCGTCATTGGCGGTCGGGTTGCGCCGGATCAGGTCAGCCACCATGACCACGAGGCCGGGCGTGCAGAATCCACACTGCACGGCACCGGTCTCGACGAACGCCTCCTGCACCGGGTCCAGCTGGTCCTCGACGGCAAGGCCCTCCACAGTGACCACGTCCCGGCCGGCCGCCTGAGGCGCGGCGACGAGACAGGCACACACCGGCAATCCGTCGAGCAGGACGGTGCATGAGCCGCACTCGCCCTGCTCGCAGGCGTTCTTGGTGCCGGGCAGACCAAGCCGTTCGCGCAGCGTGAAGAGCAGACTCTCACCCGGCCACACGTCGTCGGCGAAACGCTCAGTCCCATTGACGATCAGCTCGACCCTCACCGCGGACCTCCAGTCATTTCAGCCCACGTCCATTGCAGCGCGCGGCGGGCGAGCACGGCCAGGGAATGCCGGCGGTATGCCGCCGTGCCTCTCACGTCATCGATGGGCGAAGCCGCGGCGGCCACCCGGTTGCCGAAGTCCCGGGCGAGGTCCTCAGCCAGCGCGCCACCGCTGGACCAGGGCAGGTTCGCGGCGGCCAGAGCCTCGGCCTCCACCGCCCGCCGCGGTGTGGGCGCCGCCGAGCCGATCCCGGTCCCGACCGAACGGCGGACCGGGTCCAGGGCCACCGCGACGGTACAGACGGCGATCACCATGGCGTTGCGTGTGCCGATCTTGGCGAACTGTTGGGGCCCGGCGGCGACCGGCACCCGCACCGCGCGGATCAGCTCGTCTGGTGCGAGCGCATTGCGTTTCACGCCGAGGAAGAAGTCGTCGATGTCGATGACGCGCGTGCCCCGCACCGACGACGCCTCGACCAACGCGCCCGTGGCGAGCAGCGGCGGGTGCGCGTCGCCGGCCGGGGAAGCCGTGCCCAGGTTGCCGGCCACGGTCGCCCGGTTGCGGATCTGCGGTGAGCCCACGGTGCGCGACGCAACCGCGAGCGCGGGGCACTCCCGGGCCAACTCCGCGATGATCTGGCTATAGGTCACGCCGGCACCGATACGGATGGTGCCGTCGTCGCGATCCCATCCAGCGAGTTCCCCGACCGCGGTCAGATCAAGCAGCGCGGGCGGCGGTGGCTGTCCGAAGTTCAGCCCCACCATCAGATCGGTGCCGCCGGCGATCGGCATCGCGTCCGGGTGCTCCGCCTTCGCGCTCAGCGCGTCGGCCCACGTGGTCGGTCTCAGGAAATCCATCGTTGTGCCAGTACATTCGCCCCCGGCCCGAGTCGGATACGGCCGCAGCATACGAAGTTGGCCGATGCCCGTACCCTTGCCTTTGGAGGATCCTCCAAAGGAATGCTGCCAAGGAGATGGTACGCCGTGCGCCTGTCCGCCCTCGTGGACACCTCCGACGGAGGTCTGGTGCCGGTCGGCCCCCTGGCGGCGGATCCGAACGTCGGGTCCGTGGTGACGACGGACCTGCTGGATCCACGCCGCTATCTCACCGGCGGAGAACTCGTGCTGACCGGCCTCGCCTGGTGGCGCCCGCACCGTCCAAGGCGCTCGCGCGGGTTCGTAGCCGCGTTGGTCAGCGCCGGCGTGGTGGCCTTGGCGGCAGGAGAGGCCGAGTTGGGCGACGTCCCCGTCGATCTGGTCGAGGCATGCGTCGAGGCGGGCCTGCCGTTGTTGCGGGTGCCCGTGGCGGTCTCCTTCGCCTCAGTGATCGAGCAGGCCACGCGGCATCTCTCGGCGCGACGGTCGGGCGATCTCGCGGCCGTGTTGAGCCGTCACCGGTCTCTCATGGCCGCCGCGGCAGTCCAGACCAGTGGGTTGGGCCTGTCCGGGGTGCTTGAGATGGTGGGTGCCGACCTGGACCTGCGGTGTTGGGTGCTGTCGCCGACCGGTCGGCTCATCGGCGGCGTGGCACCCATCCCCGACGAACGCGAACGCCGGCTGTTCGCGCGCCATTACCTACGGGCGCCGCGCCTGCCGTACCGAGTCGTGCGCCCCGGCGGGCGTACCGTGTCGCTTTTTGCCGACGGACCGGGCACCGGTCCCGCGAGGGCACGGGTTGCTTCGTGGTTAGTCGCCGTTAGCGAGGACCACACCGGTTGGAGCGACGATCGGCGGGCGGTCGTGGAGGAGCTGGCCTCGTTGGTCGCGTTGGAGCGCGACTTGTCCGGCCGTCGGTCCGATGTGGAGCACCAGTTGGCGGCCGCGTTGAGTGCAGCGTCGGCGGACGAGGTCGCTTCCGCGGCGCGCCGGTGTGGGCTCGACCCCACGGGCGCCGCAGTTGTGGTCGCCGGCGCTGGCCGGGACGTCGTCGCGATCCTGGCCGAGGCCCTCGTGGGCGAGGCAACGCCATGGGCCCTGGGTGAGGTCGACGGCGAGGTGCTCGGTGTCGTGTCCACCGGTGCGCCGGCCGATCTCGCCGCCCGCCTGCGGGTGATCGTTGCAATGCTGGGCCCCGGCCTCGGACCGCAACCGCTGCGGATCGGCGTCAGCGACGCGGTCACCGGCGGCGCCGGACTGCTCGGTGGGGTGGCGGAGGCGCGGGCGGTGGTCGCGGCTGCCGGTACGACGATCGGCGCGGGCCCCCATACCGTCGCCGGCCCGGATCGCCTGTCGTCGCACGCCCTACTGCTGGCGGCCGTGCCGGCGGCATTGCGTGATGCCTACCGCCGACGGGTGTTAGGTCCGGTGCTGGACCATGACCTAGCGCACCGCACCGACCTCGTGCGTACCCTCGAGGCGTATCTCGACTGCTCCGGCTCCTGGTCGCGCTGCGCCTCCCGGATGCATCTGCACGTGAACACGCTGCGCTATCGCATTGAACGGATCGAGGCACTCACCGGCCGTGATCTGCGCCGCCTGGAGGACCAGGCAGATCTCCTCCTCGCCCTTCACCTGCCGCCGTAACCCCCTTCTCGTCGATCTAGGGCGTAGCGACGCTCTTTGATCTCTGCGCACGTCGCTAACCCCTAGATCGACGAGCGGGGAGGCGAGGGGAGGGGAG
>Ga0209889_1000400_pt1 | contig 11732 bp, 10 predicted proteins | sample GWRWN1_0_10_FD_187233 | JGI IMG/M metagenome (GOLD analysis project Ga0209889, IMG submission 187233) | Riverbed sediment microbial communities from areas with no vegetation in Columbia River, Washington, USA - GW-RW N1_0_10 (SPAdes)... | ecosystem: Environmental > Aquatic > Freshwater > River >... | reverse complement strand
TTTTCCGTGTTTGATGCTCGTCTCCCAGCCCCGCATCACGCGTCCAAATCACGCGCGAGCAGGACTCAAAACACCGTTTTTAGCCGCCAAGCATCCGTGAAGCTTTCTCCTCGTAGAACGACACCGCCCGCTTGAGCCGGGCGGGGCGGATGGTCGCGTAGATCTGCGTGGTGTCGACGCGCGTATGGCCGAGCAGCGCGCGCACCTGCTCCACGTCGTGGTGCTGTTCGAGCATCTCCATGGCCACGCGATGCCAAACCTGCTCCACGTCGTGGTGCTGTTCGAGCATCTCCATGGCCACGCGATGCCACAGGTCGTGCGGCTTGAGCTCGGGCGCGCCGATGTGACGGCCGTATGTTTTGCAGAGTCGCCAGATGTTCTTGCCGAGGAGCGGAGCGGTAGTCACCGCTTTTTCCGCTCGAGCGCCTCCGGATTGACCACGTCGATCGGCTTGCCCGCGGCCCACGCCAGCAGCCGCTCGACTCCGCCGGCGTAGATGCCCTCGTACCCTTCCTGTTCCGCGTAGCCGAGGTGGGGCGTGCACAGCGCATTGCTCATCGTGAGCAGCGGGTGCGCGCCGCCGACGACGGGCTCCGTTTCGTAGACGTCCACCGCCGCGAAACCCGGGCGGCCCTTGGCCAGCGCGGCGACGAGCGCTCCCTCCGCGATGATGGGGGCGCGGCTCGTGTTGACGAGGAGCGCGGTCGGCTTCATGCGCGCGAGATCGTCGGCCGTGACGATGCCGCGGGTCTCCTTGCCTCCCGGCAGGTGCAGGCTGAGGACGTCGGCCTCCTCGAAGAAGGCCTCCCGGCTCTTCGCGACCTCGAAACCCTCCGCACGGGCGCGCGCCGTCGAGCCTTCACGGCCCCAGCACACGACCTTCATCCCGAACGCCCGTCCGACCCGCGCCACTGCGGCCCCAATGTGGCCGAAGGCGTAGATGCCCAGCGTATTGCCCTCGAGTCGCGTGCCGACGGTCGTGTGCCAGTGTCCCTGCTTGAGGCGCTCCACCTCGAAGGGCAGGTGGCGCAGCGACGCGAGGATCAATCCCCACGTGAGCTCCGCGGTCGTGGAATAGGGAGTGCGCCCGCCGCCCCCTCCACCCCGGCCGGCGGAGACCACCACGCCGTGCTCGGTGCAGGCGGCAAGGTCGATGTGGTAGACGTTGGCGCTCGTCTGACTGATGAATCTCAGATCGGGGAGCCGCGCGACGATCTCGCGGGTCACGGGCACCCGCTGCTGCGTGAGCAGCACGGCCTCGCAGCCGGCCACCTGCTCGACGACGCGCGCCGGGTCCGTGTAGGCGTCGGTGTGAACGACGACGTCGTGCCCCTGCAGCCGCTTGTAGGCGCGCGTCGTGCGAAAGACGTCCGCGTAGTCGTGAATCACCGCGATTTTCATGGGCCTTCCTCGAAAGTTGATGGGATTAAACGACGGACGATTGTATCGCGCAAGCAGCTGGTATGATCCGCTCGGGAGAACGACGACATGCGCTTCGGCCTGTTCGGCAGTGCGTCGGCGAGGCGCGGTGGTGCGGAATTCGACAGCAGCGAGGGATTTCGCGATTTCATCGACTACAACGTCGAGGCGGAGGCGCTGGGCTTTCACAGCACGTTCGTCGTGGAGCACCACTTCACGGGCTACGGTCAAGTGTCGGCCACGCTCAATCTCCTGACCTGGGTCGGAGCGCGCACGCGCCGGCTGCGTCTCGGCACCGCTGTCATGGTGCTGCCATGGCACAACCCGGTGCTGCTGGCGGAACAGGCCGCGACGCTCGATCTCCTGTCCGGGGGCCGGCTCGATTTCGGGATCGGCAAGGGCTATCGGTACAACGAGTTTGCGGGCTTCCGCATGTCGATGGAGGAAGCCGACGCGAGGTTCGAGGAGTGCCTCGAAATCCTATTAAAGGCGTGGACCGCCGACGAGCCCTTCAGCCATCGGGGCAAGTACTGGGAATTCGACGACATCGTGGTCGAACCGCCACCGGCACAGAAACCGCACCCGCAGATCTGGATGGGCGCGGGCAGCGAGCGCTCGATCCGCCAGGTCGCCGCCCACGGGTTCAACCTGCTCCTCGGGCAATACGCGTCGCTCACGAGCGTGGCCTCGCACATCGCCGCCTACAAGTCCGAGGTGGAGGCTCGTGGCCGCCGCTTCGACCCGATGCAGGTCGGGGTCACCCGCGCGTTTTTCGTGACCGACGCCGCCGAGGAACGAGAGGCGGCCCTGGAGCGCCGGCTGCAGAATCGGGTCCGCCAGCTGAAGCTCGCCACCTGGCCCGACGGCACGGTGCTCGGCGGCCCGGACCGGGCCACCGGCGATCCCCGGACCATCAACGAGGCGAGCGCCATGTACGGCACTCCCGACGGCATCGCGAAAATACTCGACGAGCTGCGCAATGTCGGGGTCGGCTACGTCCTGATCAACGGCGGCGGCTCAGGGGGTGGCGCGCGCGGGCGCGAGAGCCTGCGCCGCTTCGCCCGCGACGTCATGCCGATGTTCGCCGAGTGAGGGAAACGCTATCACGCGGTCCAGCCAACAGCGTCGAGCGCGTCAGCCGCGCGCGGAGGACGGGTCGCAATGAGAAACGGCTACAAAGTCTACGACAGCGATACTCATGTCGGGCCATCGGCTGACACGCTCGAAAAGTATCTGTCGTCCCGGGTCCGCGAGCTGGTGCCGGATCTGGAAAGCCGCAAAGTGCCCCAGAGAAGGCATTCGGCGAGCATTGCGTACGACTCGCCGTACCCGACGCGCTTCCGCCTCGGCAGCGGCGGGGCCGTTGGTGGCTGGGGAGCAGACGTCCCGCGCACGCTCGGCGAGGCGGAGCCGCGCGCCGCGACGGGTGGGGCCTCTGGACGGTTCATGGGGAGCAAGGCTCCGAACCTCTTCAGCGATGACTGGGACGTCGACGGACGCATCCGTGACATGGACGAGGAGGGGGTTGACGTCCAGCTCCTTGTCAACAATGGCGGGCCGAGCGGGCACGAGAACCGTGAGGTCAACGTCGAGTTCATGCGGGCGCAACATCGCTTTCTGGGCGACTTCTGCGGCAAATACCCGCATCGGCTCAAGTCGATGATCAGCACGAACGCCAGCTACATCGAGGAATCGGTGGCGGAGATCAAACGCTGGAGCGGGTCACCATGGGCGGTTGGTGTGTACGTCAACCTGCCGGTTGACCACCCGCTGGACCACCCCGACTTGCACCCGATCTGGCAGGCCGTGGACGAGGCGGGGCTGTGCTTCATCCACCATAGCTTCTCGCAGGGGTACCCGGGCTATCGCGACCTCTGGCACAACCCATTCCTTGGCCGCTCCGCGTCGCACCCCTGGGGCGCGATGCGGGCGATGGGCGCGTTCTTTGGCGCCGGTCTCCTGGATCGCTATGCCAATCTCCGCTTTGCAGTGCTGGAGTCGGGATTTGGCTGGATCCCGTTCTGGGCCGCTCGAATGGAGGACCAGGCGCACTACATGGGCTTCGTGGCCGACGGCCTGCAGCATACGATGCTGGAGTACACCACGGGCGGACGCTTCTTCGCCTCGATCGTCCTGCACGAGGGCGGGAAGATGGTCAAGCTGGTCTCGGAGTACCTCGGCGAACACCTTCTCATGTTCAGCTCGGACTACCCGCACGCCGAGACGCGCTTCCCCGGTTCCGTCGACCTGGCGCTGAGCTGGCAGGAAGTCAACCCCGACCTGATGCGAAAGATTCTCTGGGACAACGCCGTCAAGGCCTTTGGGGAGCCCTAGCCCCTGAGTGGGCCGAAGACCGGGAGGTTATACTCGCCGAACTTGTCGGTGGCATCCGTCCAGCGGAGCTCCAGGGTCATGCCTTCGCGGAGATCGGTCGGCTCGATGTCAACCGGGTAGGAGATGAAGAGCGGCCCTTCGGCGAGCTCGAGTGCCAGGACCGTGTGGGGCGGTGGATACTCCGGGAAGTAGCCGCGGCGGAACGTCGTCCAGGAGAGCACCTTCGCCATGCCGCTGAGCGGGGACCACCCGAAATCGTCGGACAGGCAGCGGTCGCAGGTCGGGCCGGGTGGCCAGCGGAACTTCCCGCACGCGGAGCACTGCTGGAGACGCAGCTCCCTGTCCAGCGTGAAGGCCCAGAACTGCTCGGCGTACGGGTCCATCGCGCGAACCGGGCGGGCGGTGGCCATCGTCACGCTCCCCTGGTGTAGATCAGGCTCTTGCACTTGCCGGCGACGTCGTGGACGTACTGCGCGACCTCGGCGCCCTGCACCTGGCGGTGTCCGAGACCGCCCCGCAGCTGGCGGACGAGCTCGGGCTGGTGATTCCAGCTCTGCATGTAGCTCTCGGAGAGCATGCCGCCGCTCGTGTTGCACGGAAGATCGCCGCCGATCTCGATGCGGCCTCCCTGCACGAACGCGCCGGCCTCGCCCTCCTTGCAGAAGCCGAAGCCCTCGAGCGACGCGAGCAGGTGAACGCTGAAGCTGTCATAGGTGGCGAACACGTCGACGTCCTTGGGGGTCACGCCGGCCATCGGATAGGCCTGCGCCGCCACGTCGTGATGGGCGCCGTGATAGAAGGACTTCAAGCGCGGCCGCAGCTGCGTGGCGTCGACGTTCTCCTCGGACCACCCGAAGCCGCTCACCATGATCGGCCGTTGCTTGAGGTCTCTCGTCATGTCAGCGCGCCGCACGATGATCGCGACGCCGCCGTCGTTGATCAGACAGTAGTCGTAGAGCCGGAGCGGCTCGGCGATGTACCGCGCGTCGAGATAGTCCTGGATCGTGATGGGCGTCTGCATCACGGCGTTCGGGTTCAGGCACGCGTGCTTGCGGAAGGCCACCGCGACCGCCCCGAGCTGCTCCTCGGTGGTGCCGTAGAGCAGCTTGTGGCGCTGGAAGAACAGCGCGTAGAGCGCGCCCTGCGACGTCATGCCCCACGGGGCGTAATAGAAATACGAGGTGATGGCGCCGCCGGTCACCCGGGCGCCGCCGTAGGCCGTGTCCATCGAGCGCTGCGCGTTACCGTAGACCAGGGCGACGGTCGTGCAGAGCCCCGCGTTGATGGCCAGGGTCGCCTCGATGATGCATTGCGCGGCGTCGCCGCCGCCGCTCCAGCGCGGATTCAGGCCCCACTGCTCGCTGGCCCGCTCACCGGACAGGGTGCCTCCGGTGCACAAGCCGTCGATGTCGTCCTTCCTCAGGCCCGCGTCGTCCAGCGCCCGCTTCAGCGCCCTCGACGCCAGCGTGTACGAATCGTACCGGGCCTCACCCTTGCCCACGGCCTGGCCGCCGGCTCCCCGGTAGTCCTTCGCGTAATCGGTCTCACCCACACCGACGATCGCCACCGTATCTTTCAGCGGCGCGAGCCGTGCCCGGTCGAAGCTCACCGCCATCGATTCCTCCTCTCGCGCATCCCGTTATCGAGGGGGGCCACGGCTCCGCCGGGGCGCCCCGAGCGTTGGGGGGTTTGGGGGGCGCCCGGAGCCCCCCATGCGGTCAAATCACCTTCTCTTGTTCGAGAGATATCATCTCCTTCTCGCTCAGGCCGAGGAGGTCGCCGTAGACGTAGCGGTTGTGCTCGCGCAAGAGCGGCCCCCGTCCGTGCACGAAGGCTGGCGTCCGTGAAAGCTTGACCGGATAGCCTTCGTACTCGAACTCGCCGATCTCGGGATGGTCGATGACGGGATGCATGTCGCGATGCTTCAGCTGCGGATCGTGCTCGACGCGGTCCTCGGCGCTCTGGACCACCGACGCGATGATCCCGGCCTCCTGGCACCGGCGCATGACGTCGTAGCGCCGTCGCGGCCTGACCCATCGGCCGACGATGGCGTCGAGCTCGTCCTGGTTGGCCACGCGCGCCTCGCTGGTCGCGAAGCGTGGATCCGCGCACAGCCACGGCTGGCCCATGAGGCGACAGAGCGACTCGAACTGAGGCTGCGTCTCGCAGGCGATGAAGACCCACCAGTCCTGCCCGACGCGATCCTTCCCTGAGCAGCGATAGGTATTGTGTGGCGCCACGGGTGGAAAGACGGATCGGTTACCTGGAGGGAAACCAGGCCGGCGCGTGGTCCGGCCGTTCACCTGGAAATCGAGCATGTACGTGCCGAGGAGCGACATCGCGCCTTCGGTGACGGCATAGTCGACGTAGAACCCCCGGCCGGTCTTCCTGGCCTGGAGCAGGCCCATGATCAGGGCGAGGCCTCCCATCCAGCCGCCCATCACGTCCATGTAGGAGAAGCCCCAGCCCGCCGGCGGCATGCCGGGCAACCCGGACGCGAGCGACAGGCCGGACTGGGCGGCGGCGGTGGGCCCGAAGCTCCGGTAGGCCTTGTACGGGCCGGAGTGACCGAAGCCCGACGTGCTCATGTACACGACGCGCGGGTTGATCTCGTGGATGCGCTCCCAGGTGAGCCCCCAGCTCGGAAACACCTCACCGCTGAAGTTCTCGACGAGCGCGTCCGAGATGCCGATGAGCCGCTTGGCCAGCTCGAGGCCCTTGGGATGACGCGTGTTCAGGCTGATGGCCAGCTTGCCGTGGTGCAGGATCGTGAAGTACGGGGTGGCGTAGTAGGGCTTCTTGCCGTCGGCATGACCGCCGCCGTGCAGCGGCCCTGTGCCCTGCCCGGACGTGAACTCCTTCTGCGGGCCCTCGACGATCGGGCTCGGGTGGGCCGCGTAGCGGTGATCGTCCCAGGATCCGACGCGCTCGACGTGGATGACTTCGGCGCCAAAGTGCGTGAGCAGGCGCGGGGCCCACGGCCCGACGGTCTTCCACGTGAAATCGAGGATGCGGACTCCGCTGAGGATGCCGGCCGGCGGGGCGTTCATCGAATCACCCCGGCGGCGGCCAGCGCATCGACTTGTGCGGCGGGAAGACCGAGATCGCCCTCCAAGACCTGCCTCGTGTGCTCCCCCAGATGAGGCGCTCGTCCTCGCGGCGCGATCGCGAGCGCGTCCGACATGTACGGGCCGCGCGGATAGGGAATGGCGCGGCCGATCTCCGGGTGCTCGACGGTGCGCCAGAAGTCGCGCTGCTGGTAGTGCTCGACGTCGTAGTTCTCCTCGGGTGCCCGGACGAGCCCCCACGAGATGCCGTACGACTGCGCGCGGGTGAAGACTTCCTCTCCCTTGCAGGCGGCGATCAGGCGACGGATGCCTTCGCGGACGGCGGTCCCCTGGCGATAGTCCGCGATCCGGACGGCTTCGTCGCGGTACTTCGGGTTGGTCAGCTCGCCGGCGACGCCCTTCTCCTCCATCCACTCGATCAGCTTCGCCCAGCCCTGGTCGCCGAAGGTCTGGTTCACCGCGATCACGTACATGCCGTCGGCCGTCGGCAGCTCGAGGTCCGGTTGCCGCCGCGCGGAGGCGTGCATGCCCGTCTGCCGGTAGAGGGTCGCGCCGTTGTACAGCCACTCGGGCACCGCGGACTCTGTGCCGATCGAGCAGGCGTCGTGGATCGAGACGTCGATGTACTGACCCTCACCGGTCGTCATGCGGTCGAAGAGCGCCAGGGTAATGCCGTGCAGCGCGAAGACGCAGCCCATGTGCCACGCCTGGTGACCCTGCCCACCGATCGGGGTGACGCTGGGATCGGAATATCCGCTGCTCGCCATGTGGCCGCCGAGCGCCAGGTGGGCGGCGTCGTTCATCTGGTAGTCGCGCCACGGGCCGTCCTGGCCGAAGTCGGTCAGCGACGTGTAGATGAGCGCGCGGTGGCCCGAGACGGAGCCGTAGTCGAGGCCGCACGGACGTAGCGTCCCCGGGAGCGTGCTTTCGAGGAAGATGTCCGCGCGCGCCACGAGTCGCCGGAGCAGATCCTGAGCCGGCTGACGCCCGATGTCGAGGGCCACGCTCTGCTTGCCGGTGTTGTACCACCAGTAGTCGAGACAGCGGTCGGGATCGACCTTGTCGTCGACGAAGGGCCCGCACCAGCGCCCAGGTCCGCCAGCGGGAGGCTCGATCTGGATCACCCGCGCGCCGCCGTCGGCCAGGAGCTTGCCCGCCCACTGGTTGCGGCGATCGGCCAGCTCGACCACGGTGAGTCCGTCGTACACGCCACTCATCTCCGTCTCCCTTCAGGATCGATGGAAGGAGCGACCTGCTCCCCGACTTTGCGCCACTCAGGATGAGAAGGGGTGCGCCGACGCCCGCCCGGGCCGCTCACTTTCCTTTCAGCCGGAGCTCCTCGTATGGCGCCGACGTCGCCATGTTGGTGATGAGCCCAATCGCCGGCTCCGCGACGCGGGGCCCGAACGCGCCGATGCCGGCCTGCTCCCACAGCGGCGCGTACATGACCTTCTCATGAATGAGCTGCTGGACCCTGTGGAGGATCGTCTCGCGCTTGCCGCGGTCCACTTCGCTCGCGAGCTCTCGCATCAACCCTTCGATGTCGGGATAGGTTCCGTACGTGAAGGGACCGGTCGAGGCCACGTAGGCGTCGAGCCGGGTCGCCGCGTTCCCGAATGTAGCGCTTCCACTCTGGACGATGGGCCGGAGCCGTTTGTCCTGGTACTCCTTGATGAAGGCCGCGCGCTCCAGTGGGCGGACCGTCGCGCGAATACCCACGGCGCGGAGGTAGTTGACGATGGCCTCGGTCACGGTCGCCCACGAGATGTCCACGGCGATCGGCCCGGCGTCGAAGCCATTCGGGTATCCGGCCTCCGCCATGAGCTGCTTCGCGCGCTGCGGGTCGTACGCGTAGAGCGGTGCCGGCCAGTAGCCGTCGAAGCTTTGGGGGACGATGCTGGCGGTGAGCTTCGAGAGTCCGAGGGTCTCGGCCTGATTGATGGCCCCACGGTCGATGGCGAGGTTGGCGGCCAGGCGCACGCGCCGATCTGACCACGGCGACTTCGGGTCCCATTGCTCGGCGAAGAGCAGCCAGACGACGAACGGAGGATAGAAGGGCCTGAGCGTCAACCCCGGGGTCCGCTTGATCTCTTCGGCCATGCTGCTGGTGAACGCGTACGCGACGTCGGCCTCGCCGCGCTTGAGCATGACCAGACGCGTGGCGACGTCGGGGACGCTCCGCATGACGAGCGTCTTGACGCCGGGCGATTTTCGCCAGTACTGCTCGTTCGCCTCCAGCACCAGCTCGACGCCCGGCTTGAACGAGACGAACTTGTAGGGTCCCGCCCCGACCGGCGCCTTCTTGAACCCGTCGTCGCCGACCTTCTCCACGTATTTCTTGGGGACGATCCACCCGGCGCTGGTGGCCAGCGACCCATAGAAGGTCATGAAGTCCGGCCAGGGCCGTTTCAGACGGAAGCGAACGAGGTTCGGATCGGCGATGTCGACCGACGCGACGCGGTCCTTCAGCATCTTGGCGGCCGCGCCCCGGTAACGCTCGAAAGAGAACTTGACGTCCTCGGCGGTAAGGGGATCACCGTTGTGGAACCTGACACCCCGGCGCAGGACGAACTCGTAGGTCAACCCATCCGGCGACACGCTCCACGATTCCGCCAGGCACGGCGCGAGCGCGTTGCCCGGCAGGGGTTTCACGAGCGCGTCGTGCAGGGCGTAGAAGTAGAAAAACCCGGTGAGGCCTCCGTCCATTTCCGCGGGATCGAACCATCGGGCCGCCGTCGATTCGGTCCGGGCGATCGTCAGCGTCCCTTCGGGACCGGCGGCGAACGACAGTGCCGACGGTCCGGCCCACGCGACGACCAGCGCCACGAGCGCACTGAGCGATCGGATCACTGGAGTCATCCGTCCCTCATTTCCCCTTGAGCCTGAGCTCCTCGTAGGGTGTGGAGCCCGCCATGTTGGTGATGAGCCCGATGGCCGACTCGGCGACCCGCGGCCCGTAGCCGGCCAGAATCGCCGGCTCCATGAGCGGGGCGTACATGACCTTCTCGTGAATGAGCTGCTGGATCCGGTGGAGGATCGCCTCGCGCTTTGCGCGATCGAGCTCGGTCGCCTGCTCTCTGATGAGGCCTTCGATGTCGGGATACGTTCCGTACGTGAAGAGGCCGGCTCCAGCGACGAACGCGTCGAGCCGGGTCGCCGCGTTTCCCTGCGCCGCGCTCGTGCTCTGGATGATGTGCTTGAACCGCTTCTCCCCGTATTCCTTGAAGAAGGCCGCGCGCTCCTGGGGCCGAAGCGTCGCGCGGATCCCCACCGCGCCCCAGTACCCGGCCACGGCCTCGGCGAACGAGGCGTTCGCCATATCCACCGAGATCATCCCGGCATCGAACCCGTGCGGGTATCCCGCCTCCGAGAGGAGTTGCTTCGCTCGCTGGGAGTCATACGGGTAGAGCGGGGCCGGCCAGTAGCCTTCGAAGCTTTGCGGGATCATGCTGGCGGTGAGCCGCGAGAACCCGAGCGTCTCGGCCTGATTGATCGTCTGGCGGTCGATGGCCAGGTTGGCGGCGAGGCGCACGCGCCGATCGGCCCACGGCGACTTCGGATCCCACTGCTCGGTGAACACGTACCAGAATGGGAGCGGAAGGTAGTACGGCTTTAGCGTGAGCCCCGGCGTCCGACGCAACTCTTCGGCCAGCGGGCCGCGGAAGTTGTACACGATGTCGGCCTCGCCCCGCTTGAGCATGGCCAGGCGCGTGGAGTCGTCCGGTACGGACCGAGCGACCAGCGTTCTCACGCTCGGGGTCTTGCGCCAGTACTGCTCGTTCGCCTCGACCACCAGCTCGACGCCGGGCTTGAACGAGGGAAACCTGTACGGGCCCGCTCCGACCGGCGCTCGCTTGAACCCGTCGTCGCCGACCTTTTCCACGTACTTCTTCGGGACGATCCAGGCGGCTCCAGTGGCCGGAGTGCCGTAGAAGATCATGAAGTCGGGCCAGGGGCGCTTCAAGCGGAAGCGGACGCGATGCGGAGCGACGATTTCCACGGCGGCGACCCGGTCCTTCAAGAGTTTGGCGGATGCGCCCTTGTAGCGCTCGAACGAGAACTTGACGTCCTCGGCCGTCACCGGATCCCCGTTGTGAAATCTGACGCCCTTGCGCAGGACGAACTCGTAGGTGAGCCCGTCGGCGGTGGCGCTCCACGACTCGGCCAGACACGGGGCCATCGGATTGCCTGGCAGGGGCTTCACGAGCGCGTCGTGGAGCATGAAGTAGAAGAGGAACGGTGTGATGAGCCCCTCGGACTCGGCGGGATCGAACCACCGGGCCGCGGTCGAGACGTTGAACACGAGGGTCATCTGGCCTTCGGGGCCGGCGCTGGCCGGCACGGGCGCAAGAAAGGTGAGAAGAACGAGGAGCGATATGAGGAGCTGCATGATATCCCCCTCTGCTGCCGGTCAACCCGGTGCGGGCGCCGGTTGGCCCGCACCTCTGTACCAGCCGTTCCGCGTTAAGCGTCCCGCACCGTCGGAAACTCGCTCATCTCGAAGGGGCCGAAGGAGTCGAGGAACCTCCGCACCCCGATACCGCGTGGACAGCCGGCCTGTCAAGGGAGTTGGTAGAATCCCTGCCATGACGCGCGTCCAGGTCTCGCTTCGGATCCCTGGCACGGCACCGATGCCGGAGCTGATCAAGCTGATCAGATGTACTCGCTGGGCGGCCGCGGAATGTCGCGCTGCCGTCCTAGACCGATCGGCGATGGGCCGAAGCTCATCTGATAGTAGTCGAACTCCTGGGCGAAGAATGGGATCCACCCCACGCCGGCCTCCGCAACTACCAGGTTCAGGCCAGGATTAGGCGCGGCAACACGCTTCCTCGAGCTCCGGGTCACCCGTCACCCAGGCGACAGCGCCTCGGGTGGGATAGAGCACCTCGGCGCTGATGCTGTCGTAGGCCT
>Ga0209889_1000399_pt1 | contig 11742 bp, 13 predicted proteins | sample GWRWN1_0_10_FD_187233 | JGI IMG/M metagenome (GOLD analysis project Ga0209889, IMG submission 187233) | Riverbed sediment microbial communities from areas with no vegetation in Columbia River, Washington, USA - GW-RW N1_0_10 (SPAdes)... | ecosystem: Environmental > Aquatic > Freshwater > River >... | reverse complement strand
GGGAGCACGTGTACGCTCACCGTGAACGTGACCAGCACGACGCTGGGCGAGGCGGTCAACACCACCGGGCGCGTGACCTCCCAAAATGGCGGCACAGGCAATACTGGCACGGCGATACTGTCCGTAACCGCGCCCGACCTGCGCCGAGATCTCTCGGTGCGCGAGGCACCGGCGCCGGAACGGCTATGCCCGGGCGCGCGCCCTCGCGACGCCCCGCTCCACCGCTTGGCGGATGATGGCGTCGTTGTCCTTGGAGATGAAGCGATGGACCCGGGCCTCGAGGAACCGGCGGGCGAGCGGGTTGAAGGCCTCGTAGGTCTCGCCGAAACTCACGCGCGTACGCCCGCCGCCGATGTCTTCAAGGCGGTGCCACCCGGTCGCCTGCGACCACAACGGCTTGCCGACGGCCTCGTAGCGGGAGAACTCGGGTGGGCGCGACTCGGCGATGACCTCCCACGATCGCCCGACGCCGCCGCTGAGCAGGTAGCGGGGCACGCGGAAGCGGCAGAACCGCACCAACCCCAATCCGTTCTCGTCGCCGGGATGGACGATCTCGATGCGCACGTCGCCGTATTCGATCACCCGGCGTTCGCCGTTCGGCAGCGGTGCCAGCGGGGGGTGCAGCGCCCGCCAAACCTCCTCCGGCGTCGCGTCGATCTCGAACGAGAACTCGTGATGCCTCACGGCAAGGATTATTGCCGTGTGGGGGTCGGGCCGGAATGTGACACTCACGTCAACTCGGCAACGACAAGACGGATAACCTGCCATCCGTCAGGTCCTGCAGGCTCAGTCAGCGAGGGGAACAGCGTGGAAGACGTCTTGGGGTACGACGGCCGTCGGGTGATCGTCACCGGGGCGGCGTCGGGGATGGGCGAGGCGACCGCCCGGATCCTGGTCGAGCTCGGCGCCGAGGTGATCGCCGTCGACATCAAGCCGACCGCCGTCGACGGCGCCGAGTTCCACGAGGTCGACCTCCGTGACAAGGCAGCCATCGAGGCAACCGCCGCCAAGGTCAGGACGCCCGTGCAGGCGTTCTTCAACTGCGCGGGGCTGCCCGGGCCGCCGTTCTCCGACGTCGACGTGATGCTGGTCAACTTCGTCGGAGCCCGGCATCTCATCGAACAGGTGCTCCCCAAGATGGCGGACGGGTCGGCGATCGCTTACGTCGCCTCCAACGCCGGCCTGGGCTGGCAGCAGCAGCTCGGCACGCTCACGGGGCTCATCGACTGCGAGGGCTTCGACGCCGGCAAGGCCTGGTGCGAGGCCCACTCCGAGGCGATCGGCGGCGCCAGCGCCTACGCGTTCTCGAAGCAGGTCATCAATGCGTGGGTGGCGTCCAAGGCGGGTGGCTACCTCGGCAAAGGTGTGCGTCTCAACTGCACCAACCCTGGCCCGACCGAGACCCCGATGATGCCGTTCTTCCACAAGTCCTACGGGAAGGGGATCGTCGATGCCGCTATGGGCCCACTCGCCCGGTACTCGACCCCCGAGGAACAGGCCTGGCCGCTGGTGTTCCTCAACAGCCCTCGCCTGTCGTACGTGACCGGCGAGGCGTTCTATGTCGACGGTGGGTTCTTCGGCGCCCTCCAGACCGGCCAGGTGGACTTCTCGAATCTCATGCCCGCTGAGTAGCGGGGGCGAAGACCGGCACGTTGGACAAACCGGCGACGTTGGACATGTGCACGCGGCGCAGGCCGGCCTCGTCGATCTCGTAGCCGGGCCAGCGCCGGACCATCCGTTCGATCGCGATGCGGCTCTCCATGCGGGCGAGGGCAGCGCCGAGGCAGCTGTGGATGCCTAGCCCGAAACCGAGGGACTGGCTCGGGGGTCGATCGATCTCGAACGCGTCGGGATCGTCGAAGAACCGTTCGTCCCTGGTGGCGGAGCCGGTGATCAACAGCACCGGATGGCCGGCCGGCAGGGTCACACCGTGCAGCTCGGCGTCCCGCAGTGAGAACCGGCCCTGGTACTGGGAGGGCGGCCAGATCCGGAGGATCTCCTCCACCGCCTCCGGGATCTTGCCCGGGTCGTCGATGACCTTCCGGTACTGGTCGGGGTGGCGGGCGAACAGCACGAAGGCGTTGGCCACCAGCTTCGTGACGGTTTCCGCCCCGGCGCCGCCGAGCAGGGTGGCGAAGCCGGCGATCTCGGCGTCGTCGAGCTTCGTCACACCCTGGCCATCCTCCCGGTCGACCTCCGCTTCGGTGAGGCGGCTGATCATGTCGTCGCCCGGGTGGCGGCGCTTCTCCCGCACCAGAGCGTAGAAGTACCTGCCTGCCTCCAACGACACCGCCTCGCCCTCGGCCGTCGGCCCCAGCTGGCCGGGCTCCCGATGCAGCTGGACATCGAGCCAGTGCCGGATCTGCTGGCGGTCACCCTCGGGGACGCCGAGGATGCGGGCGATGATCTCCACCGGGAACGGCCCGGAGAGATCGGCCACCGCATCGAAGCTCTCGCAGCCGTCGAGCGGCTCGATGTAGGTCTCGATCACATCGCGCACTATCGGCTCGAACGACTGCACCGCCCGGGGCGTGAAGACGCGGCTCACCAGCGCCCGCAACCGGTCGTGCGCCGGCGGGTCCATCATGATGATGCTTCGGAACACGGCGACCTCGTCGGGCGGCGTCGACAGCGTGTGCAGGTCGACGCCATGGCTGCTGGAGAACGTCTTCCAGTCCTTGTGGGCCTCGACGACGTCGTCGTAGCGCGAAAGCGCCCAGAAGCCGTAGCGCTCGCTGCGGTACACGGGCGCCTCGTCCCGCAGGCGCCGGTACATGTCGTAGGGGTCGTCGAAGAAGACGTCGGAGAAAGGATCGAACTCGACCCGCGCCTCGCTGGTCGCCTCACCGGTCGACACGTCGGACATGCGCCCATCCCCCTCGGCGACTCGCGCTGGTGGAGAACGACGTTATCAGCGCCGACGACTGCCGCCGGCCCCCGCACGCCTCCCCGCCCCGACGGACGCCTTACCGGCGGCCCTGGTTCCGGCCCCGTCGCCCGGCGGCAGGACGGCGCCGAGGCAGAAGGACCAGAGCTGCTGTGGACGTACCTCGATGCCGGTCATGTGGATACCCAGCACATGCATGTGGGCCGCGGAGATGAGGGTCTCCGAGAGCAGCATGGTGAGGGCGGCCGCATCGATGTCGCTCCGGAACTGGCCGCTCGCCCGCCCGCCATCCACGATCTCGGCGAGTAGGTCGATCTGCGGCGCGATTGCGGCGGCGAAGTCCGCCGGTCGCCTCTCCGCCAGCTGCAGGTGATAGATCGTGAGGGCCCGGCTGCCCGGCGCCGAGGTCAGCTGGGCTGTCTGGTACAACCCGGTGACGTAGGCGTGTAACCGGTCGATCGGATCGTCGGTGCGCTCGACCTCCCGACGCAGCCGCTCGACGAAGCCACGGATGGCCTCCTCGAACAACGCCAGCAGCAGCTCGTCCTTGCTGCCGAAGTGCTGGTAGAACGACCGCAGGGACATCTTCGACCGCTCGACGATGTCCTGCACCGTGAAGTCGATGCGGCCCGTCTCGTCGAGCAGCTCGCTGGCGGCGGCGAGGAACCGGTCGCTCCTGCTCACCGCCCGGGCCCGCGCCGTCCGGAGCGACCGCTCCACGGCCCGCTCACGCCAGGAGGCGTCGGTGCGGTCGCCGCCGGTCCGGTGGGCACCTTCGGTCTGCTCGGTCGCCATGGTGTAAAGGTAATTCTCCGGAACGCAATGCGTGGCTCTCCGCACCAGACTACTCTCGGCGGGGAACGCACGGCCCCAGGGGGTGGCGATGAACATCGATGAGATGATCATGGTGAGCGTGGACGACCACGTCGTCGAGCCTCCCCATCTCTTCGAGGGACGACTGCCGGCGAAGTACGCCGATCTGGCGCCGCAGTTCGTCACCCGCGAGGACGGCACCAACGCCTGGCGCTACGAAGGCCAGGAGATCGCCAACGTCGCCCTCAACGCGGTCTCGGGGAGGCCGCCGGAGGAGTACGGCATGGAGCCGACGTCATTCGACGAGATCCGGCCCGGTTGCTGGGACATCCATGAGCGTGTGAAGGACATGGACGCCAACGGCGTCCTCGGATCCCTTTGCTTCCCATCGTTCCCACAGTTCTGCGGCCAGCTCTTCGCCCGCACCGAGGACAAGGACGTGGCCTTGGCCATGGTCCAGGCTTACAACGACTGGCACATCGACGAATGGTGCGGCACCTACCCGGGCCGCTTCATCCCCTGCATGCTCCCGGCGATCTGGGATCCCGAGGTGTGCGCCGCCGAGGTCCGGCGAGCCGCGGCCAAAGGCGCGCACGCCGTCACGTTCTCCGAGAACCCGTCCAAGCTCGGCTGGCCCAGCATCCATTCCGACCATTGGGACCCGTTCTGGACGGCGTGCTCCGACGAGGACGTCGTCGTGTGCATGCACATCGGGTCGTCGTCGCAGCTGGTCATCACCGCCCCCGACGCCCCGATCGACTGCCTGATCACGCTCACGCCCATGAACATCGTGCAGGCGGCAGCCGACCTGGTGTGGTCGCAGGTGCTGCGCAGGTTCCCCCGGCTGAACATCGCGCTGTCCGAGGGGGGCATCGGCTGGATCCCCTACTTCCTGGAGCGGGTGGACTACGGCTACGAGCGCCATCATCGCTGGACCGGGCAGGACTTCGGCGACCGGCGGCCCAGCGAGGTGTTCAACGAGCACGTCATCACGTGCTTCATCGACGACCACTTCGGCGTTGCCAGCCGCGAGTTCCTCAACATGGACCGGGTGTGCTGGGAGTGCGACTACCCCCACTCCGACTCGACCTGGCCGACGGCGCCCGAGACCCTGGCCAAGCAGCTCGATGGCGTGTCCGACCACGACATCGATCGCATTACCCACGTGAACGCGACGAGGCTGTTCAGCTTCGACCCGTTCAGCGTGCGAGCCCGCGAGGAATGCACCGTGGGTGCCCTGCGCCAGCAGGCGGCCGGCCACGACGTGAGCATCCGCTCCACCAACCGGTCCCACGTCGGCGCCCACAAGGCGTTGTCGGCCGACCTGGAAGCCTCCGTCCCCGACCAGTAGTCGTTTATTCGCGGCGCAGCTCCATATCGCGCTACCCCGCCACGGCGGACGCCGACGGGTGGACGACCTCGTCGCCATAGCGTCGGAGTCCCTCGACGGCATCGCGCGATCGCTGCCACGGCCGGACGATGACCCGCCCGACGCCGGCGTCGGCGTAGCGGGCCACCTCGCCGGGGTTCGCGGGCGTGCCGCCGAAGGTGACCTCCACCCGTCCGTCCCGCCCGGCGGTGGCGCGCAGGTCGGCCAGCCGGGCGGCCTGGCGCGGGATCTGCTCCAGCGTGTGGTTCATGGGCACCCAGCCATCGCCCACCGTGGCGGCGCGGCGCAGGGCCGCCGGACCGTCCCCGCCGATGATGAGCGGGGGGTGGGGCTGTTGCACCGGCTTGGGCTCGAACATCACCGGCTCGAAGTCGAAGAACTCCCCGTGGTGTTCGATCGCCGACTCGGTCCACAGTCGTCGGCACACGTCGATCGCTTCGTCGACCCGACGGCCGCGGCTGTCGAAGTCGAGGCCGACCGCGTCCCATTCGGCCCGCAGCCAGCTGGCACCGATGCCGAACTCGGCCCGGCCGCCCGACACGATGTCCAGCGTGGCCACGGCGCGCGCCGAGACGAACGGGTGGCGCAGCCCGATGTTGTAGACGTGGGTCGAGAAGCGGATCCGCCCAGTTCGGCCGGCGAGGAACCCCAGGTAGGTGAACGCGTCGAACACCGGCACGTCGGCGGGTACAGGCGGATGGTCGGCCCCGTGGAACGGGCTGCCCTTGGTCTGCACAGGGAAGACCAGGTGCTCGGGAAGCCAGACCGAGTCATAGCCGAGGCGGTCGGCCTCCTCGGACACCTCAGGCCACACGCGGGGATTGAGCGTTCCGAGCGAGATGGCGAACTTCACAGCGGCTCCCTGGTCCGGTGGTTGATCAACGGAAGATGGTCTCGGTGTCGCCGGCCAAGCCGTCGAACATCTCGCTCGCCGGAGTGCCGACATGGGGCTGCGCCGAGCGGGACGCCATGATCCCCTCGCGCCGCCGTAGCCCGGCCATGCTCTCGCGACGACCCGAGTAGGACGCCGGCTGACGCAGCATCCAACAGATGCCCTCGGCCGCGACCTCGGCCGGCTCCCAGGTGGAGTGGTCGCTGTCGGGCGTGTTGGCGACGAAGCCCTCCGAGGCGACCGGCACGTCGATGCGGAAGCAGTTGACCGCGATGCCGTCCTTGGCGAGCTGGCGGGCGGCGTCGAGGGTGAGCCGCTCCAGGCCGATCTTGCTGACGCCGTAGGACATCAGGCCGGGGATGGGATCGAGCGCCGCCAGCGACGACACGTTGAGTATCCGGCCGCCTTGGCCCGACGCCCGTATGTGAGGCACGGCCTCGCGGATGGCGATGAGCGGGGCGCGCAGGTTGATCTCCATGATGAGGTCGTGGCGCCGCATGGGAATGCCGAGATCGCCGACGAACGTCACCGCAGCGTTGTTGACGAGGATGTCGAGGCGGCCGAACGCCGCAACGGTGGCGGCGACCATGGCGACCACCTGGCCGGAGTCGGACAGGTCGGTGGGAACGGCGAGGGCGCGCCCCGGCCCGTGCGCACCGGTGACGGCCGCCACAGTTGCATCGAGCGTGCCCGGCGTGCGCTTGGGACTGGCGTCGGTGGAGCGGGCCGCGCACGCCACACGGCAACCGGCGTCGCCCAGGGCGACGGCGGTGGCAGCGCCCACCCCGCGGCTGGCGCCGGTGACGAGCGCGACCTTGCCCTCCAGGCCGTACGGGGCGTCGTCCGATCCGACGTGATCGGTCATGGACCCTCCCGACGCGGCAGCAGCGCGCCGAGGTCGGCGAGCGAGCGCAGCGTGTCGTTCAGGTGTGTGCAGGTGGCCGTGCCGACGAACTCGCGGCGGACCCTGAGCCGCAGATCGTCGAAGGTTGTGCCGCGGATCCATTCGGCACTGGCGACGGCGGCCGGGCATTCCACCCACGGGAGCACGAGGGCCTTGGCCCGCAGGTCGACGATCCGGCGACGCCGGGCGTCGACGGATCCGCCGACTGCGTACTCGTGCACCACGGTCTCGTTGCCGTCCCCGTCGACGTGGCTGTCGCGGAAGTGCGCATCGACGGGGTGCAGGCCGTCGGGCCCTGGCGCGAGCACGTCGAGCCGACGGCGCCGCCGCGTCGCCGCGGGCGGGAGTGGCGCTATGGCGTGCCAGGCCTGCGGGTCGTCGGTGGGCTCGAGCAGCGGTGCGGCGGGTCCGCGGGGCGTGGCCATGCATCCGGTGTCACTCAGTGCGGCGATGAAGCCGCCGTCTAGCGCCCAGCCGGCGCACTGATCGCCCATCCGGGCGATCGTCGCGTCGACGAGTCCCGTCCGTGGCGGCAGGGCGTCGGCGTGGAGCAGGGCGTAGCCGGAGACCATGACTGCGCCCACGAGGTCGTCGAGCAGCAGATGGAGGATCGAGGTGCAGCCCCTCTCGGCAGGCACGGTTTGATCCACCAGGCGACGGAAGCCGGGACCGACCGGGGCGCCAAGCAGCGGACGGAGGTCGGGGAGGTCGGCCGGGCGGCCATCCGCCTCGATGTCCACCAGCCTGTGGGAGGCGGCCTCGAGCCCCAACGTCAGCGCCACCTCTCCGAGGAGGTTGGCCTGATTGGCGCCATCGTGACCGGTGCCGAGATCCCGGCCTCGGGCGTCGACGACCAGTGCGCCGTGCGGTCCGTCGGGGCGTACGGTGTCGATCGAGGTCGTGCGGCGAACCGACCCGGGCGAACGCGGCGGCGTCGACGTGGCCGGAGCATGCGGACCTGCGACCAGCGGGAGGCCGGTCACCCGCACGCCTCCACGCAGCCTGCCGAGGCGCTCGGTTCCACCGCATTCCCCTCCTCGAACCCGCTGACGCGAGTGCCCTTCTCCGTAATCGGAAGGCTAGTCTCCGGTCGCGCCGCAGCTCGCCCGCCAGGACGCGAAGGGGGACCATGCCTGACTACGAGTTCGTGACCTACGAGACGCTGGACGACGGCGCCATCGCCCGCATCATGTTGAACCGGCCCGAGGCCCGGAACGCGCAGAACCGCGGCCTCCTCGTCGAGCTCGGCGACGCATTCCTGCGGGCCGAGGCTGACGACCAGGTGCGGGTCGTGATCCTGGGCGGGCTGGGGCCGATGTTCTCGTCGGGGCACGACATGGGGTCCAAGCAGGCGATCGCCGAGCGCACGCCCGGTCCGGCGCAGCACCCGACGGTTGGCATCAACGGCGGTACCCGCCAGGGGGCCGAGGCGCTGATGCTCCAGGAGTGGCATTACTACTTCGACAACACGCGGCGCTGGCGCAACCTGCGCAAGATCACCGTCGCCCAGGTCCACGGCACGGTGTACGCGGCCGGGCTCATGCTGATGTGGGCGTGCGACCTGATCGTCGCCGCCGACGACGCGAAGTTCGCCGACGTGGTGGGCACGCGCCTAGGCATGTGCGGCGTGGAGTACTTCGCCCACCCGTGGGAGTTCGGGCCCCGCAAGACCAAGGAGCTCATGCTCACCGGCGACTCGATCGACGCCAACGAGGCCCATCAGCTCGGCATGGTCAGCAAGCTCTTCCCCGAGGCCGAGCTGGGCGAGCGCACGTTGGAGTTCGCCCGCCGCATCGCCCGGCTACCCACCATGACCGCGCTGCTGATCAAGGAGGCGGTCAACCAGACCGTCGACAACATGGGCTTCCACAACGCCCTCAACGCCTGCTTCACGTTGCACGAGCTGAACCACTCTCACTGGGCTCAGATCCACGAGAACAAGTACCCCGTGGCATTGGCCGAGGACGGCATCGCCGACTGGCGGTCGGCGCCCCCCGTCAAGCCGGCCCGCAAGGACCTGGCCGAGGCGCCGGCACCATGAGGTTGACGTGACGACGACACCCGGGATCATCTGATCGGCGTCGTCGAGGCGGGTGCCCAGGGCTGAGCCGGAGCCAGGGGTCGCTACGGCTCGACCGGTTCGGCCGGTCCGGACGGCGTCCCCACCGGTCCCAGCTGCTCGGGCAGGACCCGATCGAGGCCGGCCAATACGCGATCGAGGTCCGGCCACCAGGGGCCGGAAGGCAGGTCGGCCAGCTGGTCGACCACGGTCGCGTCCGCTCGGCTGGTGATCACCCGGCTCGGGGCGGCGGACACCAGGAGGCCGAGGAACCAGTGCCGGCGGATCGGGGTGAGCCCCTCGGGATCGGTGAGCAGGTAGTAGTCGGGAAGGTCCAGCGACGGTGCCCGCCAGCGGGCCGAGGTCTCGGCCACCGCGACCTCGAGGTCGCCGGCGGCACCCTGCTCCTGGAATTGCCGGGCCCACGCGTCCGCCACCCATGCCAACGGATCGGCGTCGTGGAGCAGATAGGGCGTACTCGTGCGCCGGGCCTGTTCCCATGCCACGACCGCCCGGTCGAGGGCGGGCGCGTCGGTGTCGGGCCGAACGACCCGTACGTTGGCGGCGCGAACGTGCTCGAGCGGGGAGACGTCTCCCGTCGTGGGTGCGACGACGGCAACCACTGTGGTGTTCACCCTCAGCACGGCATCGATTCTGGCGTGGTCCCGTCCCCGAGCGGTGCGACCATGGGTAGATGGCAAGCGGTGCGATAGAGGCGCGCTATGACGGCCACGCCGAGTTGTACGACCGGTTGTTCGCCGGGTACACCGACCCGACCAATTCGCCCGGGGCCGACCTGACCCGACTGCTGGGCCCGCCGACCGGTGACGGCTGGGTGCTGGACGTGTGCTGCGGCGGTGGGCTGAGCGGCCTCGCACTGGCCGCCGCCGGCTGGGGGGTCCGCGGTGTCGACATCTCGGCCGACCAGCTGCGACTGGCTGCACCCCGGCTGGTTGGGGTGGCGCGAGCCGATGCCCATCGGATGCCGTTCCGATCCGGCTCGATCGGGCAGGCCGCGGCCATGTTCGCCCACACCGACGTCGACGACTTCGCCGCCGTGGTCCGGGAGATCGCCAGGATCCTCTCCCCCGGTGGCCGCTTCGTCTACGTGGGCACGCATCCCTGCTTCGTCGGACCTCACATCGACAACCCACTGGTCAGCGACGAGCGGCTCTCGCTTCGCGCCTGTTACGGCGACGCTCGCTGGGTGTCGCCAGAGGAGTTCGACACACCGCGCTTCGGTCCCGGCATCCGGCGCCGCGTCGGTGCCCGGCATATGCCTCTCGCCGGGCTCCTGGCCAGCTTCATCGATGCCGGGCTGGTCCTCGAGCGCGTCTGTGAGGGCGGCGATGGCCTGGTCCCGTGGCGCCTCGGCCTCGCCGCGGCCAAGGCCGGGCGCGGGGGCGCCCGGTAGGGCGACGGCACAGATCCGCCCGGCAGGTGAGCTGAGGGCTATCCCGATGGGTGCTCGATCATGGCCAACCGGCCCGCAGCGCCGGCGCCTCGGCGGTCACGACCTGGCCCGTTGGGGGCGCGTCGGCCATGGCCTCGGGACCGCGCCACTCCGCCGCCATCATGAACAGCGTCCGGTTGTCGGCGCCCCCGAGCATGCATGCGAAGCACCCACGGTCGAGGTCGAAGGTCTGTAGGACCTCACCACCTTCGGCGACCCGCACGCAGCACCGGTTGGGGACGTCGCCGTACCAGATGGCGCCGTCGACATCGAGGCAGATGCCGTCGGGCACGCCGTCGCCGAGATCGGCCCATACCCGCCGATTCGACAGGCCGCCGTCGACTTCGATGTCGAAAGCCGTGAGCCGGTTCGCGTAGGACTCGGCGAGGATCAGCGTCGAGTTGTCGGGCGTCACGGCCATGCCGTTGGGGAACGAGACGCCGTCCGCCACCTGGCGAGCCGCGCCGTCGGGCGTGACCAGGGCGAGGATTCCGGGCGCGACCTTCTCGCCCGTCATCATGTCGAAGCCGATGCTGTTGAGATACACGTTTCCTCGGCCGTCGACGACGATCTCGTTCCACGGACGGTCGCACAGGCTCGTCAGGTCGACGTAGGTCTCGAGCGACGCGTCGGGATCGCCACGCAACAACAGCCGATCGCTCCCCGCAACGACGAGCAGGCGCCCGTCCGGCAGCCAGTCGATGCTGAACGGAAACGCCGGGACGCGGGCCATGACCTCGCTCCTGCCGTCAAGTTCGACCGCCACGACCTCGTGCGCGCCCCAATCGGAGAACCACAGGCGGTCTTCGTGCCACCGGGGCGACTCCCCGAACACGAGGCCGGTCATCATGGTGTGGAGCTCGGACACCGAGGAGGCCCCTTCGTCGACGTCGCAGCCTTGTCCTCCAGCTGAGACGAGGCCGACCGGCCGAACTCATCGCGGCGCCGCACAGGGTGTCCGCTATCCTGAATCGTCCCGTTCGGGGGTGTAGCTCAGCTGGCTAGAGCGCTTCGGTCGCATCGAAGAAGTCGTGGGTTCGAATCCCATCACCTCCACTCCGACCCGGTACGCGATCGCGTACCGGCCGCGTACCTCCTGGTAGCGACCTCGCATGGCATCTCGCAAGGCTGTCCAGTCGCCGCGTCGCCTCGGACGCCCTCTCGGTGCCAACACTGGGTACGCGTACGCGTACGTCCTGGTAGGGCCGATGGGCACGGGTCAGCCTGAGGGTTCGAATCCCGTTAAGTCGCTAAGGACTCGCGCGAATAGGTGACCATCCACCGGTCGTCGGGTTGGCCCGGTTTTCATTCCGGGTGCAGCCCAACCCCGACGACCTGGTGGAG
>Ga0209889_1000398_pt1 | contig 11750 bp, 17 predicted proteins | sample GWRWN1_0_10_FD_187233 | JGI IMG/M metagenome (GOLD analysis project Ga0209889, IMG submission 187233) | Riverbed sediment microbial communities from areas with no vegetation in Columbia River, Washington, USA - GW-RW N1_0_10 (SPAdes)... | ecosystem: Environmental > Aquatic > Freshwater > River >... | reverse complement strand
GAATCAGGTCTCGGCTCGATGGTCTTGCCAGAGCAGTAGATCGTAAGCTATTGCCAACGAGCACGAGGAGGGTGATGTTGCCATGATCGTCACGGGACGCTGGACGGCTCCGATGCGGTTCGAAGCCACGACGGAGTGCGGTAAGGTTGTCGTGATGAACGTTCTCTCGGAAAAATGCGGCGATAAATCCGGCCCTACCCCAATGGAGACTGTCCTGAGCGCTCTGACCGCGTGCTCGGGTATGGACGTGGCCGGCATCCTAATGAAGATGCGAGCGCCGCTTGAGGGACTAGAGATAACCGCGGAGGCGGAGCGGGCGACTGAGCATCCCAAGCTATTCACGCGGATCCACCTGCGCTACGATGCCTGGGGCGCCGGCCTGCAGGAGGAGCAGGTTCGCCGGGCCGTTTCGCTCTCACTGGACAAGTACTGCTCCGTAGCCGCAATGCTTCGGCAAACCGCGCCAATTGCACATGAGATTGTGGTCGCCCAGAGGGAGGAAGATCTGGCTGAGGCTATCCCAGTGACCGCGGCCTGAGATAACCGATGGGGAGCCCACTATGCGGACTTGGGTCTCGGCCCTAGTAATCGTAACGCTCATCGCGTCGCTCGCTTTGGTGGCAGTCTACAAATCGGCGATGAGCCTGGCGCATGAACGGATCCGGGGGAAGAGCACCGTCATCTCCTCGCCCTACGGCGAGATCGAGTACAGCGAGGGAGGCGCTGGCGTCGACGTCTTAATCGTCCACGGTGCCGGTGGAGGCTTCGATCAGGGGGAACTCATCGCACAAGGCGTGCTGGACGATCGATTCCACTGGATTGCCCCGTCGCGGTTTGGCTATCTCCGCTCGACCTTTAACGTTGGAGCAACCTACGACGATCAGGCACATGCCTATACTTGGCTCCTTAACCATCTTGGAATCGAGAAAGTGGCCGTTGTGGCCATGTCGGCTGGTGGACCTTCGGCGCTGCTCCTTGCAGTCTTGCCCCCCGAAAGAGTCTCCTCGCTCACGCTGCTCTCCGCCGGCGTCACGACGGTGACCACAGAAGACCAGGCGCAGGCGAACCAGAAAGGTAAGATGTGGGTCCGCATCTTCGGGAACGACTTCCTCTACTGGATCACCACCAGGCTGTTCAAGAAGCAGGTCATGGAGCTGATGGGGGCCGACGAAGGGGTGATCGCGGACCTCAGTACCGAGCAACGGGACTGGGCGGAACGCGTCATCGACTACATGAATCCGGTGTCCCGGCGATTCGCGGGCGCGGTTGTCGACAACACCTTCGCCCTCCCTGGTGGGAGGATTGCCGCGATCAAAGCCCCAACGCTCATCGTTCATGCCCAGGACGACACATTGCAGCTCTATGACAACGCCGTCTTTGCCGCCGCCACGATTCCCGGGGCAAGGCTGCTGCCCTTCGCGCGAGGGGGCCATTTCGTCATGATCGTCCAGCAGGCGACCGTCCGCGAGGCGGTGCAAAATCACATCCTCGACAACGCGAGCACATCACAAACAGAGAGGCAATGAGCAACGAAGATGGCTACGGGTGCGTTGAAGGTTAGTGCTTGCCGCCGGTCCTGGTACGCCAATCTGCTGACCCATCCCGAATTCACACTCCACCTCAAGCGGGAGTTGCACGCCGACTTGCCCGCGCGGGCGGCACCGATCACAGACGAGAACCGGCGTCGACCAATTCTGTCGAGTATCCTCGACAAGTTGGGCCGTAGAACATCTCTCGAAGCTTGGGTAAAGGGCAGTCCTCTTGTGGAAGTCGAGCTAGCTACGAGCGTCTAGTCTGACCTGGATATTCATCCACAAGAGAGAAGCAAAACGAGAAGGGAGAATAGCAAAGTGACCGTGAGTACAGCGCGACAGGGAATGCGGAAGTTGGACGTCGGCAAGACGATCCGCTACGGCTGGGACGTGACGAAGGCCAATCTCAGCCTGCTGATCGTGTTGGTGATCGTCGCCGCTCTGACGACCGGCATCCCCTCGGGGATTGCCGAATCGCTCGAGCAACCTGCACCAGGGCTTGCCGCGCTGTTTCGCCTGGCGAGTTCCATCCTCTCCATCGTGGTCGGCATCGGAGCGTTGCGCATCAGCCTCCGGCTGCATGATGGCCAGGAGGTAGCGCTGCGAGATCTATTCGCGGTGGACTGGTCGACCTTCTGGCGATACGCCGTGGCGACGTTTCTTTATAGCCTTATCGTGGCAGTCGGGCTGCTGCTGTTTGTCATCCCCGGCATCATCCTCGCGGTGCGATACTTATTCTTCAGCTATTTTGTCGTTGAGAAGCGCGCGCGACCGGTGGAAGCGCTGGCTCAGAGCTCGGCGGCGACCGAGGGCGTCCGATGGGACCTCTTTGTGTTTGTCCTGGCCTTGCTGCTCCTCAATATCGTGGGCGCGCTCCTCTTGTTGATCGGACTCCTCATCACTGTTCCTATCTCATACCTGGCCGCAGCCCGCGTCTACCGGACGTTGACATCCTCCCCAGCTTGATCGACCTTCCGTTTACTGGGCGGACCCGTCCTTGTGGACGGAAACCTCTTCTTTCTGTTCTGTCGTCTCGGGTGTTGTGCCCCGTAAGGCCTTCACGACACGGCGACCTGCTTCAGTTGCATCGTGCGGCGCCGTCTTCAGGTTCTCTTTGAGCACCGCAAGTGTCTCGGCAGTTGTAGCCCCTGCCTTGGGCATCAAGAGCGACAGCAGGATGTACAGCAGTATCCCGACCCCATTGGCAAAGACCAGCAGGATGAAGATAGCTCGGACGATTACGGGATCGACGTTGAAGTAGTCGGCAATCCCGCCAGCCACCCCGAGGACTAATCGATTCCTACTCTTGTGCAATCTGCGCGCCATCATTAGACCTCCCTCCAAGTGCTGTAATCATTGTATAACCTGGCGGTCTCCGCCTGAGCACCTATCGGGCGCGGACCCGATTTCCCAGCTTCGCAGTCGGTGAGAAGATGCTGGCGGACGTTTTAGGCAATTGCCTGAAAGAACCTGATCAAGGGGGATAAGAACATGGCCGCAAAGAGGAGCTTCACCGCTGAAGAAGCCGGACGCCTGGGGAAGACGCTCGGCATCAACTGGGACAAGTTCGACCGAGAGCAGTTCAGGAGAGGAATGGATGTCGAACTCGAGCACGGTTTGGTCGATCCGCACACGAACGTGACGAATGATGATCCGATCTTAACGGGCAAGATCGCGCTCGCGCACCTCAATGAGTTCCCAGACTACTACACGCGCTTGGAAAAGATGGAGAAGGACGCCCACGCCTATTGGCACAAGGCGAAGGAATAGTTGAGGTGCTGCCTTACCGCAAGGCGTGGCAAACAGTCGGACCCCCGAGACTACTTGGGGAAGTGGCGGCTGAGCCCGCGGGATCGGACGAAGGCCCGATTCCCATCGGTTTCTTACCGGATGGCAGCAGCAATGTGCGCTTGCTACGATTGGACGTGCGGGGCGTGCCAGCGAAAGGGCGCGCCAAAATCACGAAGGAGGTCTGACATGAGAATCGCCGGATTGGCCCTGGCCGCAGTCCTCGTGCTGGCTGCGGTGGTTAGTCTACAGGTGATCGGTCGCGCACAGGCCCAACAGATGGGCCGCCCCATGCCGATGCAAATGCCGGGCGGCATGATGACTGGCCAGCAGATGGATGCGATGGCCGCTCAGATGCAGGCGCATATGGCGCAGATGACCGCCAGAGTGCGTGCGATGCGGCAGCAGCTGGACAAGATCAACCCGGACCTGCTCACCGGACAGGAGCGTCCGATGTATGAGTACATGAGGCTTCTGCAGACACACATGGAGACGATGAACTCGGCGACGGGTACAATGCAGGGCATGATGATGCGGATGGGCCGGTAGGACGAGAGCGATCCTATCCTTGGGATGCTGAAACTTATGCACAAAATGGACCTGCTGCCGATGGCCGGGTCGCAAATGCCGTAGCAGACAACTAGGAGGATCCGATGCGTCCAAGTAAGCTGTTCGTCCTCGTGATTGCCGGAGTCGTCCTTGCCGTAGCTGGTTGCCAGCGGGTGGCACAACCGCCAGCGCAGCGGACGGTCGAGGAAGGGACAGCACAGGTCGTCAATGTGGTTGCAAAGGAATTTGCGTTTGAACCGAAGGAGATCAAGCTCCACGCCGGCATGACAAAGATCGTAGTTCGGAACAATGGTGCCGTCGAACATGACTTTGAAATCGTAGGCGTCGCCGAACATGGGGCCGAGCACGAAGGCAAGTTAATCCAGCCCAATGAAGCACGAGAGGTGGAAGTAGAATTGAAGCCTGGGATGTATCAGGTGGTCTGCACTGTCGCGGGACACAAGGAAGCGGGAATGGTGGCCGCGATCGTTGTCATCTAGGCTGTGGTCAGGCTTCGATCAAACCCTTGCGGATCGCGTAGCGAACCAGCTCGGTTCGGTCGTGCAGGCCGAGTTTTTCCAGAATGTGCGCGCGGTGAGTCTGCACGGTCTTGATACTGATGTAGAGCTTCTGCGCAATCTGTTGGTTTGACAGACCCTCCGCGATATGTGTAAGGATCTCTTTTTCTCTCTCCGTTAGTCCGTCGTACCGCTCACGTTCCTCGCCGGCTTCCACTCGCTTGAGGTAGTCTTCGACTACCTTGCGCGCCACCGAAGGATAGAGGAACGCTTCACCCTTCGCCGCGGCCCGCACCGCCTGCACCAGATCCTGCGCAGCAGCGCGCTTCAGCACGTAGCCCGAGGCGCCGGCACGCAGGAGTTTGAAGACGTAGCTTTCGTCCTCGTGCATCGTCAGCGCGATGACGTTTACGCCGGCGTAGCGCTCTTTCACTTGCTGAGTGGCTTCGATTCCGCCCATCTCCGGCATACTGATATCCATCACCACGACGTTCGGTTTCATGCGCTCGACGAGCTCGAGCGCCTGCCGGCCGTCCTGGGCCTCGCCGACCACCTCGAAATCCGGCTCTTTGGCCAGGATCATCTTCACACCTTCGCGAACGATGGCGTGATCGTCGACCAGGAGGACTCTAATCTTGGCCATCATTTGCTCCGATGGGAATGGCGACCTCAAGCCGGGTGCCAGCCCCGGGCGTGGAGTGAATTGTCATCGCGCCCCCGAGCAGCCCTGCGCGCTCCCGCATACCGAGTAGGCCCATCCCGCCTTCCCGATTGGTGGTGACTTCATTCAAATTGAACCCCCGGCCGTCATCGGCGATGGTCACTTCAATGCGGCCGTTTCGCTGTGCAACATCTACTTTGGCGCGTTTCGCGCCCGCGTGCTTCAGGATATTCGTCAGCGCCTCCTGGACGATCCGGAAGACGGCAGTCTCAACGTATGAAGGCAGGCGGTCGTGCAGCCCTGCGATGCTCATGGTTACCTCGATGCCCTGCGGTTCAATCGTTTCTTTCGCATACGAGCGCAGCGCCGCCGCCAGCCCGAAATCATCCAGGATCGATGGACGGAGATCGTAGATCAGCCGTCGCACCTCTGTTAGAGTATGTTCGGCGATGCCCTTGAGTTTCGCCAGCTGCGCCACATCCAGTCCACCTTGTGACTGTTCGGCGACCTCCAGATTGAGGATCAGGGCCGTGAGAGCCTGACCTGCTTCGTCGTGCAGCTCGCGGGCGATCCGCCGGCGCTCGTCCTCGTGCGCGGAGATGAGCTTCTCTAGCAGCTCTCCGCGCAGCGCTTCCTTTTCCCGTACTTCCTCGTACAGACGCGCACGCTCGGCTGCGAGCCCGATCTGGTGGCCGATGGCGGACAGGGTCGAGAGTTCGCGCGACGTCAACGCCCGCCGTTTTGGCAGAACAAGGTTCATCGCGCCGACGATGTCGTTTGCAGTACGCAACGGCACAGTGACGTGGCGTGGATGGTCCCAACCGGCTTTCTCCAAGCGCAGACAGTTCACGATGTTCACGGCCTGGGTCAGCTGTCCGTCGCGCATCATCTGCAGGCAGCGGCAGTCGCCTTGCATGCGCTCCATTTGATTCGCGGCCAGCTCGTGCGGGAGGCTATCGGCGACAACGACCCTGAACTCGTTCTCGCTTCGCAGGAAGATCCAGCCGCTCGTGACCCGCATCAGGACGACGAGCTCGCGCAGCGCGCGCCCGAGTGCTTCGCGCACGTCCAGCGACCGGTTCAGTGCTTCTGCGATGGCACTCATCGTGACCAGGTCGCGAGAACGCTGCAACGCCCAGAGAACGACGCCAATGCCGAACCCCAGCGTGAACATCCCGGAGAAGGCGGCTCCGACCGCCGCAAGCAACGGATGCGGCCGGAAGAATGGATAGTCGAGGGCGTGAATGCCGGAGAGCACGAGGCCCCAGAAGAGCAGCAGGGTGCTGGGCGTCTGCAGTCCTTCTTCTTCCCGGTAGAGCCGCAGAGCGCTAGCCACGAATGCGGCGCCAGCGGTCAGAGACGCAACGAGTGCGCCGCCTGTCCACGATACTGGGGCTAGGATTGCTACGGCCAGCATGGCTCCAGCTGCGGTGAACGTGAGACGAGGATCAGGTCGGAAACTGTACAGCATCGCCCAGGCCGCCGCGATAAACAACGCGTGTCTGGTCGCGTACAGGACAACGTCCGGCGACATGGTGAGGAGCGTTTCCGCCACGAGGTGCGCGCTGAAGAAGGCGTAGGCGACGGCCCACCAGCCGATTCGCCGTTCCCGGCCTTCGAGGTACCGTAGGAGGAGGAATAGCGTGAGGGCGAGGTGGATACCGACGCCAACTGCCAGCGCCGCCGTGAGAGCTGTCACGTCCGGCTATTTCGTGCAGCGCGCGGGTGACTCCTAGACTAGGTGGGTCGGTCAGACGCCTGAGCCGGAAATCAAACCGCCGCCTGATATCCGGGGGCGCGTGCACCCTGGACAATGTCCTCAAGGTAAGGTTTCCTGCGAGAGGAGTGCGCGATGCGAAGACGGTTCGGCAGAACAGGTGGCACGGCGGTTGTGATCCCATTAGCCCTGGCGCTGGGGTTCGGGGGCGGAGTGTGGGTGACCCGTCAACAGACCCCTGCTGCAGCTCAGCAGCCGCCTGTTCCTCAGGTGGCCCAATCGGGCCACGAGGAGATGGATGCGGCCCACGAGGCGCGGGCAAAGGCGTTCCCAGCGAAGACCCAGGGGCTCGGCGGGCAGCCCTTCCAGCCGAAGCTCATACGCGGGGTCAACGTATTCGAGGTGACGGCAAAGGCCGTGCAGTGGGAGGTTGAGCCTGGTGTGCGTCGCGAGGCGTTCGCCTACAATGGTCAGGTGCCGGGGCCGACGATTCGCGTCACAGAGGGTGACCGCGTGCGCGTCATCGGGATCGATGAATACAGCCGTGAACTGTGCGGCGGCACGCACGTGAACCGCACCGGCCAGATCGGCATGTTTAAGATCACCTCCGAAAGCGGGGTGGCGGCCGGCGTGCGACGGATCGAGGCGGTAACCGGGCCCGGGGTCTACGCCTTGCTTCGTAAGCATGACTCCACCCTCCGCGTGCTCGCGGATCAGCTGCGCGTTTCGCCTGACGAGGTGCCCGAGCGCGTCCGGCGACTCCTGGAGCGAGTGAAAGAGCTGGAACGGCAGGTTCGAAGCGGCACGGCGACCGGCGACGGCCCGAAAGAGCTGCTGTCGCGCGCGTTGGACAGTGCGGTGGACGTTTCCGGATTGCGATTCGTGGCCGCCGACGTCCCCGCCGGCGACACAGAGACGATCAGGAGGCTCGCCGATCAGATCCGCGACCGGCTCGACGCGGACCGCCAGCCGGGTGTGGTCGTGCTCGCCTCGCCCGCAACGGGCCAGGTGGTGGCCACACGGACGCGTAAGACCCCGGCTGCGGTTGACGTGGGCAGGCTCGTCCGTTCGCTGACTGAAGCATTCGGTGGGAGTGGCGGCGGCCGTCCAGAGTTTGCGCAGGGGGGTCTGAAAGACGGCGGGCGCGTGCAGGACCTGATTGCTCTAGCGCGAGATCGAACATTCCTGGAGCGAGTCATACAGTCGTGAGAATCCTGGGACTGGATCTCGGCCAGGTCCGCATCGGTGTGGCGCTCTCCGACCCGAGCGGGACGATCGCCCAGGCGCTCGAGGTCATCCCGCACCATGGATTCCGGCAGGTGCTTGGTCGTATCCGGGAGCTAATCGCACAGCACGATGTCGATCGAATCGTTGTGGGCCTGCCGCTGCGGTTGGACGGACATGAGGGAGAGGAGGCCGCGGCGGTCCGCGTGTTCGTCGCCAAGCTTCAGAGGGCGGTGCCGGTACCCGTCGAGTTTGCGGACGAACGGCTGTCTACCGCGGAGGCCGAGAAGACAATGATCGAAGCGGGCGCGCGCCGCGTACAACGGCGGAGCGCGCGAGACGCGGTCGCCGCGGCGCTGATTCTGCAAACCCACCTGGACAAGGTCAACGCACAAGGGTCGAGGTGACCTGTGACTGAGGCCAACGAAGTCTTTACGCTATTGGATGACGCAGGTCGCCCACAGGACTTTACGCTTGTTGATGTCGTCGAGGTAGACCAGCAACGCTATGCGGTCCTTCAGCCGGTTGCAGGAGCGATCCCGCCGGCGATCCCGTGGGATCGGGATGCGGCCATGGTCTTCCGCGTCGAGAACGACACGTTGGTCGCGATCGAGGACGAGGCGGAACTCGAGCGCGTTGTCGAAGCGCTCGAAGCCACGGATTCATACGACGACATCACCGTTCTTGACGGCTGATGCATGTGCGCCAGTTACTGTTCATCATCTTGGCGGTGGTCGTGGCAGCCGGCGTGGTCGCCATCGTGGCAGTCCGCCCCGTCAATCCAGACAGCGAGCCTCGTCTCGTCTTCATTCCCTCCGGTTCATCGTCCGCTGAGATCGGCCGTCGTCTCGAGCACGCGGGTGTCATCAGTCGCGCCCGCGATTTTGTCATCGCGGTTCGCCTGCGCGGGCTGACCCGATCGCTGCAGGAAGGCGAGTACCGCCTCTCTCCCGCCATGGGGTTGCTTGAGATTGTGGATCGCATCGCGCGTGGTGCGGTCGTCCTCTATCCCGTGACGATCCCCGAAGGCTATACTGCCCAGCAGATCGTTGACGAACTCGTCAGGACCGGACTCGGCGACCGGGAGGAGTTCCTTCGGCTGATCCGTACCGGCGCGAAGGGGTTCGACCTCGAGTTTCTCGACGCGCTTCCGGGGACAGCGCTCGAAGGATACCTCTTCCCGGACACCTATCAGATTCCACGACATCTCGACGAGCGTGCTGCGCTCCGACTGTTCCTGAATCGATTCGGCGAGGTTGTGCTTCCGCGCTGGCGTGAATCGGGCCGAGCGCGGGCGCTGCACCAGATCGTGACGATTGCGTCTATGGTGGAACGGGAAGCGCGCGTGCCGGCTGAGCGCCCGTTGATCGCCGGCGTGATTTACAATCGGTTGGCGCGAGGGTGGAAACTGGAAGTGGACGCCACGGTCCTCTACGCGCTTGGCCGCCACAAGCCGATCGTCACATTCGCCGATCTGAAGGTCGACTCTCCGTACAACACGTACCTCTATCCGGGACTGCCCCCCGGACCCATCGCCAACCCAGGACTGGCCGCCATCGACGCCGCACTCAATCCTGTGAAGACCGAGTACCTCTACTATGTGGCCAAGGTCGACGGATCGCACGTCTTCAGCCGGACGCTGCAGGAACATCAAGCGGCCGTGCGCCGGTACAGACCTTGATGTTACTCCGCTGGCTGGTGCCCTACCGATACTCTCGAGCCATCGAGGAGATCGACCTCCCGGCGCTTCGCGCCGACGGCATCCGCGGCGTGATTGTTGATCTCGACAACACGATCGTGCCGTGGAAAGCCTCGCAGCCGACACCGGCCGTTCAGCGCTGGATCGCCGACCTCATAGCCTCCGGTATGCAGGCCTGTATCGTCTCGAACAACTTTGCCGGCCGGGTCCGTACGCTGGCCGAGCATCTCCACGTACCGGTCGTGATTGGCGCCGTCAAGCCAACACCTTGGGCGTTCCGGAAGGCCATGAAAGTGATGGGCACAACCCCTCGGGAAACGGCCCTGGTTGGCGATCAATTGTTCACCGATATCCTGGGAGGCAACCTCCTCGGGTTGCGGACGATTCTCGTTGATCCCTTGTCCGCGCGCGAGTTTCCCACCACCATGCTCGTACGGCGGATTGAGCGGCTCGTGCGCCGGCGTGTGCTCCAGCACGTCCGGCCCTCGCCACACGCCTAACGGCGGCTTCCCGCGTGTATATCCAATGATGCACTCCCCTTAATTCGGCGAGGCGGGCATGGCACAGGCGCGCAGACAACCAGTCCATGCGGGGCGGGGATTGCTCCTGGCAATCCTATACATGTTACTCCTCCCAGGCATCAGCGGGGCCGCCTCGGCATTGGCTGAGGCCCGCACGGCGTATCTGCGCGGAGACCATGGAGTGGCCGTCGTCTGGTTGCGATCGCATCTGACCCGTCACCCCCGTGATGCCACCGCCTGGATGTGGATGGGAGCCTCGTACTACCAGCTCGGCTACCCTCAAGAAGCCGCGGCCTCGTTTTCTGAGGCGTACCGCTTGAAACCCTCCGGTGACTCAGCGTTGTGGTTAGGGGCCGCGTGTGTCGCTGCGGGGGATACGGGTAGGGCGTTCGCCGCGTTTCAGCGCGCCGTGAAAGCGCCGCGACCACAGACCGCTCTGCTGGCCAAACAGTGGCTGCGCAATCTCAGCGGGAGACGTATGCCCGTGCTGCCGGAGGGCGCGACGCCGGCGGAGTACGCCCATGTCGTGTCCTGGTACAATTCAAGTCTCGCGCCCCACCAGGTGGACGCCATCGTCCGTAGCGTGTTGTATTATTCCACCGCGTACCGTGTGGATCCGCGGCTGGTGATCGCCCTCATCGCGATTGAGTCCGGATTTCATATCACTGCCCATTCCCCGGCCGGCGCGTACGGCTTGGGTCAGCTCATGCCGGCAACCTGGCAATCGTTGAAGGTGCATCCGGGCGATCCTGTGGCCAACGTTTACGGGACCGTGCGCGTCCTGCGCGGTCAGATGGACCGCTTTGGGCAAAATCCATCACTCGCGCTGGCCGCGTACAATGCGGGACGCGGCGCGGTCGAACGCCACGGTGGCATTCCACCGTACCGGGAGACGCAGTGGTATGTGTTCAATGTGCTCTCGTTATACCGTCACCTGACGGGCAGCTGATTGCAATTGCGAATAAGTCAGCTTACTAAAATACTCCAATTCAGGGCATAGACAATTCAAGGAAATGGCATCATAATTGCTATTACCTTCAGCATATTCGCTTCTCCAACCGAGAAGTTTGGAGGAGGGATTTTGCTGGGACTTGCCGAAAGGCGATAGGTAAGAAGTAGGTTTTGCCAACTTCATACTGAGGTCTCGCGAAAGGGCAAACTCAGCGTGAGCTGGGGGCGCAAAGCCACGGGACCCTCCGACCGACTGTTGGGGGGTTAGCCGGGCCGCCGAACGAGGCGTTTTTATCCTCCTTCGCAGGCCTCGAGGGAGGATGTTTATTTATGGCGCGCACGAAGGTGCTGCAGCGTCAGGCCGGCCAGAACGGCACGGACACAGATTATCTCTTCCGTGCCTATCGTGTCTCGCGCGACACTCAGCTGCATGCGGAACTGACCTATCGGTTCATGCCGCTGGTGCACCAGGTGGCGCGGCGATATGCCCGCTCGGGGATTCCCACTGACGATCTTCACCAGATCGGTTACATCGGCCTCATGAACGCGGTGGGCAATTTCGATCCGGGTCGCAGCGTGAAGTTTGAGAC
>Ga0209889_1000397_pt1 | contig 11770 bp, 11 predicted proteins | sample GWRWN1_0_10_FD_187233 | JGI IMG/M metagenome (GOLD analysis project Ga0209889, IMG submission 187233) | Riverbed sediment microbial communities from areas with no vegetation in Columbia River, Washington, USA - GW-RW N1_0_10 (SPAdes)... | ecosystem: Environmental > Aquatic > Freshwater > River >... | reverse complement strand
TTCATCGCTACCCGTTCACCGTGGACTCCGCTATGGCCGGGCCGCGTCCGCTCGGCGCAGACCGTGTGAGGTTTTGGGCGGGCTGATGCTCGCCGGGTCGTGGCCGGTGCACGATTCCGTTCGCCGGTTGCAACCCGCCTGCGTACGACAGCACCACTGGGGCCTGGATCAGTGGTCCAATCAACCCGACGCCCTTGCCGGCAGCGGCGCTAAGGTCGTGGGCTCGTTGTCCGAGCTCGCCAACGAGCTCATCCGAGCTCGCCGCTCGCCGGTGACGGGGGAGGCGCACGAGCGGGATCCGGTATTGGCGCCCCCGGTTGAGCCCGTACGGTCAGGGATCCAGGCCGAGGCCCTCGAGGTGGGCGTTCTCGTTCGTCCGCACCAGCCGGCCCACACCGGCGACCACCCCGACCGTGGTGAGCGAGCAATTGGCGACCTCGACGTGCCGATAGATCTCGGGGCCGGTGCCGAGCGCCCAGGCGACGGCGGCGCGCACCACGGCGTCGTGGGTGAACACGACGGCCACGCGGCCGTCGACTAGGTCGGCGAACAGCTCGTCGAGCGCGCCGGCGACGGGGGCGTTCAGGTCGGCCACGGTCTCTCGCCCTTCCACCTCGAGGGCGTGGGCTCCGACTGCCATCGCTGCCAGTGCTCCGGCCACCGCTCGGCGATCTCGTCCTCGGCATAGCCCTCCCAGTGCCCGACCCGCAGTTCCCCGAAGCGGTCCTCGACGAACGGCTGGCGGCCGAGCCGCGCCGCGAGGGGCGCCGCCGTCTGCACTGCACGGGCGAGAGGGCTCGACACGAGCCAGTCGACCGGCTCCTGCACGAGCACGTCGGCGACCGCCGCGGCGGCCCGCACCCAGCCCGGCTCGATGCCCTCGTCGAGTCAACCCATCGTCCGACGCTCCCGGTTCGCGGGCCGTGCCGCCGTGGCGGACGAGTCGGTCACCGACCTCGTCGCGACCCTGAGTCGCGACGTGACCGTCGACGAGGTGAACGAGGCGTTCCGGGCCGCCGCCACCGACGGTCCCTTGGCGGGTGTGCTCGTGTACTCCGAGGACCCCATCGTGTCCAGCGATGTCGTGGGGTCGCCGGTGTCATGCATTTTCGACGCCGCCGCTCACCCTGGTGATGGGCAAACCTGGTCAAGGTGCTGGGCTGGTACGACAACGAGTGGGGCTACACCAGCCGGCTGGTCGACCTGGTCACGATCATCGGTGGCGCACGCGGGTAGCGATCGCGACGGCGGGGCGATCACGTGGTGAACGCCCGCCGCCCCACCGATCACGTTCCGGCGTCGAGCGGGACGACCAGGGCCGGCACCTCGATGTCATGGACGATGCGGGGGGTATGGCTGCCAAACAGTGCGCGCAAAGGTCGCGTCCGGCGGTGCGAACCGACCACGAGCAATGCGGCGGTGCGGTCGACGAGCCTGACCAGGCCGTCGCGCACGCTGATGGGGTCATAAGCCACCCGGGTGTCAACGGTGCAGCTCGCGTCGGCGGCGCGCGCCGCAAGGTCGGCGACGTAGCCCTCGGGGTCGGCCGGCCCGCGGGCCCGATGGAGGGGCTGGCCCTCACGAAACGACGGGGGCACCGGTTCGGCCACCGTGGCGATGACGAGCCGGTTGCCCAGGCGTGTCGCCCAGCCCTGGGCGATGTCGACCAGGGCGTGGTCAGTGGCGGCGCCGTCGACGGCTACGACGACCGGCGCGTCGCCGGCGCGCGGCGGTCGGGCCTGGGGTCCGACGAGCATCACCGGGTCGGTGGCGCGGTCGAGCACCGCGATCGCGGTCGAACCGAGCACCGTCGCGCGGCGATCGCGTCCGTGAGTCGCGAGACACGCCAGGCCGGGCGCCTCGCCCCGGGTGGCCGCGACGATCGTGTCACCGACATCGTCGCCCCGGGCGACGTCCCCGCTCCACGCCGCGTGGCGGCGAGCCAGCCCGTCGAGGTAGCGGACGGCGGACGCGGTGTCCCGCGCCCCCGACACGACCTCGATGAGGTGGATCTCCGCCCCGAGTGCGTGGGCGGCCCAGACGGCGACCGGCAGGGCCCGTTCGGCGAACGGCGAGCCGTCAACCGGCACCACGACTCGGCCGATGTCGACCGGGTCAACCGGGCCACGGTCAGTCCGCTCTGCCGGCACGACGTGCAGTCTCGTCCTCGGCTTGAAAGGCCGGCCACGGCGACGGACGCTCGACGTGGGAACACGCCCGCCAGCCCGGCCAGCGTCTTCGCCCCGCCTACAGGTGGTCCACCGACGGCGCCCCTTCAAGCCAGCCTGGCGGTGGTCGGGCGCTGGGCTTGCCGCCATGGCCATCGGCCAGGCCCGACTACGACGGCCGCCCGGCCCTCGCCGGCGCCATCGGACGACCGGAACAGGAGCGACACATCCGATCAATCCATCTAGGCGTCATCGTCAGACCGAAGCCCGCCACGCCGCCGCGACAGATCGACGGCTCGGCGCTCACCGGTCGCGCCGTCCATCGCGCCATAACGACGTCGGCGAGACTTCCTCGGCCACGCCCGGAACGGTCTTGGTCGATCTGTACGCGAGCGCTGGGTCACTGACGGGCGCCAGACGCGCCGATCTGGCGCTGTCACCACGGCGCGACGGTTCGACGTTCTGGCGCAGATGATCTGTGTTCACGTTCTGGCGCGTTCCGCGTGTCCGGAGAGTGCGCGAGATCGACGCTGCGGTGAAATGCTGCGGCTGATTCGGGTCGCCATATCGAAGTTCCGGGCGGCCGAGAAGTCATCCGCGTGGCGTCGTTACGTGCCGGGTCTCTGCCGCGAGCATTGGGCGGCAGGACCGACATCGGCAAGAGCTGAGCTACTGCAAGCGTCCCGTCACCTGCGATGCGTGCGGCGGTGAGTCCGGCCTTGGGCAGTCAGGACAAGACGATGCCCGTGAGCCGGGCGCAGACCTCGAGCAACCCGTCCTGCACCAGCGGGTCGGTGGCGGCGGGGTGGGCCGCCTGGGGGCGCTGGTGGAAGAAGTACTCGGCGGTCACCGACGCCGTCGGGTCGTCGCTGACCGCCAGCCAGGCCTGGGTGATCGGAGCGAGCGAGATGTCGTCCGGCGCGTCTGGCCCGCCCATCTTCGTCGGCACCCAACCGGGCTCGACCACGTTGGACAGCACCTCGGGACGGCGCCGGGCGACGGCGAAGGCCAGCACGACGTCCCACAACTTGCTGTCGGCGTAGGCCTGCCAGCCCACCCAGCGACGCTGCTTCCACTGGAGGTCGGCGAGGTCGGCGTCGCCGCTACGGTGCGTGCCCGAGCTGAGGAAGACGAGCCGGTCAGATGGCGTCATCAACGCGGTGAGCAGGTAGGGGGCGACCACGTTGACCGCGAAGACGTGGGCGAGGCCGTCCACCGTCTCGACGCGGCTCGGCTCGCGGGGGCCCACAGCGGCATTGTGGATCACCGCGTCGTAGCGGCCGAGGACGTTCGCCTGCTCGGCGACACCCCGCACGGCGGCGACGTCGGCCAGATCGCCGACGACGACCGCCTCGGCCCTGCCCAGGGCGACACGGGCATCATCGGCGCGCGCTTCGTTGCGGGCGTGCAACGTCACGGCGTGGTCGTTGTCGGCGAGTAGGCGGGCGACCATCAGGCCCAACCCGTCCGTCGATCCAGTGATGAGGACACGCGCCACACAGCCTCCCTCCGCCCGCCGCCGTCCATCCGGCGCCGGCCAGTCTGCCCGCGATGGTCCGCCACTGCGGTTGGTCGGCAACGATGAGATGCAGCCCGCGACCACGGGTGCATCTACCGGGCCCACTCGCAGCACGAGGAGCCCACCGAATGCCCCAAGGTTCACAAGGGGTCTTTGCAACGCTGCCGTGTTGGCAGGAGCGTAGGAGCTCGTCGAGGGTCTCTGGGGGGGTTCTCCAGCCGAGGATCTTATGGGGTCGGGTGTTGAGGGCAGCAGCGACGGCGGCGAGCTCGTCTGCGCTGTGCTTGCTGAGGTCGGTGCCCTTCGGGAACCACTGGCGCAGCAGGCCGTTGGTGTTCTCGTTCGTGCCGCGCTGCCAGGGGCTGTGCGGGTCGCAGAAGTAGATCGCCAGTCCGATGTCGATGCGCAGCTCGGCATGCTGGGCCATCTCGCCGCCTTGGTCTCAGGTCAGCGACCGACGCAGCTGGTCGGGCAACGTCGTGATCGAGGCGGCGATCGCCAAGCCCTCAGCACTGTGCCCGGCTAGCGCAGGGCCGTTCTTGATCCGGGGCTGGCCGTGTCCGGTCATGCGGGGCAGGTGCAACAGCATGGTGAACCGGGTGGTTCGCTCGACCAGTGTCCCGATCGCAGAGCTGCCCAGGCCGAGGATGAGGTCGCTTCCCCCAGTGCCCGGGCACGGCGCGGTCTTCGACCTCGGCGGGCCGTTCGCTGATCATGATCTCGGGGCTGACGAATTTCTTGCCCCGGCCCTGGGAGCGTGCCCCCGGGACGCGCCGCGCCCGCCGGTCCGGAGGCACGCGACCAAGTCGCGACGCAACGCGCCCCGGCCCTGCACATACAGCGCCTGGTAGATCGGCTCGTGCGAGATCCGCATGGACTCATCATCGGGGAAGTCGATCCGTAGCCGGTGCGCGATCTGGTCCGGGCTCCACGAGGTCGCCCAGTGGCGGTCCTGACGGCGCCCATGCCGCCGACCGATCCACCGGACGGGCCCGGCACAGCCGTGCCGTCAGAGGTCATGATCGTGCCCGCGAGCCGATCCTGCACGTACTGCCTCAGCGCATCGTTCGCTGCGAGCTTGGCCACCTTCGGGCGCCTGGCACGCCGATCGGCACGCCACTGGGCGGTCGTGGCCCGATACTCGAGACCACCGCCACGGGTCGCAGCATTGCGGCGCAGCTCCTGCGAGATCGTCGACGGAGACCGGCCCAGCCGCCGAGACCTCAAGTGGAGGTCGTGCTCACCGGTCTCGGGCTCGGCGAGTCGCCACGCTGGCACGCAGGCCAGCTGTGGTTCTCTGATTGCTCACGAGATTGTGGCCGTCGATCTGGACGGGAACAGTGAGCTAAGGCACCGAAGGTTCGTGGCAAGTGGGCGTCGACGGCGCTCTGCCGGGCATCTTCATGCTCGCCCATCCGGCCGTGGGCGACGCCTACCGGCACACATACCACCCCGGTCAGGCCGAGGACCTCGCCCAACTGGAGCGGGTCGGAGCCACTCACACCATCGGCCTGGGCAACTACCGCGACGTCGTCGTCACCCAGGAATGGACGCCCCTGGAACGCGAGATCATCGAGAAGAAGCACTACGCGCCCGGCGTCGGCAAGGTCTACGAGATCCAGACGGCGGGCGGAGAAGGTGGCACCCGAGCTGATCGAGTACACGCCGGGCCGCTGATCGACGCGGTGATCGGCCACCCTGGGCGGCTGCTCGCCGGGCACGCCGTCGAACTGGTTCGCCGCCACCTCGCTACCGAGGACGTCACGCCATGGCCTGCCGGCTGATGGCTGCTGGTTCTCGGCCGGCGAGCACCCAGCCGGCGAGGGCGGCGGCGACTGGTGTGCCGATGGTGAGGACTAGGAGGTTGAGGACGGGAACCTGGGTCAGCGCGCCGGGGTCGTCGAGGTAGCCGGCGGCCAGGATGGCGACGGCGCCAGCCGCGCCGAGTGCGACGCCGAGGGCGGCCAGCGCGCCGGCGGTTGCGGCGGTGAGGGCGCGGCGGGTTGTTCCGGTGGCTCCCGTGGCGGTGAGGGTGCGCAGGTCGCCGGCGGTCTCGCTGCGGATCAGTCCGATGGTCATGGCGAGGACGCCGAGCGCCAGGAGCACGCCCACGGCGGTGGCGCCCGATCTCAGGCTGGCCAGGCCTGCCTGGTCGTCGCGGGTTTCGATGGTGAGGCCGGCGCCCGCCGCAATGTCGCGGGCGGCGGCGAGCTGGTCGGCGGTGGGGGGCTGGCTCGTCTGCACCAGCCACCGGCCGGAGCCGGTTGCTTCCCAGCCTCGTCCACGCAGGGCTTCGGGGGTGATGAACGATCCCGGCAGCGAGGTGTAGCCGGGGGTGATTCTCTCGATCTTGGTGACGGTCTCCGCATGGCGCACGGCAGCCGCTACCTCGACCCTGGTGGCGGCGCTGCCGGTCGCCTGGGCGGCGACGCCAAAGATGGAGAGCTGGGCGGTCTCGGTGGTGATGAACTCGGTGTCCGGGTCGACCGCGTCGAGGTCGACGCCGTAGGGCTCGAGCAGCTCCGGGGTGGCGACATAGACGGGGCTCAAGCCGTGCCAGCCGTCCCCGACCCGCTCACCCAGGAAGACCGACGGTCGCCCGAACTCGGGATCCGGCTCGGCGTCGGGATCGACGGCCACGTCGACGGCCACGACCGTGGGGTCGTCGAACGAGGCGACGATGCGGTCGACCTGGGTTTGCATGCGGCCGAGTTGGGCTGGCTCGGGGATGAAAGGCTCTTTGTCATCGCCGTCCCGAATGAGCAGCTGGTTGTCGGCGAGATTGCCCTTGTCGGCGGTGTCCTCGGCGGCGGACGCAGTGACCACGATGGCGACGGGGATTCCCAGCACCAGGCTGATGGCCGCGAGCGCGGACCCTGAGCGGGCCTGGAATCGGGCCAGGTCGCGCAGGGCGAGGCGACCGGAGACCGGCAGCGGCGCCGCGCACGCGGCGAGCGCCCGGATGGCCAGGGGGCTGACGAGGAGGACCCCGATGACGGTCGCCAGGGTGCCCGCGCCGATGAGCACGACGTTGGTCCAGTGCACGGATTCGCCGGTGACGTCACCGGCCACGGCGAGGCAGACCACACCGGCCACGATGAGCGCCCCGGCCAGCGCCGCGGAGCGGTGCACCGGGCGCGGGCGGGCCGGTCGGCCTGACAGGGCCCCCACGATCGACGTGCGGGCGGCTGCCCGTGCCGGCCACCATGCCGCCCCGGTGGCGGTGAGCAGCGCCAGCAGTGTGCCGGCGATGATCAGCCACCACGGCACGTTGAACCGGTCGATGCGGTACCCCAGCGCGGTTTCCAGCCGGGGTTCCATCGCGATCCAGCCGAGCAGGGCGAGGGTGGCACCGGCGACCGCGGCGACGAAACCGACGGCGAGGCCGTTGGCCACCATGGCGAGACGTAGGTGCCTCTCGGTGGCACCGATGGCGGCGAGCATGCCGAGCTGGCGCAGCCGGCGCTGGGCGACCACCACGAAACCGGCGGCCGCCAGCAGGGCGACCAGCACCAGGGCCACGGTGGCGACCCCCAACACCCCGACCGCGGCGAGGACACCCTCGTTGGCGCTTGCCCGTTCGCTTATCTCCCGATCGCCGCCACCCGCCGGCCGGAACCCGTCGACCCGCTCGGAGCTCGCGTCGACCAGGACGGTCACCGTGTCCTGGGCAGCATCCAACCCCGGGGGCAGCAGGACGAACTCGTCGCTCAGGTCGCTCGGGTTCTCGACCACGCCCACGACGGTCCGGGTGGGGCCGTCCAGCGCGACCGACGCGCCCACATCGAGCCCGAAGTCATCTGCCACCGCGTCGGTCACCGCGGCCTCGCCGGCTGCGGTGGGGTAACGCCCGGCCCGCAGGGCCAACATCGGCGCGCTGTAGGCGCCCTCGGGGTCCTGGGTCCGGTAGTCGACGGGTTCGAATCGCCCGGGCACGGGGACGTCGCTGTGGTCGATGACGTCGATGGTGCCGAACCACTCCTCGGCGGCAGCCACATCGGCTTGCAGGGCGTCCGGGTCGTCCGCCTGGAACCTGAGCCAATGGTTGGCGGTGCCGAACTCAGCGTTGCCCGGCGCTGGCGCCGCGTTGTAGGCCGCCGTCGCGAACCCGATGGCGGCGGCAACGGCGACGGTGAGCAGCGACAGCACCAGGACCTGTTGACGCCACTCGCGGCGGAGCATTCGTAGCGCCCATCGCACCACCGCCCGCCGCGCCGCCACGCCACCGGCGCCAGTGGAGTCGGGCGCCACCCGCTCGGCACTCACCGGATCGGCCCGGGCATGAGCAGTGATTCGGGGCTCGACGGTGGTGCGGTCTGGTCCACCACTCGTCCGTCGCGCAGGAACACGACCCGATCCGCCCACGACGCCAACTGGGCGTCGTGGGTAACGATCACACCCGCCACCCCGCGCTGGCAGGCAGCACGCACCAGGCGCATCACCCCCTCGCCGTTGACCGAGTCGAGCGCACCGGTGGGTTCATCGGCCAGGATGAGATGACGGTCGCCGACCACAGCCCGCGCGATCGCGACCCGCTGGCGCTCACCGCCCGAGAGATCATCGGGGAGACGGGCGGCCTGGTCGCCCACGCCAAGCCGCTCCAGGGCCTCCGCGCCCGCGACCCGCGCCCGTTTCGCCGGTACCCCGTCGAGCTCCAGCGGGAGGGCCACGTTCTCCAACGCGGTCAACCCGGCGAGCAGGTTGAAGTCCTGGAACACGTAGCCGATCGAGCGGCGCCGCAGCCGGGCCCGATCGCTGCGTGACATCGCCGACAGTGCCCGGCCATCGACGAACACCTCGCCGCTGGTGGGGTCCTCCAGGCTGCCGGCGATCGTCAACAGGGTGCTCTTGCCCGAGCCGCTCGGCCCCATCACAGCCACCAGTGCGCCGGGCTCGACGGCCAGGTCGACGTTGGTCAACGCGCACACCTCCGTCGGCCCCTCGCCGTAGACCTTCGACACCCCACGCAGCTCCAGCGCCGTCATCGCCGCACCTCCACCCGTCGCCGCAACCCCGGGACCCGCGCCGGGCCCGCCTCACGGCCCGCGCCCACCCGCGTGAGCCGGCCATCGACCGCGTCCAACCAGCGGACCACCGCGTCGAGCCGGAACAGCTCGGCATCGACCACCAGCGCCAAACCGATCTCGTCGTCGGAGGCGTCCCGCTTCAGACGCGTGTACTGCTGCATCAGCTCCACCACGTACCGACGGTGCACCTGCACCAGCTCGCGCACATCGACACCCGGCACCCGCGACGCGACGAGCACCTTGATCACCAACTCATCGCGCGGGGGCGAGCTCATATCCGGCGGCGTGCGCAACCAGCTCGACAGCTCCGCCTCGCCGTCGGTCGTGATCCGGAACCGCTTCTGGGGCCCGTCCGTGGCGGCGTCATCCGACTCGATGAGCTCGTCGCGCTCGAGACGCTGCAGGGTCGTGTACACCTGGCCGACGTTCAACGGCCAGACCTCCCCGGTCCCGGCCTCGAACTCCTGGCGCAACTGCAACCCGTACTTCGGCCCCTCGCTCAGCAATGCCAGCAGGGCATGGCGGATGCTCATCGCTGTCGTCCAATCACAGGTATCATACTCAGTATCCTACTCAGTATCCTACTGGTTAGAATCACCTTGCGCAAGCAGCGTTCGGCGGAACCCATGACTCGCGAAACCCGGCGGACGACCTCGCTGTCAAGAACCAGGTCGAAGGACGGCCAACGCCTCTGCGGCTTAACGCTGTCTTGTTCGCTGCTGGAGATGGCGCTCGACCTGCCGCTGCTCCCAGCCTGCTCCGATGCCTCACAGCGTCATGCCGATAACTGGTTGTGCTGGTCATTGCCCCAGCGGGGAACTCGGCGGCGCCTCTGAAGGGGCGGTCGTCAACCCGGATCTGGCCATCGTGGCGGGTGACAATGGACCAGACGACGGCAAGTCCGAGCCCCTCCACGGCGCGCTCTACTACGCGAGCTTCTTTCAGGATGGCGCCGGCACAGTCATCGTGTTCGTGCCCGTCGCCGGCGTCGCCGTCGAGTCGGCAGGGCGCTCCGCGCTGCTCGAGGTGCCCGCCGCCGACCTTGCGATCATGGTGCACGAGAGGCCGTTCGACGAGCTCGACCTGACCTGAGGTGCGCTGGGCACCTACGTCAGCGAGCACGGCATTGGCCTTCCGGGACCGATTCGCGAGCATTACGCGGCCACGGACCGGGCCGAAGTGTGCAGGCCGATCGATGGCCGGCCCGCGACCAGCTAGACGCGTGCACCGTCACCGAACGAACGTCCGGCACGATCGCGCGAAGGCCGCACCGAGCGGCGCCGTGGTGCTCGCGCCACTGCGTCGGCGCGGGCCGCCACCTCGACGATCAGCCAAGCGATCGCAGTCCGAGCCATCGATGCCAGCCCCGCGCGTAGCCCGAGTCCTTCTTCACGATTCCGCACTTCGACGGGTGCTCGGGCGTTCTGGTCCAGCTGAAGACCGTGACCGAACGACGGCGGCGGGAAGCGCTCCTCGACGGCTGGTTGGCGTGCGCGCCGCCTCACCTCGCGAGGGCGTACATCGAGCAGCGCACCGCGCGTCGCCGCTGCTGCCGGGCGACTTCCAGCTCTCTAGGGCGCCAGTCCGTAACGCGGCAACTCAAAGGTCGCCGAGTCGTCACCGGTGGGACGCCGGCAATCGAGCTACCGTGGCGGGGCGCCGTCCTTGGCGGGATCCGGACGAGGCGGGCGAACACGGGGGGCATCGATGAAGACGAAATGGACAGTGCTGGTCGGCTTGGTCGCCTCCGCAACATTCGTCGTGGCTGGTACGGCATATTCGGCCCCCGGCGCCGAGCAGGGGCCGTCGAGCTCGCAGGACCCGTACCTGGTCCGCACGAGGCCCGGCATCGTCACCGAGAGCGTGCTAACCACCGGGGACTCGGTCGGCGGGTACCGCATGGTCGGTATCCCGGACGGGCTCGGCGCCTACGACAACGGCGACGGCACGTTCACGGCGCTGATGAACCACGAGATCCCTCCCACCTTGGGTGTCGCTCGTGCGCACGGCGCGAAGGGCGCGTTCGTGTCCAAGTGGGTGGTGGACAAGGACACGCTCGCGGTTTTGCAGGGCGAGGATCTCATCAGGAAGGTGTTCCACTGGACCGGCACCCAATGGGAGCAGATCCCCAGCGGCGACCCGGCGTTGACCTTCAGCCGTCTGTGCTCGGCCGACCTACCCGACGTCTCGGCTTACTTCGACGCGGCCAGCGGGCTCGGTACCCAAGAGCGGATCTTCATGGACGGTGAGGAGACCGGCGCCGAAGGCCGGGCACTGGGCAATGTCGTCACCGGCCCGGACGCGGGTAACACCTACCTCCTTCCCTGGCTCGGCAAGTTCAGCTGGGAGAACGCCGTCGCGAAGCCCGGCGCCGGGACCAGGACGGTCGTGGTTGGCCTCGACGACTCGGGCGGCGGTCAGGTCTACGTCTACGTCGGCGACAAGAAGGCGACCGGCAACGACGTCGAGAAGGCCGGCCTGACGGGGGGACAGCTCTACGGCCTGAAGATCGACGGCGTCGCGGCCGGCGGGCCGGGGAGCGAGGACGACGCGACGTCTGTACCGAGCGGCGGCGCGCGCTTCAGCTTGGTGCCGCTCGGCGACGTGTCGGGGCTGACCGGCGCCCAGCTGCAGGCGAACAGTGTCGCCGCCGGGGTCTCCGCATTCAACCGCCCGGAGGACGGCTCGTGGGATCCATCGGATCCGGCCAACTTCTACTTCGCCACGACCGCCTCGTTCGAGGGGATCTCGCGGCTCTGGAAGTTGAGGTTCGACGAGCCGTCGAACGTGCTCGCCGGAGGTAGGGCCACCATCGAGGTGGCCAGCCCGCCGGCCGGGCAGGGCGGCCCGCGCATGCTCGACAACCTGACGGTGAACAACCGCGGTCAGGCGATCTTCCTCGAAGACGTCGGTGCCAACCCCTACCTCGGCGGCGTGTACCAGTACGACCCCGAGACCGGTGGGCTGGCGCGCATCGCCGAGCACGACCCGGCTCGGTTCGTCGGTGGTGGCCCCGGATTCCTCACCGAGAACGAGGAAGCCTCCGGAGTGATCCC
>Ga0209889_1000396_pt1 | contig 11787 bp, 7 predicted proteins | sample GWRWN1_0_10_FD_187233 | JGI IMG/M metagenome (GOLD analysis project Ga0209889, IMG submission 187233) | Riverbed sediment microbial communities from areas with no vegetation in Columbia River, Washington, USA - GW-RW N1_0_10 (SPAdes)... | ecosystem: Environmental > Aquatic > Freshwater > River >... | reverse complement strand
ATGCTCCGCGGGCTGCGGGCGAGCGAAGAGGTGGCCCTGGCCGAGGCGGCACCCGGCGCCTCGGACAACCTCGAGGTGAGCCGGGGCCTCCAGCCCCTGGGCGACGATGTCGATGCCGAGGCGACGACCCAGCCCGACCATGACGTCGATGATCGGGACGGACTGCCCCGGGTGCTCCGAGGTCTCATCGAAGAAGGAACGGCCGATCTTGACCATGTCCATCGGGAGGCGCCGCAGGTGGGTCAACGACTCGGGGCCGGTGCCGAACTCGTCCAGGGCGGTGCGTACCCCTAGCGCTCGCATCTCGGTCAGGCGTTCGTGGACGTTGGCCGTATCCACGCCGAGCCCGCCCTCGGCCAGCTCCAGCACCAGCCGGTCTGCCGGCAGCGCGTGGAGGTCGAGCGCGGTAGCGACATGGCCCACGAATTCCGTGCCATCGAGCTGGCGTGGGGAGACGTTGACCGCCATCGACAGATCACGGCCCTCCCGCAGCCAGAGAGCCAGCTGACGGCATGCCTTGTTCAGAACGCAGCAGCCGATCTCACCGATGAGGCCGAGATCCTCGGCGACGGGAATGACGTCGGCGGGCAGGAGCGTACCCAACCGGGGGTGCCGCCAACGCAGCAACGCCTCGACCCCGAGAGGGTGAGGCGTGACGAGATCCAGGATCGGCTGGTAGATGAGATCCAGCTCACCGCGCACCAGCGCGTCCGGCAGCTCCTGCTCCAGGGTCATCCGGCGGACCAGCGACTCCTCCACCACCTCGTCATAGAACTCGACCCGGCCGCGGCCGAGATGCTTCGCCCGACGCAGCGCCAGGTCGGCTCGGCGGAGCACGTCGTCGCCGCTGCAGCCGCCGGCGAGATCGGTCATCCCGATGCTGGCGGTCAGGTGGACCGTGACGCCGGGGAGGATGATCGGTTCGGCCAGCATGGTGAGCAACCGGGTGGCCAGGGCGTAGGCCTGGACCGGGCTTGCCTCCGTCACTACGGCAAACTCGTCGCCGGAGAGCCGAGCGGGCAGATCGTTCTCGGCGGTTCCGGCCCGCAGCCGGCGAGCCACCTCGACGAGGACGGCGTCGCCGATGTCGTACCCGCGCACGTCGTTGACGGCGTTGAAGCCGTCCAATTCGACCAGCAACAGCGCGCCGCGGGCTCGGGGCACGCAACGCTGCGCGACGATCGACAGGAGCATCTGCCGGCGGTTGGCCAGACCGGTGAGCTGATCGGCGAACGCGAGCCGGTGCAGCGTGCGCTCCATTTCCTTACGTTGGCTGATGTCCCTGATGTGCACGACCAGCCCGCCCACCTCGGGCACGTCGCGTTGATCGCTGACGGACGACTCGGTCTCGCGCCATCGACCGAAACCGTCCCGTAGCCGTGCCTCGAATAGCGCTGGGCGGTCGCCATCGGCACCGAAGCCGGCCCGTACGTCGGCGAGACGATCTGCCACGATGACCGCGTCCTCGGGATGCACCATGGACTGGAAGTGGCGTCCGACCACCTCCTGGTCGGAGAGGCCGAACTGCCGAGCGGCCGCGGTCGACTGCCAACGCACCATGAGCTCACCGTCGAGCACCATGATGACGTCGGTGGAGCCAGCGACCAGGCTTCTGAACTGCGCCTCCTGCGCGACCACTCGTCGGGCATATCTGGATACGTCAATCGCGGCGAGCGTCTCCCGCAAGGCGACGACCGCGATGCCGATGATTCCGAGAACCACCGACGGCCGGTCGAACTCGCCACCGGTGATGAGGCGGTGCAACGCGACCGCGATGGCCGCCGCCGCCGGGACCGCGAGGACGGGGTAGCCGGCCAGGCTCGCGGACGCGTCCATGGCGGCGGGTTCCTCGGGCGTCGCGATCCGCCGGGCGCCGTACCACGCCAGCATGGGCGCGGCGATCAGGAACGCGGCGAAGAACGATGGCCATCCGACGAGGTGGTTGTGGGCGAGTGAGAAGGCGAGGCCATCCAGGCCGACGACGGCCGCACAGACCCCGGCCGCGCAGGCCACGGCGGCTCGGCGTGCCGATCGCGCACGAAGGCCGGTGATCACGGCGAGGGCCAGAACGCTGCAGGTGAGCATGGCGAGCCAGAAGCCAATGCTCTCGATACGGCCCTTCGGAGCGATCACGAGCACCCAACTCGTGAAGAGCAGGCAGATGCCGACGCTGACTCCGTCGAGGGCGCGTCGCGCCCGGGCGACGAGGTTGGCCGCGGCTCCGGGCATCAGCAGGAGGGCCGGCAGGAAGGCGGCCGCGGCCAAACCAAGGCCGCCAGCGACGGCAGAGACCATGACAACCGTGCCCGCGTTGCCAGCAAACATCACGACCATCAAGGCACCCGTGAGCGCCACGGCGATCAGGCCCAGGCCGAGCAGGCCCGCGCTGCGACACGAGGTACTCGCGCTCGCGCCGTGGGTTCGCCACGCGAGACGGATCAGACAGAACGCGAAGAAGGCATTGCAGACAGTAACCACCAGACCGGCGGCGGGGAGGTCAGATCGCCAGTCAAAGAGGCCGGCGGTCAGGATCGCGGCGGCAAGGACGGGGATTGCGACAACAGCGGCCCGCGCGAGGCGAACGTGGCGCGGGTGGGCGGTGCTGACGTGTGGGGCGGACACGGACCAGCAGATCCTTCGGCAGAGGGGCGTCGGGGGTGGGTACGAACCTCCTGACAATGGTCAACGACACTGCACTCGCCCCGGTTACGCGGATTCCCTCGTCGATCATGACCTGGAGGTCATGATCGACGCTGTTTCGCGACGATCAGCTCATGATCACGGGGATCTTGCGTGCGGCCGGCTTGCCGCGGGGCGACCGGCGGGGTGGACTGTCTGGATGGGGAAGATCCGGGTCGGCACCGCTTCGTGGACCGACAAGACCCTGCTCGAGTCGGGGTGGTACCCGCCCACCGCCGATACACCCGAGAAGCGCCTTGCCCACTACGCCACGCAGTTCCCGCTGGTGGAGGTTGACGCCACGTACTACGCGCCACCGGCCGAGCAGACCGCCACCCTGTGGGCGCAGAGGACGCCGGACGGTTTCCTGTTCAACATCAAGGCGTTCAGCATGCTCACGGGCCACCCAACCAAGGTGTCCGCGATCTACAAGGACCTTCGGCCGGAGACCGAGAAGAAGAACGTGTACCCGGGTGACCTTGAACCGAAGGCGTACGAGGAGGTCTGGACCCGGTTCCTGTCGGCGCTCACGCCGTTGTCGGAGGCGGGAAAGCTGGGCGTGGTGCTGTTCCAGTTCCCGCCGTGGTTCACCATCCGCAGGTCCAACAAGCAGTACCTGCTCGAGGTGGCGAAGCGGTGCAGTCCCCTGCGGGTGGCGGTCGAGTTCCGGCACGCGTCCTGGTTCGAGGGCGACAACCGCGACGAGACGCTGGAGTTCTTACGGCACAACCACGTGCCGTACGTCAGTGTGGACATGCCCCAGGGGCACAGGTCGTCGATTCCGCCGGTTCTGACCGCCACCTCGGACCTCGCGGTGGTCCGATTCCACGGCCACAGCGACAAATGGACCAGCAAGAACATCTACGAGAAGTTCGGCTACCACTACTCCGACCGGGAACTCAAGGACTGGTCCCCGAAGTTACGCAGGCTGGCCGACGATACGGGCGATACGGGCGAAACACACGTCCTGATGAACAACTGCTACTCGGACTATGCCCAGACCAACGCGCAGACGCTGATCGCCCTGTTGGGCGGCGAAGACTGACGTCGAGTTTGTCCGCTTGCGTCGGATCTCGCGAAGCCCGGGCCCCTACGTATACGTAGGCCGACGATGAGGCCGGTAGGTACCTCCGGAGCGGTCAAGATACGCAAGCGCTGACGATGTGGCACCCATGCCCGCTGGCCGATTGTAGAGACACCACAGAAGAGCAATCGACAGCGGCGAAGGAGCCAATCATGTTCACCCAACCTGATCTGCTCGTAATCGTAGCCAAGCAGCACGTCAACGAGATGATCGAAGAGGCATCCAGGCACAACCTGGCGGCGGCGCTGCGTCGCAGCCGTCGCCAGCGCGGGCCGGACTCCCAGCGCCCGGCCGGCAAGGCGGGGCATGTCCGCCCCGGCCGGTAAACTTGCCTAGTGCGAAGTTCTGCGACACGAACTGGACGCGGGGCGAGCCCAGTGATGATCGGGCGCGAGGACGAGCTGCGCAAGCTTGCGCAGCTCGTCTCCACGCCCGATACCGGTGTTGCGGTCCTGGCCGGCGAGCCCGGCATCGGCAAGACCCGGCTGGTGCAGGAGCTGCTCGGAGTCCTCCCGGCGGGCACCACTGTCCTCGTCGGTCAGGCCGAGCCGGGCTCGCTTGGCCGTCCATTCGAGTTGCTGCTGTCCGCATTGGACGGACGAACCGACGTCGACCCGGCGCAGCTGGAGATGCTCACGGACTCGTCCCGCACACAGGTGGAGCGGCTCCGCACAGGGCTGCAGATCCTGCTGCGGCTGACCGCGGCGTCCCCCGCCGTCGTGGTGTTCGAGGACCTGCACTGGGCCGACTCGGAGAGCATCGCGTTGTTCGAGCGCATTGCTGATCTTGAGGGTAACCGCCTACTGCTCGGCACCTACCGGCCGGCCGAGGTGAGCCGTAGAAACCCCATCGCCGGCATGCTGGATCGGCTCGAACGCCGCCACACCGTGTTTCACGTCCGACTGGAGCGGCTCGGCCTGAGTGAGACGTCGTCCTTCCTCGGCGCGGCCACCGGCAAGCCTCCGCCGTACCGGGCGGCCGTCGCGCTGCACAACCGGACCGGGGGTAACCCGTTCTTCCTGGAAGAGCTGCTTCGTACGGGAACGGACGTCGAGGTGCTGTGTGAGCAGCCGCTGCCGTGGAGCCTGGCGGAGGCCCTGCGCCGCCAGGTGGAGGATCTGGAACCCGGCCAGCAGCGGCTCGTCGAAGCGGCCGCGGTGCTGGGTTATCGCATTCCGTTCGATCTGCTCGCCTCCGTCACCGGACGGGACGAGACCGACCTCATCTGGGCCTTGCGGAACCTGGTCGCGCAGGGCGTGCTCGTGGAGACCGGCGAGGACGAGTTCGCGTTCCGGCATGCGCTCGTCCGGGAGGCGATGGGCGAGCGTCTCCTCGGCCGCGAGCGTCGCCGCTTGCACGAATCCGCGCTGACCGCGCTGCTCGCGACGGGCGATGCCGACTGGGCGCTGGTGGCAAAGCACGCCCGCGGCGCAGGACGCTACGACGACATGCTGGAGGCCGTGCGCCGCGGCACATCGGCCTACCTCGCCATGGGCTCGGCGTTTCAGGCGCTCGAACTGGCCGAGATGGGGTTGGACGAGGCGGCCGACGACCCAGGGTTGCTCGCTGCTGCCGCCCGCGCCGCATGGCTGGCGGGGCTCCTTGACGACGCGGACACGTACGCGCGGCATTGGCAGGCCCGTTCCGAGTCTCCCGAGGAGGCCGTCACGGCGCTGAGCCTCCGGGTCCAAGTCGTCTGGGAGATTCAAGACCTTGATTTGATGAGTACGCTGAGCGCCGAGCTCCGGGTCCTGCAGGAGAGCCTGCCACAAGGGCCGGAGAAGGCCCGTGCGATGGCCACGCTCGCCCGGTCGGCGCGGCTGCGCGACCTCGATGATGAGTCACTAGCGTGGGTCGAGCGCGCCGTTGCGCTCGCGGACGAGCTGGGCGGGCTGCCCGGCGTCAGGCTGGCCGCGGAAGTCGAGAAGGGGGCGCTTCTCGCCGGGCGCCCCGCCACCCTCGACGAAGGCCGGACACTGCTCGCGGCGGTCGCGGATCAGGCCGAGAAGCACGGCGAGTGGCTGGTGGCGGCGCTCGCGCTGAACAAGCTCGTGCATCTGCCGCCGTCCAGCACCTGGCGGGACCTCGCCGACCTGCTTGAGCGAATGCGCGCCGACGCGGAGCGGGCGGGATCGGAACAGTTCGCCGTCGCGGCATACTACCAGGGTCGGGGTCGGCTATTCATGCAGAAGGGAAACCTGTCCGCCGCCATCGATGCGATCGAACGTGGGCGCGCCCACGACCTGAGCTACCGCCGCACCATGACTCGGTCGGACTTCCACGGAGTCTTCCTCGCCGGACTCCGGCTCGAGGCTGGAGACGTCACCGGCGCCGCCCAAATCACGGCCGACCTCGCCGACGTGCCGGGAATGGACGTCGGCATCCCGGGCCTGGAGTTCCACATCGCCTGCCGACGGGCCGACGTGGATCGCGCGCGTGCCCTGCTTCCCGATGTGATCGCGATCGTCCAGTCCACCGGCGGGCGCAGCGGCGAGTTCCTGCACGACCTCGTCTCCGCGGCGCTCGCTGCTCCGCTCGGCCTTGACGAGATCTCCAAGCTCATCGATGGTCTCGACGGACCCACTGTGGAGCCGGCCTACCGACGGCTGATCGCCGGGCAGATCGCCGAGGCACAGGACGACCCAGCCACGGCCCTCGGCCACTACGTCGCCGCAGCCGACTCGGGCGCGCTCCCGCCGGCGGCGCGTGGGACGGCGCACGTCGGCGCGGCCCGTAGCCTCATCGCCCTCCACCGGCTCGACGAGGCACGGTCGCATGCGGTGACCGCTAGTGAGCTGCTTGATCGGTGGTCGGGGTGGCGGGTCGAACAGCTAGAGGCGGTACGCAGCAGACTCGGCCTTCACCTCGTCGACCTCCCGGCCGGGGGCGGCGGGGCAGCGCTCACCGTACGCGAGCGCGAGGTCGCGCTGTTGCTCAGTGAGGGCCTCACCAACGCGGAACTCGCCCGCCGGCTCTACATCTCACCGCGAACGGCCGCGGTGCACGTATCAAGCATCCTGCGCAAACTCGGCGTCGCCTCGCGCAACGAGGTTGCCGCCGCGCTGAATACCTGACGCCGCACTCATGTCCGACGGATCGCTGACCGAGGTTGCCCGGCTCACCGAGGTAGCGGAGTGGTACCGCGAATTTGTCCTTTACACGCGCAACGTCTCGCCGCTCTACGCGGAGCTGGCCGAGGGTGTGGCCAACGATCGCGACGTCCTCACGCTGTTGCTCGAATTACCCGAACAGAAAAGGCAGCCCAATCTGCTCTTCGCGGCGGTCCGGCACGTCGCCGGCACGCCGTCCGACTACGCCCAGTTCCGCAGCATCCTGTTCAGCCGCCGAGAAACCGTCGTGGCGACCATGTTGGCGCGGCGGACGCAGACCAACGAGCCGGGCCGGTGCGCCGCGGTCTACCCGCTGCTGGCCGCGCTGCCACAACCCGTGGCATTGCTGGAGGTCGGGGCGTCGGCCGGCCTCTGCCTACTGCCGGACCGCTATGCCTACGAGTACAACGGGGTGCCGGCCGGCGCGGCCCAGAGTCCGCTGATGATTCCGTGCCGGGTGGAGGGCGTGTGGACGCATCCCACCACTGCGGTGGAGGTCGCCTGGCGCGCCGGCATCGACGTCAACCCGCTGTCAGTCACCGACCCGGACGACCGGCGGTGGCTCGAGACGCTGATCTGGCCGGGCCAGGACGAGCGCGTTCGTCGGCTGGACCGCGCGCTCGCCGTGGCCCGGCACGATCCTCCCCGCGTGGTCCGCGGCGACCTCAACGAAAGGCTCGCCGACGTCGCGGCCGAGGCTCCGGAACACGCGACACTCGTGGTGTTCCACACCTCCGTACTCTGCTATCTCTCGGCCGCAGATCGGCAGCGCTTCGTTGAGCAGGTACGGCGTCTGGGCGCGCACTGGATCTCTCAGGAGGAATCCGGTGTCGCGCCGTCGGTAACCGCCGACCTGCCGGAGCTCGCGTCCGACGAGGACCCGATGGTCGTGTTGGCTCTCGACGGGCGGGCGGTCGCTCTCACCGCCCCGCACGGCGGCCTTATCAGATGGCTTGAACCCGCGGACCCTTCTGCGTCGTAGTACACGGACACAGAACGCGCGGTCGGCTTCTCTGGGTGGGTCGACGCCTACCGGCGTTGGCGACATCCGATGGGAGGCATTTCCATGCTGCAGTTAGCTACGTGTCCCGAGCCGACCTGCGGCGCACCCGCAGAGGTGACTGACCGGTTCACCCTGCAATCCACCGACGGTCCGATTGAGCACGCAAAGACGTACTGCGCACGCCGGCACATTTTCATGCTGCCGTCGAACCGCGTCAACGACAGCGCCGAGCCGCTGCGAACCGAGGGGTACCTCAGGAGAAGCTAAGGATCACCGTCCGGAGATCGGTCATGTCGCGCAGCTGCGCGAGGCCGCCGACGCGACCCCAACCGGTGCGACTGCCGGCGGCACCGCCGAACGGCTGGGCTCCTTCGAAGTAGTCGGTCGAGTCGTTGACCACCACGGAGCCTGCGCGCAGCTGTTCTCCGTAGCGGAACGCCCGGCTTAGCGACCTGGTGAAGACGGCCGCCTGCAGACCCAGCTCGGTGTTGTTGGCCAGCCGCAGGATCTCGTCGTCGCCGTCGGCGGCCAGAATCGGCAGGACCGGGCCGAAACTCTCCTCCCTGGCCACGAGCATGTCCGGCGTGACAGCGTCGAGCACTGTGTACTCGTAGTACAAGCTGGTCGGGAAGCCGCCGGCCCGCCGGCCGCCACGGAGCAGCCGGGCGCCACGATCGGTGGCGTCGGCGATGTGGTGATCCATCTTCGCCGCGGTCGGCTCGTTGTTGAGGGGACCCATCGTGGTGGCCGGGTCGAACGGGTCGCCGAGGCGCACCGCCTCGGCGGCCCGCAGGCACGCCGCGACGAACTCGGCGTGCACCGAAGTGTCGACGATCACCCGCTCGGTGGCGCAGCAGACCTGGCCGGCATTCCAGTACGCACCGTAGGTGGCCGCAACCGCGGCCGCCTCGATGTCGGCGTCGGCGCAGACCACAATCGGCCCGTTGCCGGACATCTCCATGATCGATCGTTTCAGGCCCATCGCCCGTACGATCCGCTCGCCGGTGGCCGAGGATCCAACGAACCCGACGGCGTCGACGCCGGGGTGGGTGACCAGCGCTTCGCCGACCGCGCCAGCGCCGGGCACGATCGAGACCAGCCCGGCCGGTACGCCCGCCTCGGTCAGCAGCTCGCCGAGGGCGAGGCAGGCCAGTGGCGTGTTCTCTGGTGGCTTGGCCACGACGGCGTTACCGGTGGCCAGAGCCGGACCGACAAACTCACACATGATCATCAGCGGGAAGTTCCACGGGGTCACCGAGCCCCACACCCCGACCGGCGCGCGAAACGTGAACATCCGCTTGTCGCGGGCGGCGCTGGGGATGGTCTCCCCGTAGAGCCGCTTGGCGTCCTCGGCGGAGACGGCGAAGAGCGCGGCCGTGTCCTCAACGTCGCCGCGCGCCTCGGCCAGCGGCTTGCCCTGCTCGATCGTGGTCAGCCGGGCCAGCTCATCCGCGTTCGCCTCGATGAGGTGGGCGACCCGCAGGCACAGGTCGGCCCGCTCGTACGTGCTCCAGTGCCGATAGTCGTCGAACGCGCGCCGGGCTGCCGTGATCGCGTGATCGAGGTCGGCCGCGGTGGCGACCGGAAGGTCGGCCAGGTGCTCGCCGGTGACCGGGCTGTTCACGGCGACGGTGCTGTCGCCGGTGCCGACGGTGTATTTCCCGGCGACATACAGCTCGGCGGTCTTGGTCATCGCGATCTCCCACGGCGTGTATGGAGCAGACTGTGCGCCATTCTTACCAGGCGCCCTTGGAGCCGGAGTCGGCGCTGTCGTTCCAATCGAGCCTCGCGCTGCTCGTGGTGCTCGACGCGTTGCGGCGGAAGGGTTCGCAGGTGATCCTGACCACGCACTCTCCAGTACTCGCGTCGCATCCGGCGCCACCACGATCGAGCTCGGCGAGTAGGCATGCGCCAGACCGAGTGGGCGGAGCTCGACCTGGTGCAATCGTGGCGGACTTCCTCAACGTCAAATCGGCCGGCTAACGTCGCCTACCCGATATCGGTGTCGCAAGCTGGGTTCCACTCAAAATCACTACACCCGCCGCCAGGGCTGCAGCGGAGAGCAGAGGAGTGACAGGCAGTACGACGAGCGTCACTGTGCGCCCCGCGAGCAGTCCCCCGAAGCCAACCGCGGACAGGCCGAGGATCCCAATCACCGACAGCGTCATCCCTCCGACTGCGGCGGCGGTCCGGGCACCGTTCGGCGTCCGCGTAGCCGAAACCCAGGCTCGGCGAGGTCGGTCGGCGCGCCGGAAAGTCGCGACGAACACCCCGGTGAAGAGGAGGAGGACGGCCAGCCAGACCGGGCGTAGTAGCCACCACGTCGCGGAGCCGACCGCGGGCTGGGCTAGCCCGAGGCCAACCGTCAACGCGGTCGCGGCGAACATCGCGGTGAGGTGCCAGAGAAACGCGGTCATGGCCAGCCCGTTGGCGGCGATGACGCCGGTCCAGACCCGTGGCCGGTGTAGCCATCGTGACAGCGGACCCCGCATTAGTAGTACCAGGCCGGTGAGCCAGACGGCGTGGGCGAGCAATGCAACTGTGGGCGGCGACATGTTGGACACCCGGTCGCCGGGCATCCCCACCATGGAGATCGGGTACGGACCGAGTGTTGTCAGGGCCAGCGTCGCCGCGAGTCCGGCGCCAGCGAGTGTGGCGCCGAGCCGCCGGCCGCCACGCGTCAGCGTCCCGTCGGCGTAGAGAAAGCCGATCTGGTGAACCGCGAGCCAGACGAGCGCGACGTTAAGATAGGCGATCCGGGGCACGTCCCAGGCGAAGCGCGCGATGTCGACCGCGCCGGCTCCGGCGGCGAGCGCCACCGGCACGGCCGCTCCCCATCGACCCATCCGACGGTGCAGGCGCAACATCGGCGGGGCGAGCGCGATCACCCCGAGGTAGACGCCGACGAACCACAGCGGCTGGGCGACGGTGTGTGTCGCAAGCCGCAGCACGCCACGGTCGTTGCCCGAGATCTCGACAAGCACCGCGAGCGCCAACCACACCGCGACGAAGACCGCCGTCGGTCGTAACAGCCGGTCAGCCCGGGAGCGCACGAAATCGGCGTACGTGCCGCCTCGCAGCCCCAGCGAGGTCAGCGCGGTGGCGTGGGAGAAGCCGCCGACCAGGAAGAAGACCGGCATCACCTGCAGCAACCAGGTCGCCGGTTGCAGCCAGGGCTGCAGCGCGAGGAGGTTTGTCGCGGTGACTGACCCGTCCTGGCCGACCAGCACGACTGCCATCAGCCAATGGCCGGCGACGACGACGCTCAGGGAGGCGACGCGGAGCAGGTCGACGTACCGATCTCTGTCGGGGGGTGTGGCCGCGGCCAGGGCGGCTGCATCATTCATGGCTTCCAGCGTGGCCGCGTGGCGTCGCTGTGCGCATCCGCTCGCGTACTCAGGTCCGGTTAGGTACTTCCGTCGCTGTCGCCGCCGCCGCGCACCCATTAAAGTGTGACCGCTTCGACGGGGACCTCTGGAGGTAGATGTCTGATCGTCCACGCGAGAGACGCGTGGCGCTTTGAAGGGATACGGGCGAATGGCGCGGCGGGCTCGGTTACGGACGCGACTGCGGTACTGGTTCGACAACACGATGTCGCGGGGAACTCCGAGCCTGGTCGGGTGGTTGGCCATCGCCTCGGCACTGCTCATCGTGACCGTCTCGGCGGCGCTCGCCGTGGTCCGAGGCTCGGAGGAGAGCAGCCAGGCGACGAATGTGTTCACACTGCTCTGGCAGACATTTGTCAGCACGTTCAGCCTCGCCGTCCCGGGCGAGGGAACCTTAGCGGTGCTGGGCCTGTGGTTCCTGCTCGCCCTCGGCGGCATCTTCATTGTCAGCGCCCTTGTCGGTCTTCTCACGAGCGGGCTCAACCGCAAGCTGGAGCAGCTGCGCAAGGGGCGTTCGCTGGTGGT
>Ga0209889_1000395_pt1 | contig 11801 bp, 9 predicted proteins | sample GWRWN1_0_10_FD_187233 | JGI IMG/M metagenome (GOLD analysis project Ga0209889, IMG submission 187233) | Riverbed sediment microbial communities from areas with no vegetation in Columbia River, Washington, USA - GW-RW N1_0_10 (SPAdes)... | ecosystem: Environmental > Aquatic > Freshwater > River >... | reverse complement strand
CCCAGGCCACCCGGGGCAACGTCGATCTCACCGTCGAGATCGTCTGAGCAGCAGCGCCCTGGCGGAGTGCTCGGTATACCGTGGGGGCATGTCGGAGATCGTGTATCCACCCGTCATCGCCGCGGCCAAGGTGATGTTCCGGGTGCTGGACATGAAGGTCAACGTTGACGGGGCGGAGCGAGTTCCGCGGTCAGGCGGCGCTGTGGTCGCCTGCAACCATGTCAGCTACCTTGACTTCATCTTCTGCGGGCTCGGCGCGCAGCCGGCCGGTCGGCTCGTGCGCTTCATGGCGAAGAAAGAGGTCTTCGACAACCGGATCTCGGGCCCGTTGATGCGGGGGATGCATCATATTCCGGTCGACCGCGACGCCGGTCTCGCCTCGTACAAGCAGGCTCTGGCCGCCCTGCGCGATGGCGAGGTCGTGGGTGTGTTCCCGGAGGCCACCATCAGCAGGTCGTTCACCATCAAGGACCTCAAGAACGGTGCGGTACGCCTAGCGGCCGCCGCCGGGGTGCCGCTGATTCCCATGGCATTGTGGGGTTCGCAGCGGCTGTGGACCAAGGGGCATCCCCGCACATTGACCCGCCGCCACGTGCCGATCTTCATCGCGATCGGCGAGCCCCTCTCGCCGCAACGCCGCGACGACTCAGAGGCCGTGACGGCCGAGCTTCGGCAACAGCTGTCCGCCCTGCTCGACGGTGTCCAGCGAGGTTACCCCGACGCGCCCGCGGGGCCGGACGACCGCTGGTGGCTGCCGGCTCACCTCGGCGGAAGCGCCCCAACCCCGGAGGAGGCCGAGGCACTCGACTCCCGCACCTCCGCGTGACTTCGAACCCTGAGCTCGGCCGGTCCGTAGCACATAGGACACCGAGTTATCAAGTGGGAGTCACATGCTACGGGACCTACCTATCTCCGGACGCGAGGCGTGGCCGCGTCACCTCAGCCACGTCGGCCGTGACGATCGCGCGGAGCCTCCTGATGTGCGGGACCTGGCGATGTGGAGAGGTGCGGTCGATCTGGCCTCGCGCCACCGCGCCGATCCAGCAAGCCCGGACAGGTGCTTAAGCCCGACCTGCCTGGATCCCAGCCCGTACCCGTGTTTCGCCCGCCGTCTGGCGGAGCGCTGCGCCGCGATCAGCCGAGGCTGGGCGGTCGAGCCCCTGACTGCGTCCCAGTCCTCCAGCCGGGATCGGTGAGCATGACCAGCGCCGGCATCGCTCAGCGGCCCGGCCCCGCGCCGGACGGCCATTGGTGGGACCTCGCGGCGTGCGCCGGCAGTGATCCCGAGTGGTGGGGGGATGACCGGGCGATGCGACCACTCGCGGTGCGGATCTGTCTCGGGTGCCCGGTGCGGGAGCCATGCCTCAAAGAGGCCGTGCTGAGCGGCGATCTCGGCGTGGTGCGGGGCGGGATGCTGTTGGTTGAGGTCCATCGCCGCAGGCAGGCCATCTCCCTCGTGTGCGCCTTCTGCAACACGCAGCCAGTTAGAGCCACCCGCACCGGTCATGCCCGATATTGTGGTTCCCGATGCCAGGCAGCCTCCACCAGGAGGAGTCGGGAACGGCGCGCCGCCGCGTAATCTCCCGGCCTTCAGCTGACTCGGGCGAGGCTGCGTTGCAGCACCGCCAGCAGCGCGTCGCGCACCGAGCCGCGGTCGCGCGCGTCGAAGGTCACGATCGGGATGTCGTCCGAGACGGCCAGCGCCCACCGGACGTCCTCGAGATTGTGGCTGAGGAACCCGTCGAAGAGGTTGACCGCAACGACAAATGGCAGACCGGTCTTCTCGAAGTAGTCGACCGCCGGGTAGCCGTCGTCGAGCCGCCGACTGTCCACGATGACCAGTCCACCGAGTGCACCCTCAGTGAGGTCGCGCCACATGAAGCCGAACCGGTCCTGCCCGGGTGTGCCGAAGAGATAGAGTTTGACCTCCTCGTCGATGGTGATGCAGCCGAAGTCCAGCGCGACCGTCGTAGTGGTCTTGGACGGGACCTGCCCAGTGCGGTCGATGTCGGCGGCGATCTCGGTGATGGGCGCCTCGGTGGTCAGCACCGGGATCTCGGAGATCTGCGACACGGCGGTGGTCTTGCCGACGCCGAACCCACCGGCGATGACGATCTTTACGGGCAGGGGTGGTCTGCCGGTGCCCGGCGCGTCAACGAATGGCTTTGAGTCCACGGATGACCCTTTCAATGATCTGAACCTGCTGGTGGGCGCCGACCTCGGGTTGGCGGATGACCAGGTAGCCGGTGGCGACGAGGTCGGCGACCAGGACCCTGGCCACGCCGAGGTGTAGGCGAAGGTGTGCGGCGACCTCGGCCACCGCGGATGGGCGAACGCAGAGGGCCACGATGTCGCGGTGCTCGTAGGTGAGCGTGTCCAGCGCGGCCCGTCCGTCCCATGTGGTCAGCACCTGCGTCTCCACGTGGAGCGTCGAGTCGATGGGGCGCGCCCGGCCTCCGGTGATGAGGTATGGCCGCACGCCGGAGACCTGCGGGTCGGAGGCGGCCGCCGGGGTGGGTACGTCGACGCCACGATGGCCGGCGACGTACGGTCGTGGCCCAAGCGGCTCCCACGATGGCGGTGGGTCGGTGGGCATAACGGTCAGACCCTCAGAGTCATCTTCAGCTCGTCGATCAGCTGCGGCGTGAGTACGGCACCGGCCCTATTGGCGAACATGGCCATGTCGTAGGCGAGGTTGCCGAGATTGGCGTCCTTACGGGCGAGGACTCCCAGCGCGGAGCCGGGGCTGATCGCGCTGACCAGCATGTAGCCCCGGTCCAGGTCGATGATCACCTTGTTCGTCCTGCCCAGGTCGTAGACCCGCGCGGCGCCGTTGGCGAGACTCGTGATCGCGGAGGTGATCGCGGCCAGTCGGTCCGCGTCTGCCCTGGAGAGATTGGCCGACATCGCGATAAGCAGGCCGTCCGAGGAGACGGCGATCGTCTCGGAGACGCCCGCCGTCTCGTTGGCGAAGCGGGAGAGCAGCCAATTGAATTGCTGAGCCTCGCTGCTTATCTGGTAGGCAGGAATTGTCATGGTCAGCTCCGTCTAGTTGTCGCGGTCGGGGGTGTGGGGATCGGATGCGCGGGCCAGCCCATTGAGGAATAGGTTGAGTGCGTCGCGTTCGGCCTCGGGGTCGCGCGCCACCCCCAGCGGCGCGTCCGCGCCCGCCCTGCGGGGCGAGCGGGGATCGGCCGTCTCGGCGCGCAGCGTCTCGGCGAGGTGCTCGCCGGGGCGTCGCCGCTGCAGGCCGCCGCGGGACCTGTCGGCGGTGTCAGCAGGTGCCGACATCGCGGCGCGCGCAGTACCCTGCGCGAAGGCATCCAGCCCGGCCCGTTCGGCATCTGGATCTCGGTGCGCCCCGCCGGTCGAGGGTCGGGCCCCTGGCAGGTCAATGTCGGTTTGGCTCGCACCGGGCTGGCGCCGTCGAAGTCCGGCGCGCGTCGGCTCCGCGGCCTCGAGCAGGCTCCCATTCACTGGTGCGTTGCCATTGGGCTGACCCATTACCACGGTGCCGCGATGTGGACCTGGATATCCCTGGCCGCCGGGAGCGGCACCGGCGCCGGGCGGATCGAACCATCCGAAGTCGGGGCCCTCGGCCATGATCGCGGCGACTGGTGCGGGACCGCCACGGATCGCCGGTCGCTGGGCGGTCGGTGCCGGGCCACGCTCCGCCCCCGTGGGCGAACCCCACAGAAAGAGCTCCGCCGGCATGATGATCTCGGCCGTCACGCCGGTGACGGGGGTTTGCAGGAGACGCACCGTCAGGCCGTGGCGGCGGGCGAGCCGGCCCACCACGAGCAGTCCCAGCATCGTCGTCGGCGCGATGTCGAGCCGTTCGCGCGACACCAACCGGCTGTTCTCCTGGGCCAACCGTTCGGCCGTCATGCCAATGCCTCGGTCCACGATCTGGATGAGGCCGCTGGCCTGTATACCGGCGTATACCTCGACCGGCACGTCCGGCGGGGAGAAGGCGGTGGCGTTCTCCAACAACTCCGCGAGAAGCAGGGTCAGATCGGGAACGACGGCTGCGACCACGGTGACGTCGCCGACCATCCCGAGACGCACGTTCTGATATCCTTCGATCTCGGCGATCGCCGATCGAATGACGTCGGCCAGCGGCATCGGAGAGGCGATGCGGGCGTCCTCGCGAGAGCCTGCGATCACCATCAGGCTGTCGGCGCTGCGTCGCAACCGGGTCGTGAGGTGGTCCAGCCGGTAGAGCTTGGCCAGGCGCTGCTCGTCGTGTTCATCGCGTTCGAGTTCGTCGATTTGAGCCAGCTGGCGAGCGACCAGGCTGCCGGTGCGGTGGGCGATGTTGGCGAACATGACCCCGACGTTGTGCCGAGTAGTCACCTGCTGCTCCATCATCAGGGCCGCGGTCGCCTGCACCCGGTTGAAGGCCGAGGCGAGCTCCCCGATCTCGTCGGCCGACCGCAGCGTCACCGCGGCGAGCCTCGGCGGTCGGTGGTCGTCGGACTCGACGTCCGTGACCCGGACCAGTTCGCGGGAGGCGAGATCAGCCACGGCCGTTGCTGCGACCGTGACCCGCCGCAACGGCCAGGCGACCGACCGGCTCACGGCCGCACCCAGCCAGATCACGACCACCAGCAGGCCCGCCGCGAAGCCGCCGACGGCGCCGGCAGCGGCCTTCGCTTCGGTGGCCCGACCGCTCGCGCGCGCGGCGATGTCGCTAACGATCCGCTCCTGCAAACCCCGCCGGATGGCGATGCCGGCCTGGGCGACGGAGAGTCCATCCTCGACAGCGACGGGCAGCGCAGCCGCGGCCAGCGTGGTTGTGAGAGCCGCCGCGCGCTTTCCGGACGGTCCATCCGCGCCCAGCGCGAACAGCGCCACATGCTGCGCCTCCCCGAGCTGGCGGAAGCGCTCCAGATGTACCTGTTCCAGCGGCAGCGCACCAGACACGATGGTCGCCCCCGAGGCCGGGTCGACGGCGGCAACGACGAGTGCCGCGCCGATCTGGTTCGCCTCCTCGTTGGTCCGCAGCAGCGCATCCAGAGAGGCCATCTGGCGCAGACCGACCGCGTCGGCTTTGGGCTGGTCGGCCAGCCGAAGCGCGTTCACCAGGCTCAGCACTGCGTCGTGGTAGGCCCGGTGGACCTCGGTCACGGACACGGCGTGCCGCAGGACCGACTGGCGAAGCGCGTCGAGGGTCGCCAGCCCGGTCAGCGCCGCGATCAGTTCGGGCGGTACGGACTGACGGAGCGCGGCGCGTGCCTGCGCGCCGAAATCCCGCGAAGACTCCATCTGGGCGACCAGAGTGCTCCGGTGCAGGCGCGTTGAGGCGAGGTACCCCAATGCGAGCAGGCGTTCCTGCTGGAGCTCCTGGACCACGGCGCCGACAGACCGAGCGTTGTTGGCGCTGTCCACGATCGCCGCCGCCGCCCGTGCGTCGTCGACCCGCTCTACTGTGAAGGGCACACTGGTGAGCAGCACGGCCGCCAGTGGCAGCATCAACAGCAGGCTGAGTCGCTGTGTGATGCGCAGCCTACCGAGCATCGTCGGACTTCTCCTTCGGCTGTGCGCGTACGCCACGGCCCACGTGCACGAGCTCCTCGAGGGCCAGCAGGTCGCGCGCGTCAACGACGGGAAGCTGCACCGAGAGCGAGGCCACGTCGCCCGCGGCGCCAGCCTCGTCACGGCCAGTAACGGCGGCGAGTTCGTCACTGCGGGCACGGCCACGAGCCGGCACCGACCACCACAGGAGGATCACGGCAAGCGCAACTCCGGCACCCGCCGCGCCAAGCGCGTAGATGCGTTGCGAGGCAAGGTGGTCCTGGCGGACCGCCAAGAGAGCATCCAGTTCGGTCAACACCGCGGCGGCCAGCGGAACGGCCGTTGCCCGAATCTTCTGCGCAGCGGCCGAGATGGTCGAGGAATTCCCGGTCGGGGTCGCTTGCCGTAGCGCGGCCGGGGGAACGAGCTGGTCCGCTGCGGCACGGAAGGCATCCAGCGGCTCGGTCAGATTGGCGCCGAGGGCGCCACGTTGCGTCGCGTCGAGGGCCTTGCGGATGCCCGTGCTGGTGGCTTCCGTGGCGGTCGCGACCTGTTGGCGCGCAACGGCCACGTCGATGAAGCCCTCGTACGGCAGTTGGTCGTCCTTGCCACGGTCGGCCGTCAAATAGGCGAGGTCGGCGGCGAGTCCGGCGGCGGTGAGCACGGCCGGCAGCTGGAGCATCGCGGCGTCCATGAGGTAGTAGCTGTCCAGCTCGGGGTCGAGGATCAGTTTTGAGGTGTCGCCCACCTTGCGGGCGAGGTCGGTCGCGAGGGCCACCACATCGGCGTACGCGTCCAGCGCGCCCGGTCCGGTCGGGCGCTGTTTCCCTACCTTGTCGATGGCGGCACGCAGATCGGTCCATCGTTGCTGGGTCCGCAGCGGGGGACCGTCCGTTCGGTCGACTTCGGACACCGCCACGACGGCGGCGTTCAGCGCGACCGTGTCGACGGCCGCGCCGCGAACCGCGGCGGACTGCGCCGCCGTCAGTTCCCCGACGAGCCGAGTCAGCGGCCGCAGATAGGCGACGCCGTGACGCTCCAGGGCGACGAAGCTCTCGTCCTCGTCGGTCGCCGATTTCAGCTGGCCCACCAATGCGCCGTAGAGTCCGCCGACGGCCAACAACAGCACGACGGCCACGAGGATCCGAAACCCGCGCCGAAAGCGAGAATCACTCGATCTGACCGACATCTCGTCACCGTCCCTGTGTGCGCGTACGGTCCGCCGGTGCGGACACGGCATGCACTGGGACATGCTCGACGCCACGTGCGGCTATCGGTGCAGCGGGGGGCGTGAATGTGTACGCCGATTCACCGTGCTGTGAGAGGTCGAGGCCGATGGCCTCCTCGCGCGGAGTCACCCGGTTTCCTATGATCCGGTTAGCGATGCTCGAGATGAGCAGCGTCATCAGCATTGAGTAGGCGATGACAACACACACCGCCAGTGCCTGGAGGCCGAGCTGGCGATAGCCTCCGCCAGAGAAGAGCCCGTCCGCGCCGGCCGGGTTCGCATCGCGGCTCGCGAACAGACCAACGCAGAGACAACCAACAAGGCCACCACCAAGGTGCACCGCGGTGACGTCCAGCGAGTCGTCGACCCTGAAAACGGCCTTGAGGCCCACGGCCAGGTGGCAGAAGACGCCGGCGATCGCTCCGATCGCAATGGCGCCGACGGGAGTGACGTACCCGGCGGCCGGGGTGATGGCGACCAGGCCGGCGATGGCCCCTGACGCAGCGCCGAGCGTGGTGGGCTTGCCGAAGCGGATCCGTTCGGCTATCGCCCAGGACATCAGGGCGGTCGCGGCGGCCACCTGCGTGTTGACGACCGCCAGGGTGGCCACGCCATTCGCTGTGAGCGCAGAGCCGCCATTGAACCCAAACCAGCCGAACCACAGCAACGACGTGCCGATCAGCACGAGCGGCAGGTTGTGTGGTCGCATCTGCGGGTCGCCCCAGCCGACGCGCCGTCCCAGGCGTGCCGCGAGTGCCAGCGCCGCCGCTCCGGCGCTCGCGTGGACGACGGCGCCGCCGGCGAAATCCAGCGCACCGAGCTTTGCGGCCCATCCTTGCGGGGAGAACAGCCAGTGGGCGATCGGTGCGTAGACCAGCAACGACCAGGCCGCGACGAAGAACACGGATGCACCGAACCGCCACCGCTCGGCGCCGGCGCCGGTGATCAACGCCGGGGTGATCACTGCGAACATCATCTGGAACACCACGAACGCCAATAGGGGGACGCCCCCGAGGTGGATGCCTGGCACGGTGGCGCTCAGATCGGGCAGGCCGGCCAGGTCGAACCCACCTATGAATTGATTGCCCTGGCCGAAGGCGAGCGAGAAGCCGACGGCGACCCACAGAACGCTGACAATTCCGATGACCATGAAACTCTGCATGATCGTGCCTAGGACATTCGCTGCCCGGACCATACCTCCGTAGAAGAAGGCCACGCCGGGTGCCATCAAGAGCACAAGCGCTGCGGAGACGAGCAACCAGGCGGTCGCTCCCACGTCCAACCCGGCTTGATCCACTGTCACGACGGCCCCCTTTAGCCTCGGCGCTGCGACGACGAACGCGAGCGCGGCGACCTTCTCTACGTATTCCGATCCCGAATGGTTCCGAGATCTGGAATCACTGAGACCGGAGATCGTGTAATCAGGCCGTACTGGATCAAAACCGTACTTACCGCGATCTAGCGGCCTCGATCAGCCTCGTACGGAGCTGAGGTCCTGGTCGCGACGGCGGGCGGTCTCGCGGCACCACTCGCGTACGTAGTCGCTGATGGCGTCGACGCCGACGCCGAGGCCACGGGCAGTCATCCACAGAAGATATGGGTCGTCGCCGTCGCCGATGTCGTGGTAGTCGTCCGTGCTCACCTGGGAATTGAGGAAGGCGAAGACCCGTCCGCGGAGCGAGCCGGGGTCGGCCGTCGCGACGGCGGTGGCGGTGACGGGGATCGCGCTGATGGGTTCGGAGGTCCGGGCGGAGATGGGGCTGGCATGGCCGTTGGCGTTGTGCGCCCTGGTCGCGTCGGCGTGGGCAGCGGGCGCGAGCGGTAGGCCAGCGTGGGGCGGGCGATCCGCGATGGGCGGCCGCCCGGATCCGTGTTCCGCACCGCGCTGCACGACATCGACTGCCGCGACCACGGCTGTGCGGGGGAGCTCGGCCCAGACGCCACCGGCCGCCTCAGCGACGGATCGCCACGCGGTACGCCGGGCCAGGCGACGACGCACCCTGGCGGTTCGGGAGTCCTCGAACACGGCTCGCCACACCTCGGCGTAGGCCACCGCTTCATCCACCGTAGAGATCCGGCGTCGGGCGGCGATGACCCAGGCCCGGGTGGCCAGCCGCGGCGCGACGAACCACAGCGCCCCCAGCTTGGGTCGCGGACGGGTGGCCTGGCCAGTCGCCCGCTGGAAGTGTCGGTAGTCGTCGCGCAACTTCACGAACCACAGGATCAGTGCGAGGGCCGATGCCGCTCCGAAGACGAGGCCCGCCCGGCCGCCGCTGTGCACAACGTTGGTGTAGACGGCGAAGGCGCCGACGACGGCGGCCAGAAGCCAGAGTGCGGCCGGGGAGTCGCCGCGCCGTGCACGCCGGTACCCGATGAGCAGGAACGCCACCGCGACCAGCTCAAGTACGGCGGGAACGGCGTACGCGCGGACATCGATGATCCCGGCCCAGTGGGCGAACTCGACCTGCCCGGATGCGGCGAGCACGGTCGCGATCCCGGCGAGCACCCAGACCGAGACCGACAGCCCGGTACGCAGGAGCCATCCCTCGCTCGGGTCGCCTGAGTAGGCCGGCGGCCGGGCCGGGAAGGCTCCGGGCACGGCGTTGCCATTCACACGAGCGGGTTCTGTGTTCTCCTCCTGCATATGTGAAATACGCCCGAGGGGGTGTTTCGGTTCGGTTCCACTCGGTAGGCCACTGACGGTGATCAAACGCGGCTACCGCCTCGCCACCTGACATCAGGACTCCCAGATCCATTGGCGGATCTCGGGCATGTCCTCACCGTGCTCACGGACGTAACCATGGTGGGCCGTTCGCTTGTCAACCATGGACTGCCGGAAGACAGCCGCTCGGCGGGCTAGGCCCGGCACCCAGTCGATGACATCCATGACCAGGTGGAAGCGGTCCATGTCGTTGATGACGACCATGTCGAACGGCGTCGTGGTGGCGCCCTCCTCCTTGTATCCGCGCACATGCAGGTTCGCATGGTTAGTGCGCCGGTAGGTAAGTCGGTGGATCAGCGACGGATAGCCGTGGTAGGCGAATACGATCGGACGGTCCGTGGTGAAGATGGCGTCGAACTCCGCGTCGGACAGTCCGTGCGGGTGGGCGCTGGACGGCTGGAGCCGCATCAGGTCCACCACGTTGACAACTCTTACCCTCACCTCGGGCAGGTGGTGGCGGAGCAGATCGGCGGCGGCGAGCGTCTCCAGGGTGGGCACGTCGCCGGCGCAGGCGAGGACGACGTCGGGGTCGCCGTCGTCGTTGCTGGCCCACTCCCAGATGCCGAGCCCCCGGTTGCAGTGCGCAACCGCTGCGTCGATGTCCAGCCAGGTGGGCTGCGACTGCTTGCCGGCGACGATGACGTTGACGTAGTCGCGGCTGCGCAGGCAATGATCGGCGACGGAGAGCAGGGTGTTCACATCCGGCGGCAGGTACACCCGGATGACCTCGGCCTTCTTGTTGACCACATGGTCGATGAACCCGGGATCCTGGTGGGAGAAGCCGTTGTGGTCCTGGCGCCATACGTGGGAGGTGAGCAGGTAGTTGAGCGAGGGAATGGGCCGGCGCCACGCCAGCGTGCGGGCGACCTTGAGCCATTTGGCGTGCTGGTTGAACATCGAGTCGACGATATGGATGAACGCCTCGTAGCAGGAGAACAGACCATGCCGGCCGGTGAGCAGGTAGCCCTCGAGCCATCCCTGGCAGGTGTGTTCGGAGAGGATCTCCATCACCCGCCCGTCGCGCGCGAGGTTCACGTCGTTCGGTCCGACCCGGGCCTGCCACGCCTTGCCGGTCACCTCGTACACCGCGCCGAGCCGGTTGGAATCCGTCTCGTCGGGCCCGAAGAGCCGGAAGTTCCGGTATGACAGATTCTTCGCCATCACGTCGCGCAGGAAAAAGCCCAGCACCCGGGTCGGCTCGGCGATCTCGCCGGCCTTCACCGCGTACCCGCGGAAGTCGGGCAGATCCAGCGCGCGGGTAAGCAGGCCGCCGTTGGCGTGCGGCGTGGCGCCCATGCGCCGGGTGCCGGCGGGTAGCCACTCGGTCAGCTCGGCCCTCGGCACACCGTCATCCCCGAACAGCTCACCGGGCCGGTATGACCGCAGCCACTCGTCCAGCGCGGTCAGCTGTCCAGCGTCGGCGCGTGCCGCCGGCAGCGGCACCTGATGGGCCCGCCACGTGCCCTCCACCGGAAGTCCGCCAACCTCCTTCGGGCCGGTCCAGCCCTTTGGCGTGCGCAGGACGATGGCCGGCCATCGTGGACGCCCGGTGGCACCCTCGGTGCTCTCCTCGTCCCGCGCGGCGCGTTGGATCGTGGCGATGGCCTCGAACACCGCGTCGAAGGTCGCCGCCATCCGTTGGTGCATCGTTGCCGGGTTGTCGCCGGCGACCAGGTACGGCTCGTATCCGTACCCGATGAGCAGCGCGTCCAGTTCGTCCTCGGGGATGCTGGACAGCACGGTCGGGTTGGAGATCTTGTAACCGTTGAGGTGAAGGATGGGCAGTACGGCGCCGTCGTGGACCGGATCGAGGAACTTGTTCGAGTGCCATGCGGCCGCCAGCGCTCCGGTCTCGGCCTCGCCGTCCCCGACGACGCACGCGACGACGAGATCCGGATTGTCGAACGCCGCCCCGTACGCGTGGCTCAAGGAGTACCCCAGCTCTCCGCCCTCATGGATCGACCCGGGTGTCTCCGGCGCGACGTGGCTCGGCACGCCACCGGGGAAGGAGAACTGTTTGAACAGGCGCGCCATGCCGGCGGCGTCGCGGCTCACGGTGGGGTACACCTCGCTGTAGGTGCCTTCCAGCCACACGTTGGCGACGAGGCCGGGTCCGCCGTGTCCGGGTCCGGTGACGTAGAGCAGATCCCGGCCGCGGCTGGCGGCGATGCGGTTGAGGTGCGCGTATAGGAGGTTCAGACCCGGGGTGGTGCCCCAGTGGCCGAGTAGGCGCGGTTTGATGTGCTCGGGCATGAGCGGCTCGCGCAGCAGCGGGTTGTCCAACAAGTAGATCTGGCCGACCGACAGGTAGTTGGCGGCCCGCCAGTACGCGTC
>Ga0209889_1000394_pt1 | contig 11818 bp, 11 predicted proteins | sample GWRWN1_0_10_FD_187233 | JGI IMG/M metagenome (GOLD analysis project Ga0209889, IMG submission 187233) | Riverbed sediment microbial communities from areas with no vegetation in Columbia River, Washington, USA - GW-RW N1_0_10 (SPAdes)... | ecosystem: Environmental > Aquatic > Freshwater > River >... | reverse complement strand
ACCCTGCCGTCGTACTCGGGATTGGTCTTAACGTGAACCAGCATGCCGACGAGTTGCCAGATCTCGTCGATCCGAGCGCGTTCCCCGCGACATCGCTAGCGATCGTGGGCGCGGTCTGCACCGACCGCGACCCGTTGCTGCGTGGGCTGCTGCGTGCGCTGGCGGGCTGGTACGCCCGGTGGTGTGGAGCCGGCGGCGACCCCGACGTTAGCGGTCTACGGGAGGCGTACCGCTCGCACTGCGTCACCGTTGGCCAGAACGTGGCCGTCTCGCTGCCCGGCGGCGAGGTCGTCAGTGGGTTGGCCTCCGATGTGGACGCGGACGGGAGGCTGCTGGTCGCTGCCGCCGAGGGGTCGCGGGCGCTCGCCGCCGGTGATGTCCAGCACGTGCGGTGACCTCGCCGCAGCGGCTGATTATGGTCGATGCGGGCGAAACGACCGGTTCAGTGGAGGCGAACCTAGCGCAAACCCACTAAGGTCGGCGCCGATAGCGAGGACGGTGACAAGGAGGTTCGTGTGGGATTCCCCGATGATTCGCTAACCGCGGACGAACACGTGGTGCTGCATCTCCATCCACACTGGGCGGCGATGATCGCGCCCGTGTTCTGGACCCTGGTGGGCGCCGCTGGGGTCACCGCCGGTGCAATCATGCTGCCGACCGGGATGGGGGGGAACGTCGCCCTTGTCGCGATCGGCGCGGTGGCGCTGATTCTGTTCCTGTGGCTCGCGGCTTGGCCGTTCGTGGTCTGGCGGAGTACACATTTCGTCTTCACCAACGAGCGAGTACTGCTGCGCGAGGGTGTGTTCAACCGGCAGCAGCGTGACATTCCGCTGGCGCGGGTCAACGACGTCTCATCGAACCAGAACCTGCTGGATCGGATTCTCGGCTGCGGCAAGCTCACGGTCGAGTCGGCGGGCGAGCGCGGGCAGTCGGTGCTCAACGACATCCCGAAGGTGGTCCAGGTGCAGAAGGTCGTGTACGAACTGGTCGAGGCAGATCACGAGCGTCGAACCGTGGACGACCGCGACCTGCGTTCGGCCCTACACGAGGCGTCCGGCAGCGAGAAGGAGTAGGTACGGCAGCGGTAGCTGGGTGCCGTCACATCGCCGCTTCGCCACCAGGCGAGGCGGGGATTGATTGACGGTAGCGGCCCGAGTGAAAAGGGGGCGGTCAGGAGGTCGTACGTGCCGGCTGCTCGGCCGAGGCGACGATGCCCTCCAGCTCGATCTCGGTGAGCTCGTCGTTGAGGTCCGAGTCGCCGTCGTCGCGTGACGTGACCATGAGCGCCAGAGCGATGTCGGCGGCGGCGACGGTGGCGGTGGCGGCCGGCTGGGCGATGGTGGCGGCCGGCTCGGCGACATGCTGCGCCACGATGGGCTGCGTCACGGGCTCAAGCTTGAAGACGTGTGTCCGGTAGGCCCAGAAACGGAAGATCGTGCCGAGGCCAATGCCGACCGCGGTGAAGACGTTGAGTGCCAACAGGTGGGTGATGCTGAAGCCGTACTTGGCCAGGCCCACGACAGCGACCTCGATCACCAGGCCGACGAGGTTGAAGAAGAAGAACAGGGAGTACTCGCGACGGAGGGTCGACTTGGGTCGGTCCCGGTAGGTCCAATGGCGGTTCATGAAATATGCGCACGTTGTCGCGACCACTGTGGCCGCGGCCTTCGCCTTGAGCTGACCGTCGGCGAGCACGGTGAGGATGAGCAGGTTGAAGACGGCGAAGTTGATGACCAGGTTGATAACACCGATGGTGCCGAACTTCGCGAGCTCGTGGATGAGCCCGCGCCACCGCGAGATCGAAAGCCAGTCAGGGCGCACCGGGCTACCTTACGCGGTTCCCGCTACGTGCGCGGGCCGAGGTGGGGTAGGAGCCGGGTTTGTCACCTATCTGGGTTGCTCCGACCGGCCTTATCAAGCGCGCGACTCGGTTGGGCGGAACACAAAGCGACGGTAGGCCCAGAACCGGAACATGGACGCGAGACCGACCCCCACCACCTTGCCCGCGATGTTGTCCGCGAGCGTGGTTTGGAATATCGGCCACGTGCTGCCCAGCACATCATGGCTGAGCAATAGCACGCAGGTCATGATCAGCAGCCCGACCAGGTTGAAGCCGAAGTAGAGCCCGTACGCGCGATGCAACGCGGTTCGCTCGCGGTCACGCCAGGTCCAGAACCTGTTGCCCAGGAATGCCAGCGTCGTGGCCACTACCGTGGAGACGACGAGCGACGGGAACCACGCCATGCCAAAGACCACCAGGCATACGTTGAATACCGCCACGTCGATGACGTAGCAGATCCCGCCCACGATGCCGAACTTGCCAAGCTCGTGAAAGAGATGGGCGAACCGCTCGTAGAGGGCGCGAACCATCGCAACCGGACGCTTCGCGAGGTCCAGTGGCGACGTGACCGGGTTCGACACAGCCAGGAGCGTACCTTCCGATCTGCCTGGGACGGCCCGCCATTGTCATCCCGGCTCGGCCTGGGCAGCAAAGACCAGCGTCGATCATGAGCTGACCGTCGCGAAAAGGCGTCGATCATGACCTCCAGGTCATGATCGACGGAAGTGGGGGAGAGGTGGGGAGCGCTCCCATGCGCAAAGGTGCACGAAACCTGGCCGTCACGCACCGTTGCAATCGCTCGCCAGAGCGAGATCCACCGTGTTGTGTAGAGGTTCACAAGCGACGCGGATGCCCGGACCTCAACGTCGGTTTAGGCTGACCCCCATCCGACGGTTCCTGAGCCGCAGCGATTGCGGCCCCGGTCGTCGCGCCGCGTCGCGTCGTCAGGCGCGGCGCCAGAACCGCAATGGTCAGCGTCGACCGCGAGGAGTAACTCATGACAGCCCTTGCCTCCGACTTCGTGGATGCCGCTCCGACTCGGCACGCCCGGCTACTCGACTGGGTCCGCGACGTCGCCGAGCTGACCAACCCGGAGCGGATCATATGGTGTGACGGATCGCCCGCCGAGGGCGAACGCCTCGCCGCGGAGATGGTCGCTACCGGCACGCTCGTCCCACTCGACCCGGAGCGGAAGCCAAACTCCTTCTGGGCCCGCACGGACCCGTCCGATGTGGCACGCGTCGAGGAGCGCACCTTCATCTGCTCCGTTGATTCCGCCGACGCTGGTCCGACCAACAACTGGATGGACCCCGGCGAGATGAAGTCGCGGATGACCGAGCTCTACCGCGGCAGCATGCGCGGCCGGACGCTGTACGTCATCCCGTTCTGCATGGGGCCGCTCCACGCGGAGAAACCGATGTTCGGCGTCGAGATCACTGACAGCCCGTACGTGGTGGCGTCGATGCGCATCATGACGAGGATGGGTTCGGCGGTGCTCGAGGCGATGGGCGACGAGGCCGAATTCGTCCCCGCGCTGCACTCGCTCGGCGCGCCGCTGGAGCCCGGCCAGGCCGACGTCGCCTGGCCGTGCAACGAGACCAAGTACATCTCCCACTTCCCGGAGACCAGGGAGATCTGGTCCTTCGGCTCGGGCTACGGCGGGAACTCTCTGCTGGGCAAGAAGTGCTACTCGCTGCGCATCGCCAGCGTCATGGCGCGCGACGAGGGTTGGCTGGCCGAGCACATGCTGATCCTCAAGCTCACGTCGCCCGAGCAGAAGGTGCATTACATCGCCGCGGCCTTCCCATCCGCCTGCGGCAAGACCAACCTCGCCATGCTCGAGCCGACCATCCGCGGCTGGAAGGTGGAGACGCTCGGCGACGACATCGCGTGGATGCGCTTCGGGCCAGACGGCCGCCTTTACGCCGTCAATCCCGAGTACGGGCTCTTCGGGGTGGCACCGGGCACCGACTGGAAGACCAACCCCAACGCCATGCGGACGCTCGCCCGGGGTAATTCAATCTTCACGAATGTCGCCCGTACCGACGACAAGGACGTCTGGTGGGAGGGCATGGGTAAGCCGCCGGCCCATCTCATCGACTGGCACGGCAACGACTGGACACCCGAGTCGGGCGAGCTGTCGAGTCACCCGAACTCGCGGTTCTGCACACCGATCACGCAGTGCCCAATCCTCGCACCCGAATACGACGATCCGGCCGGCGTGCCGATCTCTGCGATCCTCTTCGGCGGGCGACGCAAGTCGACGATTCCGCTCGTCACCGAGGCCCGCGACTGGGTGCACGGTGTCTACATGGGAGCGACGCTCTCGTCGGAGACCACCGCGGCCGCGGTCGGCCAGGTGGGTGTGGTCCGCCGTGACCCGATGGCGATGCTGCCGTTCATCGGCTACCACGCTGGCGACTACTTCCGGCACTGGATCGAGATGGGGAAGGGGGCCGGCGACGCCGCGCTCCTGCCGAAGATCTTCTACGTGAACTGGTTCCGTCGCGGCGAGGACGGCCGGTTCCTGTGGCCCGGCTTCGGCGAGAACTCCCGCGTGCTGAAGTGGATCGTGCAGAGGCTGGAGGGTAGCGCGGCCGCCATCGAGACGCCGGTCGGCCACGTGCCGACGCCGGACGCGCTGGACACCGCCGGGCTGGACCTGTCACCGGAGGACGTTGAGGCGGCGCTTCGCGTGGACGTGGACGAGTGGCGGGCGGAGATCCCTCAGGTCACCGAGTGGTTCGCGAAGTTCGGCGAGAAGCTACCGGGCGTGCTCTGGGCTGAACTGGACGCGTTGAAGGCCCGCCTGGGCGTTGCCGACTAACCCCCGTTTCGTAGATCCAGGCCGTAGTCGCGTGAGTGGATCACCAAATCACGCGACTACGCCCATGGTCGACATCGGCGGTGACCGCCAGCCGACACTTCCCGAGGGCTTCAGGATCGCTAGGCTGCGGAGGGTGACAGTTCGCGACCTTGTCTACTCGGTGTACGAGCGCCGGCTGAGGGCCTCGCTGGCGGGTAAGCCAACGCCCAAACACGTCGGCGTCATGTGTGATGGCAACCGCCGGTGGGCACGCGAGATGGGTTACGTCGATCCCAACGACGGCCACCGCGTGGGTGCCGCGAAGATCAAGCATCTACTCGCCTGGTGCGACCAGGCCGGCGTCGGGCATGTCACGCTCTACCTGCTCGCTACCGCAAACCTGCGCCGGCCGGCCCGCGAACTTGATCCCTTGCTGCAGATCATCGAGGACCTGGCGAGCGAGCTGGCCGAGGAGGGCAACCCGTGGCGGCTTCGCATGGTCGGCGCGTTGGATCTCCTGCCGGCACATCACGCGGTGGCGCTCAAGGCGGCCGGCGAGCGCACGCGGGACCGTACGGGCGGGGCACAGGTCAACATGGCCGTCGGCTACGGCGGCCGCCAGGAGATCGCCGATGCGGTGCGTTCACTCCTTCACGAGCATGCCCGAAGCGGGGGCACGATCGAGGAGCTCGCCGAGATTCTCGACGTGGAGCACATCGCCGAGCACCTGTACACCAAGGGGTTGCCGGACCCCGATTTGGTCATTCGTACGAGTGGTGAACAGCGACTCTCCGATTTTCTGCTCTGGCAGAGCGCCCACTCGGAGTTCTACTTCTGCGACGCGAACTGGCCCGACTTCCGCAGAGTGGACTTCCTGCGGGCGCTGCGCAGCTACGCCAACCGGCAGCGCCGCTACGGCGCCTGACTCCGCGCTAGGGCTAGGCGCTGTGTGATCTACCGCGGCTTGCCCCGCGGTCATTGTGTCATGTGCCCGTGACGGCTGGCGGAGCTTCCTCGTTGTCACCTTGGCGTGACACCCCAATCTGAGGAGGCGCACGTGAACGAGATCGTCGCCTTGATTCTCATACTCCTGCTGGCCACATCCGGGTACGCCGCCGGACGCATGCATGGTCAGCTCAGCTATCGGCTGGGCTACCGGTACGGCTACCGGCAGGGCTACTTCGATGGTGACCGGGCCAGCTGGAACCGCCGCCGCCGCGAGCTGCAGGCCGCGGTCGCATCGGTGCTCACGACGCCTCCGGCGATGCGGCCCGAGGCATACCCGCCAACCAAGCCGGGTGGCACCACGTACACGAGTACCGCCATCGATCCGGATGACGACGGTGACGCGGACGGAGATCTGTCCGACGAGCAGGCGGCTGGCCGGCACTCCCGCTCCGACTGGGCCCTGGTAGACGCTGCGGGGGACCTGTAAGGGCGCCAAGTCAACACGCCACGCCGTGCGTCGCAGTTACGACACGCCTGCGGGTCGCATCTGGCCCTAGCAGGCAGTTTGCGGTTAGCGTCTGCGTGTGGCCGGGGGCTTCCTCGCCACACGAGGCCCGATCAAGCACGGGGCCGGCACCCATCCCCGTACCGGGCGTCGGATTTTGCGAACCGCGGACGCAGAGGTGCGCGCCCGCCGGAGCAGCCCTGTGACAAAGAAGCGCCCCCCCGCCACCCCCCGATCCCGATCCCGTTCCAGCCGAGCCGCCACCGCAGTACCAGAGCCACCGAAGGCGCAGAACGCGCCCACCGTTACGACCACGATCGCCCGCAGGACCTACGTGCTGGACACCTCGGTGCTCCTGGCCGACCCGCGGGCGATTCTTCGTTTCGCGGAGCACGACGTCATCGTGCCGCTGGTGGTCATCTCCGAACTGGAGGGCAAGCGGCACCATCCCGAGATTGGTGTCTTCGCTCGCCAGGCGCTGCGGATCCTGGATGAGCTGCGGGTCTCCCTCGGCCGGCTCGATCTGCCGTTGGCGGTAAACGACGAGGGCGGAACGGCGAGGGTGGAGCTAAACCACGCCGACCCCACCGTGCTCCCGGTGGGCTTTCGTACGGACACCAACGATGCGCGAATTCTCGCCGTGGCCCTCGGCCTCGCCGCCGAGGGGCGCGACGTCACGCTGGTGACTAAGGACATGCCGCTGCGGGTCAAGGCGGCCGCAGTCGGTCTGGTCGCGGACGAGTATCGGCACGGCCAGGCGAGCGACCCGACCTGGAGCGGAATGGCCGAGCTGGACCTTAGCGACACTGAGGTGAAACGGCTCTACGCGGGTGAGGCGCTGGAGCAGACCGGTGCGGCCGATCTTCCCTGTCACACGGGTCTCGTGTTGCACTCGTCGAACGGCTCGGCGCTCGGCCGACTCCACCCCGACAAGAGCGTCCGACTCGTCCGAGGTGATCGCGAGGCGTTCGGGCTGCGCGGCCGCTCCGCAGAGCAGCGCATCGCGCTCGACATGCTGCTCGACGACTCGATCGGGATCGTTTCCCTCGGCGGCCGCGCCGGCACCGGGAAGTCCGCACTGGCACTCTGCGCCGGCCTCGAAGCCGTGATGGAACGGCGCAAACACCGCAAGGTACTGGTATTCCGTCCGCTCTACGCCGTTGGTGGCCAGGAGTTGGGCTATCTGCCGGGCAGCGAGGCGGAGAAGATGTCGCCGTGGGCCGAGGCGGTCTTTGACACGTTGGGCTCGGTCGTGCACGAGAACGTGATCGAGGAGGTCGCGGCGCGCGGCATGCTCGAGGTGCTCCCGCTGACCCACATCCGAGGGCGGAGTCTGCACGACGCGTTCGTCATCGTAGATGAGGCTCAGTCGCTGGAGCGTGGCGTCCTGCTGACGGTGCTGTCCCGGATAGGCCAAGGTTCACGGGTGGTCCTCACGCACGACGTCGCCCAGCGTGACAACCTTCGGGTCGGTCGGCACGACGGCGTCGCAGCCGTGATCGAGGCGCTCAAGGGACATCCACTCTTCGCCCACGTGACGCTGACCCGCTCGGAGCGGTCGCCGATCGCCGCAATGGTCACCGACCTGCTGGAGGACCTGCCAGCGTAGAGCCGCTTCGATCACTTATGCCCATATTTGCGCTGTGGAATGCGTCACAGCCCGCCGTGTCGACTTCGCCTAGACCCACCTCGTTAGACAAGGGTGGGCTTCGAGCGTTGGCGCCACGTGGCTGGATATCTGCGAGCAGGCAGACGGAACCGGCGGGCAGTTCGCGGGCGGCACGCTCGCGGCAAGCGCGAGATCGCGGTCACCGACCGTAATCGAGGCGAGCCACGTCCACATCCCCGGCGAAGGGAAAGCCTGGTGGGTCGCCCACAGCGCAGCCGTCCGGTCCAGCCCACCCTTCCGGACCAGCGCGGCATTCCGGACCAGCGCAGCCGTCCGGTCCAGCGCAGCCGTCCGGGCCAGGGCAGCCGTCCGGACCAGGCGGTCGTGCTAGAACCGGTTCGTCACCGCCGTCCGGTGCGGACGTTTCGTGCCATCGGCGTCTTCGTCCTCGTTGTCGGCGCCATCAGCGGCGTCTATCTGGGTCTGAACCGAACCGACGGAGTTCCACGTTCGCTCGACGCGAGCGGCGCGCCGACGTCGGCCACGGCCGATTCGGTGCAGGACAAGGCGGTCGCCCTGGCACAGGCGAAGGCGGCCGCGGCCGCGGTGGAGGCAGCGGCCCGGGCCGAGAAGGCGAACGAGGTGGCCGAGCGCGATGAGGCCGCCAGCCGGTCGCAGCCGCGCACCAGCTACCCCGTACCAACCTCCTGTAAGGAGTACACGGGCAACCGGGCCCTCGGCTGCGCCCTGCTGCTGAGCGCCGGCTTCGGCCTTGAGGAGATGCCCTGCCTGGAGAAGCTATGGACCAAGGAGAGCGGCTGGAACCACAAGTCGGAGAACAAGTCCTCCGGCGCGTATGGCATTCCGCAGGCGCTGCCGGGGAGCAAGATGGCCGCGTACGGCGCGGATTGGGAGACCAACCCGGTGCCGCAGATCAAATGGGGTTTGAACTACATCGAGAACCGGTATAAGACCCCCTGCGGCGCCTGGTCCTTCTTCCAGACCCACAACTGGTACTGACTTTCAGCCCACCGGCCGGCCCCACCCCACTGGAAGCCCCCGCGATCAAGGACTTATGGTCGTGGTTTGGAGATCAGAACACGACCATAAGTACTTGATCGACGGGGTTAGCGAACGGGAACGGTGGTGGGACGGTGGCGACAGAGTCTCCCTTCGGAACCGATGACGCGGGGCGGTTCGGCACGCAGGCGTTCTACGCGGCGCTGGGTCGGGCCTTCGTCGCCATGTGTGCCGTCGTGCCCGTACTTGCCTTCATCGAGTTCATCGACCAGAGGCTCGACGGCCGGCTCGACGCCGTGGCCGGCATCCGGCCGCGGGCGATCTCCGGAATCGACGGGATCCTGCTCGCCCCGCTCGTGCACGACGGGTTTGCGCACCTGTTGGCCAACAGCGCACCGCTGATCCTGTTGGGTACGTTCGTCCTTGCCTCGGGCACGCGGCGATTCCTGCTCGCGACGCTGGTGATCGCGGTGTTCAGCGGGCTGGGCGTCTGGCTCCTGACGCCAACGAACTACCTGGTGATCGGCGCCAGCGGGATCATCTTCGGGTGGCTCGGCTTCTTACTGATGCGGGGCATCGTGGAGCGGAGCCTGTGGAACTTCGCCGTCGCGCTTATTGTCGGGCTGCTCTATGGATGGCAGCTGGTCGCGCTGTTACCGAGCGACCAGCGCGTCTCCTGGCAGGGGCATCTCTTCGGGTTCGTGGGTGGCCTCGCCGCAGCCATCTTGTTCCGGCACCGCCGGGAGCCGACCGCCGTCGAGGCGTCGCCGGCGCCGCAGGCCTACGGCACGGCAGACCCGACTCCGTGATCGCGGGACGGTGCTTGCCGGTCGCGCGCCGCCGACCGTACCGTCGCTCTGGGCAGGATAAAGAGGCAGCGGCTGGTCGGACCCGTCGGAACCGCCTGGAATAGGAGCGTTGATGCTCGAGGTTGACGTCGCGATCGTGGGAGCCGGACCCACCGGCCTCTTCGCCGCTTACTATGCGGGTTTCCGCGGCCTATCGACCGCGGTCATCGATGCGCTGCCGGAGCCCGGTGGCCAGATCACCGCGATGTACCCGGAGAAGGCAATATTCGACGTGGCGGGATTCCCGACCATCAAGGGCCGCGACCTGGTCGCGAACCTGGTCGAACAGGCCGGCACCTTCAACCCGACCTACCTGCTGGGAGTACAGGCCGAGAAGCTCAGCTATCTGGAAGATGGCCGGCCCTGCCTGAGCCTCTCCGACGGGTCGGTGCTGCATTGCGGTGCCATCCTGATCACGGGCGGGATGGGCAGCTTCACATCGCGGCCGTTGCCCGCCGCCGACGCGTTCACCGGCGACGGCGTCGTGTTCTTTGTCCGGCGGCTGCAAGACCTCGCCGGCCACAACGTCGTTATCGTCGGCGGAGGCGACTCGGCGTTCGACTGGGCGCTCGCGCTTGCGCCGCTGGCCAAGTCAGTGACGCTGGTCCACCGACGCGACAAGTTCCGCGCGCACGCCTCTACGGTGGCCCGGGTGCATGAGCTGCCGGTCGAGATCATCGTGAATGCCGAGGTGACCCAGATCCTGGGCGATGGCAGAGTCACCGGGTGCGAGGTGACGGCGAGGGCGGGCGGGGCCCGCATCCTGCCCGCGGACACGGTCGTTGCGGCCCTCGGCTTCACCGCCGACCTCGGCCCGCTCGCAGACTGGGGGCTCGAGCTGGACAAGCGGCACATCAAGGTCGACTCAACCACGGCCACCAACCTGCCGCGAGTCTTCGCCGCGGGCGATATCTCCGAGTACCCCGGCAAGGTCCGGCTGATCGCCACGGGATTCGGTGAAGCGGCGACCGCCGTGAACAACGCGGCTGTCGCGATTGATCCAGCGGCCCACCTCTTCCCCGGCCACTCCTCCGATGCGGGCTGACTCTCCCCCACCCCGCAAGATCCGGTCGATCATGACCTGGAGGTCATGATCGACGCGATTCCGCGACGGTGAGGTCATGATCACGGCGATCTTGGGGTGGACTTGGGGCGGCGAAGGTCGCGGCGCATTATGACGCGGCTCTCCGACGGCCGAGCCACGGCTACGAAGCCACAGGACGCGAATAGAGGCTCCACGCCCACGAAGGCCTCACCAGTGGAGCGCCGCCGGTCACCGGCGAGAGGGAACCCCTCGATCGCGGGCGCGCCGTGCCTCCGAGCCAGCGCTGCCGCGCCGTCCAGCAGCGCTCGGGTGACGCCGCCTTTTCGAGCGTCGCGGCGTACGTAGAAGCACGGCACCAGCCATACCTTCGAGTCCTCGACCTCGTCTCGTCCCTTGAGGATCGGCGACCGAAGCGCTCGAGCGTAACGCGTCCGCGGCCCAGCCGAGCACCAGCCGACCGCCTCCTGCCCCCGGTAGGCGAGCAGGCCGAGCGGTTCGCTGCTGACCCCCGTGAGGGCCTCGAATGCCCGGCGGTTGCCGCCGCTCCACCCAGCCTCGCACTCCTTGGCGGGCACCAGGAACCACATGCAGTGACAGCCCATCGTCGTCTTGCTGGAGCCGAAGAGGGCAGCCAGGTCATCAAGTCTGTCGGGCGTTACGGGTCTGATGGATATGTTCGTGAGCGCCGTCGCCATTCGGCGAGCTTAGGGCCGCAGTCCGACAAGTCGCGCCATCGAACGAACCTGGTGATCGAACCAAGCCCGACGGTCATCAATTAGGGTGTCCAGGCGCCCGAAGATCTCGAAACTCACCGCGCCGAACAGCAGCGTCCAGCTGATCATCCCCCGGGCCATCAGGGTCGGCGGGACATCGGGGCAGGCCATCTGCACGAAGCGGGTCATCGCGTCGTTGACTTCGGGTTCGAGCCAGTCTCCCGGCTTGTGGCGCAGTACGCCGGCGGCGACCCCATCGGCGAGGATGCCGACGAGCGCGATGACCACCCGGCTGGCCGGACCCACGGTGTCCTGCGGCGCCACGTAGCCCGGCACCGGGCTGCCGTAGATCAGGGCATACTCGTGCGGGCTCGCCAGCGCCCAATCCCGTACGGCGTGGCATACGGCGCGGTGGCGCCCGACGAGATCGGCCCGGTCCACCGCCGTCTCGGCTTTCTCAACCGCCTCACCAAGCGTGTCGTAC
>Ga0209889_1000393_pt1 | contig 11819 bp, 11 predicted proteins | sample GWRWN1_0_10_FD_187233 | JGI IMG/M metagenome (GOLD analysis project Ga0209889, IMG submission 187233) | Riverbed sediment microbial communities from areas with no vegetation in Columbia River, Washington, USA - GW-RW N1_0_10 (SPAdes)... | ecosystem: Environmental > Aquatic > Freshwater > River >... | reverse complement strand
TGTATGAACAGCGCGGAGGGCGCCTCGGTCGTTGCGCGTGTGCCGGGGCTCGACAGAGGAGGGTGACCCATGGGCGAGATGGTGAGCTTCACCAGCAACGGCGGGACGAGTGAGGGCTACCTCGCCGTGCCCGAGGCACCGAACGGCTCCGCCGTCATCGTGATTCAGGAGTGGTGGGGTCTGGTCGGCCACGTTCGCGACGTCGCGGACCGGTTCGCGACGCGGGGCTATGTCGCGCTGGCTCCCGATCTCTACCACGGGGCAAAGACCACCGAACCGGACGAGGCGGGCAAACTCATGATGGGTCTGGCCATGGATCAGGCCGCCAAGGACATCGCCGGCGCCGCCGCCTATCTGGCGGACCGGGACGAGGTCACCAGTGGCGAGGTGGGCACGGTTGGGTTCTGCATGGGCGGCAGCCTCGCCCTGTGGTCCGCCACGTTGTCGGACCACATCGTGGCCGCCGTCGGCTTCTACCCGCCGTTGCCGTGGGAGCGGATGAGCCCGCAGTGGTCCAACTACGCGGGCAAGGCCGCTGTGATCCACTGCTCCGAAGGCGATGGCACCTCGGCCGCTCCCGGCATCCAGCAGGCGAAGCGGGCGATCGAGGCAGCCGGCGGCGACTGCGTGCTCTTCGACTACCCCGGCACGGATCACGCGTTCTTCAATGACGAACGGCCCGAGGTGTACCACTCCGCCGCGGCCGACAACGCGTGGGAGCGCACGCTCGCGCTCTTCGCCAGCCGGCTCGGGTGACACCACCCAGGCGAGAGTCGGCCACGACGATGGCGGCAGCGGGGAGACGGGCATCGGCCGACCCCGCCGCCCGCACGCCCGCGGACGTCGTGCGGAGGGCATCGGGCGCCGCCGACCTGGCCAGCCTCGACCGGGCCATCAGCGGATGTCGGGCCTGCCCGCGGCTGGTCGCGTGGCGGGAGGAGGTCGCCGCCAACCGTCGAGCCTCCTTCCGCGACGAGGAGTACTGGGGTCGGCCGGTGCCGGGCTTCGGGCCGTCCGATGCCCGAATCGCCATTCTTGGTCTCGCGCCCGCGGCCCATGGCGGCAACCGAACCGGACGAGTCTTCACCGGCGACCGCTCCGGCGACGTGCTCTTCGCCGCCCTGCACCGTGCCGGTCTGGCCAATCAGGCCACCAGTGTCTCGCGCGCGGACGGTCTGCGCCTGTGGCACACCCGGGTGTTCGCGGCCGTGCGGTGCGCACCGCCGGAGAACAAGCCGACCCCGACGGAGCGGGGCACCTGTGCGCCGTGGTTGCATCGCGAGCTGACCCTGCTGCGCCCAACGCTGCGGGTCGTGATCGCGTTGGGAGCGTTCGCGTGGGCCGCGTTCTGGCCCGCCGTGACGGCCGTCTACGGTGTCGCGGCGCCGACGCCGCGGCCTCTTTTCGGCCACGGCGTGCGGGTAGACCTTTCCGACGCTCCGTCGCTGCTGGGTTGTTACCACGTCAGCCAGCAGAACACCTTTACCGGCCGGCTCACCCCGGCGATGCTGGACGACGTATTGGCCGCCGCGCGTGCGGCGGCTGGTTTGGTGTGAGCCGTGAACTCCCTGAGTGGGCGCGTTCTGGGTCGATGGGTGCCGCTCGCGGCCGTGATCGCCCTGCTCGCCGCCGCCATGCTCGCGGCGGCGTTCGCCAATCCCACGATCGAGAACGTCCCCGTCGCCCCTCGGCCGACACGGACGTTCGCGGACAGCCAGCCCGAGGCTCAGCCCTCGGTGCTGGTGGAGACCACCTCGGCACTTCCGCCGGACGCGGGCGCCCTCCTGCCGCCGTGGGTGGGATGGCTAGTGAGCGTACTCTGCGCCATAGGGGTCCTCGTCGTGGTTGCGACGCTGCTCTGGCTTCTGTTCCGGGATCGTCTGGCCGCGCGGAGGTCGCCGCTGACTCTGGAGACGGCGACTACGCCGACGATCGCGGAGTCGCAGCAGCGGGTCCGCGCCGCCGTCGACGAGGGACTCGCGGACCTCGACGATGCCGACGCCGACCCGAGGCGGGCCGTCATCGCCTGCTGGGTGCGTCTGGAACGGGCGGCCGCGGCCGCCGGTACGCCGCGCGGGGTGGGCGACACGTCGACCGACCTCGTGGCGCGGTTGCTCGTGACCCATTTGGTCAGCGGCGAGGTTTTGAGCGCCTTCGCCGAGGTCTATCGGGAGGCGCGCTTCGCCACGCATGCCGTCGACGCGGCCATGCGCGAGCAGGCCCGCTGGGCCTTGGGTCGGATTCGAAACGAGCTCGCGGTGGGTGCCCGGTGAGTGCCAACCGGAGTGAAGGGGTCATGCCTAAGCGCAAGCGCAGCGCCTTGGCACCCAACGCGCACCTCGATGACCTGCTGCGGTTCGAGGACGCGGCGCCACCGCTGCCAGGCACGCAGCGGCCGCGGCCGTGGCTCGTTCGGTCAGCACTGCAGGCCTTCATCGCATCCGCCGTGATCTACACCGCCTTTCACGCGTTCAACCTCGCCCCGCCCTACCTGCTCATTCTCGCCGTCTGCGGGGGTGCGGTGCTCGTCCGGCGGGCGGTGGCCATGACCGCGGAGCCAGCCTGGCAGCGCACGCGGGATGTGGTGCGCCCCCCAGGGCCCACTCGCAGGATCGAGCCGGGTGGCTGGTTTGCCGACGCCGACGGCATGCTCCAAGCGGTACGGCGGTGGGATCGGCGCTTGGACTGGGGCGCTACAGCTGCCGAGCGATTCGGCTTTACCGTCGCCGGTCGGCTGGGCGAGCTCGCCGACGAGCGGCTACGCCAGCGGCACTCCATGACGCGCGCTACCGATCCGGTGCGGGCCCGCCGCCTGCTCGGCGACGACGTTTGGATCTTGGTGCATGGGCCCATGGGGCGGGTTCCGACGCCGAGCGAGATCTCGGCAGTGGTGGATCGACTGGACTCATTGTGAGTGCGGGGGGAACTTCGAGTGGTGGACGGAACTAGTGGTGTGAAAGGAAGCGATTGTGAGTCAGCACGGCGTTGAGGTGCAGCCGCTGTCGCCGGCGGAGGTGGGGGATGTCGCCGGTGCGGTATTGGACGCGGTCGGCACCGTTATCGTGGGCAAGCGGGATGCGCTGCAGCTCGTGCTGGCGGGCATCCTCGCCGGCGGTCACGTGCTGCTCGAGGATCTGCCCGGCCTCGGCAAGACCCTGACCGCTCGTTGTTTCGCGCAGGCGCTCGGGCTGGGGTTCAGGCGGCTGCAGTTCACGCCGGACCTGCTGCCGGCGGACGTGACCGGATCGTTCCTGTACGACCAACGCACGCACGACTTCACCTTCCGGGCCGGCCCGATCTTCACCAATCTGCTGCTGGCCGACGAGATCAACCGGACGCCGCCGAAGACGCAGGCCGCCCTGTTGGAGGCGATGCAGGAGAAGCAGGTCTCCGTCGAGGGCACGACATACGTACTCCAGCCGCCTTTCCACGTTCTGGCCACCGCGAACCCGATCGAGCACGAGGGCACCTACCCGCTTCCCGAGGCCCAGCTCGACCGCTTCCTGATGCGGGTTCCCTTCGGCTACCCGGCGCCCGACGAGGAGTGGGGCATACTGCAGCGGCGGTTGGCCCGCCGGCGGGAGGAGGCCGTGCTCGAGCCCGTCGTCGATGCCGACGCACTGCTCCAGATGCAGACCGCGCTCGAGGACGTCACGGTTGAAGATTCGGTCGGGCGCTACATCGTCTCGCTGGCCACGGCGACGCGGGAACACCCCCAGGTTCTCGTCGGCGCGTCGCCTCGTGGATCGCTGGCGCTGATGCTGCTGTCCCGGGCAGTTGCGGCGATGGCGGGCCGCGACTACGTCGTACCCGAGGACGTCAAGCGGGTTGCCGTGGCCGGATTGGCGCACCGCATCACCCTGCGGCCGGAGATGTGGCTTCGGCGCGTCGACTCGACATATGTCGTTGCGAGCGTTCTGGAGCAGGTGCCGGCGCCACCCACGGGCGCCATGCCCAAGCACGGGGCGTTCGTGCCAGCCCCGTCCGCCGGCGAGGCAGACCGGGCTCCGGACCCCGCTCGGTGGGCGTGAGTCGTGCCCGACGACACGACGCCGGCCGAGTCGTGGGCGCCCACCCGGGCGCTCGGCCGTGCGGTGCTGCTCACCGGTCTACTCATCCTCCTGGGTGTCCTGCTGGGCCGGCTCGACCTGGTCGCCTTGGCTACCCCGTTCGCCCTCAGCGTGGCGTGGGCGCTGCGCCGAAAGCCCACTCGCGCGCCGACGGTCGACATCGCGCTGCCCGCGGAGGCGGCCGCCGAGGGTCGTGACGTCGATGCGGTTGTCCGCGTCGGCAACCCGAACCCCGTCGGCTTCGACCTCGCCGTGGCGCGGCTGGTCCACTCGCCATGGCTGCGCCTGGCCCACGGCGATCGCCCGTACGGGATGGACCTGTCGCCCGGGGAGAGGAGCGAGATCGCGCTCGCTGGCGCGGCTCTGCGGTGGGGCCACCACGCGGTCGGGCCCGCGCTGGTCTACGCGGTCGCCTGCGATGGGCTGCTGCTCAGCACCGTCGCCGTGACCACCGGCGGCGATGTGCGGGTGCACCCGGTGATGCCGCCGTTCAGGGCGGACGAGACGATGCCACGCTCCTCCGCGTTGGTCGGGATTCACCGCTCCCGTCGTCCCGGCGAGGGAGGCGAGCTTGCGGGGGTGCGCCGGTACGGCCCGGGCGACAAGCTGCGTCGCGTCGACTGGCGGGTGACCCTGCGCACCCGGGAGCTGCACGTCGCGCACACGCTGTCGGATCGCGACGCCGAGGTGGTAGTCCTGCTCGACGTGCTGCACGAGGCGGGGCGCTCCGGCGGAATCCACGGCGCGGCCTCGGTCGTCGACACCACCGTGCGGGCCGCCGCCGCGATCGCGGAGTACTACCTGCGCCAAGGCGATCGGGTCGCCATGCTCGAGTACTCCGGGCACCCGCGCCATCTGCGCGCGGCGAGTGGGCGAGCGCAGCTGCAGGCCGCGGTCGAGTGGCTCATGCATACACGGTCCACGGCCGGCGCCGGCGATCCCCCGGTGTTCGGCATCGAACCGCATCTGATCCCAGGGTCCGCGCTGGTCGTCGTGCTCACGCCGATGCTGGGACCGCAGAGCGCGGACATGATTGCCACGCTGGCCAGGGCCGGACGCGTCGTTGTTGCCGTGGACACGCTGGGCGAGCTTGCCCGTCGGCCGATCAACGGTTCACAGTGGACCAACCTAGCTCAGCGGCTGTGGCGGCTGGAGAGGAACAATACGATCGGCCAGTTGCGGGAGGTCGGCGTCCCAGTGGCGGCGTGGGCCGGCGCCGGCACGCTGGACGAGGTGCTCCGCGACATGACCCGGATGGCGGCCGCACCGAGGCTGGGTGTGCGATGAGACGGCGTGTCCGATGAGACGGCGTGTCCGATGAGCGGCCTGGGTCCGGATCTGCGGACGGCCCTCGGTGGTATCCGTAGCTGGGTTCTCTACCTGGTCTCACGAGCGCGACGCACGACGCCGGGTCCAGCGCTGGTCCGGCTGGTCGCGGCCGCTGCGGCGCTTGGCGCCCTTGCCTTGGCCGTGCCGGCGGATGTGCTCAGCTCCAGCGAGCTTCCCCGCACCGCGGTCATACTGCTGCCGGCCGCGCTGGCCGTGGGGCTGTTTCCGCGTACCCGGTGGGTCAGCCTGGTGGCTGTATGCGCCATCGGCGGTTGGTTGGTTTCGACGATTGGTTTCGGCGATCCCGTCCACGTTGGACGAGTGGGCCTGCTGGCGAGTGCGCTCTATGTTATGCACGCCGCTGCTGCGTTGGCGGCGGTACTGCCGTACGACTGTCTCTTGGCCTCCGGCGTACTGTTTCGGTTGGCCGTTCGGGTGTGCGGTGTGTTAGGTGTCAGCTTGGTGGTCGGCCTCGGCGGAATGTCCTTCGCGGGTCAGCTTCCGCAGGCACGATCCGTGGTCGGGCCCATCGTCGGTTCGATCGTCGCCGCCAGCCTCGCCGGGTTGCTCGCCTGGCATCTGCGCCGCCGCTGAGCGTGGAGTACGCGGCTGGAGGTGAGCTAGGCGACAGTGACCGATGTGAACGCGAGCGGCGAGTGTGGTGGGGAGTAGCGTTGACGGTGTGAAGCCGCAGCGGATCCTCGTGGTGGGTGCCGGTCACGTCGGTCTCTACGCAGCACTTCGGCTGTCGAAGAAGCTGCGCTCGACCGAGGCCGAGGTCATTGTCGTCGACCCGCAGCCACACATGACGTACCAGCCGTTCCTGCCAGAAGCGGCGGCCGGAAGCATTTCTCCGCGACACAGCGTCGTGCCGCTGCGCCGTGAGCTGCGCCGTTGCCGCGTGCTCTCGGGTGAGGTTGTCCGGATCTCCCACGCCCGCAAGGTGGCAACCGTTGCGCCCATCGTCGGGCCGGCGGTTGAGGTTCCGTACGACCACATTGTCGTCGCCCCCGGTTCGGTCTCCAGAACGTTACCCATCCCCGGCCTGCGCGAAAACGCGGTAGGGTTCAAGACCATCGGCGAGGCCATCTGGCTGCGAAACCACGTGCTCGATCGCCTCGACGTCGCGGCGACCACAGTGGACAAGGACACCCGGCGACGGGCCTTGACCTTCGTCTTTGTCGGGGGCGGCTACGCGGGCATCGAGGCGCTCGCCGAGATGGAGGACATGGCGCGCTACGCGCTGCGCTACTACGCCGAACTCGACGCATCCGACATGCGGTGGGTGCTCGTGGAGGCGACGCAGCGGGTGCTGCCGGAGGTCGATCGTGACATGGGCGCCTACACGGTGGAGCAGCTGCGCCATCGAGGGATGGACATCCGGCTTGAGACGCGACTGGAGTCCTGTGTGGACGGCGTGGTGAAGCTCTCCGACGGGGACAACTTTGAGGCGGACACCATCGTCTGGACGGCCGGAGTGAAGCCATCCCCCATGCTCGATGAGACCGACTTTCCCCGCGACGAGCGTGGCCGCATCACCTGCCTGCCGACCTTGCAGGTCGTCACAGCGGACGGGTCGGTCGTGGCGGGTGCGTGGAGCGCCGGTGACTGTGCTGCGGTGCCCGATCTCAGTTCGTCCCAACCTGGCGCGCTCTGCTCACCGAGCGCGCAGCACGCGGTTCGGCAGGCGAGGCGGTTGGCCGACAACATTCGGGCCACGCTGCGCGGTGCCGCGCTGAGGAACTACTCGCACAAACACGTCGGCTCTGTGGCGAGCCTCGGTCTGCACAAGGGTGTCGCCCAGGTTTACGGCATCAAGGTGCGCGGAGTGCTGGCCTGGTTCATGCACCGCACGTACCACCTGAGCCGGATCCCGAGCCTCAACCGCAAGATCCGCGTTGTGATCGACTGGACCCTGGCCCTGTTCCTCCGTCGTGAGGTCGTCTCGATGGGCGAGCTACACACGCCGCGGGAGCCCTTCACCGACGTCACGCCCCATCTGGACCGCTGATCAAGACTCTGGCCGTCAGCGGGTGATCTTCCAGGTCTGCGTGCCGACCGAGTCGGTGCCGGGCCCCAGCAGTTGCTCGAGCGTCGTGCGCAAGGCGGCCTCGTTGGGCACGTGGGCAAGGGCGACGCAGTCGGCCCGCCAGTACGCGAGATCGGCGCGTGCCTGGTCCCGCGCGGCGTCGTTGACAACTGGAACGGTGCCGGTCTTCGCGACCTCGGCGAGAAGCTGCGAGGTGGGGCGCGGGTACGTTCCGATCGAGGACTTACCCCCCGGCCCATAGGGGCCGATGAAGAAACCCTCGGGAATCCCGAACGCCGCGTTGGCCGCTGCGGGCCAGCGCATGAGATCCGGTTGCCGAGGGATCGGCAGTGGCACCGGAACGATGACGCCGCCCTTGGGCGCACACTGACGCCACGCTCCGCTGGAAACGAACTCGGGAACGGGCTGGCGGAATGTTGTGGCGAGCGGCACCGGCAGGGTGGGGACCAGTGCCGCGACGACCGCGATCGGCACCGCGAGGCGGGCGAAGCCAACGGCCCGGGCGGCTGCGTCGAGCGCATACGCCAGCATGACGGCGATGAGCGGGATAAGAGCCAGGGCGTACCGGGTCGGCAGCGCCCCGGTGATGACCGGTATCTGAGCGATGTTGGTGTAGAGGCTTGGCCACGCGGTGCGTGCTCCGTCGAACGTGACGTGGGGGCCGAGCGACAGGTACGCCATCACGACCCCGGTCACGGCGGCGGCGACCGTCACGGGTGCGCGCCAACGCCAGACCGCGCAACCGAGCACGACCAACAGCAATGGAATGCCGAGATAGGTGTTGTACTCGGTCGCGCTCGTCGCGAGCCTGCCCGCCTCCGCCGAACCGGCTACCGACAGCGGCGAGAAGGCGGCGAAGCTGGCAACGTCGGCATAGAAGTACTCCGGCCCGAACGGGGCGTTGGGCGTGTGCTGCGGACCTTGGAACTGGACCCACAGCGGATACGCGAGGACGGCCACGGAGATCCCCCCCGCCAGCGCCATGCCGCCGAGGAAGCGCGGGCCGACCCGGCGGGCCCAGTCCGGCCGGCAGATGGCGTACGACAGCGAGAAGATCACGAGGCAAAGAGCGGCGAGAAACAGAACCTCCTCGCCGAGGAGGAGTTGCGCGCACACGAGTGCGGCCAGGCCGACCGCGGTCGTGATCGTGCCTCGCGCCGTTGTGACCCGGGTCAGCCGGATGACACACCAGACGATCGGTGGCACGAGCCACTGCGCCGTCATGTGCAGGTGACTGTTGGACTGGGAGATCATGCCCGGCGCGAAGCCGGCCACCGCGCCGCCGATGATCCCAGACCCGCGACGCAGGCCAAGCCCCCGGACGAGCAGCAGATACCACCCCGCCGACGTAGCGGCCAGGTTCAACGCGACCAGCAGGGCGAACGAGACCGCCACGCCGAACAGCGCGGTCACCGGTGCCATGATCACGCCGTGGAGAATGTGTGAGGCGTTGCTCATGAGGTTGACGCCGTCGGGCGCGTTAAGCCGGTCGGTGACGAATGAGAAGTCCCCAGTCCAGGCGAGCACCCCGTGGGCCAGGAACCACTCGATCAGCGCCTGGTCGTTGACGTTGTCCGCGATGGCCCGGGTGGCCGGGTCGGGCCAGAGCCCATGGGTGAGCCAGAAGGCGAAAGACAGGTAGACCAGGCAGACCGCAAGATCGAAGGCGGCCGGCGTCTCCCACCAGCCGGCGAGCCGGCGCCCGGCGCGCGCCGCCAGCGCCCGCCCGCGGGTTGCGGTGCCGGCTGGCTGGCTGGCGGATTCGCCCCGATTCGGGACATCGGCCGCCTCGACCTCTTCCGCGATCGGATTACGGGCTGCGCTGCTCACGGCCGCTACGGTATCGCCCATCGCATCCCTGCGTAACCGAGCATCGTCCAGAAGGCCTGCCGCCATGGCGGGTGCGTACCTGAAGGGAACCCGTCGGGACGGGACACACGGCGTACGGAGACGCTAACGTTGTCGCTGCCCGCCCGGGTGGTGGAAGAGGCAGACACGGCCGCCTTAAAAGCGGCTGCCTTCGGGCATGCGGGTTCGAGTCCCGCCCCGGGCACCCATTCACGCGCACCTCGCATCACCTCACCTCACCTCGCCTCGTCGCTGCCGCCCAGCAAATCGGTTGCCCGCGGAGGCGGCCAACTGCTGCACTCTCGACAGCGGCCGATCGACCAAGGAGACGAAAATGCGTAAAGCGTTCATGTCTACCCAGAAGGGAATTACCGCCTATCTAGGGGACATGACGCTCAGTGAGAACGTTGAACCTGGGGATTTTGGCGCATGTAGACGCCGGTAAGACCAGCCTGACCGAGCGGCTGCTCTTCGCCGCCGGGGTCATCGACGAGATCGGCAGCGTCGATGATGGCAGCACCCAGACCGATTCCCTGGCACTGGAACGGCAACGTGGCATTACGATCAAGTCCGCCGTCGTGTCATTCGTCGTCGATGACGTCACCGTCAATCTGATCGACACGCCTGGCCACCCCGATTTCATCGCCGAGGTGGAGCGGGTGTTGAACGTGCTCGACGGAGCCGTCCTGGTGATCTCCGCCGTGGAGGGCGTGCAGCCGCAGACTCGCATCTTGATGCGGGCGCTGCAGCGGCTGCACATTCCGACCATCATTTTCGTGAACAAGATCGACCGCCGTGGCGCGCACTATGAGCTCGTCCTGCAGGGCATTTCCGAGAAGCTGACGCCGGCAATGATCCCGATGGGATCGGCGCGCGACTTTGGCACGCGCAGCGCCGGTCTCACACGTTACGGCGCGGCCGACGTTGCATTTACGGCTGGGCTGGCCGACGTACTTGCTAACCACGACGACGCCTTTCTGGCCGCCTACGTCGACGACGAGACGACGGTTTCATACCGCCAACTTCGGGGCGAGCTTTCGGCTCAGGTCAAGCGGGGAATGGTGCATCCGGTGTACTTCGGCTCCGCGATTACCGGTGCGGGCGTGGATTTGTTGACCGCCGGTATCAAGGAGTTGCTGCCTGCGGCCCACGGAGATGTGGAGGGCGCTGTTTCGGGAACCGTCTTCAAGGTCGAACGGGGCCCCGCCGGGGAGAAGATCGCTTATGTTCGTGTGTTCTCGGGAGTAGTGCGAGTGCGAGATCGGCTGCAGTTCGGCGAAGCTTGCGAGCCGAACATGAGGCCCGGTGGCGAAGCTTGCGAGCCGAACATGAGGCCCGGTGGCGAAGCTAATGAGGGGAAGGTCACCGCGATCAGCGTTTTCGACGGCGCCTCGGCCGTCCGGCGCGTGTCGGTTGCCGCAGGGCAGATTGGCAAGCTCTGGGGGCTCGGTGATATCCGGATCGGGGACACCATCGGCGAGCCTGCGAGCCGAACCGGCAGGCTCAGCGGCATGCCGCGAATGACGGCGTCCGAGCGCCACTATTCTCCCCGCCGACGCTGGAAACCGTCGTCGTTGCCGGCCGCCCCGCTGACAGAGGTGCGCTGCACGTCGCGCTCACCCAGCTCGCCGAGCAGGACCCGCTGATCAACCTGCGGCAGGACGATGTTCGCCAGGAAGTCTCCGTCTCGCTCTACGGTGAGGTGCAGAAGGAGGTTATCCAGGCAACGCTGGCGGACGAATTCGGCGTTGACGTCACGTTCCGCGAGACAACAACAATCTGCATTGAACGGCCGGTCGGCACCGGTGCCGCAGTCGAGATGATCGGCGAAGGATCCAATCCGTTTCTCGGAACTGTCGGGCTGCGCATCGAGCCGGCTCCGATCAACACCGGCGGGGAATTCCGGCTGGAGGTCGAGCTCGGGTCGGTGCCGCTCGCATTCCTCAAGGCAGTCGAGGACACCGTGCGGGAAACGCTGCTCCAAGGGATCTACGGATGGCAGGTCGTCGACTGCACGGTCACCATGACGCATTCCGGCTATTGGGCGCGGCAGAGCCACGCCCATGGTTCCTTTGACAAGAGCATGTCGAGCACCGCTGGGGCTTCCGTAACCTGACGCCGCTGGTTTTAGCGGCTCTTCCCAGTTGAGGGTGTAGTCGCTGGTTGGATGGTGGCTGGCGCGTCGGTCCCGGGTAGGTGTCGAGGTCTTCCGAAGATGGAGGTTCCTAGGCCGCCCATCTGGAAGACCTCGACGTGCCTGACGCTACCTTCGGCTGCCCTGACCTGACGACGTTCTGCCTCCTGGATGAGCTCGGCCTGGTCGTGGTCGGCCAGCGTCTGGAGCCCGATCGCGCGGTCCTGGCGTGCCGGGTCCTGGAGGCCGATGACGGCACTGAGGGCTGGTGCCGACGCTGCGGGTGTGTAGGAAGACCCCGGGACACCGTCACGCGGGAGCTGGCGCACGAGCCGCTGGGCTGGCGACCGACCACCCTGCTGGTGACGATCCGCCGGTACCGGTGCAC